>ERZ773209.2020-NODE-2020-length-11045-cov-6.560692_pt1 | contig 11045 bp, 14 predicted proteins | sample MGYA00511109_ERZ773209 | MGnify/ENA primary metagenome ERZ773209 (study PRJEB29015, sample SAMEA2737786) | human gut metagenome | biome: human gut; feature: human-associated habitat; material: faeces | place: China | collected 2012 ...
CCCCTGGGGCACGGGGACAAGGCTCTGCTTGAGGAACCCCTGTTTCAGGAACTGGGAAAAAAGTACGGGAAATCCAGTGCCCAGATTATTCTGCGCTGGCATATTCAGGCAGGAAATATTGTAATTCCTGGTTCTAAAAATCCAGAACATATTAAAGATAACTTCGATGTATTTGATTTTACACTTGATGATGAAGAGATGGCAGAGATTGCCGCACTTGACAGAAACAAGCGTTATTATACAAGTACGCCGGAGCTTTTAAAAAAATATGCAGAAATGGTTCCTCCGGTTGATACACAGGAATAAAAAATAAAGGAAAAGGTGAAACAATGAAACAAAAAAGATTTTTATCAGCAGTTCTTACCGGTGCTATGACGGTAATGCTGTTTGCAGGATGTGGCAGTAATACGCAGGCAGATACACGGGCGGAAAATACTGTTTCTGAACAAAGAGGAAATAGGTCTGCCTATGGTATTTTTGCATGGATATGGTCAGTCAAGAATGGGATGGATGACAACACCGGATGGAAGGGAAGGCTGGTCTGATATGTTTCTCAGAAAAGGACACAGTGTATTTTTGATAGATGAACCACATCGTGGAGAAGCAGGAGCAACCTCCGTGAGTGGAGATATCAGCACAAAAACACTGGATCAGCGTTGGTATACGCAATTTCGTATCGGACGTTGGGAGAATGGACAATCTGTAGTAAACGAAGGCTCCCAGTTTCCAAATGATGAAAATTCTATTGATCAGTTTTTCCGCCAGATGACACCTGACACCGGAATGACGTCTGATATGGGTGGAGATTTTGATAATGAAACGGTTGCTAAGGCTGTAGCAGCAACAATTGATGAAGTTTATGAAAGAACTGGAAAAAATTCAATTCTGGTAACACATTCCCAGGGTGGAGGTCCAGGCTGGACGGCAGCCAATTATACAGAACATATTGCGGCTATCATTGCAATTGAACCAGGTGGTGCGCCAGCGGCAGATACAGATGATTTTAAGGCGGTTGCAGAAAAAAATATACCGATTACTATGTATTTTGGCGATTATATTGATAATGGAGATGAGACACTTCAGGCAACCGGAATGTGGCAGATGATGCGTCAGGCATGTTATGATTTCGCAGATGCGTATACAGCAGAAGGTGGAAACTGCACGGTTGTTGATCTGCCGAAAGAAGGAATTACAGGTAATGATCATTTTATGTTTCAGGATTTGAATAATGATGTAATTGCAGATCATATTGAAAACTGGATTGAGAAAAATGTAGAGTGAAAAAGGAGAAGTAATGAAGATATTATTTATCAATGGAAGTCCAAATAAGAATGGAAATACGAAAGCCCTTGCAGATGTATTGTTAAACGGCAGGGAATATGAAACATTAAATCTGACAGATTATAAAATCTACAGTTACGGACAGAATTTTGAGGAAGATCAGCTTGGCACTGTGATCGCAAAAATGAAAGAGGCAGATGTGATCGTGATCGGTTCACCGTTATACTGGCACAATATCTGTGGAGCTGTCCGCAATGTGCTGGATCGTTTCTATGGTCTGGTAAGTGAAAGCGAACTTGCAGGAAAAGATATGTATTTTCTTTTTCAGGGAGCTGCACCGGAAAAATGGATGTTAGAGGCCGGTGAATACACGATGAAACGGTTTGCCGGACTGTATGGCATGAAGTACAAAGGCATGGCAACCGGCAAGGCAGAGGCAGAAAAGCTGGGAAAGAATCTTGATTAGTTAAAATTTCCAAAAAATATTTCAATAGCAGGGGGAGTTGCTGAATGGTAACTACCTCTGTGTATTATGACAGCGAAAAGGAAAAAAGATAGTGAAAAAAGGATCGTTACAATGGTTTTGGGTGGAATGCTATTGTTTGTGTCGGCATGTGGGGCAACAGAAGAAATAAAAACAGAAACTTTGAGCGGTACAGTACCAGACGAACTGGAATATATTCCAGAAGAGTATAAGAAACCGGCAGACCATCCGGGAACATTGGAAAAACTGACTTATGAAACATGGGAATCATTTTCCTATGAAGATCATTCACAGAAACTGACAAAAGAGGTGTGTGTATATTTGCCATACGGTTACGATGAAAACGAAAAATACAATGTGTTTTATCTGAGCCATGGTGGATGGACAGTATATGGCAGAGCTGGTAAAACAACAGGGGCATGAGGCGGACGGAAATATGTCTTTCTTAGAGCGGGAGGGATATGAGCATAACGGAACCGCCTGTGATGAATATACCTATAATGGGTTACGTTTTTTCTGGAATAAATAAAGGAGGGAAAAACAATGAGTGAGAAAAAAGAAAAGAAAAAAATGAAACTCTGGAAAAAAATTGTGATTGGAATTGTGATCGTTCTGGTGATTCTTCTTATCGCAGCGTATTTTATCATCCGGAATATGTTCAGCCAGCCGGATATTGAAGCAGCAAAAGGAACAGACGAGACCATTGTAGAAACAGACAAGGGAGAGATTATGGGCAGCCTTGAAGATGGTGTGTACCAGTATCTCGGTATTCCTTATGCAGTTGCAAAAGAACGTTTTACTTTAGCAGAAGAAGTGGAACCGTGGGATGGTGTTTTTGAGGCTACAAAAGTTGGCGCGATGTCACCGCAGAGCGGTATGCTTGGAATGTCAGCCGGAGATCAGGAAGGAACAGACAATAATTGTCAGAATCTGAATATCTGGACACCGGGCATTGGAGACGGAGAGAAAAGAGCAGTTATGGTATGGCTGCACGGTGGTGGATTTTCGACCGGAACAGCCAATTCAGAACAGTATAATGGAAAAGATTTAAGTAAAAGCGGTGATGTGGTGGTTGTATCCGTCAATCACAGACTTGGTGCTTCCGGCTTTTTAGACTTATCCGCATATGGAGAAAAGTATCAGTATTCTGCCAATGCAGGACTTGATGATATTGTAAAGGCATTGAAATGGATCCAGGAAAATATTGAGCAGTTCGGTGGTGATCCTTCGAACGTGACAGTATTTGGACAGTCTGGCGGCGGTGCAAAAGTGCTTGCGCTTATGACAACTCCAAATGCCAAAGGACTGTTTGAGAGAGGTATCGTACAGAGTGGTGCGACTGAGACAATGGGTGTTACATTCACAAGTGAAGAGGCGAGCCAGAGCCTTACGGAGCGCATTTTGGACAAGCTTGGAATCACAGCAGACCATATTGAGAATATCCAGAATGTGGATATCAGTAAGATAGAAAGTGCGTCACAGGAAGCAATGCAGGAGACAGCGGCAGAATACCAGATACCGGCACCTTTATCGGATGGATATGCGATGGAATGGGGACCGGTCATTGAAGGCGATTATATGCCGGAAAATCCGGTGACAGAAGATGGTTTTGCAGAAAATGGAAAGAATATTGATCTTCTGATTGGAAGTAATTTAAATGAATGGACAACAATGATGGGTGGGGATCAGGGTACACTAACAGAGGAAGAAGTAGCTGCCTATGAGAGTGCGTATCCAGACAAGAATCCGGAGAATGCTGACATAGTGGATACTTTGATTCGTATTCCAATGCTTAAGATTATGTCACATAAGGCAATGCAGGGAGGTTCGAATATATATGCGTATGTGTTTACCTATGAAAATGGTTCAAACGATGGAACCGGTGTTTATCATGGCGCAGAAATTTCCTATGTATTCGATCACATACAAAATGATCAGGCAGCACAGAAATTTGCAGACCAGATCAGCCAGGCATGGGTTAACTTTGCCAAAACCGGAGTACCATCCGCAGACGGAATGCCAGAGTGGGAAACTTATGACAACGAGAAGGGTGCAACTATGATCTTAGATGAAACGTCCACTTTGGTATACGGACATGACAGGGAGCTGATGAAGCTGTTGGAGGGTTATTCTGTTGGAGAATAAGATAACCTCATGGTTTAAACTGCATAACAAATGGAGATTTCCAAAAGAACAGGATGTTATTTATAATGGCGTTGTAAAAAGGAAGTGGATGAGGATAAAGATCAGAAACTTACTTTTACTGTGTTAAGAAAATAACAGGAGGAAACATAACATGAGAACGAAAAAATTTATTTCAGTAGTTTTGGCAGGTGTGACGGCAGTTGGACTGCTTGCAGGATGTGGTTCTGCGAATAATACATCAAGTGCGGGTGGTGGAAGCATTTCCAGTACAAGTACTACACAGACATCACAGAGTGAGGCATCAGAGACAGACAATACAGTGGCAGAGACGGAAAATGTGGAAACGACAGAGAGCGGAACACAGGGAACAGAAGAAACAGCTTCAGAAGGTGGAAAGACACTCGTTGTTTATTATTCTGCTTCAGGAAGAACGAGAGACGTATCGGAAACAATCGCAGATGCCGCAGGCGCAGATATTTTTGAAGTTGTTCCGACAGAACCTTATACGGATGAGGATTTAAACTGGACGAATAATGACAGCCGTGTATCAAGAGAACACGATGATGAAAGTCTTCGTGACGTCGAACTTACTACGACAGAGGTACCGGACTGGGATTCTTATGATACTGTATTGATCGGATATCCAATCTGGTGGGGAATTGCAGCATGGCCACTTGACAACTTTGTGAAAGACAATGATTTCACTGGAAAAACAGTTATCCCATTCTGTACATCAGCTTCGTCAGGAATTGGCGACAGTGGTAACCTGTTAGAAGAGATGGCAGGTACAGGCGACTGGCAGGATGGACAGAGATTCCACTCAAATGCATCAGCTTCCGATGTGCAGGCATGGGTGGAAGAACTTGGACTTGCAAAATAAATCATAACCTTTAGGTTTAGACTGGCAAACCAAAAGAGACTTCTTTTAGAGGTCTCTTTTTCTTATACTTACATTAGAGTACAAAATAAAGAAGAAGTAAGAAGGAGAGATGCAGTGGAAGCTGCGGGAGTAAGAGTGGAACGGCTGGAACTGGAAGGAAGACCGCATGGGCTTGGATATACGGAAAACTGGTTTGATGCGTTTGATAATTTTTTAACAGCTGTATTCGCAAATGAATAATAACCCAATGGTTTAAACTGCAAAACAAACAGAGACTTCTAAAAGCAAATGATACTATTTATAATGATAATCAGAACAAAGAAATTGTAAATAAACAGTCAGGAGGAAAGAAAGATGGAGCATGTTACATTAAGCAATGGAGTAAAGATGCCAATCCTTGGATATGGCGTATATCAGGTCACGAAAGAAGAATGTGAAAAATGCGTACTGGATGCTTTAAAAGTAGGATACAGAGCAATTGATACTGCACAGAGTTATTTTAACGAAGAGGAAGTCGGAAATGCGATCGCAAAATCAGGTATTCCGAGAGAAGAAATTTTCCTTACAACAAAAGTATGGGTAGAACACTACGGTTATGAGAATGCAAGAAAATCAGTAGAAGAATCCATGAGAAAATTAAAGACAGATTATCTGGATCTGGTACTTCTTCATCAGCCGTTTGCAGACGCATATGGAGCTTACCGTGCACTGGAAGAGATGTACGAGGAAGGAAAAATCCGTGCGATCGGAATTTCAAACTTCTATGTAGACCGAATGGTAGATTTTGCATCCTTCAACAGAATTAAGCCTATGGTAAATCAGGTAGAGACTCATATTTTCAATCAGCAGAGAGAATTGAAAGAATGGGCAGATAAATATGGAATCCAGATGGAGGCATGGGCACCGTTCGGAGAAGGAAGAGGAGGCACATTTGATAATCCTGTGATCACAGGAATTGCAGAAAAATACGGAAAAACACCGGCACAGATCATGTTGCGCTGGCATATCCAGAGAGGTGTTGTAGTAATTCCAAAATCTACCCATATCGAACGTATGGAAGAGAACTTCAACGTATTTGATTTTTCTATTTCAGATGAAGACATGGCAGAGATTGCCAAACTGGATAAGGCACAGAGTTCCTTCTTCTCACATCAGGATCCGAAGATGGTAGAATGGTTTGTAAACATGGTTGAGGAAAGAAAAAAGAACCATGACAGCTTCAGGGAAAAGAAAAACTGGTAAATAGAATGAAATGTATATGAAAATATGGTGCAGGCAGGCTGTCTGCACCGTATTTTCATTATGCTATAAAGCTGATAACAGGAGGAATAACAAATGAGTTTTGATTTTTCTATTTCAACACCGGCAGCATTCAAGGATTATCAGGAATCGTTTAAATAAAAGATGGTGCAAAATTAAAATAAGCAGCAGGATAGAAAGAGATGAAGTATCATGAAGAAAAAATGGTTTTGGATTGCAGTCGTACTGATGATAGTATTTGGATTTTCAATTGAATATTGGTTCCAAAGAAACAAAAATAGCAATACAGGTCAGACCGAAAGTCAGACAAAATTGAAAGAAAATACAAAAGAAACAGGGGAGACATATACCGGTATTACATCAGAAGAGAAAACAGAAACAGCGGATACCGATCCAGAAGAAAGCCAGACAGAATCTGTCACGGAGGGAACCGAAGAATACCGCGGCTTTGTGATCGACAATGTGCTCCAGTCAGAAAAGGAAGGAGATATCCATTACAATGTCTATATCCCGGAAGGCTATGATGGAACAAAGGCATATGCACTGTATTTTACATTGCCGGGATATGAAGGACTTTATTTTCAGGGAGTTGCAGCCAATATCAGGTCAGAAGATTTTGGATTTGAAGCACAGAAATATAACAGTGAGATGATCATTGTGGCACCACAGTTAAATGACTGGGGAGAAACTTCGGCAGATCAGACGATTGCTCTTGTAGAATACTTTCTGGAACATTATAATATTGATCAGGAGAAAGTGTATGCAAGTGGCTATTCCGGTGGTGGGGAAACGATGAGTATTACGGATCGGAACCGACAATACAGGCTTACCAGACATTGCATGATTTATATGAAAAACAGGGATTGACAGAGCAAGAAATTGATAAACTGCTTGTGTTAGATGTGAAAGAGCACAGTTATTTTACAGGGCGGAATGCGCCAAACGAGCATGGAGGCGGAGGCTTCTTTGCTTATGATGAAGAAATTATGGGATGGCTATTCTCGCAGGAAAGGAGTGACAGTCTATGATGTATAATCCTCAGCTCGAAACATTCTTGTGCGTAGTAGAGGCAGGGAGTTTCAGCAAAGCGGCTGAGAAAATGTATATTACGGCACCAGCGGTGATCAAGCAGATTAATTCGCTTGAGAGCAGCTTGAATCTCCAGTTGTTTGACAGAACACACCGTGGGCTTATTGTGACCGAAGCTGGAAAATCCTTATATAAAGATACAAAGTATATCATCCAGTATAGTAAAGATTCGGTTGCAAGAGCACAAAATGCAATGAAAGAGAACAAAGAAGTGATACGGGTGGGTGTTTCACCGATGACACCGCCACAGGTGTTTGTGGAGCTATGGCCAAAGATTCAGAAAATGTATTCAGATATCAAATTTCAGATTGTTACGTTTGAGAATACCCCGGAGAATGCAAGAGAGATTCTTGGCAATTTAGGGCAGAACATTGATGTGGTTGCCGGGATTTTTGACGAGACGCTGTTAAGTTTAAGAAAATGCCAGGGATTCGAAATTTCAAGGGAACCTTTCTGCTGTGCGGTATCACTTCATCACCGGCTGGCATATAAGGAAAAATTGGAGATCACTGATTTATATGGTGAAAATCTGCTTCTGATGCATCGCGGGTGGAGCCAGAATGTTGATACAATGCGTGATGAGATAAGGGAACACCATCCGGAAATTCATACAGTTGATTTTGATTTCTACAGTGTTGAGATTTTTAACCGGTGTGAGAACAGTAACGATATTTTGCTTGCTATATCAAGCTGGGAAAGTGTGCATCCGCTGATGAAAATTATTCCGGTGGAATGGAATTACAGCATTCCGTTCGGGCTTTTGTATGCATCGGAACCTTCGGAAAAAGTAAAAAGACTTATCAGAGCGTTAGAGCAGTTAAAAAAATCGAAATAAATATTTTACATATAGGACAGGCACTTATAACGTGATGGTTTACAGTGCATAACAAAACGGGACTTCTGAAAGAGTCCCGTTTTGTTATAATAAAATCAGCAGCAGGCTTTCAGCGCAAAGTGAAACTGAAATGAGTCTACAGACTGTTTATGAAATGAGATATAAGTGAATAGTCACTAAGTAGAAAAGGGAGATTTTATTATGAAAGTATTATTGACAAACGGAAGTCCGCACAAAGAGGGCTGCACTTACACAGCATTATGCGAAGTGTCAGAGGCATTAAATGAAAATGGAATTGATACAGATCTTTTCTGGATTGGAAAGAAGCCGCTTTCAGGCTGTATAGCATGTTATTCATGTTCAAAAAATAATAAATGTGTTTTTGATGATACCGTAAATGAATTTCTTGACATTGCGGGAGATTATGACGGCTTTGTGTTCGGCAGTCCGGTACACTGGGGCGGCGCAGGTGGAAGTATCACCTCGTTTTTGGACAGAGTATTTTATGCGGATTTAAACGGTGGAGGCAACCGTTTCCTGCTAAAACCGGCGGCAGCTGTTATTTCTGCGAGACGAGCCGGAACAACTGCAACATGGGATCAGCTCAATAAATATTTCGGGCTGATGCAGATGCCGATCATCACTTCCAGATATTGGAATATGGTGCATGGCACAAATCCAAAAGAGGTGCAGCAGGATGCCGAGGGCATGCAGGTTATGCAGGTTTTAGGCAATAATATGGCATTTTGGCTGAATTGTAAGAATGTAGCGATGAAGATGGGACTTTCCATGCCGGAAGAACCGGAATTTACCTATACAAATTTTATCCACTAAGATAGATACCCCCCCTCAGGTTCGAGGGGGATTTGTATTTCATAAAGTACCAGAATGCCATTGTATTTGCTCTTTTACAAGCGTAGAATGAGTTGCGAATAAAAGAAGAAAAGAGATGGCATTTTATGAAGATTACATTGATCCATGGACAGAGCCACAAAGGCTCGACTTATCATGTGGCAAGGATTTTAGCAGAAAAAATAGACGGAGAGATCACGGAGATCGTCTTACCGCGCGACTTTGATCAGATGTGTGTCGGTTGTGCCCAGTGCATCAAAAAGGACGAAAAATTGTGTCCGCATTATGAGAAACTGGCACCGATCACAGAGGCGATCGATGCAGCAGACCTTTTGATCTTTGAAAGTCCGGTTTATGTTTACCATGTCACTTCTGCTATGAAGGCATTGTTGGAACATTATGGATGGCGCTGGATCATGCATCGCCCGGAGGAGAGCATGTTCAAAAAGCAGATGGTCTGTATCGCGACCGCGGCAGGTGGCGGACAAAAGAACACCTGTCAGGATATGGCGGACAGTGCTGCTTATTGGGGTGTGGCTAAGACCTACAAGTATGGTATCGCTGTTCGTGCTATGAAGTGGGAAGATGTGACGGCAAAGACCAAGGACAAGATCGAGCGAGATATGGATGCGCTTGCGTCCAAGATCAAAGCCAACCAGGGCAGGGTAAAGCCACCTTTAAAGACCAGGATATTTTTCCCGGTCATGTCTATGGTCTTAAAGAAGCGTCCGGACAGTGTGGATGCAAAATACTGGAAGGAAAAAGGATGGGTAATAAGAAAAATGTTGAAAGTAAGGTGCTTGAGAGTGGTATTCGGAATCAGGTGAAAAGACATTGGTACAAAATTGATAGTAAATTGAAGGAGTAATATCAATGATAAACGTCTATACAGAAAAAAAGAATTTAAAGGATTGGATATTTCAGAATGACCTGTATTTTAACCTGAATACAGGCAATGAAGATATGTCACAAAAAGAAATTGATTTGATTCAACAAGTGGATGAAGCGAAGCTGGCACCGGACAAGCATATAGAAACAAAATATGGCTTAGGTACAATCCGAAATTTATCATCAGGTTGCAAGACATTGCTTAATATTATAAAGCATCCCGATAAGGTGGTAAATGTTGAAGAATGCGGTCCGAATGTGCTTAGAATCATTTTTACTATGGATAATATTAGGATTTATATGTCAAGACCAACGCTTTTTGATATTCCGGATGATGCAAAAATCAGATTTAATGATTCTGATATAGTTACCGGTGGCAGAGGATATAATGCTTGGTGGAGTAAGGAGTATCAAAGGAGAGAAGCAGATGATTTATAAGAATATAACATTTAAAGCAGCTCCATTTTCATATGATTTGACATTTGATGACAGGATTACTCTTGTTGGTGGAGATAGCGGTACTGGAAAAACAGTACTTTATGAAATGCTTGAAGATATAAGATTGACAGACGAATACAAAGCAATCAAGCTATTTAACTATAGATCAGATGATTTTTTAGAAGCAATCAAACAGTGTAGAGATAGTTTTATTGTGGTAGATAATGCAGATTGTATTATTTATGATGATGTCAGGAGATTCATTAATTTTGAGTTGTCTAATCAATATATGCTTTTTCTACGAAATTGTTACGGACTCAATGTATCTGATAAGAGCTTTAAGGTGCTGAAGTTTGATAATAACAGGATAACACTGGAAGAGGAGTTGTGATATGAGATATTTATGGACAGAGGATATCGGTGCAGGACTTCACTTCTAGAAATTAGTTAATCAGCTTTTTTTGACAATGAACTTGTAGTTGAGAGTAAATGGAGCAATCAGGGTTTACTGGATGCATTAATAGACTTGGAGACTGAAGATGGAGATGAATACTTCGTTGCGTTTGATTATGTGGTTGATAATCAGGACATGCTGTCAAATGTAAAGTGGGGCAAATATATAATAGGTGATTTGTTTGAAGGATAGAGACAGCAAAGCTTCCTTATAAAGCAGATGAATTGCCAAAGAAGAAGCTTTCTAAAGCGTGAGAGACGCTTAAAGAGTTTTCTGAAAAACGAATATTTCAAAGTTAGTCTCAACGAAGTCTCACGAGATTTGAGACTAACATGAGACTGAGGAGGTTCAAAATCATGGACATAAGCAAAAAGGATTGGAAATTATTTCGAGAAAGATTATCAGGCTGGCAGGAAAATTATATGGAAGGTCTTGTTAA
>ERZ773209.2032-NODE-2032-length-11004-cov-77.172527_pt1 | contig 11004 bp, 10 predicted proteins | sample MGYA00511109_ERZ773209 | MGnify/ENA primary metagenome ERZ773209 (study PRJEB29015, sample SAMEA2737786) | human gut metagenome | biome: human gut; feature: human-associated habitat; material: faeces | place: China | collected 2012 ...
TCACATTCGCCCCCTTCGGGGACGGTAGAATGCTACTTGCGAAACTTCAGTTATTTTCTATATAAAAAAAACATGCGTCCCGGAGTGGGGCGCATGCCTTTTATCTATATATATTTTAACTTTTATTTCTTGATCAATTATTTCTTGATCATTTATTTCTTAATCATCTTCTTGCTCTCGCCGTTGGTATACTTCACGATGTATACCTGGCCACTCTGCATGCTGGTAACCTGCTGACCTGCCATGTTGTAGATGGCCTTCACGCCATTAGGCAAGGTGATGGTCTCGAGGTTCTTGATGCCAGTGGTGTAATCCTTGAAGGTGATGGTGCGGGTTACGCAGTTCTTCAGGTCGTTGGATGTAACGGTGAAGCTTACGTAGGTATTAAAGTCATCTGCTGTAATCTTCTTGGTAACATAAGCACCGGCACCGATAGCCTCCAACTGGAAGTTGTTGATATCCAAATTCTTATTGTAGCCTTCAATCTCCAACTCGCCGGCTTCATCAAACTCGTTTGTGATGTCCTTACCATCCATGGTAACCTTCTTCACGCCGGCATTATAAACCATCTCTACATCGTCTACATACAAAACGTCTGGATTGGTCTCGCTCTTGCTGCCGCCGCTAGGCACAGCGCAGGTTGACATGGTAACCAGGGCTGCCTTAGGCATTTCATTCTCATTATCATAGGTGAATGGGATGGTAATCTCCTGCCACTCGTCCTTGCTCTCGATAGAAGAGTTGTTGGCACGGGCGATGATGTTGGCTGCATACTTGTCATCCTCTGGGTCCTGAGCATACTCGCCGTTGGTCAAGAGGGCACTGATGGTAGCCTTAGGATTCTTGTTGCCGTCGCCAGCCTTGAACTTCACCCAAACCTTCATGGCATCAGGCTTGTTGTTGAGCACAGCATAGAATGGATCGCCGTTGGCATCAACATCTGTTGAGTTGAAATCCAGGAATGAGCAGTTGTCCTTGCTAGTTGCATCCATGTTGCCTGCCTTCAGACGACCGGTGGTGATGGTACCGTTGGCAGAAGCTGCAACAATTGGACCCACTTTCACTGGAGTAGAAACTATCTTTACACACTGCTTGTTGTCTTCTGCTGCGTTCTCGCGCACTTCAGAAGAAGCATAGGTATGTACAGGTGATGAAACCATGCTTGCGTACTTGCCGGTAGAGCTCATGAATGAGTGCCATCCGTCAGGCTCCTGGCTCTTGGCGCTGCTGTATGATGCCTCGTGGAATTTCTCGAAACCGGCGTTTGGCAACTGACCCATCTCATTGCAATTTTCGCCGAGTTTCACGCCGACAATCATGCCGCCAGCCAATGGAATGTTGAGGTAGGCGTTGAAATTGTCGCCCTTCAGTTCTCCCTTGAAGATGATGTTCACGTTGCCGAGACCTGGTCCCATCCATTCTACGTTCTTGTCGTCACCCTCGGTAATCTGGATGTCCTTTGCAGCATTGAGCATGATGACGTTGCCACACTTAGTTGCCTCTACGTCCTTGATAACGATGTTGCCAATCTGCATGTAATCGGTCATCTTGAAGTTGAGCAAACTCATGGTATATTTGCCTTCTCCCTGCTCATCTACGTTCACCTTCACGTCGCCCACTGGCATGTCCATTCCCATCATGTTAACTACGAGAGGGCAGGTGTACTCCTTTGCCATCATCGACATGGAGCAGAGTGCTGCTGCTACTAGAGTAAAAATTTTCTTCATAATTTTTCCTTTCTTTTATTATATTTTTGAAATAATTCTTTTATTTTGAAATAATTGATTTTCCTTTATTTCAGCTGATAGCTCAGTCCGATGGTGCCGTAGATGGGATACATCGACTGTTCTATCACGTGGAAGTCTTTCTTGAACACTTCTGATAAGCCCCAGGTTAAGCCCACGTAGCCGCCCCAGCGCTTCGAGAAATTCCAGTCGGCACCTACGTCGATGCCAAACTGCCAGTTGCGCATATCGCCCGAGAAGTCGTATTCGCCACGCTCTCCGTCCTCATGTCCCAGTTCTACCTTGGGCCCCGTAGGGTCGCCCTGGCGCAGATAACCGTCGTAGGCGCTGCCCTCAAACTTATGCGAGGTGACGTAGGAGAAGTAAGGACCCAGCTTCAGACGAAGCTTCTCTGTAACGTCGTAAGTGGCTTGCACTGGGATAGTTGCGAGGCTCTGGTCAACCTTTGTTATAACGTTGCCCGTGAACACGCCATCCAGCTGCTCACCACCTTTCACCATGGTCATGTGGTAGTTCTTTACGCCCGCATCAATCTTCATGCCCTTGCCTTCGAAGTGCAGGCCGAACATCAGTCCCCACTTGTTGTCTAGGGGATAGTGGGCGTCGATGCCGAGCAGCAGGTTAGGCTGCAGCGTGTAGCTGTGGAGGGTTCGGATGGTGGCAGGCATGCCGATAGGGGCAGTGCCACCCAGGTTGTAGCCGATGCGTGCCTGGTAGGTGAATTTGTGGAGCAGTTCTCCCAGATTCTGTCCCCATGCCTCAGCAGAGCAGAGGCATAGGATTGCGGCTGATATGATGAATGGCTTTTTCATTGTCTTGTCTTCTTTTTTCTAAATCTTCTCAATCTCTTCTTAATGAATCTTCTTAATGAATCTTCTTTGTAAGAATCTTCTCATTGAATCTTCTTTGGCAGAATCATTTATTCCTTTTCGCAGGCGATGCGGAACTGATCCACCCACAATGTACTTCCGATGGCTCCCATAAACGAGGCGCCTTCTACGCTCGATGAGCAGACGATGGCCATGCTGTAGCCCATGTTTCTGAGTTTCTGGGCATCCACCTCCTTCTTATAAACGAAGTCGAGGTCGAAATGGGTCCACTCGGGCGTGTCGTCGATGTCTGGCACCTTGGCGATTGCCACCACCTGAGGGCTGGTCTGCACGTTGTCGCCATAGAGCACGATGCTGTTGCCCTCGGCGTCGTGGTTGTCGTAGAACACGGCATAGATGGTGCCGTAGTCTTTCTTGCCTTCCATCACCTTCTTCTGGCGGTCGGTGAACACATCGCCACGCTTGTATCGGTAGTAGCCGCTGAATTTGGTAGGCTTGAAACTTACGGGCACGCCAAACTGGGTGGCCTTCATGGCATCCTTCAGTGCCTGACTGGCGTCGAACTTTCCGATGAAGAGGTTGCCCGCAGCGATAGGCATCTTGGCCATTGCGCCAAACTGGTCGGTATCGCTGGTGGTGAGCTTCACGCAGGCACCGTCGTAGCCTTGCTCCACAGGTACCGTTGGATATTGGTCTGGCTTGGCAGAGCTTCGGCTCATAAAGAAGCCCGGATTTCCCGTAGCCCAGTTGTTGGCAAGCGTACCGTCGTCGTTCTTGTCGCTCCAGACATAATATTTATGAACGGGCTTGTTTTCGTTGAGGAAATAGTTTTCGAAGTCGTACTTCATCATTTCGTAAACCACGGGCGGGAAGGTGAATCCCACTCTGTACTGCCGTTTCCAGTTGCCATCCTCGGAAGTAACGGTGTAGGTTACTTGCCCGTTGGTGAAATCCTGCACCGAACCGTTGGCAGGCGATAGGGTTGCGCCTGGTGTAATCTGGAATTTCGGTGCGAAGTGCGAGAGATCGGTTCCCTTTTTTACGAGGAAGCAGATTTCATTTTCCGTAGACATCACGTTCTGCAGGGTATCTGTGGCTTTGAGGAAGCATTCTTCCCAGTTGCCGTTGTTGGGGATGAAGGCCTGCTCAATGTCGCATTCGGCATTGAGGGGTTCATCCTTGAAGCACGAGGTGAATGCTGGGGCAGATAGTGCTATCGCGAGGATAGGTATGAATTTTGAATATCTTTTCATAAATGTCTCCTTATATTATATTTATTCGTGATGTTTCAGCTGCAAAATTAAGCAGAAAACTCGAAATTACCAAATATTTTCCTCTTTTTAGATATATTAGTTCCGAAATTAAACAAAATTAAGGCGGCGAAGCCCCTAGAGACTTCGTCGCCTTTCAGATTTTCAAGTGCTATATCAATCTATAGTACTTTCAGATTTTCAAGTGCTATATAAGTCTATAGTACTTTCAGATTTTCCTGTGCTGCGTAATCTAGATGTTTTCCCCCCGTCTAGATTACTACGTCAGAAGAGTCGCCGTCGCTGCCGGTGTCCTTACCGCCGCCGTCGCTGCCTGAACCCGTGCTGCCCGGATTCTTGTCGCCGGTGGTGCCTCCGGTGGAGCTTCCGCTGCTGCCACCAGCGTTGCCTCCGGCGTTGGTTCCGCCGCCGTCAGAACCATCGTCGAGACCGTTGTACTCGGTCATCTCCTCCACCTTCACGCCACGGAGCATCGACTTGATGCGCTTGTTCATGTACATCTCGATGGCTGGTGCGAAGACCACGTGGAAGCCCTTGATGTTGGCGATGGTGAACTTTTTCGGGGTATCGGCAGGGGAGGTGCTGATGCCCACCTTGAAGGAACCGAATCCGTCGAGGATCACGCGCTTGCCGTCGGCGAGGGCATAGGCGATTTCTGTTTCCAGTGCGTTGATCACGGCGATGATGTCAGGCTCGGTGAGGGTGCATCGCTTACCGATTTTCTCGGCGATTTCCTTGGTGCGGATCACGCCGTCTACTACGGCTTTGCCGTAGATTTTGCCGCGGGTTGCTGAGCCCTTGCGGTTGTTCTTCACTTTTCTGTACTTTACGCTCATAATACAAAGATTTAAAGGGTTAATAAAATAATTTATCTGATTTTCCCGACCTGTTCGGTCGTTGGGCATACGCCTGACGTGATATGGTCACGCAGATTTCGCAGATTACGCAGATTTTTCTACCTGTTCGTCCGTAGATTCTTCTATAGTAGGAACTCTGTTTTCCCCCGGTTTTTACGGCGTTAGCCCTTGGTCGTAAGGCCAAAAATCTGCGTAATCTGCGAAATCTGCGTGACTTTATATAATCCAGCGTGACCATACCTAGCAGCTCATGCACGAGCTAACGCCCAGCGATGTGGCGATGGCTGTGAGCACTGAGATAACAATCTGAATCACTGTTTTCCATGTCTCTTTCTTCATAGTATCTCCTTTCTTGTCTTGAATAATTAAAACAAAATCTGACAACGGTTCTTCCTTCGCATCGTGTAGCTCACATGAAGCCAGCGCTGCGTGCCGGGCGAGGCGCCGCGAGGCTCCAGGATCATCTGGTCGAAATGACAATGCTCCTCGATGAAGCCGGAATACTTCTTCAGAATCTCATCGTTGGGGATGAAGAGGTCGGCAGCCTCGCCCAGGGTGTGCTGACTGCCCGGCACGCCGTGCACAGCCAGGTTCAGCTGCGGACAGCGATAGCCACTCGTAACGGTGATGACTCCGAAATTCTTTCTCAGGGGTTCCAATACCTGCTCGCAGAGCATCATCAGGCGGATGATGATGATGGCATTCTGCGGCGTGTTGTCGATGCCATACTTGATGGCGGTGCCCGAACGGAGAAACTCTCCTAGGGTGAAGTGGGTGGAGAGGAGCATCTGCTGCATCCTCTCCAGTTCCAGTTCTGTGTGTTGTTCCATACGCATTAGATTATTAATTTGTGAATCTATCTTTTACCTACTACTTTCTTCTGAATTACACTGCAAAGATACAAAAAAAAATGGCTCTTGTCAAGAGTTTCAGGGTGACATTTGGGGTGACATTTTCTTCATCGTATTTTTTTCATCGGATTACGCGGAGTTATCGGAACATTCTTGCTCCACGGATTACGCACGGAATTTAAACGGATTTGGCCTTGCGGCCATTGGGCTAGCGCCGTATAGGCTGGCTTGCGATTGCACAGTAATGGCAGACTTTTTCCAGCTATAGGGGGTATCGCCACGACCGTCAGGTCGAGTTTCCGTTTAAAATCCGTGAGTAATCCGAGGAGCAAGAATGTTCCGTTTCTTCCGTGAAATCCGATGAATTAAAAATCCGATGAATAATCAATCCGATGAATATTGACACATCCTTTTTGCGCCAATAAGAAGCATGGCTTACTCCAAGCCGGAGTAAGGCTCACTCCGGGTTGGAATGAGCCTTACGTAACGTTCGTTTGAGCCTCACCCCGGCTCGGAGTAAGCCTCCCTTCAGATTCAATCTAGCTTCCCTTCAGATTCAATCTAGCCTCCCTTTGACTCAATCTCTGTTCATCATCAGCAGCAGTTCGATGATGCGGCAGGGAGGATTCTTCTGCATCTCCTTCATGTAGAACAGGGTGATGCTGTCGGGTAAGATGCGGCGGCGCTGCTCCATGGATCTCAGCTTGTTAAGGGCCTTGGCGGGGTAGTGGGGCACGGGGATGCCCATCTGACCGAAGATGTCCTTATAGAGCTGCTGTAGCGGCTGCGGACGGAAATGATTGTCGTGCCAGGGGTCCTCCTCTTCCTCCACGCTGATGCTCTTCAGCGAGGCGATATCCCTCACGTCGTGCACGAACTCGATGAGCCAGCACTGCGTATGCGTCCACTGATACCGCTGCGGGTCCTGCTGCAATATCCACTCATAGTCGGCGAGCATCATCTCGTGTGCCCGCTTCTTCAATTCATTGTATTCTTTTTTTGTCATAGGCATCAATGTCTTGAAAATAAGATTGTTAACTCTTAACTATAAACTATAAACTCTCAACTCTCAACTCTCCCACGGCTCCTCGTCCTTCGGCAATACCTTGGCATACAATACCTCGGCGATGCATTCCTCTTCAGATGCACGCTCGTCGTATCTGCCGCAGGGCTGCCTCATGTAGTACACCTTGCCCGGACGGCAGAACTCCTGGTCTCTCACCTTCAGCATCTCTACGATGGAATACGTCTTGCCCTCCTGAGGCTTGTTCACGCGAGTCACCGTGAGCAGATAATCCGCAAGATTCGCCCACTGCGCACTGCCCGCAATGCTGTAGAGATCCAGCGGCGGGAATGCCTCGTGGCCGTCCTTATACTGGATTCTCGGGTGCGCCACCACCACCGTCCAGACGTGATGCGCACGGCTCCACTGCTGCAGTCGGGTAAGCATCAGCTTCACCTTCTCCGTCTCCGTGGCACGGCTGCCGCCCTCCGTCACGTTGATGAACACATACGGGTCTATCACCAGGAAATCTATCTTCTGCTTCTTCTTCCTCATCTCGCTCTCGGCAAGTTCCGTGATGTATTTGCTGTCGGGCAGACGGCTCTTGGTGTCGAAGTCCACCATGTGGCTCATCAGGAATTTCAGGGCGTGGCGGTTCACCAGGCGCGCCTCCTCGGGCGATTCGTTGCCGTCCATCGTCTCCGTGTTCTCCACGCCCAGGGCTATGCGCGCTATCTCCCTCACGTGCTTGCCCTTGATAGGCTTCTCGAACGAGAAGAAGGCCACGCGCTTGTTGCAGTTGTACATCAGATGCGCCATCATGCAGTTCAGGAAATCCGTCTTTCCCGAGTTCGGGCGACCCGTCAGGATGATGAGCCCGCCATCCGAAGTGGGGTGGAAGATGCCGTCGGTGAGCTTGCCCATGCCCACCTCGTAGCCGTGGTCGTAGTTGCCCATCAGGATGTCGAGCACCTCGTCGGCATTCTCCTCCAGGTCGTATACGTCGCCCTCGTTCGCCGGCTTGGCTTCGCTGATGATTCTCGCCACCTCGTCCCTGCCGAACGCCTCGTACACCTCGCTGATGTCTTTCTTGCCGCTGGGCAGGCTCGCCACCTTGGCACGGGTGGGATACTGGTTGATGAGCGACTTGACGAGCATTCTTCCCGGACGGTCGGAGTCGCCGCATATTACGATGTCCTCAGCCTGCAGAATCCATTCCTCAAAGGCCTCGTGGCTCTCGGCGATGTTGGTGGCGGCGCCGTTGGCCACGCTCAGCACGTAGGGGAATCCGCAGCTCATCAGGGTGAGGCGGTCTTTTTCGCCCTCGGTGATGATGATCTGTCGGATGATTCCGGCTTCGGGGCGCAGGTCGTTGATGCTGTCGATGCCGTAGGGTGCGCAGGGTTTGGTGGGCGAAATCTGGGTGAATCCCTTGCTCCATTCGCCGGTGACGGGGTTCTGCTGCACGCTGCGGAACTTGGCGTTGATGATTTTTCCGAACAGTCGGTTGCAGTATACGATGGCAGGCACTTCCTCCACTCCCTTGGGGTCCTCGCTCTTGGCGTCGTTGGCGGGCTGCATGATGAATGCGCACATCACGCCCTCCTTTCGGATGACGTCGGGCGACAGGTTCATCGCCTGGATGTATCTCTGCACCATGCCCTGGAGCGAGAGGATGCGCTGCGGCGGGAGCATGGGTTTCGCCTTGGGGTTGCGCTGGGTAACGTTGGCGGGGTGGAAGTGCTCGATGAACCATGCCTCTTCCTCGGGGTTGCTGAAGGGGTAGATGGGGTAGAGGATGGAGCGGGTGGCGGCATCTATTTCCTTGTAGTCGTCGGTGCTCATGGGCACGTAGTTGTCGGGCAGGTCCTTGCCGTTGCGTTTCTTGGCGGCGTAGCTGCCGTCGGGGTTGTAGCTGCCGTCGGGGTTGAAGCTGCCGTCGGCTCCCTGCTGAGCGTTGTAGCTGCGGGATTTCATCTCGTCGAGTTGTCCCTTCATTTCGCACGAGAAGCAGTAGATTCTGCCGTCGGAACGTTTCACGTAGCAGTGTTTCTTTCCGCAGGTAGGGCATGTCACTTTGATGTTGACGGGCTGCTTGTGGATCTCCTTCATGGCGTCCTGCGTGATTTTTCTGAGTTGCGCCAGGGTTACCTTTTCGGAGGATGCATCGTTGGATGAGGATGCATTGTTGAATGATGATGCATTGTTGAATGATGATGCATCGTTTTTCTTGGATGCGAATTTTCCGATACCGTGGAATTGTTCCTGGTATTTCTGATAGAGTACTCTATCCGCTAGAGGAATTTTCTCTAGGATTTCGGGGAAGTCTGTTGCATAGTATCGAGGCTTCTCTCTCTTGTTTAGTTGTTGATTGTCTGCCATAATTTATGTTTGTTTAAATTCAAAAATTCAGTATTGTTTTCTTCATCGGATTCCGATGAATAATGATATCCGCTAGGCGTACCGCCGGATTTGCAATCCGGCGTTAAAAAATGTCCCAACCTATTGATGCTCTGCGGATTTGCAATCCGCAGCAAGGGAGCATGCCATCTCCTCCATCTTCCAGCAGTGTGTAAACTTGCTCCAGGTGGCCTGGTCGGATGGTCGGGGTGGGGCTTCTGGCGGGATGCGGTGCTGGGCGATGGCACCATTGGGCAGCAGGGTGTCGTAGAATCTCTGCTTCGACGCCTGGTCCTGATACTCGAATGGAGAGACGGGGCGATTCTGTCGGATCCTCTCCCCGGGATGCTGTGCCAGATACTTCTTCGTGTCGGCGATGGCCTGCGTCACTTTCTTTTGCATGAACTCCTGCTTAATCAGATACTTGAGCCATATTGCCTGCCCCTCTTCGCTATCAATGCTCATCAGCTTTTCATTGTGCTCCAGAAGATAAGGCCAGATGTAACCATTGAAAAACTGGATAGTGGCCATTGTCATGGGATGCATTTCCGAAGTGTCGAGATAGAGTCCTGGGATTTCAGCCATCGTTTCCTCATTGATGGGCTTGATGATGGCATTGTAAGGGTCATCATGCTGTGCAATATGGTTGAGAAGATTTCTGGCACAATCTGCAATCACTTTTTCTCTCTCTTCGGAATTTTTTGCATCCTGGAGAAGCTTAGCATACTTGCTAGATATTTTTCTTTTATATATTTTCTTTTTATTATTAATATTATTATCTATATAAGCATCTCCAGCATGCATTTTTTTCTGCATTTCCTGCAGATTTTCCATGTCATTCTCTTCTGTCTGATGCCAGATGGGGGTGTAGAAGGCTTTGAGATTTTTGGGTTGATGCCCGTCTTTCCCGTTCTTCCATATTTTCCCGAATCCGTTGCATTTCAGCAGGGTTTCAAGCAGGCTGTCTTTGCTTCTGAACTTGAGTCCCTGGGCTATTTGGGTGAACATGTGGCAGTCGTATATCTTACTCATGTTCATCCATGCCGGCTCCCCGAAGTAGAGCTTCAGCATCTTGAGAATCTGCGAATCCGAGAGCCCGGCTCTTGCCCAGGAGGCGAGAAGCTGGCGCTCGGTGATGATGTCGACGCTGGTGGTGAGTGGCTTGATGGTGAAGTCGCTTGCATTGCTAGTTGTGTTGTTTGTCATTATAATTCTTAATTTTATGATTGAATTTGTTGAAGTAGAATTTATTCAGGTTGTTAACCACCTCGAAGCTCTTGACATCTTCTGTCAGATAACTGCCAAATGTGCCGAATGTCTTGCAAAACTCCTCTCTCAGATTTTCGAAATCTTTATCATTCATCCAGGGAATCACCCCTTTGAAGTTTGTTCCTGCTTTCTTGCAACTTTCGATAAATTCGCTATTCTTGTTGAGCGGAGGCTCCATCAGGATGATGCATACGGCCATGCGGTCGATGGCATCTCTCGAGAGGCTGTGATTATCGGGGATATCGAAGTATTTATTCACTGTGCTGTTGTTCATGTTAAGGGTCATTTCAAACACATTCTTGTGTATGCCAAAGTGCTTGTGCAGCTTTCGTACAAAGCTGCTAACTCTGCTACTCTCCTTTTTCAGAAAGACCCATCTTTCCAAGTAGAACGGATCTTTCTGAGCCATCTCTACATCGTATGTGATGTAGATGTTGCCCAATGAGTCATCGGGCTTTCCTTTTCCTTTTTCCATTATTCTTTTCTTTTCACGAAGGCGACTTTGCCTTACGCACTACAAAAGAATTTAAAAAAACTGACATAGCCAAAAAGCTCAATACTTCCTCTACTATAGTCGTGAAGTATTGAAAATTGTTTTCGACCCAACTTTGTTTTCAGTAGGAAAAATGTTGTTTTAGTCATAATAATTCGCAACTGATTTTTCGCTAGTACCTCCTTCGCACGCCCTGAAAGGGCAGAAGCTCCTAGCCCAGGGAGGGCACAGAAAAAGTCCCTTCATTGGTTATGTTAGTTTAACATTCGATCTTTGAAATAGTGT
>ERZ773209.2045-NODE-2045-length-10952-cov-6.257410_pt1 | contig 10952 bp, 10 predicted proteins | sample MGYA00511109_ERZ773209 | MGnify/ENA primary metagenome ERZ773209 (study PRJEB29015, sample SAMEA2737786) | human gut metagenome | biome: human gut; feature: human-associated habitat; material: faeces | place: China | collected 2012 ...
CCTCGGGATCCAGAATGGTTTGCTCAGGATGTGGCTCAATTATCGACAACGATGTCGCGTACTGTCCTTACTGTGGAATGCAACTGAACACCAAAGCGTATACCTCTGCAAACGATGAAAAAATCATAGAGGATGATGGAAAGAAAAAAATCATGCTAGAAACAATTCTGCCACAGGGGAATGAGGAATACTTTGATCCGTCAGACGAAGGGATCGAGGAAACGGTAAAGACGCAAACTTCTGATGAAGATGACTTTAAGAATTTCTTTGACGATGCAGAATAATGGGTTTGGTAACGATGAAAGATTAAGACACTGACAAAAGTTGGTGTCTTTTTCTTTTTTTTTGCTAAATATGCTGTCGGAATGCAATTTTGTAAAAAAGTTTCTGACATATATATAGTGTGAGCGTTTGCAGTACACAAAAACAAAGAAAACATGCTTTTTAGGATAGACGGTTTGTTTGTTGTTTTTCATCACAGACTCCCCCGTGAGAAAGACATCCTACGAACCGCCTGTCGTGAAAAGCAGCCTGCAAAATTGCATAAGTCAGAAGATTCGGAAAATGCGCGCAAGCAGAAAACATTAACAACGGGTATCGCTTTTTCCAGCTTGTTTCCAAATTTTCCGTTTTGTGCGACGAGGAAAGGGGGTAAAACTTTGAAGAAGGATTTTAAGTACAGGTTTGTTTTTTGCTACCTCTCAAAAATTGCTGTGATCGCCGGTGTTTTTGCAGTTATGCTGACACTGGTTGTTAACCTGCACCGTATGGAAGGGAACCGTATGTTTCCATCGGTCCGTGATGGAGATCTGGGAATCTTTTACAGACTGACAGCTTGTTATACCGATGATGTCGTGCTATACACGGACAAAACTGGGCAGGTAACGGTAGGGAGAATCATCGCAGTTGGAGGCCAGACTGTAGAATTTTTTAAGGACGGAGGCTATGAAGTGGACGGGGCAGCCGCATATGATGAAATTCCTTATAAGACCTACATGTCTAAAAAACATTCTATTTCTTATCCGGTTACATTAGAAAAAGATGAATACTTCATTCTAAACGACTTTAGAAATGATACGGCAGACAGCCGAGAATATGGGCCGGTAAAAAAAGAGAATGTAAAAGGAAAATTACTGTACCTACTTAGAAGAAGGGGTTTTTAAAGAATGGAAAAATTAAAAAAGACAATTCGGCGCCTCGATTCAATTACGGATAAGATATTGTTTTTCATTTTTCTGTTTCTGTTTCTGATTGGGCTGTATGCTATGTATGATAGTTTCCTGGTTTACCAGGCAGCAAACGATACAAACATTTTGAAATACAAGCCTGGTTATGAAGGAACAGCTCCAGATAAGCCAATAAAAGGAAACATGGTTGGATGGCTCACGATAGATGATACGAAAATTGATTATCCAATCATGCAGGGGGAAGACAATAACGAGTATTTAAACAAAGACCCGTTTGGGGATTATTCGTTGTCAGGGAGCATCTTTTTAGACAGTAGAAACACCAGTGATTTTTCAGATGATTACTCGCTGATCTACGGACACCACATGGAAAACGATTTGATGTTCGGTGCGTTAGACCATTATCTAAAAAAAGGATATTTGGAAAAACACAACAAGGGAACTATTTATGTTGATGACGTGCCATACAAGCTGAAACTTTTTGCAGTCGGGGAGTCCGAAGCAACGAACGAAATCATATTTGCACCGACATTTGCCGATGCAGGCACCGTATGCAGTTTCATAAAACAAAATGCACTCTATTTTGACGAGAGTGTAAAAATGCAGAAAAACGATAAAATTATCGCGCTTTCTACATGCAAATACCCGGATACAGTGGAAAGAACTCTGGTTTTTGGGTATCTGACGATGGATTAAAGGCAGATAAAAGCCTTTAACAAAAAAATAATTTCAAGCAAAAGGAGAGTAAAAACATGAAGAAAAAAGCAGTAAAAGGTTCACTGGGTGCGATTGCACTCGCATCCGCAATGACAATGTCTATGGGTACACCGGTATTCGCATTACAGCGTCCACAGCTTCCCAATGTGTACAGCACTGAAATCGGGGGAGAAAAAACAACAACATTTGACAAATATCTTGTCATGGATGAACAGGCGGAAGTACCAAACGCATCCTTCACTTATGCCGTGACAGCAGGTACAGCAAAAGCTTACGATGTAGCCGGAAAGAAGTTTGCAGTTCTGGCCGGTGTTGATGCTGATAAGGTAACAATGGCCGGTGTTGGAACGAAAACAGCTAATACAATCACCTACAAACAGGGCGATGCGACATTGAACGATGCTAATGCATTAGTAAAAGACTACGACAATGCAACAGAAAAGTATGCAAAGAAAACAGCAACACTTGATTTCTCTGCATGCAGATTCACAGAGCCGGGTATCTACCGTTACATCGTAACAGAGAGCGGAACCAACCAGGCCGTAACAAACGACGCCGATGCAACCCGTGTTGTAGACGTGTATGTAAACGATGCTTCTGATAACGCAGAAGGCAGAACAGTTAGCATTGATTACAAATTAAAAATCGCAGGTTACGTGCTTCATTCAAACGCAGATGATGCTCCGGATGTATCCCTTGGCGAAAACAACGGAAGTACAGGTTCTTATGTCGGAACAAAATCTCAGGGCTTTACAAACAGCTATGATACATCCGATATTTTTATCGCAAAATATGTATCCGGTAATCAGGCTTCAAGAGACAAATACTTCGAGTTCACAGTAAAAATTACCGATGCCGTTCCTGGAACCGTCTATGATGTAGACCTTAGCGACGCCGATGCAACAACAAAGGCAAACGCAGCAACCATCACAGCCAATGAAGGAAAGACAAACCCTGCAACATTAACCGTTGGTGCAGATGGAACCGTTACTCAGAAGTTCTACCTGGCACACAATCAGTCAATTGTGATTCAGGGTGTTGCAAAAGACTCTAAATACAAAGTTACAGAAAATGCAGAAGACTACAAGTCAACACCAGCTGATGCAATTGACAACACAGAAGGTAGAGGAGATGCAACAAGCGGAACCGTTGCATCACAAAACATTCGCACTGGTTACCTGAACACAAGAGATGGTGTGATCCCGACCGGTGTTATCATGACAGTTGCTCCATTTGCAGCTGTAACATTGCTTGGCGGAGCCGGTGCTGTAACAATGGTCATGAAGAAGAAAAAATCAGAAGAAGAATAAAATATGTCATCTTTAGCTGATATTTAGAAAAGGAGGGAGATTTATGGGCAGGACTGGAAAGAAACTCCGCCTCTTCACATGTCTGGCTGCAATGCTGATGCTTTTCAGCACTCTTCCGGTATGTGCTGCGGAAAAAACAGTCGAAGCAAAAATCCCGGTATCGTGTACCGGGAAAAACACAACAGAATCTTTTTCCTATCATCTGAAGGCTGAAACCTCAGAGTTTCAGACATTGGCGACTGAAAGCTTAAGTCTGAGGGATGGAGAAACAGGCCGTTTCTCCGTCCTTTATACGTATCCGGGAACGTATCACTACACATTGTCGCAGGAAAAAGGGACGGATAAGAAAACAACCTATGACGAAACGGTTTATAAAGTCGATGTTTACGTAACGGAAGACGAAGACGGCAGGATGTCGGCAGAGCCAATCATTTATCTGAATGGCAGCAGCGGGAAGAAACCGTCGGCCGGTTTTAGAAACATCAAAAAACTGGATACAGATAAAACAACCGGAAATGTCAAAACAGGAGACAGATCCAATACGACTTTCTGGATCGCGGCTTCAGGGTTCAGCACAATGCTGATGGGAATCATGATTTTAAGAAGGAAGAAGGAGGACCTATAGATGCGAAGAAAAAAGAAATTCACAAGTGCATTGTCTTTCGTATTGTCTCTCCTTATGGCAGCCAGCTGTGTTCAGCCTGTAATGGCAGCGCAGGCGGTTCCGGGTGTAGAGTCTGTCTCAGGGGAAGCTGCAGCACAGGCAGAGGGAAACGAAGATACAAACGTATCCGTATCGGCAGCACCTGCAAAAGAGGAAACTTCGGAAGCACCTGCAGAAAGTACGGAAAACACACCGACAGAAGAAACTGCCCCTGCAGAAACTACGGAAAGTACGCAGGAAGAAAGTGATTTCGATTCTGGTTCAACAGCTGACCTTACTGAAACGAAAGAATTAGAATCAGAGTCTTCCGATGCCGTAGAACCCGCTGCTTTATCGTCGGATTCAGAAATTTCACCACTTGCAGATACAGATGCCTATGCCATCCTCTACAAAAACGGGGAACTGGTATTCCAGCGTGGAAGTACGCCCGATGCGAGTAAGGGAACTGTGCTGGGGACGTATACAGGGTTTGAGACAAAGAAATATACGGGTTACAACAATTACGCACCATGGCATGAAAATAAAGCATCTATCAAAACGGTATCTTTTAAAGATGCTGTAAAACCGATTTCTACGGCGTATTGGTTTTATGAGTGCAAAAATTTGACGGATGTAGATTTTACAAATTTGGATACCTCAGCGGTAACGAGTATGCGCTACATGTTTCAAGAATGTGGTTCATTAAAAAGTTTGGACTTAAGTCCATTTAATACCTCGGCGGTAACAAGTATGGATTACATGTTTTATCAATGTAGTTCGTTAACAAGCCTGGACTTGAGTTCTTTTAATACCTCAGCGGTAACGGATATGGGTTGGATGTTTGCCCGCTGTAGTTCATTAACAAGCCTGGATTTGAGTTCTTTTAATACCTCAGCGGTAACGAGTATGGGTTCCATGTTTTATGACTGTCGTTCGTTAACAAACCTGAACTTGAGTTCATTCGATACCTCAGCGGTAACGGATATGTATGCCATGTTTGAGGGCTGTAGCGCTTTAACAAATCTGGACGTAAGTTCATTCGATACCTCAGCAATAACAGATATGCGTTGGATGTTTAGCAGCTGTAGTTCATTAACAAGCCTGGATGTAAATTCATTCGATACCTCAGTGGTAACGAATATGGGTTCTATGTTTTATGACTGTCGTTCGTTAACAAGCCTGAACTTGAGTTCATTCGATACCTCAGCAGTAACGAGTATGCGTAACATGTTTAACCGCTGTAGTGCTTTAACAAATCTGGACGTAAGTTCATTCGATACCTCAACAGTAACGGATATGTATGCCATGTTTGAGGGCTGTAGTGCTTTAACAAATCTGGACGTAAGTTCATTCGATACCTCAGCAGTAACGAATATGGGTTGGATGTTTGCCCTCTGTAGTTCATTAACAAGCCTGGACTTGAGTTCTTTTAATACCTCAGCGGTAACGAGTATGGGTTACATGTTTAATAACTGTCGTTCGTTAACAAGCCTGGACTTGAGCTCATTTAATACTTCAGCGATAACGAATATGGGATCCATGTTTGGCAACTGTAGCGCAATAGAAACATTAACTCTTGGTACTAAGTTTGCATTTAAAGGAGATACAAACCTTGTTGATGCAACATGGCATGGAATCAATACCGGTAAGAAATATACCACATCTGTTTTAACATCAACTTATGATGGACCTACTATGGCAGATACCTATGCAAAATACATCGACATCAAATTCGATGCACTAGACGGGAAATCATCAGAAAGCAAAAAATCCGGATATATTGGAATGGCTTTTGATTCTCTACCGACAGCAGAAAAAAGAGGTTATGACTTTGTTGGATGGTTCACAGAAAAACAAGGTGGAACACAGCTTTTAGTAAATCAACCTATTACGCAGTCTACTTACTATGCACATTATTCACAGAATGCCTATGCCATTCTTTATGAAAGCGGAGAAATGGTATTCCAGCGTGGAAGTACGCCGGATGCAAGTAAGGGAAATGTGTTAAAGACGTATACAGGGTTTGAGACAAAGGAATATGACTACTACTCAGAGGCACCATGGTATGAAAACAGGACATCTGTCAAATCGGTATCTTTTAAAGATGTGATAAAGCCGGTTTCTACAGCGTTTTGGTTTTATGATTGCGAAAATTTGGCGGGTGTAGATTTTACGAATCTGGATACCTCAGCGGTAACGGATATGGGTCATATGTTTGAATACTGTTGTTCATTAACAAGCCTGGACTTGAGTTCATTCAATACCTCAGCGGTAACAGATATGGGTTACATGTTTTCTGACTGTAGTAAGTTAACAAGCCTGGACGTAAGTTCATTCGATACAAAATCGGTAACGAATATGGCTTACATGTTTTTTTACTGTAGTGCCTTAACGAGCTTAGACTTGAGTTCTTTTAATACCTCAGCGGTAACGAATATGGATTCCATGTTTCAATACTGTCGTTCGTTAACGAGCCTAGACGTAAGTTCATTCGATACCTCAGAGGTAACGAATATGGCTTACATGTTTTATAGCTGTAATTCATTAACAAGCCTAGACGTAAGTTCATTCGATACATCAGCGGTAACGGATATGGGTCATATGTTTTATAACTGTAGCGCAATAGAAACATTAACTCTTGGTACTAAGTTTGCATTTAAAGGAGATACAAACCTTGTTGATGCAACATGGCATGGAATCAATACCGGTAAGAAATATACCACATCTGTTTTAACATCAACTTATGATGGACCTACTATGGCAGATACCTATATAAAATGTTTCGACATCAAATTCGATGCCATGGGTGGAAAATCATCAGAAAGCAAAAAAACTGGATATATAGGAATGGCTTTTGATTCTCTGCCAACAGCAGAAAAAAGGGGTTATGACTTTGTTGGATGGTTTACAGAAAAACAAGGTGGAACACAGCTTTTAGTAAATCAACCTATTACACAGTCTACTTACTATGCGCAATACACGGAGCATAAATATACGATTACAGTAACAAATGATGTAGCCGGTACTATGGGTGATAAAACAAAAGACTTTACTTTTCAATTGAAGATGACAGGAAATACGCCTGCAGAACTCCATTACACCAAGGGTACGGAAACAGGCACATTAAAAGTAACTGATGGAGTAGCAGAATTTACTCTTTCACATGGAGAGAATATCGTACTGAGTGAGATCCCAATCGATACAATGTATGAAATTACAGAAGTGGACGGAGCGTCTAGCGGATATACAGTAGAATCAACAAATTCTTCCGGTACGTTGACCGAAGACACGAATGTAAGTTTCACAAATACAAGAAACGGTACAGTACCAACATCGGCACATACAAATATCTTAATTTCTATAGGGGTATTTGCGATTGCTCTTGCAGGACTGTTCTGGCACTTGCGTAAGAAAAAACAGTAGTATTTACAATAAAAATAAAACAAACAAGACACTGGCGAAAGCTGGTGTCTTTTTTTAGCTGTATGGAAATAATAAGTATTTGGGATATTCTGACATATATAAAGGGTAAGAACAAATACATAAAAATGAGGGACAACTTATGGCAACAAAAACAGATAGACTTGGCGAAACCCGAATGATGAATTGTGGTATAGAAGCTACTATTATTCGATATGGTAGATGCGACGATATAGATGTTTGTTTCGAAGATGGGACTGTAGTAGAACATAAAACGTATAAGGCATTTAAAAAAGGTGGAATAGCCAATCCAAACATTAAAGCTTTTACCGAAGCTCGTCTTGGCGAAACACATATGATGAACTGCGGAATGGAAGCCACAGTTATTCGATATAATACAGGCAAAGACATTGAGGTGCGTTTTGAAGATGGAGTTATAGTAGAACATAAAAGATATAGAGCATTCGAAAATGGTAATATCGCTCATCCAAGCACTACTGCCGAAAACCGCCTTGGTGAAACCCGAATGATGAACTGTGGAATGAAAGCCACAATTATTCGATATGGAAAGTATACAGATATTGATGTTCGATTTGAAGATGGGGATGTAGTAGAACATAAAACATATAAAGCGTTTAAAGATGATAATATTGCTCATCGGTTAATCAGTCAAAAGCACGGTTCTAAAAACTTCCACGGTTTTATCTGTAAACAAGGATTTAAAGATGAAGATCGAGTTCTTTACGAATGCATCTGTAAGCATTGTGGTTTAGAGGATGTTTTAACTCCTCAGGAAATGATGGAACACGAAAAATTAGAACATGGAGAGAACGAATAAGCATTTGGGATATTCTGACATATATAAAAAGTAAGAACAGATACAAAAAAGTGAGAGGTAACTTATGGCAACAAAAATAGATAGAGTTGGTGAAACCCAAATGATGAACTGTGGCATGGAAGCGACAATTACTCGATATGAAAATAACATGGATATAGATGTTCGTTTTGAAGATGGGGCTGTAGCTGAATATAAAACGTATGAATCATTTAAAAAAGGTAGCATCGCTCATCCAAACACTACCGCCGAAGCCCGTCTTGGCGAAACCCATATGATGAACTGCGGGATGGAGGCAACTATCATTCGATACAATACAAGCAAAGACTTTGATGTGCGTTTTGAAGATGGAGCAATTGCCACATGCAAAGATTATAGAAGGTTTAGAAAAGGAGGAATTGCTCACCAAAGTACTACCGCTGAAGGTCGTCTTGGCGAAACACGAATGATGAATTGTGGTATGAAAGCTACTATTATTCGATATGGGAAATATTCAGACATTGACGTGCGTTTTGAAGATGGGGCTGTGGCAAAAAATAAAACGTATAGAGCATTTAAAAAAGGTAAAATTGCTCATGAGTCACTCAGTCAAAAACGCGGTTCCAAAGATTTCCACGGTTTTATCTGTAAACAAGGATTTAAAGATGAAGATCGAACTCTTTACGAATGCATCTGTAAACATTGTGGCTTAGAGGATGTTCTAACCCCTCAGGAAATGATAGAACATGAAAAGTTAGAACATGGGAAGAACAAATAAGACTTTTTTAAAAAACATTCTAAAAAGCTGTACACAAGACAGCCAGAAAGATATAATCTGACATATATATGTTAAAGAAATCGAAAAACCAAAGGAAAGGAAAAGAAATATGGAACGTAAGAAGAAAGCGCTGTTTGCATTAGGAGCTATTATTGTAATTGCAATCATTGTTACATGCATATCAAGATTTGGAGCAAAAGAAGAAGATACGAAAAAAATAGCTACTGAAACCGCAACAGAAGTGACAGACAACACAAACCAATCAGCGAACAGTGAAAATAAAACAGAAAATGAAGAAGTGCAGGAGGAAGAAAAAGACAATAGGCCTGAATCGCTTGATGCTGTAAAGATGATGCATGCAAATGAAGATCATACTTATATTTCATCAGAAGACCTATATGATCACATGGACAAGATTGTTGGTTATAATTTTCTTACAACTGCAACAATAGATGAACTTACAGATAGCGAAGTATCTCTTATACTTAAAGAGGGCAAACCTTCAATAGTATTCAATACTGCTGAGGACTATACTAAGCTCGTAAAAAGCGGAGATAAAGTAGCGGTTATTGGCACGCTATATGAATACAACAAAGTTGATGGCAAAAAGATTGCTACTGCGTGGGTATCTTTTATAGCATCCGGAAATGATATAGAAGAGTACAAAGCAAAAACAACAGATCCAGCCTTCATTGATTTGTTTGAGTAATGATTTATGAGTTTTCTAAGAGTATCCGACCCCGGTGCTCTTTTTTGTTTTCACGAAATTTGGATTTTCCTTGTATTATTTGGCAATACGCAACAAAATTCTGACATATTATTAATAGAGCGCTGCTAATGCGCCAAAACCAAGAATATAGATCGGCGAGAGGTTTTGTATTATGAAGAACAACAATAAAACCGTCAATCCCGAATGTTTAAAGCTTCTAATCATGAGTAAACTTACAAAAATGGCTTATATTAACGAAGAAAGGCAAGCTTTTCTTATCGACAATAGGAAAGATGCAGAAGAATTTATCAAGAACACTAATGGAACTTATTACGTAGATAAAAGTACGCAGAAAAAGAAAACAATATGTTCTTACTGTTTTGCATCGGGAGCTAATGAAATAGTTTTTATTAACGAAGGAAAGAGGGAAATAAGGCTTCTTCGGGAACGACATCTGGATAAACATTATTACAACTGTAGATTGAGTGCAGATATTACAAGGCTTGTTCACACACAGAATACTAAATATCTAAGAGATTTTGCAGAATGTAATTTTGTTGTCCCAATTCGAATTATAAACTCGAAAACGGTGAGCATCGCTTACGCAACAGTTGCAAAAGATTCTGCTCCTGAAAATTACTTGTACCTTGCATTCACAGACCTACATGAGTATGAGAAATGGGCAAAAAAAATACCAGATTCGAATAGCTGGAAGCCACTACAAGTAGACGCGGCCGGGTTAAAAAGAATTGGCAGGGACCATGGCTTTATCATTAATATCTATGGTGGCCGTAATGTAATAAAAAGCAAGAATTTGAAATTAGTAGATGTCAAAGAGGATGAAAATAGTGACGATTAGGAATTAGATCTCAACTGATATATATTAGGGCAGTTCCGGTGCTTTGAGTGGAAAGGAGAAGAATATGATTAAAATAAAACATTTGTATTATTATGTTCCCCCATGCCCAAAATGTGGGAGCAGGGTAACAGGTAGGTATATAAAGCAGCCACGCAATCAAGGGGATGCGGAATATATGCAGCGAGAATCCTTAAAACATGGAGAACTTATCCGATTCGTCCCCTCAGAACCAATAAAGAATTGCTATTGCGAGGAGTGCGGACACGAATGGGGACATACCGTGCGTTCTTATTTCATTACAAAAGAAAGAATGGAAGAAGAAATAGAAGCAAGAGATACAAGGTCTCTATACATGGAATTTAATGAAAAATACCCAAGAAAAAAGAAAAGTTTCTTTGGACGAATCTTTGGATTATTGCCGTGAACCAGCCAATTAACGAAAGGAGAGCTGCCAAAGGCAGCAGAAAAGAATAATGAACTTTATTGAAAATTATTTACGAATTTTAAAAGATGCT
>ERZ773209.2058-NODE-2058-length-10887-cov-8.499815_pt1 | contig 10887 bp, 5 predicted proteins | sample MGYA00511109_ERZ773209 | MGnify/ENA primary metagenome ERZ773209 (study PRJEB29015, sample SAMEA2737786) | human gut metagenome | biome: human gut; feature: human-associated habitat; material: faeces | place: China | collected 2012 ...
TGGAGGAACAAGGGGAAGATTCCGTTACAACCGGGTATGGCCGTGGCAGACCGGAAGGTGAAAAAATCCCCTGTCCGGTGTTGTAACCGAACAGAGGGAAAAGGTTAAATCTATGAATTATGGTCATGCCGCTTTGTCGGTGGCCTCGTGTTCGGAAAGGGCGGACTGCGTGCGTTCCGCCTCTTTCATGCTTTCGTCGATCCGATGCTGTAAAGCGTTGCACTCCTGTTTGAGCCTTGCCAACTCGTCCGCCTTGCTCCACTTGCGGGCGATGATTCCCTGCAAAGCGGGTATCTCGCTCTCCAGCTTGGCTATCTTCTGCCGTTGTTCCTCAATCATGCCGGGCAGCTTGGCGAGGGCGGCGGGTATCGGGAGGATTCCACGAAGCCCAGAGGCAATGCTCCCGATATGCCACAACGGTATTTCAGTCCGCTTACGCCCTCGACGAGGAACGTGTTGCGGTAGAATGTACCGCCCATGTCATACTCGCTGTACACCGACAGGTTCAATCCGGCATACGTGCCTATCGTACCGATTGCCCCGTTGCGGTAGGTCTTGGAAATGCGGTGCAGCTCCCGTCCGGTCTCTTCCGCCGTGGCTTGTGCGAGGTTCAACAGCCGGGTCGTCCGGTCTCCGGTGTAAGAGGTGATATATTCCCAGTCCTGCGTCATGCGTGCCGCCGCACTCTCGGCCTTTGTCATGTCTTCCCGGTTGGCCGCAATCTTACGCTCGGCCCTGATACGGTCTTTCTTGAAAATGGCCTGTTCCTTTTCGAGCTGCATAATCTTATTGTCGAGCTTCGTTTTCTCCAACAGGTCGGTATTTCCCGACAGGAGAGCCACGAACTCGGCGAAATTCATGCCGTTATCCTCGTCCATAGCGTCCTCGTCGATACGGCGCACAGCAATCGTACCGTTGTTAATTTGGTTGATGAACATTTGCTTGGTTTTCAACAGGTTAAATTTGTAAGCGTCGAGCGTCTTTTCCGTTCCGTAAATCACCACGTCCACGGTTTCCCCAGAGCTTAACGGTGTTGCCTTTGCGTACCGCACGACCGTTGCGCTGCTCCATGTCGGCGGGGCGCCAAGGTATCTCCAGATGATGCACCGCAACGGCCCTTTCTTGGGCGTTTACTCCCGTTCCCAACATCGAGGTAGAGCCGAACAACACCCGTACCCTGCCACTGTTCATGTCCGCAAAAAGTTTCTTTCTCGCCCGTTCGGTCTTGGCGTACTGGATAAACTGGATTTCATCGGCAGGAATCCCCATTGCCACCAGCTTGTCCTTGATGTCGCTATAGATGTTCCACTCGTTCGGCTTGTAAGTGGCAAGGTCGCTGAAGACGAACTGTGTACCACGATTGGCATTTGAACTTACATAATAATCATAAATAGTTCTTGCGCAAATCGAAGCCTTGTTGTTCGGGTCATCAGTAAACTTATCGCCCAACAGACGCATATCAAGAGACATCTTACGGGCCACGTTGGTAGCAACAAGCATTTTTGCCTTGTCGAGATTGTCCGGCTGCGGAATATCCAACCCCAAATCTTCCCATTGTCCGCTGTGCGCAAAGGCGACGAGCCGCCCGATCATTTCCTCCTGTTGGATAGTGGGTGCATGGGAAAGGAAACGCACGTTTTTGTCCGGCACATCGAGGTTTATCATATCGGCTGTACGATAGTCGGTAATCTCCCGCAGGAACATCGCCAGTTCCGGCACTTTGATGTAAGTGCGGAAACGCTCTTTGCGCTTTATCGTACCCGTTACGTTCAGCTCGTAGTCGGCGGCCTTTTTCGTGAAGATAGCCGCCCAAGCGTCGAAACAGCTTACTTGTTGCCGTTTGAGTTCCCTTGGACGCAGATATTTGAACATCACGTACAGTTCGGTCAGCGCATTGACGACCACCGTACCCGACAGGAACGTAGCCCCCAAGTCCTTGCCCGTGCGTTCCTGTATGGTACGGATGGCAAAGAGCATATTCAGAGCCTTCTGGCTTCCTTCCGAGTTTCCCAATCCCGCCACACGGTCATGACGGGTGTTGAAAGTCAAGTTCTTGAACTGGTGACTCTCGTCAATGAAGATGTGGTCGATGCCCATCTGCTTGAAATCCACCACGTCGTCCGTGCGTGACTTTATGGCGTGTTCCACCTTCTCCAGCTTCGCTTCAAGGTTGTGCTTGCGCTTCTCCAATCCTTTCAGCATCGCCCGCGACACGTTCTTTCCCTGCTGCCGTAGCACTTCGAGGTTTTCCTCCACCGTGTCAAGCTCTGCTTGCAGGATGCGCTGCTGCAATTCCGGCGACTGCGGTATCTTGCCGAACTGGTCGTGCGACATGATGACGCAATCGTAGTCGTTGTTCTTTATATTATTGAAGAAGCGCACACGGTTGGCGGTCGAAAAGTCCTTCTCCGAAGCGTACAGAATACGTGCGTTGGGATATGCCGCCTGATAGGTGGCTGCAATCTCCGCAACGTTGGCTTTCAGCCCGATAATCATCGGCTTGTGTGCCAAATTCAGACGCTTCATCTCATGCGCGGCGATGCACATTATCAGCGTCTTACCGGTTCCACAGGCTAAGCGCAAAGCGCCTTGCCGTCCTTTCGGACGGTAGGTTTCTAAACGCTCGCCACCGAACCGTACGTACACGTCTCCATGTATACGGCTCTCCATGGTTATTTTCAGTCTATTTCTTTTCATGAATCTTACGATAACAATTTTCACATACTGCTATTGTTTTTCTCTGTCTGGCAATCATGAAGCGTTCCCACTCCTGTTTGCCTTTCAGGTCTTTTAGCTTGCGGACATGCACCATTCTAAGGTTGTCCTCCGCTCCGCAATATTCACATTCACGGGCTTTCAACCGAGCCATAAGGCTGGTACTTTCAGTCCCGCGATAACTGGGCATGATATGCGCATTGTCAATACGCGCGTCTTTTCTCTGCTTGAACCCTCCATGATAAATAGTACGTTCCAACATTTCGCCCTTGTTGTTTTCATACCTTACTGTAAAGACTTTATTCCGGCAATATTTACGGATTATTTTCCTTACGGTTGATTCATACTTGGATGATAATGTTTTATACATACTCTCTTTCATGTAGTAATAGAAACTATTGAGAATGTTGACATTGTTTGCAATACAGTAGTAGTTATAGATTCCCCGAATTTCCGAATTGTATCGGTTGAGTATTTCAAGGTCATCATTACTACGGAGATACGGGCGTGAGGTCGATTCCCATGCTTCCTTGCCATTCTTGATTATTATGCGCATCGCATTATAGTCAAGCAGTTTCTTTCTCATAACCTCATAAGGCAGGAGAAGAACCACTTTATGGTCAAGTGAGCGTATGGGGATTCCTCTGAAATCCTTTCTCGTCTTGTCCGTACTGCGGACTGTAACATCAAAGCCGAGAAATTTGGCTGCGTCGTGTGAGTTGGTGATTAACGTCTTTTCATCCGAAAGTTCGAGTTTCAACGTATCTTGCAGAAAGGTCTTAATGTCCCCCTTTGCTTTTACACAGTCCTCTTTACTTCCGATTACGCAAATCAGAAAATCATCGGCATAGCGTACATACCTCATGCGTTTGAAGTTTTCGTCCATGTCAAGAGTTGCAGGAAGTTGTTGCATCTCACGGTGGAGAATGGCTATCTCCTTGCGCAATGCTTCTTTCTTCTGCTCGTCTGTTTCATTCTTCAGTTTCTTTACACGTTTGTCCTTACGATTTGCAACCCTTTTATATTCGGGGTTGCGTACACGTGCTTTACCTTTATTGAAGACGTTTATGTAGTTCCGCATAAATTTATCGAGTTTGTCAAGATAAATATTCGCCAAAATCGGACTTATTATGCCTCCCTGCGGTGTTCCGATATAGGAATTTTTGTACTCCCATTGTTCCATGTAGCCTGCTTTGAGGAATTTACGTATCAGTCGCAGGAAACGCTCGTCATTGATTCTTTCAGCAAGGATTCCGATTAAAACATCATGGTTGATGTTGTCAAAGAAACCCTTGATGTCTCCCTCGATGAACCAACGTGCTCCCGTACCTCCCTTTTGTAAGGAAGCCATAGCCGTATGACAGCCACGGTGTGGTCTGAATCCATGCGAGCAGTCTTCAAAATGACCTTCGTAGATGGATTCAAGAATCATCCTTACAACTTCCTGTACAAGTTTGTCCTTAAAGGCTGGTATGCCTAAAGGACGTTGCTTGCCATTCTTTTTGGGAATGTAAATTCTCCGTGCAGGGCACGGACGGTAACTTTCGTCTTTCAACTGTCCAATGATAGAGTGAATGTGCTTTATGCTCATTCCGTCTATGGTCTGCCCGTCTGTGCCTTTCGTATAGTTGCCCGCATTCTGCGACAACTTTTGATAGGCAAGTGCGTACAGATTTTCATTGAACAGCAGTCGGTAAAGCCGTTCAAACTTGTAATTAGGGTCTTGGCTGTGCCCAGCCAGACTGTTTAATACATTTGCTGAATCTCTCATAATGTCTCACACATCATTCGTTAAACATATTAAATAATAACTCACTGTCTCCCTTCGCCATGTACAAGGCTTTCCCTTGCTCGGACTACTACGGAGACTCTGTTGTCATATAGGATATTCAGAGGCAAACCCCATAGCCTTTCGGCATTCCTACTTAGACAATCCCCATTTAGACATATAGTAACATAGCTCAATAGATTGTCGGATGCGATTTTCGTCCTTTTCCGCTTATTGCGGCTGTTCTGCAATCGGTTTTCGGCTCTCGTACTTGAGGTAGGAAAGTAGAAGTATTGCAGCCCGACGTTTGTAACTATCTTCCGTCGGGGTTTACCAACTAACAACTCGGACTGTCGTTCAAACAGTATAGTCTTCATCCTCATATCTATCATTTCATTTAGACATTCAGTAGCAGCATGATAGTTAGCTGACTTATGCCGTTTCCAACATGCGACACTCCCCACCGCCTTTCGGCTAAGTGGATAAGTTGGCTAATGACCGGCGTTGAAAACCCTTGCCGGGTAGGTTGCTAAGCCTACATTTACTATATGCCCTTATGGGCGCAGCACCTCGTGGTCGCAAATTCCGCCGCCGTTCTGTTTCAACATCCAGACGCAATCCATCTGTGAGGGATAGACGCTCTTGATACCCCGGCTTGCCAGCCCTTTCAGGTTGAGGTCGGGAAAGGTCTGATGGGAGCCGTCGTAGCGCGGGCGCACGAAACAGTTGAACTTGCGGTTATACATCGTCACAAGCCGCTCCTTGAACTGCGGCGACTGCTCTTCGAGCCATTCGGAGAAGCCGTTTCGTATCTCGTCAATCTTGGCGTTGGCGAGTTGTATTCCCTCGCTGTCGCGCATCTTGATGTCGTTGCCATGCTCGTCCTTGCCGATGGACTTCATCATGTCAGGGCAGGTGTTGTGCAGGGCGTGTTTTAGGAGGTGCATACCGTCATAGTTCCGGTAATACCCCTTCACCAGAAACTCGTCCGTGATTTTCATGGTGCGGTAGCCGCACGCCACCGAAAACTCGTCCATGCTTGCGGAGTAGGCGATTTTCACGTCCGTGTCGAAAAGGTGGCTCATATAAGCAGCGTACACGCCCGTCGGAATCCAGCGTTCCCCGAAGTTGAAGTCAAGGTCCTCAAAGGAGATGCGTTGCGGCTCGGCTTCTTTCAGAGCCTCCAACGCCTGCTTCACTTCCGGCATACGTCCGTTTTCAGGGTTGTCGCCCATCCATGCCTTGATGCGCTCCGCCTTCTCTATCACGTTCCCGGCGATGAACCTGTCCTTTATCTCGTAACCGGTTACGAGCGGGTTGTAGAAGATGCGTCCTTTGAGGGCGTCAAGCAATCCCTCCTCCGTGCTGTCGGTTATCTCCCGCATATAATCAAGATTGACCGTGCCGAACTTGTTGAGCGATGCGGATAACGCCTCTTCGGGAGAGCTGACGTTGGCATGGCTCTCCACCGAGAAAGAAACGGGACGCTCGAAAATATCCGCCTTGACGAACCTGCCGTCCTCCGCCCGTTCCAGCGAAAGGATGTCGCGTCCTCCTGCATCCATCATCACCAGTTTCACGTTCTGCTTGGCGTTGAGGTTGCCGTAGCGCATGACAAACTCATCGTAGCAGGTGTTCAACGCTCCGCGTTGCGCAGACCCTTCATCGTGGTACTCCGCCTCGTAGCGGTAAAGCCGCTCGTATGAATCACGGAGTGACACATACAACATCGCTTTCTCCTTCTGGTAGCCGGTCAGGTCAAGCGGTTGGAATGTCGCGCCGTAAAGCGTGAGGTCTTTCAAATAGCCGAGATTGCGTGACGCATCCAGTACCATAGAGCCGTCACGGTAGTGCGGCTCCAGCAGACCGTTGAACGGACGGGGAGAAAGGTAGAGAGGTTCCTCCTTCGGTTTTTCCGCTTCCATTTCGGGGAAAAGGGAGGTTGCAGCCGTTTCCGTTGCGGGAGCGGCAGGATTGGCGGCAATTTCCGGCTGTGTTTTGGGTCGCCGTGTTTCCTGCTCCGGTGCGGCTTTCACGCCCGTGACATGCTGCCGTTTCTCCTGATGCTGTGCCGCCAGCCTGCGAAGCTCCTTGCGTCGCTCCGGCGTGAGGTCCATCATCATTTCATAGAAGCCGTTGATGGGCGGGTTGGTATCCCAATCCAAAGTGGCGTAAATATCATCCGGATCGGCTTTGGCTGCGACACTCACCGACTTTGTTTCATGGCTGTCCCTGTTCTCCGTCAGCAGTGCGGCAGACGGCGGCGGTGCGGTCGTAACCTTCGGCGTAACCTGCGCCTGCGGTTTGGGGGACATACGCCTTGCCGTGCTTTCCTTTCTCGCTGTCTTTTTCTTCTTGGCGGGTGCTTCCTGCTTGCGGACTTCCTCGGTCATGCCCCAAAGGTCGAGCAGGGAGAGCTGCACGCCTGCTGAATAATCGGGGCGGCGCGGCTCTATCTCCGGCTTTTCTTCCTCCGGCTGCGGTGTTACCGCTTCGGGCTTCACTGCCATTTCTGTAAGAGGCTGTATTTCAGGAGTGACAACCGGTGTGAAAATGGGTTCCGTCACTGTGTTTTTTACCTGTGCCGGATGCAGGTTGTGCATTTCATATAGTTCTATGTCTAACTGGGGTAACTCAATATTCAGATGTTCCCGCAAGTCATCCGCCATTTGTCCGATGCCGCCCCGGTGTATAAGTTGATAGGCAGGTTTGCCATAAGGGTCTGTGCCTCTGATTAAATCTGTATTGGAAAGAGAACTGATGCTCCATACATACCCGTTTACAGAAGTGCCGATAGGGGTCTGTTCGGTCTGCATGAAAAGTTTCTCGTTATAATACAGCTCCCCATTCTTGCCGCTGTTCTTTTGAAGGATAATAAGGTCGCTGCCCACTTCCGTACCCGCGTTGTCCGTGAAAAGGTTGTTCGGCAGGCGTGCGACACCCACCAGATTGGCATTACGCATCATATACTCGCGTATGGGTGCGTTGGACGGTGCGTCCAGCACCCCCTGCGAGGTGATGAACGCCACGATGCCGCCCTCACGCACCGCGTCAAGGCTTTTCAGGAAGAAATAGTTGTGTATTGCCTTCGGTGCGGAACGCCTTGCGGGGTCTTGGCTTCCCGTAAACTCCGGGTCGAACACAGCCACGTCACCGAACGGGATGTTCGATATTGCCAGATCGAAATAGTCCGTGAAGGGCTTCTCTATCTTCTCGAATCCCTGCACCCTTACCTTTTGGTCGGGATGCAGGTGTCCCAATATCTTGCCCGTCATCAGGTCTTTCTCGAAAGCCATGATGTCCGCGTCCGGCTTGTTTTCCAGCACGGCATCCACGAATGCGCCCACACCCGCCGACGGCTCCAGCACACGGTCGGGACGTATGCCGTGTTCATGCAGTACATCCGCGATAGTGCCGGTTATCTCCGGCGGGGTGTAGAAAGCGGTCAGCACGGACTGCTTCATGGCATCCACGTACCGCTTGTACTCCGTTTCGTCCTTGCTGTGTTCACGCACCAGCCTGTACAGCTCCACCGTCGGGGCGAACAGTTCGAGGTCAGATTTCGCCCAATGCACGGCATCCGTCAGTTCCTTTGCCGGGTTCAGTATGCACTTCAACCCGCCGAAACCGCAATACTTCCGAAGTATGGCTTGTTCCTCGGCGGTTGCCGTCCTCCGTTCCCTCTCAAGGATGAATGCCGTCCGTATCGCCTCGATGTTGTCCCGCAGCCGTTGTTTGCGGTTAAACGCCATACTCGTCGATATAAAGGACGACGGCTCCCGTCAGCTCCGTATAGAGCAGGTCGTATTCGGGCGACAGGGCGAAGTTGTCGTCCGAAAGGTCATAGACGGAGAATACATTACCGACAGGCGGCAGCAGTTTTCGGATGAAGGCTTCGCGTTTCTTTTCCGGCACTTCACCGGCAAACTCGTTTTCCACGACTTCGCGGAGGATGGCGTACTTGGAATAGCGAAGCCCCCGCAGGAGCGTGTCCATCGCCAACTCCTGCGCCCCTTCGGGCGGATAGCCTTCGAGCCGCGAACGCTCATACGTTTCGGCGGCACGGTCGGCACGCTCCCGGATGAAGGCATCGTCGGAAGCCTGTTCAAACTTGTTTGTGCGGAGGTAGTCCAGCAGGTACAGACCGTAATAGGAAAAGTCGGTCTGACCCTCGTTTTTCTTCTTGTTGTTCATTACTTTGGATTTAGCGGATTGATAATTAACGGGATAATCGGTTGGAAAAAGGAAGAAAAAGGCACTCGGTATCCCTCCGAGTGCCACCACTAAATCCAAAGTATGAGTGTAATCCGATATCGAAGAACAATTCATTACTCTGAACCAGTGGCAAAGTTAATACTATTTCTTCCGTCCTGAAAATTTCCTGCTCGTTTTCCTTTCGGGGAACACGAAAGTCGTGTTATAGTCCCCGTCAAAGGCGACTATGGCGTCGAAGCTCTTGCCCTGCTTGCTCTTGAAGCCTTTGAGCAGCTTCGTATGCCCGTCGGTGAGCAGTTCTTTGATCTCGTCGTCGGAAAGGGTGCGGTTCGCTTTTAGGCGGAACACGGGCAGCCCACACTCCGCGTTGTCGCAGCGTACCACCTTGCCGTAGAACTGCATGTTGCCCGTCCCACACTTGGGACACTTGCAGCCGGAATCCCTGCGGGAGAACAGTTTGTCGCACGAGAGCAGTTCGGAGGTGATTTCGCGTGTGTACGCCTCTATCTCCCTGCGGAAGGTGTCGGCTGGCAGCTCCCCGCGCTCGATGCGTGCCAGATTCTTCTCCCATTCGCCCGTCATGGCTACGTCGGCGATGCGCATCGTCTTCACGACCGAGTAGAGGGCAAGCCCTTTTTCAGTCGGCACAAGCGACTTCTTGCAGCGTTCCATGTATCCGCGCTTGAAGAGCGTTTCGATAATCGCCGCACGGGTGGCGGGCGTGCCGATGCCGCAGTCCTTCAACGCCTGACGGAGTGCGTCGTCCTCTATGTCCTTGCCCGCCGTTTCCATAGCGGACAACAATGTCGCTTCGGTATGCAGCGGCTTGGGTTTGGTCTTGCCTTCCGTGATGGAGCAGCCTTTCAGCGTCAGCGTGTCGCCTTCCTCCCAACCGGGGATGGCGGTTTCCTCCTTGTCCTCCTCGCCATAGACGGCACGCCATCCGGCTTGCCTGATGACGCTGCCTTTCACGGTGAACTCCACTCCGGCACACTCTGCCGTGACGGTGGCGGTATCCTTGACGCATTTCTCGGAAAACGCCTCGATCATGCGTCCGGCAACCATCTGATAGACGGTGCTGTCCTCTTTGGAGAGGAACAGCGGCTTCTCGCCCGTGACGAGCAGGGCGTGGTGGTCTGTCACCTTGCTACCGTCCACGCTTCTGCGTGTCGGTACGGCTTTCGGCTGCACCTTGCCTTTCCATTCGGGCAAAGCCCCGATGAAGGCGAGCAGCTTGGGGATTTCGGCGAACACGTCTTCGGGAATGTAGCGGCTTCCGGTTCTCGGATAGGTGATGAGCTTCTTCTCGTAGAGCTTCTGCGCGATTTCAAGCGTCTGTTCCGCCGTGAAGCCGTGCTTGGCGTTGGCTTCCTTCTGGAGCGTGGTCAAGTCGTACAGGAGCGGTGTTTCCTCCGTCTTCTCCTTGCGTTCGGCTTTCGTGACAGTGGCTGTGCCTGCCGACTTCACCTTATTATACAGTTCCGTCGCGGGCTCTTTCTCTTTCCATTTTTCGGAAGATGAAAACTTCACCGTTCCTTCATCGCAGCCGTCCGTCGCGATATGGAGCTGCCAGAAGGCTTCGGGGCTAAAGCGGCGGTTCTCCCAATAGCGTGCGCACACCATCGCCAATGTAGGTGTCTGCACCCGTCCGACGGAATATGTGCCGTGTCCGGCGGCGATGGAAAGTGCCTGCGTGCCGTTGATGCCCACAAGCCAGTCTGATTCGCTCCTTGCTTTGGCGGCAAGATAGAGGTTGTCGTATTTGCCGCCCGCTTCGAGGTTGCGCAGTCCCTCGCGGATAGCCTTATCTGTAAGCGAGCTTATCCAGAGGCGGACGAACGGGGTGGTGCATCCGGTATAATGGTAGAGGTAGCGGAAGATAAGCTCACCCTCGCGTCCTGCATCGGTCGCCACGATAATCTGTTCGCTTTCCTTGAATAGTCGGGCTACGGTCTTGATCTGCGTCACCACGCCGCTGTCGGGCTTGTAGCCCTTCTCCGTCTTTACCTGACGGGGGACGAGCGTGAAGGTGTCGGGGATGACGGGCAGGTTGTCACGGACGAAGCCGCGTATGCCGTAGCCGTCGGGCATGGCAAGCTGCACGAGGTGTCCGAACGCCCATGTCACGGCGTAGCCGCCTCCCTCGAAATATCCTTCCTCTCTCTTTGTCGCGCCCACGATGCGGGCGA
>ERZ773209.2064-NODE-2064-length-10861-cov-2.920877_pt1 | contig 10861 bp, 8 predicted proteins | sample MGYA00511109_ERZ773209 | MGnify/ENA primary metagenome ERZ773209 (study PRJEB29015, sample SAMEA2737786) | human gut metagenome | biome: human gut; feature: human-associated habitat; material: faeces | place: China | collected 2012 ...
CCATCTGCCAGGTGCGATAATGCACCGGAAAGGAAACACATTATGAAAAAACTCATGGCTCTGTCTCTCGCTCTGCTCATGACCCTGTCTCTGGCTGCCTGCGGCGCCAAGGGCGAGGACGCCAAGCTCTTTGACGCCGTCAAGGGCGCGAGCGACTTCTGCGTTGCGCTCGGCATCTCCGTGCCCGTGGGCAAGGACTCGCTCTCCATGCGCACCGCCTGGGAGGACAACGGCGAGAAGAAGTCCGTGACGAGCCCCGTCTCGCTCATCGCCTCCGCCGCCGCTCCCGTCGGCGACGTGACGCTCACGCTCACGCCCGAACTCAGGAAGATCCCGTCGGTGCTCGTGCTTGCGGACCTCGGCTGCGGCCGCGCCCGCATGGGCGGCTCCATCCTCGCCCAGGTTGCCCAGCGCTTCGGCGACACGGCGCCCGACTGCGAGGATCCCGCCATGCTCGCCCGCTTCATGGGCGCGCTGCGCACGCTCGTCAATGAAGGCGCCGTCGTGGCCTACCACGACCGTGCCGACGGCGGTCTCGCCGCCACGGCCTCTGAAATGATGTTCGCCTCCCGCCTCGGTGTGAAGCTCGACCTGACGTCCCTCACGAAGGACGCCGACGTCTTCGCCGCTCTCTTCAACGAAGAGCTCGGCGGCCTGATGCAGGTGCCGGCCGAGAAGGCCGCCCGCGTGGCCGAAGTGATGCGCGAAGCCGGTCTTGCCTCCGTCTGCCACTTCGTGGGTGAAGTCGTCGACGACGATGCGCTCACGATCAGCGCCAACGGTGCCGAACTCGCCCGACTCGACCGTGCTGACCTCCAGAAGGCCTGGACGGAAGTCTCCTGGCAGATCGCCCGCGGCCGCGACAATCCCGCCTGCGCCGACAGCGAGTTCGCCCGCATCGAGCGCAAGGAGGACACCGGCCTCTTCGCAAAGACGACCTTCGACGTCAATGAAGACGTCGCCGCTCTGATGATCCTCACGGGCGTGCGTCCGAAGATCGCCATCCTGCGCGAACAGGGCGTCAACTCCCAGACGGAAATGGCCGCTGCGTTCACGCGCGCCGGCTTCGACGCCTATGACGTTCACATGACGGACCTCCTCACGGGCCGCGCCGACCTCGCCGAGTTCACGGGCCTTGCCTGCTGCGGCGGCTTCTCCTACGGCGACGTGCTCGGCGCTGGCGGCGGCTGGGCCAAGACCATCCTTCACAACGACCGCATGGTCGAAATGTTCCGCACGTTCTTCAACCGCGAGGACACCTTCGGTCTGGGCATCTGCAACGGCTGCCAGATGATGAGCCATCTGCGCGACCTGATCCCGGGCGCCTATCACTGGCCGGAATTCGTGCGCAACACGTCCGAGCAGTTCGAGGCCCGTCTCGTGAACGTCGAGGTTCTCGAGAGCCCGTCGATCTTCTTCGCGGGCATGGCCGGCAGCGTGATGCCCGTCGTGAACTCCCACGGCGAAGGCCGCGTGCAGTTCCTGCGTCCGGAAGACGCCGCGCTCGTGAAGGCCGCCGCCCGCTTCGTTGATCCGTGCGGCAACCCGACCGAGGTCTATCCGTACAACCCGAACGGCTCCAAGGGCGGCCTCACGTCCGTGACGACCGAAGACGGCCGCTTCACGATCATGATGCCGCATCCGGAGCGCTCGCACCGCGCCCAGCAGCTCTCCTGGCACCCGGCCGAATGGACGGACGCCTCGGGCTGGATGCGCATGTTCCGCAACGCCCGCAAGTGGGTCGGCTAAGAAGCCGGCTCCGCTCCCGACGGAGGGCCTTCGGGCCCTCCTGATGGAGGACGACGGAAAGAGATGGGGCCCCGATTCGGGGCCCTTTTCACAGGGTGACGCTCAAATGTGAAAACGCCCTGCAGGTCTTCGTGTCCTGCAGGGCGTTCGCATTTCAAGAAAGTTAGATCGTCTTCGCGGGAACCGGCGGGCGGTTTTCCCAGGCGGCGGTTCCCCAGAGCGGGATCGTCGAGAGGCTGTGCTTGAAGCTGCCCGTCGTCTCCTTGGTGGAGTAGGAGATGTAAAGGAGCGTCTGCGTCTCGGCGTCGTAGATGCGGCGGATCTTCATCGTCTTGAGCAGAATGCTCTTCGATTTCGTGAAGACCACTTCTCCCGACTTCGACCGGTCGATCGAGGCGATCATCTCGGGCGTGATTTCGCCCGTCTGGCGGCAGGAGACTGAGCTGTCGGACGGGTCCGCAAGCGAGAGGTTGGCCTCAATGCTTGCGACATGGCAGGTGACGCCCGGAACCTTCGGATCCTGGAAGGTGTTGATCTTGATGTCCTTGAGCGTGAACAAGCCGAGTGAGACGTCGCCCACTTCGTCGCCGCCCGAGCAGCCGGCGAGAGCGAGAACGGAGGCGGCAGCGAAGGCCGCGAGAAGCTTGGTCTTCATGCGTGTGGTCCTTGTCGGATTTGGTTTACGGTGTCGTCATTATATATGGCGGGCGGGCGTCGTCCTGTCCTGGGCGTACTACTTCAGCGCGAAGCCCTGCGTCTGCAGATAATCGAGCAGGAACCTGCGGCGCTCGCGGGCGATGACGGGATGGATAGAGTCGCGGAAGGTCGCCTCGCGGGCATTGCTTCCGCGTCCAGCGTAGTAGGCTCGCATCGTTGCGTCATAAGCGTCAAGTTCGGCTGGCGCGGGTTCTTCGTAGCCGTTTTCCATGAAGGTGATGGTGGCGGGCAGCCGCGGCTTGACGGGATTGCGCACGGCGGGATGCCCGAAGGCGATGCCGACGACGGGAAAGACGTTCTGCGGCAGGCGCAGAAGCGCAGAAACCTCTGTGATGCCGTTCCTGATCCCTCCGATGAAGCAGCCGCCGAGCCCGAGGGATTCAAGCGCCGTGAAGGCGTTCTGGGCCATGATGCCCGTGTCAAGGCAGCCGACGAGGAACTGCTCGATCCAGCCGAGGTCGGCCTCGGGGCAGAGCAGCTGAAGGCGGTGGTAGTCGGCGCAGAAGACCCAGAATTCAGGTGCGGCTGCGACATGGGCCTGACCGCCCGAGAGCTCCGCGATCCTAGCTCGAAGTGCTGGATCGGTGACGCGGATGATGCTTGTCACTTGCAGTGCGCAGGATGTGGACGCGGCGCGCGCCGCATCGAGGATCTGCGTGAGCAGTTCGGCCGTGACGGGCTCGTTGGTGAAGGCGCGCACGGAGCTGTGCGCGAGCTGGGTTCGGATCGTGTCGTTCATTATGAACTCCTTAAGGGTGATGCATCGAGTCTAGCCTTCTTGCCCGTGCGGGAGTACCGCCGTTCACGAATCTGAACGAAAAAAGCCCGCGGCCTCAAGGGACGCGGGCGAAGGACCGCCTTGCGGTCGGTCTGGTTTCCCGGACGCACCCCACACGGTGCGTCCGGAGGGAGAACCTGATGGTTCAAGAGGAGATTATTTCGCCTTGAGCGTGAAGTTGTGGCAGCTGTTGCACATCAGCTCAGGCTGCTTGGAGGGCTTGTCGGCCTTGTGGCATTCGACGCAGTTGACGGCGCCGAGGTGCGACTTGTGCGGGTTGGGCTCGAAGTTCTTCGTCTTTTCGGCGAGGGCGTCGTAGCTCTGGTGGCACTGGAGGCACTGGCCCTTCGTGGCCCAGCCGGTTTCGGCGGGAAGCTGGCCGCCGTGGACTTCGGCGAGGGTCTTTTCAGCAGCGCAGGCGCCGAAGGCAAGGCCCAGACCGAGGGTGGCGACAAGCGCCATGGTGATGGTTTTGGTCATGATTCGATACTCCGGAAATTAGTTCTTCTGGGCCTTTGCGCGGGCGGCGATTTCGTTGCCGGCGATGCGGCCGAAGACCGTCGCGGCACCGAGCTGTGCGCCGCCAGCGTAGTTGTGGAAGAAGATGCCGCCTGCGGAGTTGCCTACTGCGTAGAGGCCCGGGATGCTCGTGCCGTCGAGGTTCTGGATTTCAGCCTTGACGTTGATGAGCGGGCCGCCGAAGGTGGCCGTCATGCCGCCCTGGAAGGGCACGGCGTAGAACGGAGCCTTGGCGACTTCGTGGGGCTTCTTGTAGGTGCAGGGCGGGTTCATTTCGCCGAGCTTGCCGGACTTGACGGCTTCGTTGTATTCCTTGATCGTCTTGACGACCTTTTCAACCGGGAGCTTGACCTGCCTGCAGAGCTCTTCGATCGTGTCGGCCTTGCCGTACGGGCTGTTGAGGCGGTCGAACTTCGGAATGACCTTGTCGAGGACCGGGCAGGTGCTGTCGACGATGACCCAGGCCATGTTGTCGAGCGTCATCTGGCCGGTGGTGCGGGCCTTGATCACGTACGTGTTGTTTTCGTCCATGAAGCGCACGCCGGAGGTGTTGAACTGGACGCCGTAGCCGGAGTTGAGGACGTCGGCCGGGTTCACGTGCGTGGCACCGATGATCGGGCCGGAGTGGAACTGGTCCATGTTCACGAACTTCGTGTAGAGCGGCATGCACAGCGAGATGTTTTCACCCGTCGTGGACTTGGAGCCGCGCAACACCATGCGGGTGGCCCAGCCGCCGATGTAGCGGTCGACCATTTCGGGGTTGGCCGAGAAGCCGCCCGTGGCGATGCAGACGCCGCCCTTAGCCATGAAGGTCCTGAAGCCTTCCGGAGTGGCAACCTTGACGCCCTTCACGGCATAGAGGTCGTCGTGAATGAGCTCAACGGCCTTGTGCTGGTACTTCACTTCGATGCCGCGCTTGGCGCAGGCGGCAAGAAGCTTCTGCACGAGCTGGGCGCCGCCGGTGAGGCCTTCGCCCATGACGCGGCAGGTACGGCCCAGACGCGGATACGGCATCGGGCGGATCTTGCCGAACTTGACGCCGATGTCCTTTTCGAGCCAGTCGATGCCGGCGGAGATGTTATCCGTGTAGCAGCGGTTGAGAGCCTTGTCGCCCATCTGCTTGGAGACGTCCATCATCATGGCATAGAAGTCGTCAGCCGTGTCCTTGATGCCCTGTTCGGCCTGGTGGCGCGTGCCCCAGCCGCAGATGGAGCCGAGGGCGAAGATGGCGTTGCCGTCGGGACGGTCGCGCTTTTCGAGCACGACGACCTTGGCGCCGGCGTCGTGGGCCGTGATAGCGGCGATCAGGCCGGCAGGACCTGCGCCGAGAACGACGGCGTCATAGGTCTGGGCGTTGGCGGCCTGTTTTGCCTGGGCCTGGGAGGAGAGGCCGAAGCCGGTGGCGCCGGCAGCGGCGGCACCGGCGGCACCGAGGAAGGAGGTCTTGAGAAGACCGCGGCGGCTCATATCGGTATGAGACATTGTTGATCTCCTGGGAATCCGGGTCGGGGATTCCGTCATTTAGGGGGAAGAATCTGTAGGGTGGGCGGGACTCCATCCGGTTTCTGTGGCTTTTGTGAGCCCCGCCCTGTTGTCGTCGAGGAGCTGTATGCATTGTCCTCTTGAGGCACCACTACGTAGTGCCGCATGAGGTCAACGAAACGTCACTTTCTGAAGCGTCTCTTAAGGTCAGGCCTTGAGAGCGTTCAGGGCGGAGCCGGCACGGAACCAGCTCAACTGCTTCTCGTTGTAGGAGTGCTTCGCCTCGAAGCGTTCCTTCGTGCCGTTTTCATGCGTGAGTTCGATGACGACGCGGCTGTTGGGCGCAAGGGTGTTCAGGTTGAGAACCGAGATGCGGTCCTTTTCCTGAATCTTGTCGTAGTCGGCCGGATTCACGAAGGTGAGTGCGAGGATGCCCTGCTTCTTGAGGTTGGACTCGTGGATGCGGGCGAGGCTCTTGGCGAGGACGACGCGGACGTTGAGATAGCGCGGTTCCATGGCGGCATGTTCGCGCGAGGAGCCTTCGCCGTAGTTGTCGTCGCCGACGATCACGCTGGCGATGTTGTTGTTGCGATAGTGACGCGCAACCTTGGCGGGCGTGTCATAGGCGTTCGTGTCCGTGTTCCAGACCTTGCCGGAGACGCCGTTGAAGGCGTTGACGGCGCGTTCGAGCAGGTTGTCCGAAATGCGGTCGATGTTGCCGCGGTACGGAAGCCACTTGCCGCCCGGGGAGATGTGGTCGGTCGTGCACTTGCCCTTGGCCTTGATGAGGAGCGGAAGGGCGGTGAAGTCCTGGCCGTCCCAGGCGGGGAACGGCTCGAGCAGGCGGATGCGTTCGGCCGTCGGGCTCACCTTGATCTCGATCTTCTCGAAGTCGGGAATGACGCAGCCCTTGATGTCGGAGACGAAGCCCTTGGCGGGGAGTTCCTGACCGACCGGGGCGGCGAGCTTCATGTTCGTACCCTTGGCGGTGCGGACCGTGCCCTCGAGCGGGTTGAACGTCAGGTCGCCGTTGATGGCCATGGCCATGACCATTTCAGGCGAGGCGAGGAAGGCGTTGGTGAGCGGGTTGCCGTCGTTGCGGCCGGCGAAGTTGCGGTTGAAGGACTCGATGATGGAGTTGGGCGTCTTGTCGCCCTTGAGGTTGCCGATCGTGCGCTTCCACTGGCCGATGCAGGGACCGCAGGCGGTGGCGAGGACGGTGGCGTGGAGTTTTTCGAAGACCTCGAGGACGCCGTCGCGCTTGAGCGTGTCGTAGATGCGGGTCGAGCCGGGAACGACCATCAGCGGGGTCTTGATCTCGACGCCGTTTTCGAGTGCCTGACGGGCAATGGAGGCGGCGCGGGTGATGTCCTCGTAGGAGGAGTTCGTGCAGGAGCCGATCAGGGCGACCTGAAGCTGCTGCGGATAGCCCTTGGCCTTGACCGTTTCGGCGACCTTCGAGATCGGCATGGCGGCGTCGGGCGAGAGCGGACCGTTGATGTGCGGTTCGAGTTCGGAGAGGTTGATCTCGACGACGCGGTCGTAGTACTTGGCCGGGTCGGCATAGACTTCCTTGTCGGCGGCGAGGTCGACCTTGGAGGCGAGGTCGGCAACGGCCTGACGGCCCGTGGCGGCGAGGTAGCGGGCCATGGAGTCGTCGTAGGCGAAGACGGAGGTCGTGGCGCCCATTTCAGCACCCATGTTGCCGATCGTGGCCTTGCCGGAGGCGGAGAGCGTGGCGGCGCCTTCGCCGAAGAACTCGACGACGCAGTTCGTGGCGCCCTTGGTGCTGAGCATGCCGGTGAGCTTGAGGATCACGTCCTTGGCGGAGGCCCAGCCCTGAAGCTGGCCGGTGAGCTTGACGCCGATGATCTTCGGCATCTTGAGCTCCCATTCCATGCCCATGAGGGCGTCGACGAGGTCGGCACCGCCCACGCCGATGGCGAGCATGCCCATGCCGCAGGCCGTCGGGGTGTGGGAGTCGGTCACGAGCATCATGCAACCCGGGAAGTTGTAGTTTTCCATGAAGACCTGATGGCAGATGCCGGAGCCGGCGGGCCAGAAGTCAAAGCCGTAGCGGCGGGAGACGTCACGCAGGAACTCGTACGTTTCGACGTTGCCCTTTTCGGCGACCTTGAGGTCGGGAATGGCGCCGACGTTGGCCTGAACGAGGTGGTCGCAGACGAGCGCTGCGGGCAGGGCGATGCGTTCCTTGCCCGAGGAGAGGAACTGAATGATGGCCATCGGGCCGCCGATGTCATGCGTGCCGGCGCGGTCCGGGCGAAGTTCGATGTAGTCGACTCCGCGCTTGAATTCACGCAGGCTTTCCGGATGGTAGAGGTGCGTGAAGAGGATCTTTTCCGTGAGCGTGAGCGGACGGTTGAGCGTGCCGCGCACGACGGCGAGCTTCTTAGGGTATTCGCGATAGAAGGCCTCGATCATGTCGAAGTTGCGGATCTTCGACGTGTCGGCAGCAACGCCATCGGCGGCCATGACGACGGACGGGATCGTGGCGGTGGCCGCGGTGGCTGCGGCGCCGACGGCGGCTGTGCGAAGAAGAGCACGACGGCTGAGCGCGAATGTCTTTTCCTGCATGGAAATTTCTCCTTGTTTGATGGACTGCAGATGGGGCTGGACGCCTGCGGTCCTGTGTTTCACGAGTTTCTCGAGTTTCTCGTGTATGAGTCATTGACGAAGTGCTTGGACATCAAGGGTCCCGAGCTTCGACAGGACGCATTCTTCGCTTGCGTCACTTCTAGTGGTGAATGTGAAAAATCAAGGATCTCGTTTTTGCTAGGGTTTTTACGAGGAAGGGTTTGCCCAAGTGTCGTCGTCGGCACCCAAAAGCCCGTATGATGAATGAAAATCTTCCTTCGAAGTCCTCTAAGCCATGTTTGCACAGATTTATAAAGGTTTCGGATTGCATCGGTTCTGGAATTGTCTGGCAGCCTTCGACGGGGCCGCTGTCCGTGTGTTATCCGTCCTTGTGGCTGTTCTTCTGATGTCGGTTAGCTTTATACCGGGAGATGCAACGGCTCGGTCCGACGACGAGGTTTATCCCGTTGATGCAACGCTTTTGCGAGCGCCCGCCCATAGATTTTCGACACCGCCTGTCAATGTAAAGAGACCTGTGAGGTTGGCGATTGTGAAGTACGTTCGCCCGTCGCCCAACGAGGAGATCGTGCCCGCATCGGTCACGGCGCTCAAGCAGTACTTCGGCGAGGACCGCGTGCAAGTGGCGCACCTTTCGCTCACGGAGCTCAGCGAGGCGATCAAGCGGGGTGATGTGGACGTCTTTCTCTCGAGCGCTGGCTTTTACAGGCGTCTTGCCGACGAAGGCGTCAAGTCGCTCGTCTCGGCCGTTTCGCTTTCCTATCCCGACCCGAACCACGGCGAAGGCACGGCGATCGTGGCGGTCGCCGACCGTTCGGACATCGAGTCCCTGAGGGACCTGAAGGGCGGCGTGCTCGCTACTTCGACGCCAACGGCCTTCACGGGGCTGCTCGTCCCCTACGGCGAGATGATGAAGCAGGGGATCAAGGTGGACGGGTTCTTCCGCGAGACGCTTTATCTGGGCGACGATGACGCGATGGAGACGGCGCCGAGGCACCTGCTTGACGGTACGGCTGACGTCGCCTTCCTGCGACTCTGTTTTCTGGAGGAGTGGCTCGAGCGCCATCCCGAGCATCAGGGCAGATTCAAGGTGATCAACAGAAAGGACGGACCGGGCGAGGTCTGTGCCAGATCCACCGAGCTCTATCCGACCTGGACCGTGGGAACCACAAAGGTGACGGATCCGAGGGTCTCGCGCTCCGTGACGCAGGCCCTTCTCGCTCTGAAGCCCACGGGTGCCAACGGCATCTACTGGGGCGTGGCGACCGACTACAGCTCGGTCGACAAGCTCTTTCGCGAGACAAGAACGGGGCCCTATGCCTATCTCAACACCTGGAGCCTGAAGCGCTTCATCGCCGAGTACTGGCACTGGTTCATGCTCGCGGGGGTCCTTGTCGCGGGCCTGACTTTGCACAGCGTGCGTGTGACGCAGCTCGTGCACAAGCGGACGGCCGCCCTGAGGCAGTCCCTTGCCGAGCTGCAGGTCCTCAAGGAGGAGGCCCAGGGGGCGGCCCAGCGCATCGAACGCCTTGAGCGTGCCGGCGTGGTGGCGCAACTTTCCGTCATTTTCGCGCACGAGATGAGGCAGCCGCTCGGTGCCATCTCGCTCTACAGCTTCGGCCTGAGAAGGATGCTCGGCAACGGCTCGACCGACACCGCCAGGATGACGGACGTCATCGACAGGCTGGATCGGCAGACCGAACGCGCCAACGAGATCGTCGCGCGCGTGAGAAGCTACGCGAAGGCCGAGCAGCCCACCCGCGTCCTCGTAAGCCTGCGCGAGCAGGTCGACAGGGCGGCGGCCGACCTCAAGACCACGGGACGCTACAGCACGGCGCTCAGGGTCATCGTCACCGACGAGCCCGTCGTGACGGCCGATCCTCTCGAGATGGAGCTTGTTGCGCTCAACCTCATGAAGAACGCGCTCGAGGCGTCCGACGCCGCGGGCGGCGCGGGCGAGGTCGTGGTGACGCTCTTCGAGGAGGACGAACGCGCGATCATCACCGTGGCCGACGACGGCGGCGGGACGCGCGAGACCGTCGAGCGCCTCAACAGAGGACTCGGCTCCACGAAGGCCGAAGGGCTCGGACTCGGGCTTTCGATTGTGCGCGGCATCCTCGAGGCCTACGGCGGCAGGCTCGCCTTCAGCGCACGCCGTCAGGGCGGGCTCGTGGCCCGCGTGACCGTGCCCGTGAGGGAGGTCTCCGGAGAGCCGTCGCCTTTGGATGACGATCCCTTGGCGACAGGCGATAATGCTGTTCGAGACAACAGGGACGAGAAGGCCTCCTGAGGCCGGGAGACGCAAGCATGGCAAGACGACAGATCAGAACGCTCACGCCCACGGAGCTCGCGCGGGTGCAGCAGGGAGTGCTCGTGCGCATTGTGGATGACGACGCTTCGCTTCGCGACGCGCTTCGCTTCGTGCTCGAGACCGAGGGCTGGCGCGTGGTCGACTATAGGTCGGCGAACGACTTTTTCAGAGGGGACGCGCCATCGGTGCGGGGCTGCGTCGTGATGGACGTGCGCATGCCCGGACTGACGGGCATCGAGGCGCAGGCCGTCATGAACGAGCGCGGCTTCAGCCTGCCCGTCATCTTTCTTACGGGGCACGGCGACATCGACATGGCCGTGATGGCGCTCCATGAGGGCGCGGCGGACTTCATCCAGAAGCCCGTCGACAACGAGCGGCTTCTGGCTGTCATCGCATCCACGGCGTTCGAGAGCCTGAGCGGAGCGGGCGCGGTGCTCGACGGCGAGACGGCGAGGGCGCTGCGCGGAGCTCACGAACAGGGAGCGCGACATCGCGAGGCTCGTGGCCGAGGGGCTGACGAACAGGCTCATCGGCGAAAGACTCTCGATCGCCGTGCGCACGGTCGAGGTGCACAGGGCGTCGGCTCTGAGAAAGCTCGGCGTCAGGACGCCCGAGGAGGTGAGGGCCGTGCTTGAGGCGGGCGCCTGACGGTCGGGAAAGGACGAGAGCAGACATAAGGCAGGCGCAACGAA
>ERZ773209.2065-NODE-2065-length-10857-cov-134.803925_pt1 | contig 10857 bp, 5 predicted proteins | sample MGYA00511109_ERZ773209 | MGnify/ENA primary metagenome ERZ773209 (study PRJEB29015, sample SAMEA2737786) | human gut metagenome | biome: human gut; feature: human-associated habitat; material: faeces | place: China | collected 2012 ...
TCCACACCATGCACCACGAGTTCACCCACATCCTGAACCAGAAGAAGCCTTACGATACATCTTATAATAAGATTACCGAGTCGGGCTACGTGAGTGGTAACTGGTATCAGATACCAGATTCTGTGGCTCACGGCAAGGGCTTTGTTACTCCATACGCCATGTCAGAGGGCTTGGAGGACTTTGCCGAGATGCTGTCTACCTATATCACTTATACTCCTGAGCAGTGGCAGGCTATCCTCGACGATGCCCAGAAGGTAGGTGGCGACGAGGCTGTATCTGCATTGAACCAGAAGCTTAACATCGTGAAAAACTACATGCTGGATTCATGGGACGTGAATATCGATGTATTGCGTGCAGCCATCCTGCGTAGAGGCAGTGAGTTGAGTTCTTTGGATTTGGAACATTTAAAATAGAATAGATTTATGAAACATATATTTATAGCTATCGTTTGCTTGTTGGGCAGTATGAGCTTGCAGTCGTGTCTGCACGATGACAAGGAATTCTTCGACGAGTCGGCTGCCAACCGCATCGAGAGCACCGTTGAGAATACCCAGAAGATTCTGGAATCTTCTGAGAACGGATGGCAGCTTCACTATTTCACAGGCAAGGGAATGACCGGTGGCGGCTATACCTTCCTCATGAAGTTTGCCAATGGCAAGGTGACCGTGGCTGGCGATACAGCCGTTGCTGCACCTACCGAGCGCGCCACATCCAGTTATACCGTTGACCGCAGCATGGGACCTGTGCTCTCTTTCAACACCTATAACGACATCTTCCACTTCCTGGGAGAGCCTACATACGGCAATATAGAAGGTGAGCAGGGCGACTGGGAGTTCGTGATTACCAAGCTTACAGAAGACAGCATCTTCGTAAAAGGTAAGAAGTGGGAGAACGAGATGGTATTCACCCGTATGGCTGACGGCGTAGACTGGACTTCCTATCTTGACAGCATCGCCGACGTGCAGAAGCGCCTGGGCGTGAACTACAGCGTGGGCAATTCTTCGGATGCCAGCAAGATGGTGGAGATTAACTCCGCTACACGCCGCATTCTTTCGCGCACTGCCGACGGACAGGTGGTAGAGCAGCCATTCTATGTTACTCCTACCGGTATCCATGCCGTTAACGAGCCTGTGGCTCTGGGTGAGGATAAGGCACAGGACTTCCTGGTGAGCAAGGCTGGTGTGATGACAGCAAAGGACAACAAGGATCTGACCTTGAATTCCTATGCTCCTGGCATCGATACCTGGGTAGGCAACTGGACACTCTCAGCCATGCAGGGTTCCTGCGATATGACCATCTCGAAGGTGGAAGACCAGGAGAACATGCTGAAGGGTACATTCACCACTGGCGGATATACCTATAATATAGGATTGAACTTCAACCCGGAAACGGGTGCCCTCAACCTGCCTTCACAGCTGATTGACGACCCTAGCGGGAGATATCCTGCCCTTTGGCTGATGAACGCCGACCTGAATAAGGGAATATTGCTCGGACAGGGTGGTATGAACATCGTATGGCACGGCGTATCTCAGGAAGGTGACTTCGAGGACGATGGAACCTTGGCTTCTGAGGGCTATGCTTCTGATACATTCGTTGCCCTGGCTTGTACCGCAAAAGGAGAGCCTATCAAGGAGAACAACCAGTACGTGTTTGTCATCGAATGGTATTATCTTTCTAATTTGACTCCAAACAAATAATCAAGTAAGATGAAGAAATCTATATATATAATAGGTATGGCTGCCATGGGGCTGATGGCCTCATGCAGCAGCGATAGCGATTATCAGGCTGTGGCTGAGAGCACCATCAACGTGCTCTCTGCCCAGACTTCGCTCGGACCTAATGCCAGCGAGGGTGAAGTAACCGTGGACTGTACTCCTGCCAAGGCTTACACCGACGAGCCTTCATGGCTCAGCGCCAGCATTGAGGGCAGCACCGTGAAGCTGGCGGCTCTTGCCAACGACTCACGCCAGTCGCGCAACGCCAAGCTGGTTATCAAGAAGACAGAGGCTGACTCTGTGGTAATCAATGTTTCTCAGTATGGCCTGGTGCTCGAGATCAACAAGGCTGATATGATTTTCAGCAACGACGAGGCTACGGAGTTCGTGAAGGCATACAGTTCTAATTCTGATATCAAGATTACCTATGCTCCTGAGTGGGCAAAGGCTTCGGTGGATACTGTGAGCCAGGAATTGAAGGTATCGCTCAGCGAGAATACTACAGGTCATCTGCGTGCCGACTACATCAAGTATCAGGTGGCAGCCGTTACCGACTCTTTCGTAGTGAAGCAGTTTGACTTCGACAAGGATATTGCCGGCGAGTATGTTTATTCTTACTACGATTTCAACGAGGATGACAAGCTGGAGCTGCAGACGGTGCATGCTACATTGAGCCGCACTGAGCTTTCTATTCCTGAAATGGGACTGGTATTCCCAATCACTGTGAATGAGAAAACAGGTAGCGTGGAGACCCGCAGCAGCCAGTGCCTGGGTAAGGTGGGTAAGTACTTTATCTACGATACCTTCCTCGACGAGGATGGCGCTTTCTTCATGGGTTCAGAGTCTGGAGTTATTTCTGCCACATTCAAGTATAGTAAGCAGTATGGCACTTACGGATTCTTTGGCGGTACTGCCTACAATGTCAACAATCAGTCGGGCAACTTCCTGGCTATGATTCTGCAGGTGTTCAAGGCGAAGAGTCCTTCCAAGTCTAACTACGTGCTCGATCAGGGTTGGATGGTACAGCCATTCCTCAAGGAAATATCAAAGGGCGGTAATGCATCTTCTGCCAAGCGTCAGGCTCCTGCCTTGGCTCGCCAGATGGGTCCATCTGCCAGCAGCATGGCAGCCAAGCTTGCTGTATGGCAGTCGTATCGCAAATCATCTATCATAAAATAAACTTAATAAAATAAGTAATCATGAGATTATTATCTACACTTTGCCTTTCTTTGCTCCTGGGAGCAAGCGGCACAGCGGCGATGGCCTCCAGCAAGGCATCGTTTGCCAAGAAGTTTAAGAATGCTGATATCCATCGCCTGGTTTCTGTGCCAGGCATGGTGGATCGAAGCAACAGTGCTTACCAGATGCGCCAGGCTGGCTTTGCCAGCATCGGCAATGCTCCTACACGCGTAGGCGATACTCCTACCAATTCGGCTTCGGGCGAGGCTTACGGATGGATTACCGGTTCTGACGGCGGCAACTGGTATTTCACCCAGAGCATCGTTTCTAGAGACTCAGTATACAGCGAGTATTATACTGCTCACTTCCATGAGTCTTCAGAAATCACGCTGTTCGATAACAACCACAAGCAAGTGGGCTCTTTCAGCGTCAAGGTTCCTGAAGGATGGAAGCATGTACAAAACATCACTCCATACGGTCCTGTTACCAAGAAACTTTTCGATAAGGACGGGAAGTCTAACGAAATCCTGGTGGAGTTCCACGATGCCTTCAACGGCGAAAACAAGTATCTGACTCGTGCCTACGATGTCAATACCGGTGAAATCAAGTTCGAGATGGAGGGTACCGGTCTGGTATTCGATGCATCTAAGGGCTGGAATAGCTACCAGCGCCTGATCATGACTCACGAGTCTGACAGCCTGTATAACATCGATGTCATCGCTCCTCCTGCCTCGGGACAGGACAAGTGGTACGTGGAGCATACCTTCAGCTTCAACATCGATAACCGAATCAGCTATCTGCAGGGTTCCTGCTTCAACTGTATGAACGTGGATGGCACTCCTTACTATGTTCTGGCACAGTATGAGAAGCCATATACCGATACCGATGCAGGTGATGGTAACCTGGATATCACACAGAATCCAGACAACTTCCTGGTGTTGAAAACTTTGGACAAGAACTACAAGCAGGTGGATAGCCTCCGTGTTTCCATCAATGCTCCAGAGGGTGTTCCTTACCGTTCTGCTGCCTTCGGTCTCTTCGGCAACAACGACTTGTCAAAGGGCTACTTCAGCAACAACGGCAAATTGAACTACGTGGTAGAGCTTCTCGACTATACTCCTTCTCTGGATGCCGACCTGGCTTCATTCGCCGTTTATGATTCAGAGCATGGTAAGTTGAAGGATATCTGCGACAATGTGACAAGCAACCAGTGGGCTTTGCTGAACACCATCCATGGCAAGTCTGACCAGATGTGGTTCCTGCAGACTCTGGGTACAGGCGAGAGTGCTGCCCAGCAGATTCAGCTGGTAGATGTTCCTTCCTGCGAGAAGGCAGGTGTGTTGCCACAGAACATCGACGGTAACAACATCTCATCTAACTTCGACCGTTACCCAACTTCTGCCAATGCGCAGGGCTATCAGTATGTCATTGCTTTGGCAAATGCTGAGGGTAACGAGGCTGGTGAGGTTCTGGCTCCTATCGCTTGGGTGAACCCAGACTGCACCATCGATCATGTGGACAGACTTAACCTGGGTACAAAGGCTGAGCTCTTCACTCCATTGCTCAACAGCACATCACTCAACCCATATCTCTTTAACACAGATGATGATATGGAATATGTATACCTTGCCAAGAAGCGCCGCGATGATGGTACCAAGCTCGACAACGTCTTGGAGATTGCCAAGGTTGACGGAACCGTCCTGAAGTCATGGCGTGGTGATGATACTCATTCTATCTCACAGGCTGGTTTCCCAGTAATGAACGAATTGGGCAAGTACCAGATGTTCGTTGTGTTCAGCGATACTGAGAACAACAAGTATGACATGAGCTTCTACGACCTTCCTTTCACCAAGTTTGAAGAGGGCGGTAAGGGTACTGTAGAGGATCCATACCTGATTTCTACTACGGGTGACTTCCAGCAGATGGCTCTGGAGCCAACCAAGAGCTACAAGCTGGTGGCTGACATCGATATGGCGAAGGCTGCACAGTGGTGGGCTCCTATCAAGAGCTTCACTGGTTCTTTGGATGGTGATGGTCATACTGTATATAACCTCGGTATCAAGACTACAGATGGTCATGTAGGTTTGTTTGGCTCACTCGATATCAAGGGTGTTGCCAAGAACTTGATTTTCGTGAACCCTACTGTTGATGTAACCAATACCAACCAGTATATAGGCGTGTTGGCTGGTGAGACCAGCTATTCTACTAATAGCAAGGTTAAGGGTGCCAATGTGGATAGTGTATTTGTTTATGGTGCCAAGATTGCCGGTGAGGATGCAATGGTTTCTGCTGCGGGTGGTCTCGTAGGTTGTGCTAATCTCTATACCAATATTGCCAACAGTTCTTTCCAGGGTGAAATCTCTTTGCCTAACTCAGAGAATGTGGGTGGTATCGTTGGTCAGACTCGTACAAGTTCTGGCGTAAATGCATGCTATGCAAATGTAAATGCCACAGCCAAGAGCAATCTGGGTGGTATCGTTGGTATTGCAGGTTCTGTTCAGGATAAGTGTGCGTTCTCCAACTGCGAGGTTCGCGGTAAGTTGACAGCAGAGAATACAGTAGGTGGTTTTATCGGTGATAATTACTTCAACAATATCTCTAATGTGATCAGCCATGCTGATATCGTAGCAACCAACAAGTCTACCTGGAACGGATATGCAGCAGGTGGTATCCTTGGTGTGATGGAGAGTGACTGGTCTGGTAAGGCTGCCGGATCTGTAAAGAACTGCGTCTTCGACGGCTCTATCAAGGCTTTCGAAAATGGTGAAGAGGTAAGCAACCCTGCTACTACTCATCAGATTGCCGGTAGAACTATCGCTGATGAGGACTATGCTGAGGGTGAGACTCCTAAGACAGAGACTCGCCTTTCTAACAACTATACTACCAACAATGTGGGTAGCACAGATGCTGCCAGCGTAGAGGGTGCCTACAAGGCAGCCAAGGAGATGAACAAGGACTTCTTCACAGGTTTGCAGTATGCTTACGGAAACACACTCGCTGAGCCTTGGAAGGAGGACGGAAGCAAGATTCCTACTCTTTACTTCAACAATATTGCAAAGGCTCTCGCTGTCAGCTCTGATGACGTAACTGTAGGTACTACCGATGAGGGAGCTGTTGTAGTTCAGGTTTCTGTATATGGTATGGAGAACCCAGACCTGGAGTCTGACCTGGAAGTTTCTGCTGTTGGTAATGCTACTGCTACTCTTGGTGAGGCTCATGGCAACAGCATCGACCTGGTTATCAAGGGTACGAAGATGGGTATCGGTGAGGTTACCGTTAGCTTCGGTGAGTTCTCTGCTACAATCAATGTAACAGTTCTCAAGAACTATGTAAGCGGTATTGAGAACGTAGAGGATGCTGCGGCTTTGGTTATCAAGGCAGCTGACGCTCAGATTTCTGCCGAGGGTGCTGACGCTATCTATGTTTACAGCGTAAACGGCAAGCTCGTAGGCAAGACTTCTGGTGCTGCATTCAGCACAGCAGGTTTGACCTCTGGTCTCTACATCGTAAAGGCAACTGATAAGGCTGGTCATAAGGCTACAGCCAAGTTTGTTATCAAGTAAGTATGAAAAAATTAATCATATTCAGTTTATTGGTGGTCTGCTTTGTGCAGGCCACCTTTGCTATTCCTGCTTATCCGAAACCTTTGAAGGTGAAGCAGGCTGATGGCTCCTGGATCACCATCCAGATGCATGGTGATGAGCATGGCCATTATGTGATGACTTCCGACGGCATTCCGCTCGTGTTCAATGCCCAGCTGCGAAACTACGAGTATGCCGACTGGAAGAATGGTGGGGTGCAGGCTAGCGGCATCAAGGCTACAGAGGCTTCTGACAGAAGTGCTCAGGTCAAGAAGTTCATCGAAAGCCAGGACAAGTCTGCCATCTTGGAATCTTTCAAGCGTGCCCGTCAGCAGCAGTTGCAGCAAGTCTTCTCGTCTCGCAGAAATGCTTCTCTAAAAAACGGCATCAATTCTGCGTTCTCGCTCTCAGCGGTTTCATCGCTGGTCTCCCGTTCCAGCAGCAATCCGCAGGAAGAAAAATTAAATAATTTCCCTACCACAGGCGAAGTTCACTCATTGGTCATCTTGGTGCAGTTTGCTGATACGAAGTTTTCTACCGTGGGTAGCGATGCGCATCAGTTCTTCAACAGTATGCTCAATGAACCGGGTTTTACTTATAGCAATGGTGCCAACGGAAGTGCGAGAGATTTCTATGTGAACAGCTCCAATGGCAAATTCCAGCCTCAGTTTGATGTCATCGGCCCTGTAACATTGCCAAAGAAGTATTCTTATTATGGAGCCAACAAGGGTTCTTCTACGGATAATCCGGTAGCCCTGGAGGAGTTCGTGAGAGAGGCTTGTACTCTTGCCGACCCATTGGTGGATTTTTCTCAGTATGATCACAACCAGGATGGCTTCGTCGACAATATCTACTTCTTCTATGCCGGAAAGGGTGAGGCTGATTCGGGTGATGGCAATGCCATTTGGCCACATTCAGCCTATTATGCTGATATCGCCAAGGAAGCTGGAGCTACCCAGAAGTCGCTGAAGCTGGATGGCATCGAGGTGGGCAACTATACCTGCAGCAACGAAATCAATGGTACCGTCATCAAACCTCAGCCTGCGGGCATCGGTACCTTCGTTCATGAATTCGGTCATGTGCTCGGTCTTGCCGATCATTATGATATATATTATGGCATGGCAACCTTTACCCCTGGTTCCTTCGATACCATGGATCGGGCTTCCTACAACAACAACGGCAATACGCCTGCGGCATTCTCTGCCTACGAGCGTGCCTGCCTGGGATGGCTCGACCTGACCGTGTTGAACAGCGGAGTGGATACCCTCAATGTTCTGCCTGATCTGAACGACAGCAACAAGGCATACGTGGTGCCTGTGGGTGGAACCAACGATGAGGAATACTTCATCATGGAGAACCGCCAGCAGAAGGGATGGGATGAGTTTATCCCTGGCCATGGCATGCTGCTCTGGCATATCGACTTCGATGCCAAGACTTGGGAAAAAAACGAGGTGAACATCACGGGCTCTCATCAGCGCATTGATATTGTTGAAGCTGATAACAAGCGCACCGACAATACCCGTACGGGAGATCCGTTCCCTGGAACTTCGAAGGTAACCCAATGTGATTTGACTTCCTGGTCGGGCGGCAAGGTGATGTCGCTGGATGATATCGAGGAGAAAAATGGCATCATCAATATCATGCTCGGCGGACTGGACCTGAAGCTGAATACGCCGGAAGTGAATATTGCCGAAGTGAAGGATAGCAGCGTTGTGGTAGGATGGGCTGATGTGCCTGTTGCCAAGAGATATGTATTGAATGTCTACTCTGTGGTGGATGGACAGAAAGAAGTTCTGCCGCTCTATGATAATAAGGTATATGCCGAGGCGCAGTCTTCTCTTCCTATCGAGGGCTTGAAGCCTGAAACCACCTACGAGATGACCTTGAAGGCTGATCGCGGATCTTATTCTTCTGACGTCTACAGCCAGAAGTTCACAACCACCGCAATACCTTTCAGCAAGTATTATGTGACGGATGTGAAGACAACAGCTGTGGATGAAACGGGCTTCACGGCTTCATGGACAGGTATGGATACCGTAGACGATTACGTGGTGACCTTGCATAAGTTGGTTTATGCTTCAGAGGCAACCCAGAAGGGCTATGACTTCGGCAACGAACTGGAGGGCATGCCATCACTTTGGGAAACCAATGGAAACCTGAGCATGACTTCGTATGGCGAGGAAGTGCCTTGTCTCCGTCTGAACAAGATGGATTCCTATCTGAAGATGGCATCTGCCAAGGAACGTATCTCTTCTGTGAAGTTCTTCGCCAAGTCTTCTTCTTCAACCAAGGCAACCTTGGCAGTAGAGGCTTATCAGGATGGAGAATGGAAGCAGATTGCCGCCTTGCAGGGTGGTGCCGACATGGCTTCGGGCAATACTTACAGCTATGAATTGCCGGAGTTGGCTGATTCTGTGAGACTGAAAGTCATCCAGCGTACTTCCGGTGCCTTCTATATCGACGATGTCCTTTTGGGATGCAATGCCTTGATTCACGAGCCTGTGGCTGCTTATCAGAAGGTTTCTACCAATGGTAAGACTGAGTTTGCATTCTCCGGTCTGGAATCAGGATCCGCCTATGCTTTGGTAGTAAACGCCAAGAAGGAGGGTGAGCTTTCTTACGATTCAAAGGAACTCATCGTGGTACCTGCAAGTTCTACGGGCATTGGCTCCATCACTACTGACTACACTGATAAGAGTCAGATGAGATGTTACGATATCAATGGTCGCCTGGTATCTGCCAAGGAGATGCGTCATGGCATTTATATCGTGAAGCAGGGAAACAAGGTTTATAAAATCGTAAAATAATATTTTTTAGTATTAACATTTTAAAAGAGAGTAAAAATGAAGAAACAACTACTTTTTGCCGCTATGCTCATGTTGAGCGCAGCACCAGCAGTTTCAGTATCAGCTGCCCAGCCATTTGCCGCAGCTGCAGAAGAGGGTCAGACACTTGCAACACAAGAGCAGTATGATGCACTGCAGAAGTCTATCAGTGACTTGCAGCAGAACATCGACGCCATGTTGAAGGAAATCAACGAGAAGTATGCGGATGCAGAAGATACAAAGGGCTCGTTGGAATTTAATAAGAGCAGTCTTTCTGATATGGCTGCTGAAGTGAAGGATAAGTTTGCTGCAGGGACTCTTACTGCTGCAGTGGTTGAAAGCTATCAGGCTCAAGTAGCAGAGATGGCAGAAGGTCTCAAGGATGCAGTGAAGAATGCAGAGCAGGAGGTTTATTCTTTCCAGGTGAATACTCATTATCAGAATGCTTCTATGCATAAGTCTGAATGTTTGGGAAAGGTTCCTGAGAACGTGCAGAATTATTATGCGCCTTCTTTCGATGACCTGGATGCCGACATGATGCAGGTTTACATGCCTGTCATGATGGGTGGTCCTATCGAGTCTGCAGAAAAGGCTAAGGAGATGTGCAATCAGCTTGATGCCATCAGCGCAAAGGCTGATGCCCTTTTGAATAGTGCAGTGCAGGCTGGTGCTTTGGTGGATGACATCACAGAAACACTCGCTTCTTTGGATGAAAAACTCGCCAAGGTAAAGGCCGATTTCCCAGAGTATGACCTTTCTATGATGCAGGAAAGTGCTGGATATTGGAAGAATTTTGCTGCTGAGTTTGCTCAGGCTCCAGCCGAGGGCACAGCTCCTTATACAGAGAAGCAGATTGCCGATTATGCTCAGAATTTCGGCTATTTCAAGGAAAGCGCTGCTGGTGTGTACGCTGAGGCTCAGAAGGATGAGTGGATGGCGCAGTTTAATGCGAAGTATACTCCTGCTTCAGAGAAGATGAATGAGTTGGTTTCAATTCTTGATGCTCAGTGCCCAATAGTGGGAAGTAAGTACTTTACTCTGTTGGATGACCTCAATGTAGAATTGAACCAGATGTACATGTCGCTTTATATGGGTGAATTGACTCAGGAGACTTTCGACAAGATGATGGCTAGAATTGACGTTATCCTGGCTGAGGCTCAGAAGATCGTAGATGAGGCTATTGAGGCTGAGAAGGTGGCTACCGGCATCAGCGATATTACAGTTAACAAGACTGTTAAGGCAGGCAATGTTTATTCTCTTGATGGCAAGCGTGTAAGCAAGTCAGCCAAGGGCCTTGTCATCATCAATGGCAAGAAGGTGGTTTTGAAGTAATTCAAATCTCTCGTTAACCCTGAAAAATGGGTTTAGAATAAGCTTTAGATAAGCTCCCTCGGCAAAAGTGCTGAGGGGGCTTTTTTATTGCTTATCATGAGTAATAAAGCGTAAATTGAGTTAAAGATTCATAAAAGATGGGGTGCAGGACTCGTAACATTCACATAATCAAATAAAAATGTGTAATTTTGCAGTCCGATTATTTCGGGGATACACTTAGAGTCC
>ERZ773209.2076-NODE-2076-length-10816-cov-3.413159_pt1 | contig 10816 bp, 9 predicted proteins | sample MGYA00511109_ERZ773209 | MGnify/ENA primary metagenome ERZ773209 (study PRJEB29015, sample SAMEA2737786) | human gut metagenome | biome: human gut; feature: human-associated habitat; material: faeces | place: China | collected 2012 ...
ATATTCGCACTTGAGCTTGCTGCCTACGTCGATCTCCGGCGGCAGGAGCGCCAGCGCCTCGTCCCAGTACGGCGCAAGCGCGGCGCAGTCGGTCTCATAGATACGAAGCATCGTCTCACCTCAACAGCGTCATTTTACCAGAGAAAAAACGCGGACGCAACATGGAACTTTTTTCCGACCTGCGCGTCTAAGATAATACACCGCAGGCGGCGGAGCCGCCCTGAGAAAAGAGGCACTTTTATGAAGAAAGAGAAACCGGAAGAACTGGAAAAGAAGGAAAACGCTGCGCCGGAGGAAGCGAACGTCGGCAATTACATGGCGGAGGGCATGTGCTTCGGTCTGGCGCTGGGGCTGATCCTCGGGCAGGCGGTATTCCACAATCTTGCGCTCGGCATGTGCATGGGCCTGAGCATCGGAATGCTGCTCGGCATGAGCGTCAAAAAGCCGAAGAAGGAAAAGGCGGAAGAGGAAAAGAAAGAAAAGGAGAATGAGAACCATGCTGAAAATTGAACATCTGACCAAGCGCTACGGCGAAAAGAAGGCAGTGGACGATCTGTCGCTGCACATCGCGCCGGGCGAAATTTACGGCTTCATCGGCCACAACGGCGCGGGCAAGACCACAACGCTCAAATCCGTTGTCGGCATTCTGCAGTTCGACGAGGGCGAGATAACAATAAACGGCATCTCGATAAAAGATGACCCGCTCGCCTGCAAAAAAATCATAGCCTATATTCCCGATAACCCCGACCTCTACGAATACATGACGGGAATAAAATATCTGAACTTCATCGCGGATATTTTCGGCGTCAGCGCCGACGACCGCCGCGAGCGCATACATAAATATGCCGATATGTTCGGGCTGACCGCCGACCTCGCGCAGCCCATCTCGGCGTATTCTCACGGCATGAAGCAGAAGCTCGCGATAATCTCCGCGTGGATCCACGAGCCCAAGTTAATTATCATGGACGAGCCCTTCGTCGGTCTCGATCCCGCCGCATCGCATCTGTTAAAAGGCATGATGCGCGAGGTCTGCAACTCCGGCGGCGCAATATTCTTCTCGACCCATGTGCTCGAAGTTGCCGAAAAGCTCTGCGACAAGGTCGCGATAATAAAAAGCGGAAAGCTCATCCGCTCCGGCACAATGGAAGAGGTCAAGGGCGACTCCAGCCTTGAGAACGTGTTCCTCGAACTGGAGGGAGAAGAATGCTGAAAACACTGATAAAAAAACAGCTTCTCGAACTCAATAAAAGTTTCTTCGTTGACCGCAAGACGGGCAAGGGCAAATCTCCCCGCTCGGCGACATTCTCGATAGTGCTGTTCATATTGCTCATGATTTTTGCCATCGGCGGAATGTTCTGCTATATGTCATATTCGATGCGCCCGCTGATAACCTACGGCATGAGCTGGCTCTATTTTGCCATTATGGGCGCTACCGCTGCGCTTTTCGGCGTTTTCGGCAGCGTGTTCAACACATATTCGAGCCTCTATGACGCAAAGGACAACGACCTTCTGCTCTCGATGCCCATTCCCGTGCGCGATATTATGGCGGCGCGCCTCATCGGAGTCTATCTCATGGGGCTGATGTATTCGGGCGTTGTGGTAATACCCGCCGTCGGCGTGTATTTCATAACCGCGCACCCCGGAATATCCGGCATAACAGCCGTTATAATGGCCGTTATGGTGACTGTTCTCGTTCTTATACTGTCGTGCATACTCGGCTGGGTCGTTGCAAAAATCGCGGTCAAATTAAAAAACAAGAGCATTATAACAGTTATAGTGTCAATAGCGTTCCTCGGCGGCTACTATTATGTCTACTTCAGGGCGAACGAGATAATCACCGGCATCGTCGCAAATAGCGCGGCTGTTGCCGCAAAGGTGCGCACGTCCGCCTATCTGCTCTATATTTTCGGCAAGGCGTTCGCGGGCGATGTTCTCCCGACAATTATAATTTCGCTCATCATTCTCGCTCTGCTCGCCGCGACGTGGCTCATAATGTCGCGCACATTCTTAAAGCTCGTCACGAGCAGCGGAAAGACCGCAAAGACAGTCTACAAAGAGAAGACAGTCAAGCAGCAGGGCACCGACCGCGCGCTTCTGCGCCGCGAGATAAACCACTTCCTCTCGAGCCCGTCTTATATGCTCAACTGCTCGCTCGGGGCGCTGTTTATGATAGCCGTCGCTGTTTTCTCGCTGATAAAAAGTGACTGGTTTATCGGCGTTGTCACCCGCATGGATGAGGATTTGCTGGAATACGCCCCGACATTTGCATGCTTACTTTTATGCCTGCTCTCTTCGATGAATATACTCACCGCGCCCGCGATATCCCTCGAGGGCAAGAGTCTCTGGATAGCCCGCTCGCTCCCCGTCACCTCGTGGCAGATTCTCGGGGCAAAGCTGAAGCTCCACATGCTCTTCACCGCCGTCCCCGCGCTGATATGCAGCATATGCTTCTGTATTGCCCTCAAGCCGGAGCTTCTCACCGCGGCGGTCATGATTATACTGCCGCAGATATTCACGCTTCTGTGCGCCGTTTCGGGGCTCAGAGTGAACATCAGGATGCCTAATCTCACCTGGAGCAGTGAGAGCGGAGCGGTCAAGCAGAGTCTCGGCATCATACTCGCAATGTGCCTCGGCTGGGCGTATATCATCGTGCTCGTCGCGGTCTATCTGTTCGCGGTGCAGGTGCTGCCGAATGTGTTCGCGCTGATAATCGCGACAGCAGTAATAGCAATAATAACCGCGATATCATTTGCAAGGCTCAAGCGCAAGGGCGTAAAGAGATTTGAGACACTGTAAGCAAAATTAAATATCAGCAGCCGTGGTTCGTTAAGAATCACGGCTGTTGTTTTTTGCGCTCTGCCTGCGCCGATATGACAAACCAATAAAGAAGCGGCAGACAAGCACACCTGTCTGCCGCAATTTTATTTAATTATTTCTCAAGATTAGCCTTGAGGGTGTTGAGCTCGTCACTCAGAGCCTTGGGAAGTCTGTCGCCGAACTTGGCGTAGAACTCCTCGATGCCCTTTGCCTCATCCTCCCAAAGGGAGTTGTCAACACTCAGGATCTCCTTGAGCTGATCCTCGCTGACCTCGTCCTCGATGCCCTCAAGGTTGATGTCCTCAGCCTTGGGCACGAAGCCGATAGCGGTCTCCTCTGCGTCGACCTTGCCCTCGCAGCGCTTGATGATCCACTCAAGCACGCGCATGTTGTCGCCGAAGCCGGGCCACAGGAAGTTGCCGTCGTCGTCCTTACGGAACCAGTTGACGTTGAATATCTTCGGAGCCTTATCCTCGTCGAGGCCTGCGCCGATGTCAATCCAGTGCTGCCAGTAATCAGCCATGTTGTAGCCGCAGAACGGAAGCATAGCCATGGGGTCGCGGCGGACAACGCCGACTGCGCCGGCTGCTGCTGCGGTGGTCTCGGAAGCCATTATCGAGCCGACGAACACGCCGTGATTCCAACTTCTTGACTGATAGACCAGCGGAGCGAGCTTAGCTCTTCTGCCGCCGAAGACGATAGCGGAGATCGGAACGCCTGCCGGATTCTCAAACTCGGAGCTGATGCACGGGCAGTTGACAGCGGGAGCGGTGAAGCGGCTGTTCGGATGAGCGCCCTTTTCCTCGCTCGTCTTGCCGTTCCACGGTCTGCCCTGCCAGTCGATGGCGTTCTCAGGCGGATTCTTGTCGAGGCCTTCCCACCAGACGGTGTTGTTGTCAAGGTTAAGCGCAACGTTTGTGAAAATGGTATTCTTTCTTGTCGCGGCAAGCGCGTTGGGATTGGACTTCTCGTTCGTGCCGGGGGCAACGCCGAAGAAACCGTTCTCGGGGTTGATAGCATAAAGTCTGCCGTCGGGACCCTTTCTGATCCAGGAGATATCGTCGCCGACGCACCAGATCTTGTAGCCCTTGTTTCTGTATCCCTCGGGCGGGATAAGCATGGCAAGGTTGGTCTTGCCGCAGGCGGACGGGAATGCCGCGCAGATATATTTGACTTCGCCCTTCGGATTCTCGAGGCCGAGGATAAGCATATGCTCAGCCTGCCAGCTCTCTTTCCAGCCCTGATAGGAAGCTATACGAAGAGCAAAGCACTTCTTGCCGAGGAGGACGTTTCCGCCGTAAGCGGAGTTGACGGAGATGATGGTGTTATCCTGCGGGAACTGGCAGATATAACGCTTCTCGGGGTCGATGTCGCAGCTGCAGTGCAGTCCGCGAACCCAGTCGTTGCTGTCGCCTAGAGTATCCATAACCTTCTTGCCGATTCTCGTCATGATAGCCATGTTGAGAACGACATAGATGGAGTCAGTCAGCTCAACGCCGATCTTCGAGAACGGAGAACCGACAGGACCCATCGAATAAGGGATAATATACATTGTTCTGCCCTTATAGCTGTCTCTGGCTATATCATAGAGCATCTTATAAGCCTCAGCGGGATCCATCCAGTTGTTGGTCGGACCTGCCTGATCCGCGCTCTCGGCGCAGATGAATGTGCGGTTCTCAACACGCGCAACATCGTTGGGCTTGGTTCTGTGAAGCAGGCATCCGGGGAGGAGATCCTCGTTGAGCTTGGTCATCTCGCCGGTCTCGCATGCCTTGGCGCGCAGAGCGTCAAGCTGCTCCTCGCTGCCGTCGATCCACATGACTTCATCGGGAGATACAAGAGCTATCTTCTCTTCGATCCAGTCGATCACTGTCTTGTTCTGTGTCAAATGTTTCATGATATTTGACTCCTTTCGTCTAATCTATTAAGAAAGGTACCATCTTTACCCAGTATGTATTATACCCCAATAAACTCGGTTTTTCAATGACGAAACTGTTAACTTTCAGACCTTTTTTGATAAAAATTTATCAATTTCATCAATAGGCATCGAAGCTCGTGCATTGAGGGTCAGCGGGGCTATGTTTCCAGCCTTGAATTCGTAGTAGCCCTGGGCGCCGACCATTGCCGCATTGTCGCCGCAAAGCGACAGCTCGGGCATGAACAGCGACCATGAATGAGCCTTGCAGATATCGGTCATCTCCGCCCTCAGGCGCGAGTTTGCGGACACGCCGCCTGCCAGGACTATCTTGTCGAAACCGAAGTTCAGTGCCGCTTTTTCGGTGTTTTCGCGCAGGCATCTGACGACCGCCTCGATATACGACGCGCCGAGATCGGGCACGCTTATCTCCTCGCCCTTTTGCTTTGCGTTGTGGATAATATTGACGGCAGCAGTCTTGAGTCCGGAAAAGCTGAAATCATATTCGCTCCCGTCAACATGCGGACGCGGGAGCTTGTAGCTCTTCGGGTCGCCGTTCTTGGACACTCTGTCGAGGTTCACGCCGCCTGGATAATCGAGCCCCATGGCGCGCGCCGCCTTGTCCATCGCCTCGCCTGCCGCGTCGTCGCGCGTTCTGCCGATAATATGGAAATCCGTGTAGTCGCGCACCTCGATTATGTGGCTGTGACCGCCTGAGACGACGAGCGCGAGAAACGGCGGCTCAAGGTCGGGGTGGGTTATATAGTTCGCCGCAATATGCGAGCGCAGATGATGCACGGGCACGAGCGGTTTGTTCGCGGAAAATGCGAGTCCCTTTGCAAAATTCACGCCGACTAACAGCGCACCGATAAGCCCGGGCGCATAGGTCACGGCTATCGCGTCAACATCGCCGACATTCATCTCTGCCCTGTCGAGCGCCTCGCCGACAACGCCGGATATCGCCTCCGCATGGCGCCTTGACGCTATCTCCGGCACGACTCCGCCGTAGAGTATGTGTTCCTTCACCTGCGACGCTATGACGCTTGAAATAACGCGTCTGCCGTCCTCAACGACCGCCGCAGCGGTCTCGTCGCAGGAGGATTCGATTGCAAGTATCTTCATTTCGCTCACCCTCATCTGTCAAAAAACTTTGTCATTATCTCCGCATCCTCGCGCGGATCGGAATAAAAATTCTTTCTTGTTCCGACTTCTTTGAAGCCGCGTTTTTTATAGAGCGCCTTCGCCGGGTCATTTGAAGCCCTGACTTCGAGCGTTATCAGCACGCAGCCGCGTTTTATTGCGCCGCGCTCCGCCTCTTCGAGCAGCTTTTCCGCTATCCCGCGGCGGCGGAATTTTTCGGACACGGCGACATTGGTTATATACGCCTCACCCACTATCTCCTGCACGCCGATATATCCGGCGACGCATCCGTCGGCGACTGCGCAGAGAAAATGAGCCTGATCGTTATCAAGCTCTTCCCGAAGCGACTTCTCGCTCCACGGATGCGAAAAACATTCGCGCTCGAGCGACGCGACGCCGCTTATATATTCTTCCGTCATCGGGATCGTTTCAACTTCAAAAATACCGATCAGCTCCCGCTCTTTATCTTTTCATAAAGCTCCGTCAGCGCGCCGTTTATCTTCTTCGCGCACTCGCGGTAGACTTCGATATCGCATCCGTATGGGTCGTCAACTCCGCCGGCGAGCACATAGAGTCTCTCGTCGGGAATCATGCGGTTGAGCGTCTCATACTGCTCATCGGTCATGCAGACTATCAGATCTGCCTTGCGCGCGATGCTGCGGGTCAGCATACGCGATTTATGCTCCGAGATATCGACTCCGTATTCGAGGGCGACCGCCTGCGCGTTGTCGCTCGCGGGGCGTCCGTCAAAGGTCGCAAGCCCCGCGCTCGAGCAGTCGATGCCGCTCTCCCCTTTTTCTTCGAGCAGTTTTTTGAACATCCCCTCCGCCATCGGACTGCGGCAGATGTTGCCCGTGCAAACAAAAACCAGATTCATGTTTCCTCCGTTTTATCAGCCTTTCGCGTCATACCAGGTGCGCCCGGAATGGACATCCGCAGTGAGAGCCACGGAGAGCTTAACAGCGTTTTCCATTTCCTCTTTGAGCAGGGCGCTCACGTGCTCTTTTTCGTTCTCCGGCGCTTCGACTATCAGCTCATCGTGCACCTGCATTATTAGCTTTGCCGCCAGATTCTCGCGTTCAAGGCGTTCGTAGACTCTTATCATCGCTATCTTGATTATATCCGCCGCCGTGCCCTGAATGGGCATATTGCGCGCCACGCGCTCGCCGAACGCGCGGGTGTTGGCGTTCGATGCGGTGAGCTCCGGCAGATATCTGCGCCGCGCAAACATCGTCTCGGCGTAGCCGTCTTTCTTCGCCTTTTCGACCACGTCGTGCATATATTTGTCAACGCCGGAATAGTGCCTGAGATAGCCTTTTATATACTCATCCGCCTCGCTGCGGCTGACTCCGATATCTTTAGCGAGTGAGAACGCGCCGATGCCGTATACTATGCCGAAATTGACCGCTTTCGCGCGGCTTCTCATTATCGGAGTGACGAGCTGCGGCGGCATATCAAAGACCTCGGACGCGGTCACAGTGTGGATATCCGTGTTGTCGTTGAACGCCTTTATCATGTTTTGGTCGCCCGAAATATGGGCGAGAACGCGAAGCTCAATCTGCGAATAGTCCGCGTCAACGAGCACATATCCGTCCCGCGCGACAAAGAACTTTCGCATCTCGCGCCCGAGCGGAGAGCGCACGGGGATATTCTGAAGATTCGGTTCGGTCGATGAGATTCTGCCGGTTCTCGTCTCGGTCTGATTCAGAGTCGATCGGATACGCCCGTCCTCGCCGATAACCTTGAGCAGACCGTCGCAGTAGGTCGACCTGAGCTTTGAAAGCGTTCTGTATTCGAGGATATCGCGCACAGCGGGGTGCTTGTTTTCGAGCGATTCGAGCACCTGCGCGTCGGTCGAATATCCGCTTTTTGTCTTTTTTCTCGCGGGCAGCTTGAGCTTTTCAAACAGCGCTTCGCCGAGCTGCTTGGGCGAGTTCAGATTGAACTCATAGCCGACTAAAGCGTATATCTCCTGCTCGATTTCGGCTATCCTCTCGCCGAGCTGTTTGCCGAATTCCGCAATTCCGTCGCGGTCAACAGCGAAGCCCGTCTGCTCCATTGAAGAGAGCACATGCGCGAGCGGAAGTTCGATGTCATGAAGCAGCTTCTGCTGTCCGTTTTCCTCAATTTTTTTGTCCATCGCCGCAAATAATCTTCTCAGCGACGCGGCGGCGCAGTCGTTTTCATCGCCGTTTTCAACCGGCACTGCCGCCGAATATTCGCCCGCAAGGCGCAGCGCATCATAGGACGAGGCGGAGGGGTTGAGGACATAGCCCTCAAGCTCCAGGTCGCCGCACATATTCCTGCACTGAGCCGAACAGCCCTGCGCGAACGAATAGAGCGACTTTATGTCCGCCGTGTATTTCTTTATATTTTTATCTTCGAGCAGCTTTATAAAGAACGGATAAAAATTCTCATTTTCACAGTCGCACACGAGCACTTTGTCCCCGAGATCGAAACGGCACTTTTCGCCGTCCCAGAGAAAATAGCTCTCGCCGTCAGACTTAAGGCGCGTCATCAGCTGGCCGAAATCATCCTCGGCGCAGACCGGGACGGGCTTCTCCTCTTTCTGCGGCTCGGAGGCGGTGTTTGATATCTCAAGTCCGAGGCGGTCGATGAGCTTGAACATCTCGAGATCCGCAAGCATTCTCGTGACCTTGAAATTGTCGGGCGCTTTGAGAATATAGCTCTGCGGGTTATTGTCGATCGGGATATCGCAGTTTATCGTGCCGAGCTTTTTGCTCAAGAACGCCATGTCCCTGTCTTTTTTCAGCTTGTCCTGCACGCCGGGTTTGATGTCTATCGTGTCGATATTGTCGTAGATATATTCTATCGAGCCGAAGCGGGCTATCAAATCGCCGGCAGTCTTTTCGCCGATTCCCGCAACGCCGGGGATATTGTCCGAGCTGTCGCCCATGAGGGCTTTTATATCAATGAGCTTTATCGGCTCAACGCCGTATTTTTCGCGCACTGCCTCGGGCGTGTATCTGTCGGTCACGGGTCTGCCCATCTTCGTCGCGGCGAGCAGAACATTGACGCTGTCGGACACCAATTGCAGGCTGTCTCTGTCGCCCGTGGCTATCGTGCAGACGGCGTCGCCGCTGTGGCGCGCAAGAGTGCCGAGGATATCGTCCGCCTCATATCCGGGCTTCTCGACTATCGGCACGCCCATCGCCTCAAGCAGCTCCTTAAGCACGGGCATCTGCTGCGCGAGCTCATCGGGCATACCCTTTCTTGTCGCTTTGTAGCCGCCGTACATCTCGTGGCGGAAAGTCGGCTGTTTGACATCAAAAGCGACCGCCACCGCCTCGGGCCGGCACTCGTCTTTGAGTCGCAGAAAAATATTCATAAAGCCGTAGATGGCGTTGGTGAATCTGCCGTCCTTCGTCGTGAGCACCTTTATGCCGTAAAACGCGCGGTTCAATATGCTGTTTCCGTCAATAACAAGAAAGTTCATGTTCAGCCTCCGAGCTTTGAGTCTAAGATACTATATTATACCACACAAGCGGCGATTTGCATACTTTTTTATATCCTTTTTCCCTTTATATAGACGCACTCGAGCTCTTTCAAATCGGACGAAAGAACAGTGAAATCGGCGCGCTTGCCGACTGCTATACTGCCCGTCACACCGTCAACGCCTATCGCGCGGGCGGGATTTATTGTGCAGGATTTCACCGCCTGGCGGACTGGCACGCCGAAGCTGATTATATTCCTAAACTCAGCAAAAATATTCGTCGTGCTCGCGGCTATCGTACCGTCGGCGAGCAGAGCCTTGCCGTCTTTTACATACACTGTCGTGCCGCCGAGCTCATATTCGCCGTCGCCGAGACCCGAGGCGCACATGGAGTCGCTGACCGCGACGCTCCTATCCTCGCCGAGTATCTTATAGAGCAGAGCAAGATAGGACGGGTGGATGTGCATTCCGTCGCTTATCAGCTCCGCCGTGGCGTTTTCGGCTCTGAGCGCCGCGACTGCCGCGCCGGGCTTGCGGTTATATATCGGATCCATGCCGTTCAAGAGATGCGTCGTGTGGGTTATTCCGTTTTTGTAGCCGAGCTCCGCCTGCTCAAATGTCGCGGCGGTGTGCGCGGCGGACACCGTGCATATCTTCGACGCCTCGTGCGCAAATTCTATAGCCCCCGGAAGCTCGGGTGCTAGCGACACAAGTCTTATTTTGCAGATTTTATCGAGCTTTTTGAGCTCGTCTATGTCCGGCTCATGCAGATATTCGGGATTCTGAGCGCCGCGCTTTGCATATGAGAGGAACGGTCCCTCCATATTGATGCCGTGGATATATGCGCCGCACTCCTTGCCGAGATATCCCGCCGCATTTTCAAACGCCTTTTCTATCCTGTCATATGGCAGAGTCATCGACGCGGGGCAGAACGAAGTTACGCCGAAGCTCGCGAGAGTCCGTGACATGGTTTCGAGCGTATCCGGCAGAGCGTCGGAGAAATCCGCTCCCCCGCAGCCGTGGATATGTATGTCGATAAAGCCGGGCAGGATAACGCATCCGGAAAGATCATGCTCCTCCCCGCCGTTTAAATTTTCGCCTATTTCAGCTATTTTGCCGTCCTCAACGCGCACATCCGCGCGGCGCAGAGCGAACTCGGAATCGAAAATATCCGCATTCTTCAGTATCATTTTATATTCCTCCGTCGCAGTAAAAAAGGCTGTTTCATATTGAATCCAATACAAAACAGCCCCTTTGTTATTGATTATATAAATTACGCGTTGTCCTCGATGAACTTAACGATATCGCCGACAGTTCTGACATGATCGAGAACATCGTCGGGAACTTCGATGTTGAATTCCTCTTCGATGGACATAGAGAGATCGACAAGATCAAGGCTGTCTGCGCCGAGATCTCCGGAAATAGATGCATCCTCGGTAACAAGATGGCTGTCTATCTCGAGCTGCTCGCAAATGATTTTCTGGACTCTT
>ERZ773209.2082-NODE-2082-length-10790-cov-2.914485_pt1 | contig 10790 bp, 9 predicted proteins | sample MGYA00511109_ERZ773209 | MGnify/ENA primary metagenome ERZ773209 (study PRJEB29015, sample SAMEA2737786) | human gut metagenome | biome: human gut; feature: human-associated habitat; material: faeces | place: China | collected 2012 ...
TCGGTTGCATCCGAAAGAAAGGACGGTTTTTACTTATCATGAAGTCAAAAAAATTATCAAAGCTGCTCAAAATACAGGCTGTTGTGTTCGCGGTTATTATAGCGGCGGGCGTGTGCAGCGTCGGGGCGTTTGCCTACAACTGCTCGCGTGTACGCGCCGATGTGCTGAGAATGCATGTCATTGCAAACTCCGATTCCGACGAGGATCAGGCGCTCAAGCTAAAAGTCCGCGACGCCGTGCTCGAACGCGGCGCGGAGCTCTTCGACGGCACTGTGACAGCGGACGAGGCAAAGGCAAAAATAGAGCCGCAGAAAGCGGAGCTTGAAGATGCCGCACGCGAGGTGATAGAGCGCGCGGGCTACGATTATCCCGTGAGCGTCAATGTCGTCAACGAGTATTTCGCCACCCGCTGTTACGGCGATCTGACTATGCCTGCGGGGCGCTATACCGCCGTCAAAGTCGTGATAGGCGAGGGCGCGGGGCATAACTGGTGGTGCGTGATGTTCCCGCCGCTGTGCCTGCCTGCCGCGCAGGACAGGGGAGGCAATATCGATGCGTTCCTAGACGGCGACGAGCTCAAGGTCGTCGAAAGCTCCGGCAGATACGAGCCGCGTTTTAAAATAGTCGAGATAATAGAAGAACTCAGGGAAAAAACTTCGCCCGAAAACTGAAAATTTTTTTGCGGCTCGCTATTTCATGAGGTGAGCCGCAAAAATTTTGCCGAGTGCGTCTTTTTTTGTCAAATCTGTTGACTTTTTTGCGGATTAGCTCTATATTAGTACTTACTATATTTTTGATGTGCGGTTTGCATCGTATTCTTTTGAGAGAGGGGCTGCATAATTGAAAAAAAATGTCATTATCGATCTGAAACACATCTCCGTCAAACTGGGTGATAATCAGGTGCTCGACGATCTGAGCCTTTATATAAGGGACAGGGAGTTTATCACGCTGTTGGGTCCGTCTGGCTGCGGAAAGACTACTATTCTGCGCGTCATTGCCGGTTTCCTCGAACCCGATGAGGGGGATGTCATATTTGAGGATAAAAAAATCAATGGTGTGCCGCCTCATAAGAGGCAGGTTAACACCATTTTTCAGCGTTACGCGCTTTTCCCGCACCTGAACGTCTATGAAAATGTGGCGTTCGGTCTGCGCATAAAGAAAACGCCGGAGAGCGAGATTGAAAAGACTGTCAGCAAAATGCTGTCTATCGTCAACCTCAGCGGCTTTGAAAAGCGCAACATAAATTCACTCTCGGGCGGTCAGCAGCAGAGGGTGGCGATAGCACGCGCCCTTGCGGTCAAGCCGCGTGTGCTTCTGCTCGATGAGCCGCTTGGCGCGCTCGATCTCAAATTGAGACGCGAGATGCAGGTCGAGCTCAAGAAGATTCAGCAGCAGATGGGCATAACATTTATATATGTCACCCACGATCAGGAGGAGGCTCTCACGATGTCGGATACCGTCGTCGTGCTCAACCAGGGCTATATTCAGCAGATCGGCACTCCCGTTGACATTTATAACGAGCCCACGAACGCTTTTGTCGCCGATTTCATAGGCGAGAGCAATATCATAGACGGCGTTATGATCAGAGATCGCCTCGTGCGTATCCTCGGCGCGGAGTTCGCCTGCGTCGATGAGGGCTTTGGCGAGAATATGCCCGTCGATGTCGTCATAAGACCCGAGGATGTCGTCCTGACTCCGCCCTCGCAGGGCGAGCTCAAGGGCGTTGTCACCGATATAATATTCAAGGGCGTGCATTATGAGATGCACGTTATGGTGAACGGATACGAGTGGCTCGTCCACAGCACCGTCTCCACTCCCATCGGAGCGGAGGTGGGCCTCAGCGTTGAACCCTCGAACATCCAGATTATGAACAAACCCGAGTCCGAGGACGAGGAGGTGTTCAACGCCGATGCGTAAAAGACTTATGGCAGGGCCGTATCTTCTGTGGATGCTGGTCTTTACGATAGTGCCGCTGCTGTTCGTTTTTTATTACGGCTTCACTTCTTCGGACGGCACGTTCACTTTTTCAAACATAACAGCGATTTTTGAAAAGATTCATATCCAGGCGCTCGGGCTGTCCCTGCTGCTCGCAGTGATAACAACGGCGGTGTGCCTGCTGTTCGCTTATCCGCTCGCGTTGATACTCAGCAAAAGCGCCGCGAAAAACCGCAGCTTCGTTATATTCATTTTCATCCTGCCCATGTGGATAAACTTCCTGCTCAGGATAATAGCTATAAGGATGCTGCTCTCGGATAACGGTATTCTCAATTATATCCTCTCGGCGCTGAATCTGCCGAATTTCAGTATCATGTATACCCCGGCGGCGATAGTTATCGGTATGGTCTATGATTATTTCCCGTTCATGGTTCTGCCGATTTACAATGCCCTTATAAAAATTGATCGCAACCTTCTCGACGCCGCGGGCGACCTCGGCGCGACCCCGGCGAGGACTTTCCGCAAGATAATCTTTCCGCTCTCCGTGCCCGGCGTTATAAGCGGCATCACTATGGTGTTCGTGCCGAGCATCTCGGAGTTCGTTATCGCCGATATTCTCGGCGGTGGAAAAGTTCTGCTCATAGGCAATATTATCGAACAGGAGTTCAACCAGGGCAATAACTGGCATCTCGGCTCCGGCATCTCGATAGTGCTCATGATATTTATCTTCGTGAGCATGATGATCGGCGAGATGAAAGGCTCGGGAGAGGAGGCGTCGCTGTGGTAAAATTCAGACACTTCCTCGAAAAGTTTTATGTGGCGATCATCTTCGTCCTGCTCTATTTGCCGATAGCCGTTCTGACAGTCATGTCGTTCAACAATTCGCGCTATATGAAATGGGGCGGCTTCACCCTCAGGTGGTACGAAGACCTATTCACGAGCGGACCTATTATGGAGGCTCTGCGCAATACGCTTTTGCTCGCCGTGCTCTCCGCTTTGATAGCGACAGTCGTCGGCACTCTCGCGTGCGTGGGCATACTCTATATGAAGAAGCGCAGCCAGTCGGCGATAATGAGCGTCAACAGCATCCCGCTTCTCAATGCCGATATCGTAACGGGCATCGCGCTGATGCTGCTCTTCGTGCGCATGTTCGGCAATCTCAATTTCACGACCATGCTCATAGCGCATATCAGCTTCAATATTCCCTATGTCGTCCTCAATGTCCTGCCGAAGCTCCGTCAGCGCGACAGGAACACATATGAGGCGGCGGTCGACCTCGGCGCAACGCCGGTTCAGGCGTTTTTCAAGGTGATAGTTCCGGACATTTTCCCGGGCATCCTCTCGGGCTTCCTTATGGCGTTCACCATGTCGCTCGATGATTTCACCATCACTTATTTCACCAAGGGCGCGGGAATAAAGACGCTCTCGATAATAATCTATACCGAGCGCAAGCTCGGCAACCAGCCTGAGCTCTATGCTCTGTCAACTATAATCTTCCTCATCGTGCTTATCGTGCTGTTCGTCGTCAACCGAATCAGCATCAATAAGGAGAAAAGCGCGGCAAAGGGAAAAAACTATTGATGGGGGACGAAAAATGAAAAAATCTGTTTTTGTAAGAATTGCGGCGGCAGTTATGGCAATTGTGCTCTGCCTCTGCTCCATGGGTGCGCTCGCGGGCTGCACCAAGACCCGCAGCATAAATGTGCTCGTCTACGGCCAGTATATCGACCTCGATGTTATCTCGAACTTCAAAAAAGAGAACGGCATCAAAGTCAATGTCGATGAGTGCGACACTCCCGAGGAGCTTTATAACAAAGCGGTCAACGGCGACCAGTCGTATGACCTCATCTGCACCTCGGATTATATAATCGAGCGTTTTATTAAAGAGAACAGACTCTCCGAGCTCAACTTCGACAACATTCCGAATATCAAGAATATCGGCGAAGTTTATCTCGAGAAGTCAAAATCTTTCGACCCCGAGAACAAGTATTCCGTCCCGCATTTCTGGGGCACAGTCGGCGTTATCTATAACACCAAGATGGTCTCCGAAGAGGATGCGAAAAGCTGGAAGATGTTCTTCAACGAGAAGTATTCCGGAAAGATAATCATGTCCAACAGCATCCGCGACTCCTTCCTTGTCGCGCTTGAGGCTCTCGGCTATTCGCTCAATACCACCGACAAGGCTCAGATAGACGAGGCGAAGCAGCTGCTTATCAAGCAGAAGCCGATGCTCAAGGCGTATCTTGTCGAGACCGAGGCTCGCGACGCGATGATAAGCGGCGAGGCTGCGATGGCTCTCGTCTATAACGGCGAAGCTTATCTCGCTATTGAGGGCGACGAGGAGCAGAACATCAGCGGCAACCCCGATCTGAAGTTCACAATCCCCGAGGAGGGCACGAACTTCTGGATCGATTCGTGGGTCGTCCCGACTTACAGCTCGAACAAGGCTGACGCCGAGGCGTTCATCAACTACCTCTGCGGAGTTGAAGCGGCGAAGAAGAACTTCGAGTATATCTATTATTCGACTCCGAACCAGGCTCTCTACAATGAGCTTGATCCCGAGGTTCAGCAGGATGAGGATATCTTCCCGTCCCGCGAGGTTATCGACAAGGGCGAGGTTTATCACGACCTCGGAGCCGATCTCGACGCTTATTACAGCGCCGCATGGAAAGAAATCAAATCATAACAATAATAGCCGGGGTGCGGGCTGCCGTGCCCCGGAATTTCTGTAAGAAAGGGCAATATTCATGCTTATAGATGAACTTGTCGGCTTTTCGAATTTTTATGGTTCCGACCCGTCTCTTGTCCTCGCCGGCGGCGGAAACACCTCTGCAAAGGCGGACGGCAGGATGTGGGTCAAGGGCTCGGGCACGGCTCTTGCGACCATAACGGCGCAGGGCTTTGTTGAAATCGATCTTTCAAAGCTCGGCGAAATATTTGAAAAGAGCTACCCGGATTCCGATTCAGAGCGAGAGGCTCTCGTCCTCCAAGACCTTATGGCGTCGCGCGTTCCGGGCGAGACGAAGCGCCCGAGCGTCGAGACTACGCTCCATGCGCTGTTCCCGCAGACCTATGTCCTGCACCTGCACCCGGCAAAGGTGAACGGCATCACCTGCTCAAAGGGCGGGGAGAGCGCCGCGCGCCGGGTGATAGCCCGCGATTTTATCTGGATTGAGCAGTGCCGCCCGGGCTATGTGCTGGCGAAGCTCTGCCGTGACAAGATGCTTGAATTTAAGGCTCGCGCGGGCAAAGACTGCGATATGCTCCTGCTCGAAAATCACGGCATATTCGTCGCCGCCGATACGGTCGATGCCCTCGGCGAAAAGCTGAGTTTCGTGCTCGATTCGATTGACCGCAGCCTTTCGGAAAAGCCCGATTTCGATAAAACTCCGACTTTTGATACGGAAGCTCAGCAGGCTCTGCTCTCTGCATTCCCGCAGGATACCGTCTGCCGCGAAGTCCCGTTCGGCGTGTCAAAGAGCTTTGTCGGCTCCGCGGATGCCGCAAATGAGCTTATGCGCCCGTTCACTCCCGACCATATCGTCTATTGCCGCGCCTATCCGCTCTGGCTCGACAGCGTCGGTGAAGCTGATGAAAAAATAAGCGCATATAATAAAAATCATGGCTTCATGCCGCGCGTTATTCTGCTCCGGGGCAGGGGAGCGTTCTGCTTCGGCGAGAGCGAGAAGCGCGCAGCGACTGCCGAGATGCTCTTTAAAGATGCGGCGGATATCGCCGTGTATTCGCGCTCGTTCGGCGGTGCGTCGCACATGACGGAAGAGCTCACGGATTTCATCACAAATTGGGAAGTTGAAGCCTACAGAAGCTCGCAGAACGGCTGAAAAAACGCATTTGAGGCGGCAAAGTGAAATCTGTTTTAATTTTTCGTGAAATATTGCCCGTAAAGCTTGAAATACCTACTCAAATAAGTTAAAATATTAACAAATAAAAAGAGCTCAGAAGAGCCGGAGGCCGTGTGGTCTCTCAATAGATATGGGGGAAAAAGAATGTCAGTCAGACTTAACACCTCGTTTGTCGGCGAGGCGGCGGATGCCGCTAAGCTCTCGGCTATTCAGCCGGAGATAACCGCCGCGCATGAAAAGCTTCATAACGGCACGGGCGCAGGCAATGCGTTCCTCGGCTGGGTCGACCTTCCCGTCAACTATAACAAGGAAGAGTTTGCCAGAATAAAGGCCGCCGCAGAGAAGATAAAGAAGGATTCCGAGATACTTATAGTTATCGGCATCGGCGGATCTTACCTCGGCGCAAGAGCCGCTATCGAGTTCGTGAAGTCCCAGAAATATAACGATGTCGTTGCCGATACTCCGAAGATTTACTTCGCCGGCAACACAATAAGTTCCTCAACCCTTGCCGAGCTTATCGATATCTGCAAGGATAAGGACTTCTCCGTCAATGTTATCTCGAAGTCCGGAACGACCACCGAGCCCGCGCTCGCGTTCCGTATCTTCAGAGACCTGCTCATCAAGAAGTACGGCAAGGACGGCGCAAAGGGCCGCATCTATGCCACTACCGATAAATCAAAGGGCGTGCTTCGCAATATGTCCGACGAAGAGGGCTATGAGACTTTCGTAGTTCCCGATAACGTCGGCGGCAGATATTCCGTGCTCACCGCAGTCGGCCTGCTTCCGATAGCGGTCGCCGGAATCGATATCGACGCACTTATGAAGGGCGCCGCAGACGCGAGAGAGCAGTATATGTCGCCCGAACTTGACAAGAACGACTGTTATCGCTATGCCGCTATCCGCAACATTCTCTACAGAAGCGGCAAGAAGATCGAAATGATGGCCGCCTATGAGCCGGACTACACCATGATGTGCGAGTGGTTCAAGCAGCTCTTCGGCGAGAGCGAGGGCAAGGAGCACAAGGGAATCTTCCCGGCTTCGGCGATATTCTCGACCGACCTCCACTCTCTCGGCCAGTACATACAGCAGGGCGAACGCTCGCTGTTCGAGACCGTTGTCACTTTTGCTCAGCCTAAGCGCGATCTTGTTATCGAGGCTACAGCCGACAATGAGGACGGACTCAACTTCCTCGCAGGCAAGCATATGTCCGAGGTCAACCGCAAGGCGTTCGAGGGAACGGTTCTTGCGCATACCGACGGCGGCGTGCCCAACATCCTCCTCGATGTCGACAAGATGGATGAGTACAATCTCGGCTGGCTCATCTACTTCCTCGAGAAGGCATGCGGAATTTCCGGCTATGTCCTCGGAGTCAATCCGTTCGACCAGCCCGGCGTTGAAAGTTATAAGCTCAATATGTTCGCACTCATGGGCAAGCCCGGATATGAGGAGCGCCGTGCTGAGCTTGAGAACAGAATAAATTTTTAGGAGGAATTCTTAAATGGTTTCTTTGATTACAGGACGCAAAGGATCGGGCAAGACAAAACGTCTCATCGAGCAGGTCAACAAGGCTGTTGAAGCTTCCAGCGGCAACGTTGTCTGCGTTGAGAAAGAAAGGCTTCTGACTTACGATATCAACTATCGTGCAAGACTCATCGAGACTGATTTCTACAAGGTCAGCGGCTACAAGGCGTTTTACGGCTTCCTCAGCGGTATCTGCGCAGGTGACCACGATATAACCGATATCCTCATCGACGCAACTCTGCGCATCGGCGGCAGAGATTATGATGAGCTTGCAGTTTTCCTTGAGAAGGTCAAGGAGCTGAGCGATATCACCGAGAAGAACTTCGTCTTCACCGTTTCGGCTGACGATGAGGAGCTTCCCGAGAAGATTTTTGACTTCTGCCAGAAACTTTAAGAGAAAAAAGTCTAAAAAACTGAAGTTTTTATTGACAAAACCCGCGCAGGAAGATATAATACTTTCTGCGCGGATTTAAGTAACCGCAAGGTGAATGCTATGTTTATTGAGTTAGAACCCATTTTCAATAATATCGGCGCGTCCGTTCCGTTTGATTATGAGATGGACATGTCCGATGAGGAGTTCTGGGCGGGCAAGCCTTTTCAGAAGGCAGTGCGCGTCAAAGGCGAGGCGGTCAACCGCGCCGGCATAGTCTGCATCGAGGCTCAGGCGACGGTTGAAGTGTTTACGGACTGCGATCGCTGCGCTTCATCGATAGACCGCGTTTTCGACATTCCCGTTTCGCACACTCTCGTGACCTCGCTCAACGATGAGGAGAACGACGAGCTGATTCTTGTTGAGGATATGCATTTTGAGCTTGATCCTCTTGTGCGGGAGGATATTTTCCTCACCCTGCCTAGCAAGATTCTGTGCAAAGAGGATTGCAAAGGCGTCTGCCAGTTCTGCGGCGCCAACCTCAATGAAGGCCAATGCAGCTGCAAAAAGCCCGTAGACCCGCGTCTCGAGGCTCTCAAACAGCTTTTGGATAATTAAAAGGATTTTTTCCACATTCAATGCACTAGTGTTAAGGAGGTGCTCAACATGGCGGTACCCAAGAGAAGAGTATCAAGCGCAAGACGAGACAAGAGACGTTCCAACGTTTGGAAGATGAACGCTCCCGAGCTCGTTAAGTGCCCGCAGTGCGGGGAGTACAAGAGACCCCACAGAATATGCCCCGAGTGCGGCTATTACAACGGCAAGCAAGTGATTAAGAAGGACGCGTGAGCCCTTTGAAACACACGCAAGTCAAATATGACTCGTAAAGCGGCCGGTATCGGCGGCTTAAAGCGTTAACTGCTAAGCTGAGGTTCCGCCTCGGCTGTGCTTCGTACAAGTCATGAATGCGGAGAGGTAGAGGAGGATGAGCCTTCTCTGCCTTTTTGATTTTTATAAGCGTAAATGCTGCTTATAATAATCCCAAAACTTTGAAAGGAAGCGGTATCGGCGAAAGCCGTTTGCCGCGCGGTCATAAATATGTCAAAACCGGTTGTTGCAATCGTCGGCAGACCCAATGTCGGCAAATCGACCCTGTTCAACAAGCTCGTCGGAGCGCGTCTGAGCATAGTCGACGATACCCCCGGCGTCACCCGCGACAGAATCTACGGAGACTGCGAGTGGGGCAGCAGAACGCTGCTGCTTGTCGATACGGGCGGCATTGAGCCCTATTCGGACGATATAATTTTAAAGCAGATGCGCCGCCAGGCTCAGCTGGCTATCGACAGCGCGGATGTTATAATTCTCGTCACTGATGTGCGCTCCGGCGTTGTCTCGACCGACAGCGAGGTCGCGTCCATGCTCCAGAAGAGCGGCAAGCCGATAGTTCTCTGTGTCAACAAGTGCGACACCGTCGGCGAACCTCCCGCGGAGTACTATGAATTTTATAATCTCGGTCTCGGCGATCCGATAGCCGTCTCGTCCGTTCACGGAATGGGCACGGGTGATTTGCTTGACGCTGTCTGTGAGCATCTGCCGCCCGCCGACGAAGAGGAAGAAGAGGACGACACCATCAAGGTAGCCGTTATCGGCAAGCCCAATGTCGGCAAGTCGTCGCTCGTCAACGCCATTTTGGGCGAGGACAGAATGATAGTCTCCGATATCGCAGGCACTACCCGTGACGCAACGGATTCTTATGTGGAAAATGAATACGGCAAGTTTGTCTTTATAGATACCGCAGGTCTGCGCAGAAAGAGTCGCGTCTATGACGCTATCGAAAAATATTCCGTCATAAGAGCAAGAATGGCTGTTGAACGCGCGCAGGTATGTGTTATAATGATAGATGCGGTGGAGGGCTTCACCGAGCAGGATTCCAAAGTCGCGGGTATCGCGCACGAGCTCGGCAAGGCTTGCATAATCGCAGTCAACAAGTGGGATGCCGTCGAAAAGGACGGCAAGACCATGGACTCTTACCGCAAGAAGCTGATGAACGACTTCTCGTTTATGTCCTACGCCCCGATAATCTTTATCTCGGCAAAAACGGGACTCAGGCTCGACAGACTGTTCGAGCTCATCAAATATGTTGACGATCAGAACGCCATGCGTATCTCGACCGGCCGTCTCAACGACCTGCTCGCCGATGCCACGGCGCGCGTCCAGCCGCCGACAGATAAGGGCAGAAGACTCAAGATATTCTATATGACCCAGGCTTCGACCCGTCCGCCGACATTCGTCTGCTTCGTCAACCGCAAGGATCTGTTCCATTACAGCTATCAGCGATATATCGACAATCAGATTCGCTCCGTATTCGGTCTTGAGGGCACCCCGACGCGCATGATAATCAGAGAAAGGGAATCAAACAAGAAATGATAGTTCTCGGTATCGATCCCGGATATGCAATCGTCGGCTGCGGCGTTGTGGAATATAAAAACAACCACTTCACCATGCTCGATTACGGCGCGGTGACAACGCCCGCAGGGATGCCGTTCAACATTCGCCTTGAGCGCATATATGACGGCGTGTCGGAGCTTATGGAGAAGTATAAGCCCGAAGCAATGTCGATAGAAAAACTTTTTTATAACAACAACGCGAAAACGGTTATCGATGTCAGCCAGGCGAGGGGAGTCCTCGTTCTCGCCGCGCAGAAGCACCGTATCCCGATTTTTGAGTATACACCCCTGCAGGTCAAACAGAGCGTCGTCGGTTACGGACGCGCTGAGAAGAAGCAGGTGCAGGAGATGACGAGGATAATCCTCAATCTCGAAAAAATCCCGAAGCCCGATGACGCCGCCGACGCGCTCGCTATGGCGGTCTGCCACTGCCATTGCAGCGGCTCGGTCATGGGCAGACTCAGCCAGTACAGATAAAGGAGAGCAGTATGTTTTACAGTATCACCGGCAAAGTGGTCTATACCGATGCCACGAGCGTCGCGGTCAGCTGCGGCGGCGTTGCGTTCAATTGCAGTGCCACTGCCAATACTTTGAAAAATATAGGCACTATAGGCGATACGGTCACGCTCTATACCTATCTCAATGTCCGCGAAG
>ERZ773209.2092-NODE-2092-length-10746-cov-3.058835_pt1 | contig 10746 bp, 9 predicted proteins | sample MGYA00511109_ERZ773209 | MGnify/ENA primary metagenome ERZ773209 (study PRJEB29015, sample SAMEA2737786) | human gut metagenome | biome: human gut; feature: human-associated habitat; material: faeces | place: China | collected 2012 ...
TACAAATAACTCTTGTCATAACCCGGTTTCTCTGATATGATATTAACATGACCAGCGAAGTCAACAACTCGGAAAAGGGGGATACACAATGAACATCGCTCTCATGGCTCACGACTCAAAAAAAGAACTTATGACCCAGTTCTGTATAGCTTATTGCGGTATCCTGAGCCGCCATTCCCTGTGCGCGACCGGCACTACGGGCAAGCTTGTAGCCGAGGCAACGGGACTTGAGATTCAGCGCTTCCTCAGCGGAAGTCAGGGCGGCGATCAGCAGATAGCTTCCAGAATAGCCTGCAACGAGATCGATCTTCTGCTCATGTTCAGAGATCCGCTCACACCCAAGCCGCACGAGCCCAACGAAGCAAATCTTCTCAGACTCTGCGACGTGCACAACATCCCCGTTGCCACCAATATAGCCACCGCCGAGGCTCTTATTCACAGCCTTGCGCGCGGCGACCTTGATTGGCGCGATATAGTCAACCCGAAATAAGCTTTGACCCGCCCCGGCGGTATTTCCCGCCGGGCGGCTTTTTCCGGAGCTTTTTCGCTCATCCCGCCAACGGCGGGATTTAATGTTTTTATGGAAGGAACGAAAACATGGCTCTTTTTACGAAAGCTGTCAAGGGCACTCAGGATGTGCTGCCCGCGGCGAGCTATAAAAACCGCTTTCTTGAAAATACCTTGCTCGATATAGCCTCGCGTTTCGGCTTCAAGGAGATTCGCACTCCCGTGTTCGAGCATACGGAGCTGTTTGCCCGCGGCGTCGGCGACACCACCGATGTCGTGCAGAAGGAGATGTACACTTTTCTCGACAAGGGCGGACGTTCTATAACGCTCCGACCCGAGGGCACTGCGGGCGCTGCGCGCGCATTCCTGGAGCACGGGCTTTTCAACGAGCCCCTGCCGCAGAAGACCTGCTATATAACCTCGTGCTATCGCTACGAGAAGCCGCAGTCCGGCAGATACAGGGAGTTCCACCAGTTCGGCGTTGAGGTCTTCGGCACTCCGGCTCCCGCCGCCGATGCCGAGATAATTTCCCTCGCCGCCGAAATATTCGCTTTCCTCGGAATTGAGGACTTGACGCTCGAGATAAACTCGATCGGCTGCCCGACCTGCCGCGCCGAGTATCACAAGGCGCTCAAGGCATATTTTGAGCAGTATAAAGACGAGCTGTGCGGCACCTGCCTCGACAGGCTCGAGCGCAACCCCATGCGTATTCTCGACTGCAAGAGCCCCGTCTGCTCGAAGATAACCGAGGGCGCGCCCGTCATGCTCGATTATCTCTGCGACGAGTGCCGCGAGCATTTCGAGAAAGTCAAGAGCTATCTTGACGCGCTGATGATAGACTATGTTGTCAACCCGCACATCGTGCGCGGACTTGATTACTATACAAAAACCGTTTTTGAATTCGTCTCGCACAACGACAAGACCGACGGACTTGTCTGCGGCGGCGGACGCTATGACGGACTCATTGAAGAGCTCGGCGGTCAGCACACCCCGTCGCTCGGATTCGCAATGGGACTCGAGCGCCTGCTCAGCGTCATCGAGGCGCAGGGAATTGAGCTGCCCGGCGACCAGAAGTGCGATATCTATATCGGCTCAATCGGCGACGCCGCTTCGCTCGTTGCGGCGAAGCTCTGCACGGATCTCCGCTCGGACGGGGTCAGCGCGCAGTTTGACGTTGCGGGACGCTCGGTCAAGGCTCAGATGAAATACGCCGACAAACTGGGCGCACGCTTCACCTGCGTTATCGGCGACGACGATATCGCCAAGGGCGAAGTCCTCGTCAAGAACATGGAAAACGGCGAAAAGACCGCTTTCTCAATCGAAAACTTCAGCGATGAATTCTCGTCGGCTCTCGTTCAGGCTGCGGCAAACGCCTTTGCGGACAGCATCAACGACGGAGATCTCAACGCTGCCGATATATCAAATCTCTTTGGAGGGCTCAGATAATGGAGAGAACTTACATTGCGGACATCAAAAATAATCTCGGCAAACCCGTGCTCGTTCAGGGCTTCGTCGAGAACCTGCGCGACAGCAAGTATATGGCTTTCATCGTGCTCAAGGATATCACCGGAAAAATCCAGATAACCGTCGAGAAGGAGAAGCTGCCGGAGCTCTGCCCCGTGATAGCGACTCTGACTCAGGATTCCGTTATCTCGGTCGTCGGCACCGCTGTCGAGAACGATTTCGTCAAGATGGGCGGAATTGAGATTATCCCCGAGTCGATAACCGCAGAGTCGATAGCCGACGCGCTGCCTATAGTGCGCAAGGAGATTCCCGCCACGAAGAAGCGCCCGGGCGTCGAGCGTTCGAGCATCGACCAGCGCATTGACTATCGCTGGATCGACCTTCGCACCGACGAAAATCAGCTCATGTTCAAGGTTCAGACCGTCATGGTCAACGCCATGCGTCAGTTCCTGATAGATCATAATTTCATCGAGATTCACACCCCGAAGCTCATCGGCGCGGCGAGCGAGAGCGGAGCCGAGGTCTTTGAGGTCAAGTATTTTGACCGTCTTGCCTATCTCGCGCAGAGCCCACAGTTCTATAAGCAGATGGCAATGGCAAGCGGCTTCGAGCGCATATTTGAAGTCGGCCCCGTTTTCAGAGCCGAGAAGTCATACACCAACAAGCACACCACCGAGTTCTCCGGTTTCGACCTCGAGTTCAGCTACATCACCTCTTTCAAAGATGTCATGAAGATGGAAGAGGAGCTGCTGACATATATGCTTAAATCGGTCAAGGAGAAGTACGGCGAGGAGATCAAGGAGCTGTTCGGCAAGGAGGTTATCGTCCCGACGACCCCGTTCCCGGTCATAAAGCTTGCCGATCTCTATGACGAGCTCGAAAAGGAGTTCGGCTATACCGTGCCCGACAGCGAAAAGGGCGACCTCACGACCGACGCCGAGCGTCTGAGCTACGACTGGGTCATGAAGAAATACGGTCACGAGTTCCTGTTCATCACCGACTACAGCGCAGAGAAGCGTGCGTTCTACCATATGCGCGACGAGAACGGCGTGCCGCAGGGCTATGACCTCATCTGGCGCGGCGTCGAGATAACCACCGGCGCGCAGCGCGAGCACAGATACGATGTGCTCAAGAGCCAGGCGCAGGAGAAGGGTCTCGACAAGGATGTCGAGTTCTATCTCGAGTTCTTCAAATACGGCTGTCCGCCCCATGGCGGCTTCGGTATCGGCATCGACCGCCTCACGATGCTCATGCTCGGACTGCACATCAAGGAAGCAATGTTCCTCTTCAGAGGCCCGAACAGACTCACCCCGTAACGGAAAAAGAGAAATCCCGCCGAGTTTTTCGGCGGGATAATTTTATGCTTGTGCCAAAAGAAAAGGTAAAAATTTTATGCATTCCGACCGTTCAGACGGATATATAGACGAAAGACAAAGACGGGAAGTGAATTCGATGACAGGCAAGCAGTTGGATCTGTGTATTTGCGAGATTGCCGCGGGAAACAGAGAAGCACTCCGACAATTATATATTGAAATGAAAGACCCGGTCTTTCGGTTTGCGCTGTCATTGGTTCGCAGCCGCCATCTCGCGGAGGATATCGAAGCAGAGACTTTTTTGAACATTATGCAGTCCGCCTGCGGCTATAAGCCGGGCACAAATGCGAGGGCGTGGATTTTCGCCATAGCGCGCAACTGCTGCATGGACTGCATGAAGGAAAACGCAAGGCTTTTGACGGTAGACAGCGAGAGCCTTGATTTGCTGCCCGGTGACACGGAGGATTTTGAGCAGACCGAAAACGCGATGCTTGCGCTGGAAGCCTTGAAAACGCTGAGCGAAACAGAGAGGCAGATAGTATCGCTGTATCTGTATTCCGGCCTGAAGCAGACGGAGATTGCCAAGGTTTTGAACCTCCCCTATTTGTCTGTCCGTTCAAAATACGGCTACGCTCTCACTAAGCTGAGGCGTTATTTCGACCGAAAAGGAGTGCATACGGATGAGGCGTAAATCAACAGAAAAATTCATGAGAGATGCAATGAGTTTTAAAGCCCCGGAGGAGGTCTGGGATAAAATCAAGGATAAGCCGATTCAAAGTGTTCGGGAAAGCAAAGCCAAGGGTCATCCGAAAAAGGTTTGGTATGCCGCGGCGGCGTGCATTGCGGCTTGCGTGGTTCTCGTCTGTGCTTTAGCAGTCAACAAAAGCCCGAAGCTTCCCGCTTCCGATTCGCTTTTGAACACCGAAAACGATACGGAACAGGATGCTCAAATCGTGACAGACAGAGCGGGAGAGCCCGAAAGTGTCATCGGCGAAACGATTCCGCAGGCTGCGGAGAGAACGACTTCGTCTGCTTTGACCGGCGGCGACAGCAGTATGGGGGTCTGTATTCCGGTGTATAAAGTCTGGAACCACAGATTGTACAAAATTGCGGGCGATGACACTAAACTTTCGGATTCCGATTTGGGGACGCTGCACCACGAAAAAGTAAACGGCGCGGAAATCGCCGTCTATTCGCTGAACAATATCCCCATGGAACAGAGTATAGGGGACAAGAAAAACGGTATTGTCCTGCGCTATGACTGCATATTGGACGGCATTTTTGAGCTTCGCGGAAAAAAATACGGGATAGTGAGCGAAACGGCTTATATCTGCCCCGTTCCCGAAAAGGGCAAGTATTTAGGCGAAGTCAACGGTGTGAAGTGCTATGAATTTAAAGGAAAAGCAGACGCGATACTCGTTGACCTCGGGAAATATGTATCTCCCTCCGACGGGAGCATATACGAGAGTCTGTATGTTGCGGAGCTTATAGGATAAAAGAGCATAACAAAAAACGGGCGGCATAATCTCGGTTATGCCGCCCGCTTTAATTTTATATTTTATTTTATCCCGTTGATGAACGAGAAGATCGCATCTATCCGCGCAAGGATATCGCGTATATCATGCGCTATGCGGATAGCGGTGATGATATAAGCGGGGGTGAGATCGATCTTCGTAACACCCGAATAGCTGCGGGTGACGGTGAAGCCGAAGTCGCGGGTCGCGTCCTTGCCGGTGACGGTCATGCGCTTGTAGGCAACGGTTATCTTGTCGTAGCTCTCGGTCGCGGGAACCTTTCCGGTGAAGGCTATCTCGGCGCTCTCGCCTGCTTCAAGAACTATCGGATAGGGCAGGGCGAAGTTCAGCGTGCCGTTCTCCGAGGTTATCGAAGAGATCTTTATCTTATCCTTCTTCGACAGGTTCTTGACCATGACGGAGTTGCAGGAGAAGAGGTGCTTCGAGAGAGTCGGCAGGAACGAGGAGTTCGTGCTCTTGAAGAGAACGACTACATCGCTCGTCGGAGAGAGGCTCTCCATGAACTGGGGATATTCGATGTGCGAATATGCGTCCTTGATGTTGTCGGTGAGCAGGAGATCCATGAGCAGGGAGTAGGTGCGGGGATCCCATTCCGCCTGACCGTGATAGTGGCGGTTGACTACCCATGTGCGCTCGGGCATATAGCCGGTCGAGAGGTCAACCGTTCTGTCGGGCGAGATGTTGTTCTTGCCCGTCTTGACAGCCTGCTTGTAGTCAGCGGGGAAAGTCTCGCCAAAGGGCGCGCAGACGGCGCCGCAGGAATACTTCATGTTGACTATGCCGTCGCTGTTGTCAACGGTGCCCGATGCGAGCGGAACGCCGGAGCAAGCCTTTATCGAGACGCTGACGCCCTTTTTCTGCTGAGCGTACAGGGTCTCGGAAATGTGGGACATGAAGCCGTTTCTGACTTTCTCGACCTTTTCAATGAGCTTTGCATTCTTGACGGAGTCGAGGCGCACGGACTTGATATATTCGTAGTTCTCCGGGTCGCACATCTCCCAGAATGCGGGGATGTTTATGACGCTCGGGAGAACCATGGTCTTGAGTCCGTAGTCAGCGACGTTGTTCGCGCCATCGGCAGGGATGATGTCCATGACGAACGAGAAGTCGGTCTCGGTGTGCAGGATAGCTCTGAGAATATCGAGGGTGGTGTCGAAGTTCAATGCAAGGGGCTTGTCAGTGTAGAGATCGGAGACGAGGTTGCTTCCCGCGAGAAGCGGAGTGTCGAACACCGCGCGGTCGATATAGTTGTCGTCGGGATATTCGTACATATACACGCCCAGCAGCAGGCTGCCCTGGCTGATGCTGTATACGCTGACCTTGTCGTGCCCGGTGAGGGCGCAGACCTCTGCGAGATAATCGTGGAGCTGAGCCGCAACATCGGCGTGGCTGAGTCTCCAGTCGTAGAGGAAGTTGAAAACATGGTCGTCGCCTATCTTGTCGCCGATGACCTCCATGTCGAGAAACTCAGAGCCTGTGTAGGGGACGAGGTCGAGCTGGTCGTTCTTCGTGAACGCCTCAAGGCTCGTGCTTTTAGCGCCGCTGAGTATCGGCGCGATGTCGTAATAGGAAGTGCCGTCGTCGTTCATTCTGAGCGGCTCAACTATAGAAGTGATGATGTCGCGAAGCGGCTTTTCGATGCCGTCCGTGCCCTTCTGTGCGATGAGTTCGATTATGCCCGTGATGAGGTCGGGGGCATTGACTCCGAGGAGCTTGAGAATCTCTTTGGTGTCGGGCGGGAAAACGCGCTTCAATGAGCCGTCCTCCTGCTTCTCCGAGAGAATCGTCGCGCCGAATCCGGAGATCATGACAACGGGCGAATGGCCGCAGGCGCACTTGGTGGCGGCCGCCGCGGTCGAAGCAAATACCGAGCAGAGCATCACGGCGGCGATGACAATGCAGAGTATCCGCTTGAACGGATTTTTCTTCATTTTTGTATTCTCCTTTCGCAAGCACATATGTGCAACAGGAAAATTATACATTATTTTTACAAAAATGTAAATAATCTGTTTGTACCTTTTTTCGACACGCAGTACCCCGTAACGCCTATGGACAAAATTGAGCGAAGTGTGATATAATGAGTATGGAAGAAAAGCGGCAAAACAGAAAGGATGGTAATCACCAATGAAAAAGACTCTCAGGCTGACAGCTCTCGTTATGGCTGTGACGATAATCGTCTGCGCCTTTGCGGGCTGCGGAGCGAAAATTGACAAGCTCATAGTCGGCAAGTGGAGCGACTCGCAGAACAACGCTACTATCGAGTTCAAAGAGGACGGCACTTTCCAGTATGAGTCGAGCAACCTCAATATCCTGGGCATTTCCGTCGGCACTTCGGTTTCCGGTACATACAAGGTCGACACCGAGGCTGACCCCGCGACCGTGACCATAGTCCCCGAGATAGCTATCGCAGGCTTCAAGGCGGGCACGGAGATAACCTTCACCGCGTCGTATAATAAAGACAACAAGGTGCTCACGCTCAATAACGACAGCTGGGGCACTCTGAACCTCACCGAAGCCGAGGTATAAAGCTGAAAACAAAACGGGACTGCCGGGTAACGGCAGTCCTTTGAGCGTTTCCGTGACTGCCGACGCCGGGGCTTTGCCGCCGAGCGCGCGCATACACTGCCCGATAAGATACTGAAACGCCCGCGTCTTGCCGTCTCTGTACTGCGAGACGCTCTTTTCGTTTTCGGCGATAACGCGTTTGACCGCTTCCTCTATCGCCGCCGCGTCGGTCATCAGAGAAAGTCCGTTTTTTTGGACATATTCCGCCGGGTCGGCGTTTTCGGTCACTATTTTTGCAAAGACTTTTTTCGCCGTGCCGCGGTTTATCTCCCCTGATGAGAGCATATTTATGAGCCTGCCCAACGAGTCGGGGCTGAATTTTGCATCTTCAATGCTCATTCCCGCGCCGCGAAGTACGGCGGGGAGCTCAACATTTATCCACGATGCGGCGTCCTTTGCGCTCTTGCAGAGCATAACCGTGCGGTCGAAGAGCTCCGCCGTGAACGGCGAGGACATCAGTGTGTCAATGTCCACTCTGCCAAGATTATATTCTTCGCTCCAGCGACGGCGCTTCGCCTGCGGCAGTTCGGGCATCTGATTTTTGATTTTCTCAATGTCGGGGGTTGAAACGACTACCGGCGGAATGTCCGGCTCGGGAAAATATTTGTAGTCGCTCGTGTCCTCTTTCGAGCGCATCGCGTAGCTCATACCTGCGCCGTCGTCCCAGCGCCGGGTCTCCTGAATAATATTTTCACCGTTTTCAATCAGCGATATTTGCCGCGCGCTCTCGCTTTTTATCGCGCGCTCGGCGGCTCTGAATGAGTTCAGATTTTTCATCTCCGTGCGCGTTCCGAGTTCTGTCTGACCCTCCGGGCGGACGGAGAGATTTATATCCGCTCTCAGCGAGCCCTCTTGCATCCGACAGTCCGAAACGCCGGAAAAGCGCATCAGCTCGCGCAGCTTTTCGAGATATTCGACCGCCTCCTCGGCGCTTCGCATATCCGGCTCGCTGACTATCTCAAGCAGCGGCACTCCGCATCGGTTGCAGTCGATGAGCGTGCGGTTGTCGTCGGGGGAGTGCATGAGCTTCCCCGCGTCCTCCTCCATGTGCATCTCTTTTATGCGTATAATTTTGCCGCTGTCGAGTGTGACCGAGCCGTTTCGGCACAGCGGCAGATATAACTGGGATATCTGATATGCCTTCGGCAGGTCGGGGTAAAAATAATTTTTGCGGTCAAAGCGGCTTATCGGTGTTATCTCGCAACCCGCCGCGAGTCCCGCGCGGACGGAAAGCTCAACGGCTTTTTTGTTCAGCGTCGGCAGAGTGCCGGGCAGTCCGAGACACACGGGGCAGACATGCATATTCGGCTCGCCGCCGAACTCAGTCGGGCAGGAGCAGAATATCTTTGTTTCAGTCAGCAGCTCTATGTGGACCTCGAGCCCGATAACAGTTTCGTATCTCATTTGAAAGCCTCCCATAGTACCTTGTAATGCCTAAACCTTTTACAAGCATTGCACCGTCCGATTGCGTTTAACTGTGTCTTCAAACTTGTTCAACGCAATCATACTCTGTAAATTTTTAAATGTTACAGGGTCAGACATCTTGCCGCACCCAAAAGATTCTCGTCCGCGAACGGCGCCGCCATGAGCTGAAGGGCGGCTGTTTTTCCGCACGGCACGCTTATCGCCGGGAGTCCAGCGAGGTTAGCCGGAACGGTGTATGCGTCGCCGATATAAGTTTTCAGCGGGTCGTCAAGGCTCTCGCCGAGCTTCGGCGCAGTTGACGGATAAACGGCGCCCGCGATGAAATCATATTTTTTGAAAGCGTCCGAAAGCGTGTCGCGTATAACCCTGCGCGCTCTCAGCGCCTTGTTGTAATATGCGTCGTAGTATCCCGCACTGAGCACGAAATTACCGAGCATTATCCTGCGCCTGACCTCGCGCCCGAAGCCCTCGGAGCGGCTTTTGATATACATTTTTGTCAGGTCGTCTGAATTTTGTGCGCGCCGTCCGAAGCGAACCCCGTCATACCGCGCAAGATTCGAGCTTGCCTGCGCGCAGGCGATTATATAATAGGCGGGCACGGCAAATTTGAGCGGCGGAAGCGAGAAATATTCGACCCTCGCGCCGAGCAATTCAGCTTTTTTGAGCGCATTATTCACAGCACTGCGGATATCTTCGCCGCAATTATCAATAAATTCATTCGGCACGCCTATAATTTTGCCGCAGAGCGAATAGGACTCGACAAAATCCGAACGGACGGGAGCAGTATCCTCTGTTGTAGAATCACCGCAGTCGCGCCCGGATATTATCGCCGCGAGAGCCGTGCAGTCGGAGGCATTTCTCGCTATCGCGCCTATCTGGTCAAACGACGAGGCATAGGCGACAAGCCCGTTTCGGGAGACGGTGCCGTAGGTAGGCTTGAAGCCGAATACCCCGCAGAACGCCGCGGGCTGTCTGACCGATCCGCCCGTGTCCGAGCCGAGCGCGAGCGGGACTATCCCCGCCGCGACTGCCGCCGCCGCGCCCGAAGACGAGCCGCCGGGCACGCGCGTTTTGTCAACGGGATTGAGCACCGCGCCGTAATACGAAGTCTCGCCCGTCGAACCCATGGCGAATTCGTCCATGTTGAGCTTGCCGACTATAATAAGCCCCGCTTCTTCGAGCTTTTCTACCGCCGCCGCGTTCACGGGCGGCACATAATTTTCGAGCATCCGCGACCCGCAGGTCATTTTGACATCTTTTACCGCGATGTTGTCCTTTATGCCTATCGGCACGCCCGCGAGCGGCGAGATATATTCGCCCGCGTTGATGCGCTTTTGTATCTCCGAGCCTTTGCTATACGCGCGCTCGCGGCAGAGCGTGATGAAGCAGTTGAGTTCTTTATTCTGCTCCTCGGATTCATATACGGCGTCCAAAACTTCGGCGATTTTAATCTCGCCGCACCTGATTTTTTCTGCCAGAACGAGGGCGGAATCTTTAATCATATCTCTCATAGCGCACCTCATTCCACTGTTTTCGGGACGCAGAAGCAGCCGTCAGCCGTTTCAGCGGCATTTGACAGAGCCTCTTTGACGCCGAGCGTCTCGCCCGTCTCATCCTCACGCAGGACATTCACCGTGTCGGATAAATCGGTCAGCGGCTCAACGCCGTCGGTATCGAGCGCCGACAGCGTGTCCATATATGATATTATCTTTTCAAAATCTCTGCGGCAATCCTCGCGCTCGCCGGTGTCAAGCTCAATATGCGCGAGCGATTCGAGATGCGATATGAGTTCGTCGGATATTTCCATCTGCTGACCTCCGTAAGCTTTCTATTATAAATTATATCAGAAAAAGGCAAAATTTTCATTAGTTTCAGGCTCATAAAAACGCGAACCGGGGGAAAGAATATAAAACGGATTTGAAAAAATCCTAATTTTC
>ERZ773209.2097-NODE-2097-length-10723-cov-4.309524_pt1 | contig 10723 bp, 6 predicted proteins | sample MGYA00511109_ERZ773209 | MGnify/ENA primary metagenome ERZ773209 (study PRJEB29015, sample SAMEA2737786) | human gut metagenome | biome: human gut; feature: human-associated habitat; material: faeces | place: China | collected 2012 ...
CTATCCGTCGGATGTCCGGACAATGATATTCGCCGGTAACGTACAAGCCCGCTTCCGGGATGAAACGCCCGACCCGTCCTTGAAGGATGTGCTTACGGAAATACGCTGCGACAGCCTGGTCGTGAACCCTGCCGGCCGGAACTTCGAGTGCTTCGATGCCGGTTTCAGCAATGCTTCCATGCTTTCCTTCGGTAAATGGTATCGTTTCCTGGCCGACGATTCCGGCCTCGGCTGGAGCCGCGAGATGGAAAATGTTATGGAAACATCGCTGAATACCGCCCTGATACAGGTATTGCCCGACGGCAATATCCTGCTGAACGGAGGCCCCGTATCCGTTGCCGAGCTGGAGCCGAAACTCGTGGCTTGGCGTGGCGAGCGTTCGCCCGCCGATGTCGGTGCCTGGATTATAGCAGGGAAAGAGGCGAAGATGGGCGTTGTGACCGACATAAAACAAGCTTTGCGTGCTGCCAATATCCTGCGGGTCATGTATAACGGAACCGATGAACGCATGGTTATGCGTATGCTGCCGCCCCGCTCCGCCTCTTCCCCGGGCGTAAATGTGGTTGCCGACGTGCTGGCGGTCGTGCCCGGCAGTGCCGCGGGGGAAGATAGCTCTACGGTACGGTCTGAGATCCGGGTCAGGGAGCGCAATGTTTTTCTGGTGCTGCTAAACGGGAACGGGAAGATGATGGTCGGGACGGCTGACGCATTGGAGCTCATCGACCCCCGTGAGCTCACGTCGCGCGTTGGGGCGTTTGTACGCAATGTGTCCGACGACCCCGGGCTGGCCGAGAAGGTGGTGACGGAATTCGACCTACCGGGCGGCGGAAAGATGGAATACCCCGTGAGCCAGGGGATCGTATCGTTGCAGACGGCGAGCGACACCCCGTTCGACAGTTATCTCGATGTTCAGAATCGCATTGCGCAGGCATTCGACGATATCCGTACCCACTTGGCGCAGCGGCAGTTCGGGAAGCCTTACGGGGAGCTTTCCGATGCCCAGCGCCAGGTGGTCATGCGGGCCGTTCCGCTGAAGATTTCCGAAGCCGAACCCCACGTTTCCCGGTAGTTGGACACCCCACCGCCGCCGGTTGGCAGTTGGCAGTTGGCCGGTGTTCGGTATCCGGCACCCCGGATCGCCGCGTCAGACGGACACCAGCCGCCCGGCATCCGTTATGCCGGATCGCCGCCTCAGACCGCCGGCAGACCGCTTTCCGTCCTCCGTTATTCCGGATCGCCACCCCAGACCGACGCCAGCCAACGCACGGCTGACAACGGCCGGTTTACCGATTTACCATAAGCGGACACCCCGTACGGAGCCCTTGGCCTTGCGCGGGGTGTTTTGTGCCGCGGTGCGGCCGTGGTTTCGGAATGACTCCTGGGACAGGCGGTTTTTCGGGGTCAGAGCTTCGGATTGTGCAGGTGCCGCTCTTTGTCGCGCGAGGTTTTCTTGGCGAAATTCGCCTCCACTGCCGCCGTGAGGTCTACACCCGTCTGGTTCGCAAGGCATACCAGTACCCATAACACATCGGCCATTTCATCGGCGAGGTTGCATTTCTCCCCCTCCTTGAACGACTGGTCGCCGTATTTGCGTGCCATGATGCGTGCCAGCTCCCCCACCTCTTCGGTGAGCACGGTCATGTTCGTCAACTCGCTGAAGTAGCGCACGCCGTACTGCCTGATCCATGCGTCTACCCGTTGCTGCAATTCACTCAGTTCCATCGTTGCTGATTTTTCCCGAAAGGTACGAAAAAATCCCGCTCCCTGCTATTTCCCGGCTTATTTTACCCGTATCAGGTTCAGCCCGTCGCGCAGGGGGATGATCACGTTTTCGACCCGCGGGTCTTCGGAGACCATGCGGTTGAACTCCACCACGGCCTGCGTGTGGCGGTCGCTGCGGGCTATGGGCTGCACGACCTTGCCCGACCAGAGGATGTTGTCCGCGACCAGCACCGAGCCGCTGTGAACCAGGGGGGCGGTGCCGCCGTCCCCCATCAGCATCCGGTAGTAGTCCGGATACTCGCGTTTATCCCCGTCGATGAATACCAGGTCGAATTCCATGCCCAGCGCCGGGGCGATGTCGAGTGCCGAACCGATGTGCAGCCGGATCTTCGCGCCGTGCGGGCTGCGGTCGAAAAAGGATTGCGCCAGCTCTTCCAGCTCGTCCTCCACCTCGATGGTGTGCAGTTCTCCGCCCTCTTCGAGCCCTGCGGCCATCGAGAGCGCCGAATACCCCGTGAAGGTGCCGATCTCGAGGATGCGCAGTGGCCGGAGCATCCGCACGAGCATCTCCAGCAGGCGCCCCTGTATATGGCCCGACAACATGCGGGGCTGTACGACCCGCAGGTTGGTCTCACGGTCGAGCTCGTGCAGCAACTCCTCTTCGGGCGAGGTGTGGTCGTGGATGTATTGTTCGAGCGCGTCCATTATCTGCCGCAAAATCCCTCCTTGTTGAACTTGTACGACGCTTCGATGGCCTCGGGGGTGTCGGCCGAGAGGGCGAGCAGGCACTCGCGGGTGAATTCCAGTTGTCCGGTGCCGTTGGCCGTTACGACGTTGCCGTCGCGCACGGCCTGGCGCTCCTCGTAGAGCTCCTGGCCCGTGTAGTTTGCCCCGCCCCACTTTTGCAGCATTCCGAGGGTGTTGCCCGTGTGCCGGACACCGTTCAGGAAGCCGTGTGCGGCCATGAACGACACGGCATTGCAGATGGCGCCGACGACGATCCCGCGCGCAAGCGCCTCGCCCACGAGCGGCACGATCCGTTGCGCCGCCTCCGACTGCCACTGCATACCCCCGACGAGGATCAGCCCTGCGCACGCTTCGGGCAGCGCCGAGGCGTCGCAGTCGGCCGCGGCCCGCAACCCGCCGATCGACCGGACGGGACGGCCGTCGGGTGTCATGTATTTCACGCCGTAGGATGCCGGGCGTCCCGGCATCGTGCCCGCCCGCAGCGTCGGGGCGAGGAATGCCGCCTCCCAGTCTGCGAAATCGTTGAGCAGGACGAATACGATCTCCTTTTCCATATCCCTATTATTTATAGATGAGTCTCGACATGCCGGAGAAAACCTCTTCGGCGACCTCGGTGAGCTGCGCGGCAGTCAGTGCGCGCACTTTGGCGTAGACCTGTTCCATGGTATCCACGTCGTCGTGCGTCAGGAAACTTTTTCCGGCCCCCAGCATGTACCCTTCGTTGCTCTCGCTCGATATGGCCAGCTGTGCGATGAACTGTTTTTTCGCCATCGACAGCTGGCGTGCGGTGAGCGGCGTCGTGCGCAGTCTGTGCAGTTCCCCTTCGATCAGGTCGATGCACTGCGCCGTATTGCCGTTTTCGGAGCTGAAGTAGATCGCCACGATGCCCGAGTCGCTGTACGGTGTGTAGCTGGCTTCGATGTTGTACGACAGCCCGTTCTTCTCGCGTACCACGACGTTGAGCAGTGAGTTGGCGCACGGCCCGCCGAGGATGTTAATCAGCAGTGCCAGCGGCAGCCGCTTTTCCTCGCCGATGCCGTAGGCGCGGTTGCCGATGATGCAGTGCGTCTGGTGCGTGTGCTTCACGACTGTCTTTTCGAAGGCCGCGCAGGGTGCCGGGGCTACCCTGCCGAAGCCGCGTGCCGAAGCCGCTTGCCCGGCGAAATAACGTGCCGCGACGGCTTCGGCGGTTTTGGCCGAGAAGTTCCCGATCGACGAGAATACCATCTGGTCGGTGGTGTGCGTGCGGCCCGTGAAGGCGCGTATCGCTTCCCCGTCGTAGCGTGCGAGCGCATTCTTGCGCCCCAGGATGTTGTGCCCCAGCTCCGACCCTGCGAAGAGCATGTCCTCGAACGTATCGTAGATCAGGTCGGCAGGCGAATCTTTGTAGGTGTTTATCTCGTCCGCGATCACCTCCTTTTCGCGTTCCAGTTCCCGCTCGGGGAAGGTCGAGCGGAAGGCTACGTCGGCGATCAGTTCGGCCGCCCTGGGGAAGTCGCCGCGCAGCGTCGTGGCGTGTATGGTCGTGTCCTCCTTGGTGGTGAAGGCGTTGAGTTCCCCGCCGAGGTTTTCCAGCCGGCAGTTGACCTGCCAGGCACGGCGGCGCTGCGTGCCTTTGAAAAACGCATGTTCGGTCAGATGCGCCAGCCCGTACTGGTCGGGATGCTCGTCGCGGCTGCCGGCGTTGATGACCAGCGCACAGTGCGCCACGTTGCTTTTCACCTGGCGGTGGATGCCCCTGATGCCGTTGGGGAGTCGGTATGTGAAGAATTCCATTGTTGTTGCTTGTCGGGGAATTTCCGCCTTTACAGGGGCGGTGTTCGTTATAATTTCGTACGCAGGCGGAGGTATTTTCCCGTGTAACTCGCCGGGCATTGCTCCAGGTTGCGGGGCGTGCCCTCGAATACGACCCTGCCGCCGCCCGTGCCGGCCTCGGGCCCGAGGTCGACGACCCAGTCGGCGCATTTGATGACGTCCATGTTGTGCTCCACGATGACGATCGTGTGCCCCCGTTCGATCAGGGCGTTGAATGCCGCCAGCAGCTTGTTGATGTCGTGGAAATGCAGCCCCGTCGTCGGCTCGTCGAAGATGAACATCACGCCGCCCTGGGCGCTGTCCTTGGTCAGGAACGACGCCAGCTTCACGCGCTGGCTCTCGCCGCCCGAAAGGGTCGACGACGACTGCCCGAGCTTGATGTAACCCAGCCCCACGTCCTGCAATGGTTTGAGCCGTTCGACGATGCGTTTGCAGGTCGGGTCTTTTTTGTCCTCGCCGAAAAACGCGATGGCGTCGTCGACGGTCATTTCCAGCACGTCGTAGATCGACTTGCCGCGGTATTTCACTTCGAGTATCTCGTCGCGGAAACGCTTGCCGCCGCAGGCCTCGCATACCAGTTCGACGTCGGCCATGAACTGCATCGAGACCTTGATGACCCCCTCGCCCTGGCACTCTTCGCAGCGGCCTCCCGCGATGTTGAACGAGAAGGACGACGCCCCCAGTCCCGTATGCTGGGCGTAGGGCTGGTCGGCGAACAGCTTGCGGATCTCGTCATAGGCCTTGATATAGGTCACGGGGTTCGACCGCGATGACTTGCCGATCGGGTTCTGGTCGATCATCTCGACCGACCTGAGCAGCTGCACGTCGCCGCCGATGCCGTCGAAGTCACTGCCCAGACCGATGATCTCAATGCCGCCCACCTGCTTGAAGTGGGCCGCGTGCTTTGCCATCAGGGCCGTGGTGCTGCGGCAGAGCTTTTCTTCGGGCTGGTTGTCGAGGAAGCCGCTGCAGTAGTTCAGACCCACGAGGCCGCCCTTGTTGGCGAGGGCGCGGATCATCTCGTCGGTGAGGTTGCGGCAGTGGGGTGCCAGGGCGCGGCAGTTGGAGTGGCTGGCCGCAAAGGGGCGGGTGGAGTGCTCCACAATGTCCCAGAAGCCCTTGTCGGACAGGTGGCTCACGTCTGCGATGATGTGCAGACGCTCCATCTCAGCCAGGAACTCGAAGCCCTTCTCCTTCAAGCCCGTCTCGGTGTTGGGGGCGCAGGGCCAGATGTTGTGGCCCCCGCCGGGGACGACGTTGGGGCTGGCAAGCTCGTTCTCGTGGTTCCAGGTCAGAGTCATCATGCGGACGCCCAGCTCGTACATCCGGCGCAGCACGCCGATGCTGCCCTTGCAGCAGCCGCCCTCTTCGATGGTGAGCATTCCGCTGATCTTGCCCTCGGCGGCGTTTTTTCGGATGTCAGAGGGTTGATATACCGGAGCAATATCCTCCGGGTATTTTTCCATGATGCGTTTGAAGACGTCGATTTCTTCCAGCGCCGTCACCAGCGGGTCGGCACCGGGGGTCTTGTCGCCCAGATTGACAAAGGCGGCGAAGCACTGCAGCATATAGTCGCCCTTTTTCAGTTTCTGCAAGTCGATATGCAAATCATTCTGCGCAAAGCTCTTGGGCGTACCCGCCTTTTCGGCGTAGCGCAGCTCACTCAGGGTATCACAATGTAGATCAAAGACTTTCATGGTTATCTCCTTTTAGAAAATACTCCCCACCGCATACAAACACTTCACCAGATCCTCCCGATACAGCGGGTCGCTCGGCTCAAGGCTGTTGATGACCACACCGCCGCTGGCGGCGGCACCGGTGGAGTGGATATACCGCCCTTCGCCCAGATAAAGCGCCACATGGCCGGGGAAGAAGAGCGCATCGCCGGGCTTTTTGTTCTCGAAAGCCACCTCATGCATCGGCCAGCCCTCGATGATCTTTGCGTCGCGGTAGATGAGCACACCACACTGCATATAGGCGCTGCTGACAAGGCCCGAGCAGTCGATGCCCCGGCCCGACTTGCCGCCCCAGCGGTACTCGGTACCCATATACTTCTTTGCCTGCTCACAGACAGCGGCGCGGAAGGCATCTTCACTGCCGCCGTACCAGCGTGCTACAGCTTCTGGCACGAGCTTGTCTGCCGTCGTGTCCAGCGTCTCGGCCAGCGCGTCATTGAAGGCAAGGCCCTCTCTCTGGGAGAAGACCGCCGTCATCTCATATTTCACCGGCTCCAGCGCCACATCCCGGACATAGCCCGTCCGGCCATCCGTCAGCAGGACTTTCGCCCAGCCCTTGTGGGCCTCGGCCTCTTCGGCGGTCTCAGGCTGGCGGCGGAGAACGCCTCCCCGCTCCAATTCCATCATCCGGACGCCCTGCACCTTGGGCAGGCTGAGGACATCCGTAGCGCGGCCCACAAGAACGAGGTCTGCCCCCAGATACTCCCACAGCTCCTCCTCGCGGACAAACTGCAATTCCCGCTGATTCACATAGCCATGGTAACCGTAAAAGCTGACCACTTCGGCCACATCGGGCGGAAGCTGGACGCCCGCAGCGGTCACGCCGCCGGGCGCAGTCCGCACCTGACAGGCCTGCCCATACAGGCCCTCATCTCCGATGGTGGAGACAAGACCCTCTTCGCCCTCTTTGATGGTCTGGGGCAGGTCGTAAATGGTGCCTACCGGCACCGAAAATAATGCGTATTTCATGGTTCACTCCCTTCCAGCAGCTGTAGCAGCTCATCCGGCCGCATCGAGAGGATTGCACCATCGGCGGTGCCGGTCACGGTGTCGGCCAGCGACTGCTTGGCCTGCTGCAATTCCACGATTTTTTCTTCAATGGTATCCTGTGCAATGAGCTTATACACCTGCACCGGGTTCTGCTGGCCGATGCGGTAGGCGCGGTCGGTGGCCTGATTCTGGGCGGCGACGTTCCACCACGGGTCGTAGTGGATGACGATGTCCGCCGCTGTCAGGTTAAGGCCGGTGCCGCCGGCCCGCAGCGAGATGAGGAAAACGCTCACCTCTCCCCCGTTGAACCGCCGGACCAGCTCCGCCCGGACGGGCTTCGGCGTCGAGCCCTGCAGCGTAAAGTGGCTGATGCCCTCGGCGTCCAGACGCTTTGCCAGCAGCTCGAGCATCGAGGTGAACTGGCTGAACAGCAGGATGCGGTGGCCGCCCTCCACGGCGCTGGAGACAAGCTCCACGCAGGCGTCCAGCTTGGCGCTGCCGCCCTCCCAGTTGTCTGCGATAAGGCGCGGGTCGCAGCAGATCTCCCGCAGCCGCATGAGGACGGCGAACACCGCCATCTTGTCCTCGGGCTTTGCGGCCTGCAGCTTCTCCCGGGCGTCCACCACAGCGGCCAGATAGAGCTTGCGCTGCTCCTCTTCCAGCTCGATGCGGTAGACATTCTCGGTCTTGGGCGGCAGCTCCTTGAGCACATCCGACTTCATGCGGCGGAGGATGAAGGGGCCGGTCAACTGATTGAGACGCCGCACGGCGGTCTGGTCTTCCTCCTGCACGATGGGCTTCTCGAACCGGCTGCAAAAGCTCTTGTAGGGCGGCAGATAGCCCGGCATCAGGAAGGAGAAGATGCTCCACAGCTCACCCAGCCGGTTCTCCACCGGCGTACCGGTGAGGGCGAACCGCACCCGGCTGCGCACTTTGCAGACGGCCTTGTATTTCTGGGTAGTGTGGTTCTTGATGGCCTGCGCCTCGTCGAGGATGCAGGCATAAAACTCCTGTCCCTCGTAAAGCGCCTCGTCACGCCGCAGCAAATCGTAGCTGGTCACCACGAGGTCGGCGGCGGGCCAGCTCTCAGCCAGCTCGACGCGGTGGGCGGCGTCGCCATCCACCACCACGCAGGAGAGTTCGGGCGTAAATTTCTGACACTCCTCGGCCCAGTTCAGCACCAGCGAGGCCGGGCAGACGATAAGGCTGGGCAGAGTCTGGCCGTTCTGCTTCATGGCCAGCAGGTAGCTCAGCACCTGCACCGTCTTGCCCAGGCCCATATCGTCGGCGAGGATGCCGCCCATGCCGTAACCGTCCAGCGTCCGCAGCCAGCGGTAGCCGTCCCGCTGATATTTGCGCAGAGTCTTTTGCAGGGAGGCAGGCGGGGCATACTCGCTGTCCTTGACGGCGTGGAAGCTCCGGCTGATGCGCCGGAAGGCGTCATCCCGGTTGAAGCGCACACCGGTCTGGCCCGACAGCGCCCAGTCGAGGCTGGGCGCACGGTAAAGCGGAAGCTGCGCATGATTCTGGCCCAGCTTTGCGCCGGAGAGTTCCAGTGTTTCGTTCAGTTCGTCCAGCACTTCCAGCGAGTCATCCAGCCGCAGCAATCGGCCATCCCGCAGGCGGTGGTAGCGCTTTTTCTGGTGGAGCGACTTGAGCAGAGCTTTCAGCTCGCTCACCGGGAATTCGCCGGTGTCCACCTCCAAATCAAGCACACTGCCCTGTACCGACACACCCACCGAGATTTTTGGCGGCGCAGCCTGCAAGTCGCGGAATGCATCGCTGAGGTAGACTTCGCCCTCCGCCAGCAGGGCAGGCACACCCTCTTCAAGGAAAGTAACAAGGGTATCCTCGTCGTCTGTGCCATATTCGGCGGGGCTGGTGTCGGTCTGCTGGGTCAGATAAGTTTGGAGCAGCCGCCCGGCCCGACGCTCTGCGCGGGCGTCCCTCAATAAATCGGTCGGGGCCGCAAAAGGCGTCACCCGGTCTTCCCCATACAAAAATTCCGGGTGGGCGCGGACGGCCCCCATGTGGGGCGCATCCAGATAAAACTGCACCACCGGCTCCAGCGGTATCTGATTCAAAAGCAGCCGGTCAGGGTCGTCGATGGTGATCTTCCGGCCCAGCTCCGGCAGCACAAAGCTGCAAAACGATACGGCATCCTTGCTGGTGAAAAAGAGTCCGCTGCCACAGAGGGCGTTCAACGCGGGCAGCAGACGGGCCGCTTCGGCTCGTTCCAGTTTCCAGATGGTGTCTTCATTATAAAGGTAGCTGTAGTCGAGGCCCTGCAATGTGTACAGACTGGGCTCTACCACAATGTGTACGCCGCCCCTCTTCTTCTCGACCCGCAGCGTCAGCGCGGGCAGACCCTTTCGCAAGGCGTAACCGCCCACCTCGCCCCTCGGCTCATATAATACCACCAGTTCATCCAGCAGCTCACCCGACAGCGGCACACTTCCTGCGGGGCCATTTGCGATGCTGCGGGTCGGGCGGCCTGTGGCGGCTTCCACGCTCTTTACCGTGTCCTGCTGGCGGCGGAGCAGCGTCAGAATTTTCTGTGCCTCGGAGGTAAAGGCGTCCCAGCGGTGGACAAAGGCCAGCGTTTTGCCGTAGCTGACGCTCCGCTCTTTCTCGATGGCCGTCAGCAGTTCCGGGATGCTTTTTACGACATACTGCCGCCCGCCGTCCGAAATGCGGAGGCGCAGCAGCGGCGGCTGTCCGGAGTAGTCCAGGATGAGTTCCGGTTCCAGTTCCACGAAGCCTCGCTGCTGGCCGTCCGAGGCCGTCAGACTCTCCACCTCGGCCAGCGCGTCCTCCTGATAAGCTCGAAGAAGTTCCTGCGCCTGCACATCCGAGACAGGTTCATCGCCTCGCCATTTCCTGCCGAACAGCATCTCGAGACCGGAGACGTAGCTATCCTTCCGGGCTGCGGCTTCTTTAGCAAATTCTGTCCCACGCTGCACGCCCGGGATGTCCAGCAGTGTCTTCTTCTCTGGCTTTGGTTCCATCTTTTCTTCCGGCTCATCCACCTCATGCAGCAACAGCGCACCGATGTGCTTGCAGCAGGGACCTTCGCCGTTTTCGTTGAAAGGGCAGGTACAGCTGGCGCTGACGAAACTGCCATTCTGGCGCAGCCACGCCTGGGTCCGGTAGAGGTTCCGGCCGCTGCCCCGCACATCGGCGCTCAGATGGCGCACGCCGTTCTCCGCCGTCTCACATTCCAGATTCTGCACCCGGTCCTCGTATGCCTTGGCCCGTGCATAAATCGTGCTGCCCAGCAGATAGCGGATCTCTTCTCTGTCCATGTCTCTGCCCTCCCTCTCCCAAGCGTCCTATTGGTTAAGCATACCGCACCCGCCGACCAGATGCAAGAGCTTTGGACGAAAAAAGCAAAAAGAAAACGCTCCAAGATTTCTCTTAGAGCGTTTTGATCAAGTCGGCGGCTACCTATTTTCACAAGCCGTTTCCAGCTAACTATCTTGGGCACGAGTGAGCTTAACTACTGTGTTCGGAATGGGAACAGGTGGAACCTCACCGTCATCGTCACCGACCATATGACTAGCTAAGTATATCATTTCTGATTTACTTTGTCTAGTGTTTCAGAAGGACGTGCCTTCAAAACTGAATAATCACTGCTACTTCTCGTTGACTTGAGATACTCAAGCGAATTGTGGTCAAGCCCTCGACCTATTAGTACACGCTTGCTGAATGGA
>ERZ773209.2119-NODE-2119-length-10653-cov-5.104737_pt1 | contig 10653 bp, 9 predicted proteins | sample MGYA00511109_ERZ773209 | MGnify/ENA primary metagenome ERZ773209 (study PRJEB29015, sample SAMEA2737786) | human gut metagenome | biome: human gut; feature: human-associated habitat; material: faeces | place: China | collected 2012 ...
GCATGATGGTCAACCCCCGCCCCACCCGCGCCGAGATCTCCGACGTGGCAAACGCCATCTATGACGGCACCTCTGCCATCATGCTCTCCGGCGAGACCGCTGCGGGCGCTTACCCCGTCGAGGCCCTGAAGACCATGTCCGCCATCGCCGAGCGTACCGAGAACGAGCCCCACTACCGCGACGAGCGCTTCAAGGATGCCGCCCACGGCCAGATCAGCGTCAGCGATGCCACCGCACACGCTGCCTGCCTGACTGCACGGGACGTCAACGCTGCCGCCATCGTCACCGTGTCCGAGTCCGGCAACACCGCCCGCCTGCTGAGCAAGTACCGCCCCACCCAGCCCATCATCGCCTGCGTCATGAACGAGCAGGTCCAGCGTCAGCTCTCCCTGAGCTGGGGCATCACCTCCCTGCTGATGGGCCCCGCCAAGAGCACCGACGAGCTGATCGAGATGTCCACCGCGCTGGCCCAGAAGAACGGCTACCTGCACAACGGTGAGCTGGCCGTCGTCACCGCCGGTGTCCCCGTGGGCGTTTCCGGCACCACCAACATGATCAAGATCCACATGGTCGGCAACTGCCTGTCCACCGGTGTGGGCGTCGGCCGCGAGAACGCCGACCTGACCAGCGCTTCCGGCAAGGCCTGCGTCTGCCGCACGCTGGACGAGGTCCGCGCCAAGTTCAAGCCTGGCATGGTGCTGGTCGTGCCCTCCACCACCAACGAGATGCTGGAGTATGTCCGCGATGCTGCCGCTCTGGTGGTCGAGGAGGCTGGCCTGAACAGCCACGCCGCCATTGCCGGCAAGGCCCTGCTCAAGCCCACCATCGTGGGTGCCCTGGGTGCCTGCAGCCACATCCGCGACGGTCTGGACATCGCTGTGGACTGCGCCCACGGCAGCGTCCAGCGCCTGCAGGCCTGAGAGGTGCACGGGATGGAACGGATCGCGAGTTTCTGCGTGGACCACACCAAACTGGACCGCGGCATGTACCTGAGCCGTCAGGACGGCGATGTGCTCACCTGGGACATCCGGATGAAGAAGCCAAACCACGGCGACTATCTCTCCACCGGGGCCGCCCACACACTGGAGCACCTGTTCGCCACCTATGCGCGGAACAGCGCTTTCCGGGACGGCGTCATCTACGTCGGCCCCATGGGCTGCCGCACCGGCTTCTATCTGCTCACGCGCGGCCTTACCCCTGCCGAAGCGCTGAAGCTGACGGTGGAGTCCTTCCGCTTCATGGCGGCCTTTGAGGGCGCTGTCCCCGGTGCCAGCGAAGTGGAATGCGGCAACTACCGCGACATGGACCTGCCCGCCGCCAGAGCCGAGGCAGCCGCCATGCTCCCTGTTCTGGAAGCGCTGACCGCTGACCAGCTGCACTACTAACTCCCATCAAACCAACGACCGGGAAGTCTCTCACCCAAGAGGCTTCCCGGTTTTTTGATAAAAAGATGGATTTTTATGTGCAAATCCTTTATAATGATTTTAGTCTAATTCCCTCTTTTCACGGAGATCCCGATCCTGCGAGGGGCTGACAAGATCACATTGCGGAGGTTCAGGATATGGCAGAATACATTTTGCTGATCGACAGTAACTATGAGGAGGCCGAGGGCTTTGTGCGCGGGCTGGAAGAAGCGACCGCTTCCCCCTGGGAAGTCGAGCTTTATCCCAACAACACAACCTACGGTCTGCGCCGCTACCTCAAGTTTTTCACGGTGGCGCTCCATGTGGTCACCCACCCGGCCCGGTATTCCGGCAAGACCCTGCTCTGCTGGCAGCAATTCTACGGCATCGCCATCGCGTTTTTCTGCCGATTGTTCCACCTCAAAAAGCGGTTCCGGCTCGTCATCATGACCTTTATCTACAAGCCGCGGTCCGGCTTTGCCGGGAGGCTGTTCGAGCGCTTTGTGCGGTACGCCGTCACTTCCGACGCAGTGGACCGCATCCTGCTGACCACCCGCGCCGAGGCCCCGCGCTACGCCGAGACCTTCGGTCTGCCCCTTTCCCGATTCGGTTTTGCCCACTGCGGCTCGATCCCGCACGACCCCGCCGCCTACGACGACCCGGCACTGAAAGCGCAGGGCTACTATTTTGCCACCGGCCGCAGCAACCGCGACTATGACTTCCTCATCCGGGCGTTCCGGGGCCGCCCGGAAACGCTCTGCATCGCCTGCGATGTCCTCGCCCCCTGCCCGGAACCCAACATCCAGGTCGAACAGAACCTGTTCGGCGAGGCCATGCTGCGCCGGATGCGGAACGCCAGAGCCGTTCTCTTCGCCTTTGAAAACGACCAGATCGCCTCCGGGCAGCTGACCTTCCTCACGGCCATGGATCTCGGTGTACCCGTCATCGTGACCCAGACACAGGGCCTGACAGACGACTATCTCACCGATGGCGTCACCGGCCTTGTGGTGCCCAAGGAGGAAGCGGCTCTGCACGAGGCGATGGACCGGCTGGCCGCAGACCCTGCCTTTGCCGCCCGGCTCAGCGCCAACGCAGAGCAGGCGTTCCGCACCCGGTTCACCTATTACCATGCCGGCAAAGAAGTTGGCGCACAAGTTTCCGAAAGCGAGGTGGTCTGAATGCCCTGCATCAGCGTGATCGTCCCGACCTACAATGTTCTGCCCTATCTGGACCGCAGCATGACGTCCCTGCTGGGGCAGACCCACCGGGACCTTGATATCCTTCTCATCGACGATGGCGCCACCGACGGCTGCGCCGCCCGCTGCGACGCCTATGCCCGGCAGGACCCGCGCGTCCGGGTCGTCCACCAGCCCAACGGCGGCCTCAGTGCAGCCCGCAACACCGGGCTGGACCATGCAGTCGGCGATTTTGTCGCCTTCCTTGACCCGGATGACTACGCCGACCCCCACATGCTGGAACGGCTTCTGACCACGCTCACCCAGGCACAGGCCGACACCTGCTTCTGCCGCTATTACGATGTCTCCGCCGACGGCAGCGTCCGCCTTGCCCCGGAGGACTATGCGCGTTCCCTCTACACCGGTGCTGAGATCGACCAGCTTCTTCTCGGCATGGTCGGCTCCCGGCCGCACCATCCCCACGACGTGGAGATCGGAATGTCGGTCTGGAAGGGGCTCTACTCCCTGCCCATCCTCCGGGCGCACCACATCCGGTTCCTCTCCGAGCGGGAGTACCTGTCCGAAGATCTGCTGTTCCATCTGGACTATCTTGCCCACGCCGGGGCAGTCGCCATCGTACCGGAGCCTCTCTATTATTACTGCCAGAACCCTGCCTCCCTCACCGGTGTATACCGGGCCGACCGCTTTGCGCGGGAAAAGCGGTTCTACGAGAAGGTCTCGGCAGAGCTTGCCCTGCGCTTCCCGCCCGAAGTCTACCGTCCGCGGCTCGACAAGGCCTTTTTAGGCCGGGTCCGCCGCTGCATCGCGCAGGAGGCCGCACACAACAAAAACAGCCTGCGGAACATCGCGGCCATCTGCCGGGATCCTCTTGTGCAGGCTGTTCTCCGGGAGCTGGATGAGAGCCAGCTGCCCCGGCTCAAGCGGGTGCTCCACTGGGCTATCCAGCACCATTGTGCGCTCTTTTTGTATGGGGCATTCCGGCTCAGATAAGCCCCAGCGCCGCAAATTCCCGCGCAATGCCGTCGTCGGTGACGGCGGGGCAGAGATGTAGCGCAACGACCGGGAAGTCTCTTTCCAACGAGGCTCCCCGGTCGTTTTTCTTTTTGATCTTCTAATTTTTTCTCCGGAACTGTTCGGTGAGTGCCCTTGCGCCTTGGATCAACGCTTCTCGTTCGGTGTCCCAATGCTTCAGGACCTGTTCCAGATGAAGCGTCAAAAGAGACGCTTCGTAGTAATTTTCCGTGTGGCCGCATCGAACATTTTCCCACGCCCACATGCTGTCCGGTTCAAATTCGTATGTACAGATTGCCTCGATCTGCGCACGGTGCTTCCGATACGCCTCCACATGCGTCTGCTTTTCTTCCGCATCTTTCTTATTGTACGGATCATAAAACCGAAGTGAAAGATAGGTTCCGTCCTGATCACTATCCATCCGCCAGAAAATACGATATCCGTCTTTTTGAGTGGGAAACAAATACTCCGCAATGACCATTTCCGTCCAGGGCCTGCCAAAACTGGAGCCATGGTAGACCTCATAAAGAACACTTCCTCGTTTCCAGAGCGTTTCCGGAAAGATCATCCGCATTAATGTATGTTGCGCGATCGCACTGTTATTCAGCCGTTCCGGCTCCCGCAAAAAATCCTTCTCCCGCGCCTGTTGCTCCAGTTTTCGCTCCAGAAAGGTGAGATAGGCGTCCAAAATCTCGCTTTTTCCTTGATAGGGTGTCAGGCATTGTAAAAACGCTTCGCCCGTAATGGTGACGTCTGCATCTACGAGTCGGTCTGCATCATAGAGAAAGCCCGTCTTGAAATAAACCGTCCTGAGTTCCACATTCTCATGGATGCCGCAGAGCCGCCGCTCTTCTTCGGAGAGCTGCGTCATTCGTTCGCGATATCTGCGGATCTGTTCCCCATGTTCCGAGCTGTCCGTCTTATCTTCCACCAGGATCACACGATTTTTTCCCGTCAGGCAGATCAGAATGTCCGTTTTATAAAACTGCTGTATCGTCTGAAGCGTCTGTCCGCTTTCGACCGTCACCTCGCCCATTTTCTTCAAAAGGTCTACGGCCAGCGGGTACAGATTCGATGCCGGTTCATTCAGCCAATTCAAACACCAGCAGATCACTGCATCCTGCGACAATTCACTGGTTGCATAATCAAAAAGATTATTCATTGGTTTGTCCTCAGATCAGCCCCAGCGCCGTAAATTCCCGCGCAATGCCGTCGTCGGTGACGGCGGGGCAGATGCGGTCACAGCGTTTTTTCAGGTTATCTGAGCCGTTGGCCATGCAGACGCTGATGCCGACAACGTCCGTCATCTGCAAGTCGTTGTCGCTGTCGCCAAAGCCGATGGTATCGGCCAGCGAGCAGCCCAGGTGATTGCAAATGGCCCGGATGCCGCTGCCCTTGTTGAATTTGCGGTTGATGAGTTCTCCGTTCACGATGCCGCCGCCCTCGTCGCCAAGGCGGGATTCGCAGAAGACAAACTGGTCTTCGTACTGCCGCTTCACCTCCGTCAGGCAGGCTTCGTTGGGCGCAATGAAAACGATCTTGTAGACCGGCTCGCCGTGGTATTCCTCGATGGGGCGGATGGTCATCCCGAACTCCATCATCTTCCGCCAGCGCTCGGCCTCGCTGTTGGTCTGACCCGGCTTTTTGGGGAAGAGGTTGGCGAACCGCTCGATCATTTTGATGCCGCCATAAGTATCGTCCCGCACTTCCAGTGTGCACTCGGCCCCGCATGCTTGCAGCGCCGCCCGCAGGCCGCGCACCTGCTCCGGCTCCATGGGGAGATCCACCAGGACCTTTCCCTCACAGCCCACATAGCCGCCTGCCGAGCAGACGAAGCCGTCGAACCCGTAGTGGAAGAGCGGTTCGGTCATCCGGAGGTTCCGTCCGGTGCAGAGAAAGAGCTTGTGCCCGTTGGCGCGGGCGCGGCGGAGAGCCTCCACCGCACTGTCCGGCACGGTCATCTCACCCAGCGGCAGCAGGGTGCCGTCGATATCCAGAAAAATCAGTTTTTGTTTCATTTTCCCATCCCCATCCAGCGGAAGAGCAGGCCCAGCACCAGCATGGCCAGCAGCAGGCCCAGCACCGCGTAATTCGTGCGGGGCGTCCGGCTGCGTCTGCCTCTCCCCTGTTTGCGATTCGTCGTGTTTTTGCGGGCCGTGCCGTTCCGGCTGCCCGCAGCGCGGCTTGCGCTGCCGGAACGCGGCCTGCGGCTGGCCGCAGCGCCCGAACCCGACCCGTTCCGCTGGCTGGCGTTCCGGGTTTTTCCGGTGCTGCGCGTCTCCTGTCCCTCCGGCTGCGATGCCCTGGCGACGGGCTTTCTTGCCCCGCAGCGGTCCAGAAATGCCTCCGCCTGCCGGTAATACTGCTCCAGCTCACTGGTGCGCAGGGCTGTGCCCGCATAGCCCTCTTCCAGCGCCTCCACGGCCTCGTTGAAGAGGATGGCCGCCTGGGTCCCGGCGGTGCGGTCCGATGCGTGTGCGGCCTCGTTGCGGGCCGTGCGCACCGCGTTGCAGGCGCGGCGGGCAGCACCGGGATGTTCGGTATTGCCCAGCAGGTCCAGCGGATGGGCGGCGTCCTTTTCGGGGTCCAGCAGCACCCGCATACACAGGGTGGTGTCCAGCTGGCTCCAGCTCGTCCTGCCCGAAAGGTCGGGCATCCGCTCGTAATACTCCGGGCTCTCCTGCTGGCGCTGGGCGATGTGTTCCAGCAGGGCGTTCAGGCTGTGGGCGCCGGGCTTTCGCTCCCAGTGCCAGCGCAGCAGCTTGCGGCTGATCTCGTCGCAGGCTGTTTTGATCTCAAATGCCACTTGCAGTGTTTCGTCTGGCATAGTATCCTCCCTTGAGAAAACCAAAAACGGAGGAAGCGTTGGGCCTCCTCCGTTCGTTTTTTACATCATGAACTGATAGTACACAAAGCCCCACAGCGCGATGCCGGCGCAGAGGATGGCCGTGAGCGGCGGCACCCAGCGGATGAGCGTTTCGGCCACGCCGTCGCGGGGCTCGGTCTGCTCTTCCTCTTCGGCGTCCTCCGGCTCGGCCGGGCGAACGGTCTCCCGCCCTCTGGCCGGGATGACGCGGGTCCCCTCGTCGTCCGCATGGGCCGGGCTGGTTTTGCCGGGAAATGCCGCACGGGTGGAAGCATCCAACACACGGGTGCTCTCTGCATCCGGCGCGGTCTCCAGCGGCGGCGCAAAGGAAGCGGGCCTGTCCACTTCCTCAGCCGAAGGCCGCAGGGTCGTGCGCGGCGGCATCACGCGGGTGGCCTCCGCATCCGGTTCTGTCCGGGGCGGCACACTGCCCACGATGCGGGTCGGCTCTTCCGGCGGGACCGGGGCAGCGCCCACAACGCGGGTGCGCTCGTCCGGCTCCGTCTGCACAGGCCGCACCGGCTCGGCGGCGGGCACAGGCTCCTTCTTTTCCGGCTGCAACAGGGTGTTCAATGCGTTTTGCAGCAGGATGCGGTCGCAGCCGCACTCCGTGCAGTAAACGGTGTCTTCTTCCTTCGGGTGGAAGGAACCGCAGGCGCAGTACCAACCGTTCTCGAAGACCTGGGGCATATACTTGAGGCCCTGACGGTTCATCCGAGCTTCCAGCGCCTTTTGCAGCTCCGGGCTCAGGCGGCGCGGGGCGGGCAGGCGGACGCGCTTGATGGCGTCCAGATGCACGACCTTTTTGCCGCTGTAAACATTTCGGAGAGACACATCCACGCTGGTGATGGCCTTCTGGGTCACGAACACCGCATCGTCCATGCCGAAGCTCTCGCCGGGCTTGACCTCGATGTCGCGGTACTCGAACTGGTCCTCACAGAGGATGACGCCATCCACGCCCTTGCACTTGAAATGGATCTCCAGTGCGGTCAGGGTCACGCGGGAAATGTTCTTAAAGGTCAGGCAGACCGCATGGTCGCCGCTGGCCTCGCCCTTGAGCAGCTCCACGCAGACGAACTGCACCGGGCTGCCGGGAGTGTAGTAATTCGCTCTTGTCCGTGCGACCGGATCAAAATTTTCCTCCACAACACTCGCTCCCTTCGTGGTTTATTCTTCGCTCGTCGGAGCATCCTGCTCCGGGATGAATGCTTCGCCGAGCTGGGCATTCTCGGCCTGCTCGGCAGGTTCGGCCGGTTCAGCAGGCTCAGCAGGCTCCACCGGGGCCGTCTCGACCGGAGCCGATGCCTCCGCCTTGGGTTCGTCCCCGTCACGCGGGGACAGCTTGCCGCCCGCCATCACGGTATTGAACTCCTGCTCGTTGAGCTTTTCACGCTCCATCAGGGCCTGTGCCAGTGCATGCAGCTGGTCGATGTGCTCGGTCAGGGTGCGGCGGCAGGTCTCGTAGGCCTCGTCGATGATATCGCGCATCTCGCTGTCGATCTCGGCGGCGGTCGTCTCGCTGTAGCCCTTGCCCTGGCCGAAGTCGCGGCCCAGGAAGGTCTCCTCCTGCGAGGTGCCGTAGACCACCGGGCCAAGCCGCTCGGAGAAGCCGTACTTGGTGATCATCTGGCGGGCGATGTTGGTGGCCTGCTGCAGGTCGTTGGAGGCACCGGTGGAGATGTCCTCCAAAATCAGCTGCTCGGCCACGCGGCCGCCCAGACTGGACACGATGTCCTCGAACATCTCGCCCTTGGTGACGTAGCTGCGGTCTTTCTCGGGCAGATACATGGTGTAGCCGCCGGCCTGACCGCGGGGGATGATGGTGATCTCATGCACACGGGGGTGGTGCTTGCAGTAGAAGCCCGCCACAGCGTGGCCTGCCTCGTGGTAGGCGGTGAGCTTTTTCTCTTCGGGGGTGACGACCCGGCTCTTCTTCTCGGGGCCGGCCATGACCTTCATGGAAGCCTCTTCGATGTCCTCCATCGTAATGGCCTTGCGGCTGCGGCGTGCAGCCAGCAGAGCGGCCTCGTTGACGAGGTTCTCGAGGTCAGCGCCCGCAAAGCCTGCGGTGCGCTGTGCGATGACCTTGAGGGAGACATCCGGGGCGAGGGGCTTGTTCTTGGTGTGGACTTTCAGGATCTCCTCGCGGCCCTTGACGTCGGGCAGGCCGACGTAGACCTGACGGTCGAAGCGGCCCGGGCGGAGCAGGGCCTTATCGAGGATGTCGGCACGGTTGGTGGCCGCCATGACGATGACGCCATCGTTGGCCTCGAAGCCGTCCATCTCGACCAGCAGCTGGTTCAGGGTCTGCTCGCGCTCGTCGTGACCGCCGCCGAGACCGGCACCGCGCTGACGGCCCACAGCATCGATCTCATCAATGAAGATGATGCAGGGCATGGTCTTTTTTGCCTTGTCGAAGAGGTCGCGCACACGGGATGCGCCGACGCCGACGTACATCTCGACGAAGTCAGAGCCGGAGATGGAGTAGAACGGCACACCGGCCTCACCGGCGCAGGCGCGGGCCAGCAGGGTCTTGCCGGTACCCGGAGGGCCGACGAGCAGCACGCCGTGAGGGATACGTGCGCCCAGAGAGTTGAACTTGTCGGGGCTCTTGAGGAACTCCACGACCTCTTTCAGCTCTTCCTTCTCTTCGTCTTCACCGGCCACATCGGCAAAGGTGGCGGTCTTCTTGTTCTCGTGCTCGTCCTTGACCTTGGCTTTGCCGACATTCATGATGCCGCCGCCACCGCCGACGCCGCCCCGCATCATCGAGAACAGCAAAAAGCCGGTGCAGCCCAGCATCCCCAGATAGAAGATGATCTCCATCCAGGGGATGGTCTCCTTGAGAGAGGTGTAGTCGTAGGTCATGGGCGCGTCGGGGTTCGCCGCGTCGTAGGACTCGATATACTTGTCCACGTTCTCGATGAAAACGTAGGCATAGGGCAGTTTATAGCGGACGGTGACGGTGCCGTCGTCCTCCTGCACTGCGCCGGTGGACCCCGACGAGGAGGAGAACATCCCGCTCAGCAGACCGCCGGTAGACTGCACCGTGCTCTGGGTGGAGGAGACGTCCGGCAGGGGCAGGTCGCCTTCTTTCAGGTTCAGGGTGATGACGCTGGTGTTGCGGTCCAGCGTGAAGGCCGTGACCTGATTGTGCTCAAAGTAATGGACGACGGTGGAGTAGCTCATGGTCGAGCCGCTGGTGCTGCCCGACCCGCTGCCCATCACCGACCAGACCATCAGCACGGCGGCCAGCGCCAGTGCGAGGATGAGCGGATTGATACGAGGTCTCTTAGGTTGCAAAAGGATCAACTCCAGTTCTGGTTTTATTTCTTACTTTTCGTAGACGCTGGGTTTGAGTACGCCGATGTAGGGCAGGTTGCGGTACTTCTCGTCGTAGTCGAGGCCGTAGCCCACCACGAACTCGTCCGGCACCGCGAAGCCCTCGTAGTCCGGGGCGATGTCGGCCTTGCGGCGGCTGGGCTTGTCGAGGATGGTGCAGATCTTCACCGAGTTCGGGTTGCGCATCTTGAGCATCGGCACGAGGTTCGACAGGGTGATGCCGGTGTCGAGGATGTCCTCCACGATGAGCACGTCCTTGCCGGAGAGGTCGCCGTCCAGGTCCTTGATGATCTTGACGAGGCCGGTGCTGGTGGTGTTGCCGCCGCCGTAGCTGGACACCACCATGAAGTCGATGCTGCACGGGATGCTCACAGCGCGCATCAGGTCGGCCATAAAGACCACCGAGCCCTTGAGGATGGAGACGAGGACGAGGTTTCTGCCCTCATAGTCTTTGCTGATCTGAGCGCCCAGCTCAGCCACTTTCGCTTTCAGCTCCTCTTCCGAAACGAGGACCTTCAAAATATCGTCATTCATGCTCATGATTCGATTCCTCCAAAATTTTCTAGTTCCACCTGCAGCAGCTGCCCGGTGTCCGGCCCGGGGGCCAGCCCATCGGCAAAGCCCTCTCCGCAGACCCACAGCACCTGTCTGCCTGCCGCCAGCAGCGGCAGCGTGTCCCGTTCCCGGGGCGGGATGCCCGCCTCGTTCATCCATTTGCGCAGCTCCCGGTCTACTCCCCGCCCGGCCGGACGGAAGCGGTCGCCGGGCTGACGGCAGCGCAGCCGCAGAACAGGACATATCGAGTTTATTTTAGCATAATCTGCCTGATTTTTTA
>ERZ773209.2122-NODE-2122-length-10640-cov-2.861597_pt1 | contig 10640 bp, 6 predicted proteins | sample MGYA00511109_ERZ773209 | MGnify/ENA primary metagenome ERZ773209 (study PRJEB29015, sample SAMEA2737786) | human gut metagenome | biome: human gut; feature: human-associated habitat; material: faeces | place: China | collected 2012 ...
TGTCCCCGTTGAGATAAGTCCCGACTAAGGGTGGAGATTGGATGATGTTTTAAATTATTTGAATTATGAGAAAACTCTTAACTACTTTTGTTTGTGTATGGTTTACCCTGGCGGTATGGGCCGGAGATGGGATTTATGAAAAGTTGCAACAGATACCACAGATTAGTGAGATTCAGAAACTGGATGTAAAGCCTTTTCAGGAGTATTATCAATTCTGGTTCGAGCAGCCGGTCGATCATTCCGATCCCGCGAAAGGGACTTTCCGGCAACGGGTGTTGCTGGGGCATAAACAATCGGATGCTCCGGTAATCGTCGAGTTGGAAGGCTATAATATCTGGTCGTCGGAAGAAGGTGAATTGGCTAATATCCTGAAAGGGAATCAGCTGACGATAGAGCACCGTTTTTTCGATCAAAGTGTGCCGGAAGGAGGGATTCCCTGGGAAAACCTGACCATCAAGCAGGCTGCCGATGACCAGCACGAGATTATACAGGCTATCAGGCAGAAAATTTATCCGGCATCGAAATGGATCAGTACCGGAATCAGCAAAGGAGGACAGACGACGATATTTCACCGTTATTTTTACCCGGCCGATGTGGATATCAGTGTACCGTATGTGGCTCCCCTGAATCTGGAGTATGTAGATCCCCGTTTGGATAAATTCCTGAACCGGTTAGGGACGGCGAAGAGTGGGGTGAAAGCGCTTTTTAACTGGGAGGATCTGAATACCTGTCATTATACGATCCGTGATTTTCAGACCATGTGTTTCGAACATCTCGATACGCTGCTTCCTATGCTCGAGGAACTGGCTGCCGAAAAGAAAATCCCAACAATTGGAGTAGGGGACGGAGGAAATGAGATTGGCATGGGAAATGTCAGACAGGTGATTTTGGAAAAACTTGAATTAAATCCATGTGTCGTTACCGTGGATGATCTGATCATTGCTACCACATCCAATTGGGGGGCATATGCGCTTGCAGCTTATATGGCGAAGCTTTCCGGAAGGCCGGTATTTATTACTTATGAAGAGATCGAGGAATATATGGCACAGATCGTGGCACTGGGATGTGTTGATGGTGTTACGAAACAAAAGAAAATGGGAACGGACGGATTTAGTATGGAGATAGAAAAAGAAATCATTACCTCCCTGAAGGAGGCAATCGCCTGAAACTTTATGCAGAATCCTTTGGAAGTACATGATAAATATTTTTGGTGGTTTTCAAGACAAAATGAGTGCAGGTATTATCGACACCGGGATGATTTTTGATGATCTGATGAAGCTGCTCCAGATGCTTTGAGCAGCGGCAGCTGATTTTTATGAGATAATCAAAATTCCCGGTAAGATAATAGCAGGAAACCACATAGGGGATCTGATTGACGAAAGACACAAAATCTTCAGTGTATTTTGCGTTCAGTTTAATAGACATTGCTGATTGTTACCCCTTTTAATGTTTCAACATCTTGTATAATTTGCTTTTATTTTACCCTAATCCCGGCAATATTTCAATATCATTTTGTTAATTTTCTAAAAATAAAAGTGTTTTTATAAGATATTAAACAATTCGGTGTTAAAAGGACTTTTAATAAGGATTATTCAAAGCGGAAAACAATCTTAAAACAACATCTTTAAATGACAGCTTTTCAATTCTTATCGGGCTTGTAAGCGGTATTTCACATTGTTTTTCTCCATCAAGCGACAGCACAACAGCACCGAGTTTCTGCCCTTTTTCAACAGGCGCGGAAACATCTTCCGAAAGAACAACTTCGTTGCTTAGCTTACTCATATCTTCTTTTTTCAGCACCACGGTCATTTCCTTTGACAAAAACGGTGTAATATAATCCTCGGTTCCCCCCAGTACTCTGACACTCATAATTTTGTCGCAATCTACGGATACAGTCACTTTGGAGTAATTGGCAAAGCCCCAATCAAGCATTGCTCTTGCGGCGGAGAAGCGATCTTTGCTATTATCACTTCCGAGGACTACCGCTATCAGCGACATTCCGTCGCGTTCCGCCGTCGCCGACACACAGCATCCGGCTTTATCTGTTGTTCCGGTTTTAAGACCTGTTGCACCGTTATAGAAGCGAATGAGCTTATTAGTGTTGACAAGCTGCGTTTTACCGCCGCGAAGAGTGTCCATCCATATTGTCGTATAATTCGTTATCATTTTGTGCTTTAACAATTCCCGTGACATCAAAGCTATATCATAACAGCTTGTGTAATGCTGTGTTACCGTGTCATCCAAGCCGGTGCAATTTTCAAAATTTGTGTCGTTCATTCCGAGCTCTTTTGCTCTTTCGTTCATCATTCGCACAAAAGCGGATGTACTTCCGCCAACGTATTCCGAAAGTGCCGTGCAGGCATCGTTGGCACTGTATACCGCCGTTGCCTTTAACAAATCGTCAACGGTCATAACCTCGTTCTCTTTAAGCCAAATTTGCGAGCCGCCCATTTTGGATGCCTCTGTGCTCACGGTGACCTCATCCGTAAGTGATATTTTTCCATCATCAATCGCCTCTGCCACTAACAGCAGAGACATAATTTTAGTAACGGACGCCGGAGGCAGTTTTTCGTGCGGATCAGATGCCATTAAAACCTTACCGGTCTCAGCCTCCATTAGTAAAGCAGCCTTGGCATTTATTTCAACCTGCATAGGTGGAAAATCTTCGGCAGACGTATTTGCCGCAAACGCGCCTACCGAAAAAATCAAAATAAAAATTACGGTTGCCGTCATTATAGATACTGCCCTTTTCATAGTTTACACCATACCCCTTTCAAGCGGTTACTTGCCCATAGTAAAAAATTCCTTGCTTATATTTCGCCGCACGATGTTTTTCGGAAAATTTAATTTATTTTCCCGAAAAACATTCAATAATAAATATGAAAGCGGAATTGAAATAATTATATTTTATGTTACAATATCTGTAAACTGTTTTCGGAGGGCACAAATGAATTACGAAGATACGGTAAAGAGAGCCGAAAAACTCAGAAAAGATTTAAATTATTACAGCTATCGCTACTATGTTGACAATGAAAATGACATTGACGACTATGAATACGATATGATGATGCGCGAATTAAAAGCGATAGAGGAAGAATATCCGGAGCTTATAACACCGGACTCCCCCACACGCAGAGTCGGCGGCGAAGCGACAAATATGTTTGAAAGCGTAGCCCATACCGTAAAAATGGAAAGCCTGCAGGATGCCTTTTCTTTTGACGAAATAAGAGATTTTGACAGAAGAGTTAAAGACGCTGTAACAAACGCAACCTATGTTGTTGAACCTAAAATCGACGGGCTGTCTGTTTCTCTCGAATACCGCGACGGTGTATTTGTTCGTGGGTCTACAAGGGGCGACGGCTCTGTGGGCGAAGATATAACCGCCAACCTCAGAACTGTACGTGCAATACCGCTTCGTCTGAAAACAGATTTGCCGTTTATAGAAGTGCGCGGCGAAGTGTATATGCCTCACAGCGTTTTTCACAAATTAGTTGAAGAACAGGAATTAAATGAAGAAAAGCCTTTTAAAAATCCGCGCAATGCCGCAGCGGGAAGCCTGAGGCAAAAAAACCCGAAAATTACAGCAAAAAGAAAGCTTGACATTTTTGTCTTTAATGTGCAGCAAATAGACGGTCACTCATTAAGCAACCACAAGCAGTCTCTTGATTATCTCAAAGAGCTTGGATTCAAAACGATTCCGTTCTATACCGAATTTAAAAATATTGACGGTGCAATAGATGAACTGAAACGCATAGCAGATATTCGTTACACTCTCCCCTTTGACATCGACGGAGCGGTTATAAAGGTAAACGACTTTGAGAAACGGAGAATTCTCGGCAGCACAGCTAAATTTCCGAAGTGGGCCATTGCTTTTAAGTATCCGCCTGAAGAAAAAGAGACAAAGCTATTAAGCATTGAGGTAAATGTAGGCAGAACCGGCGTTCTGACTCCGACAGCGGTATTTTCACCTGTGCTTATAGCAGGATCAACCGTAAGCAGAGCGACACTTCACAATGAAGATTTCATTAAGGAAAAAGGTATTTGCATAGGCGATACAATAATTATACGCAAAGCCGGAGACGTCATACCGGAGGTCGTATCGGTAAAAGAGCACATTCCCGACGCAGTTCCGTACAGAATGCCGGAAATATGTCCGTCGTGCGGAGCAAAAGCCGTCAGAGAAGACGGCGAAGCTGCGATACGTTGCAATAACCCCGACTGTCCGGCACAGCTTCTGCGTATGCTCATTCATTTTTGTTCTCGCGACGCTATGGATATAGAAGGTCTCGGTGACGCTTTACTTAATAAGCTTGTAGAGCAAAATATGATAAAAACCGCCGCCGATATCTATTCGCTTGACTTCGGCAAAATTGCCGAAATGGATAAAATGGGCAAAAAAAGCGCCGAAAATTTAAAGAAGGCCATTGAGAAATCAAAGGAAAACGATTTGAGCAAGCTGGTATTTGCACTCGGTATACGTCATGTCGGTGCAAAAGCCGCCAAGCTTTTATCTGATAATTTCAGAGATATAGACAGCATAATGAATTCGTCGGCAGAAGATATTTCAAAGATAGACGGCTTCGGCCTTGTAATGGCTCAATCCGTGGTTGATTTTATGTCTATGCCTCAATCACAAAAGCTTATTGCGGACCTTAAAGCTGCCGGGGTTAATATGAAAGCCGAGGATACTCATATTGACAACAGATTTTCGGGGAAAACATTCGTCCTTACCGGCACACTTACAAAATACACAAGAAGCGAAGCGAGCCGAATAATAGAAAACTACGGCGGCAAAGCCTCATCCTCGGTATCTAAAAAAACAGATTATGTTTTAGCCGGAGAAGCGGCAGGCAGTAAGCTTGCAAAAGCAACTGAACTTGGAGTTAAGATCATAAATGAAGATGAATTTGCTGAAATGATACAATGATATTTCTATTTATTCAAGCTTAATAAACAACATAAAAGAGCGAGCAGATTTTTTAATAAAATCTGCTCGCTCTTTTCAAATGGATTTATGCGTTACTGTCGGAGTTTGGAGTTGCGCCGAAATTTGAGTTGTCATTCAAAACCGCACCGTCTGTCTGTTGTTTGATATCCTCAGGCAACATTGATCCCGAAATGCACATGGCATATGCTGTTTTTTCATTTTCTTCTCCGACAATCTCAAAGGTCACTAAATAATCATCCTGAATGCTAACTATATGACGCATTACCGAAACAGAATAGAGCTTGTCTATCACATTTTTATCGGTCGATTTATATTGATATTCGCCACCCGGATATACAGACTGACCAAGTGCCTCTTTGCCCATTGATAATCTCGATACATATCTTGTGTAGTTGTTACTGTTATAAAGATCGGATATTTTAGAAACATACACAGCTTTAATATTATTTTTTGTGTTGAGCGCAGCATCCAAGAAGCCGAGTTCTTTTAAATATGCAACGGTTTCTTTCATATCGGGAGTAATATATATAACAGGTGCGGATTGTGAAGGAGTATCAAACTGCGCTACTCCGGTGGCATAGGCAAGGCTGCCTGAATAATAATCGCTTGACATATAGGAATCCTGTGCTTCGAAGGAATTCGGTGCTGCGGTAAAAGCCAACGCGCCGTATGTCTCGGTAGGATTATAGAGCTTTGCGGGAGACAGGGTTGATATATCATTGTAAATATGAGCCAGAAGGGTTTTCCTTTCCGCGGATGAAATTTCGAGCTCGGTACCAAACGCAGACTTGTTATAAAACGTAATTGTACTGCTGTCGTCCTGTAGTGCCCTTTTATAGGTATTAAAGTTGTATTGAGAGGTATATTCAAGATCGCGCTTTTCCACGGCATCTTTATAAGCCTTTATGTCATCCTTTGAATATTGAGCTTCGGTTTTGTATTTACCGAAAAAGGCATCATAAAGACGGGCAGTACGATAATCGGATTTGTCAAGGTCTAAAAGCATATTATAGATATCCTGATTCACTCCGTAATATGCGCGCTTAACCTGCTTTCCGTCATTTAGCGTATACACAATTTTGATGTACATGGGATGAATATCACTGTTGTAGGTATCCGCAACCGTTAGCAAGCCGCATTTTGCGAGCGCATTATGAATATCCAGTATTTTTTGTTTATCGGCAGCCGATTCAAATTCGCCGCTCGGATAAAAGCATCCGCTAAAGCTGAAATTGTTAAGTCCGTAATAGCTGCTGTCGGACTCTGCATCATCAGAGTAGCTTGTGTACCCCGATGTTATTTTTATATTGCTTATTTTTTCAATTTTCGGTGTTTTGCTCGCTGCTCCGAAATATCCGGTAGCAAAGAATGTAAATATCAACAGAGCCGCTGCAAGATGTATCGGAAGCTTATATAGACCTTTGGCAAAAAGCTTTAGGTTTCTTATAAATATAATATCCAACACAAAATATATAACTGCAAATATCAAGCAAGAGATTGCAAGCGACGGCCATTTGCCGATATATGTCGACGAAAAGCTGTATGCCAATACAAATCCGTAAAATCCGATTGTAAAGGTGCACAGGAAATTAAGCACATTGTTTTTGCCGATAAATCCGCCTATTTCCGCTTTACGTTTTTTGTAAACAATCATAGCGCAGAAAAACAATACAACCGTTATTCCGAACCATAATAATATGCTTCTGAAATCCGGAGTGGTCCAATCAACTAATTTCCCTGTTTCGTATCCGGCTATCTTTCCCTTTGCATTGGCATACATATTTTGATATAAGCCTTTGGATAGATAGGTAAACGGTGTACACCACGGAAGCTTATTAAATATTGATTCTTCGCTGCCCGAATATCCCGACAGCGAAAAAACCACACCAAACGGCGTTCCAGGCACAAGTCTTATGATAAAAGACTGAACGCAATAGAGAATAATTGCGGGCATAGACACTATAATACCGGAAAATACCACGCCCTCAAAAACAGTTCCGACTGCGCTGAAAACCATCGCTGTAAGCGAATATGAAAGGGCTGACAAAGAAAATAAACCCAAGAAATAAAAAAGTGCGGAAAACAAGAGTTTAGAGGACATTCCGAGCTTTACGGTATTCATTATTACATCTGCCAATATCGGCAAAAAAATCGCAACCGCCATAAGCGTAAGTCCGGAAAGATACTTGGCTGTAAAAAGATGTGTCCGCTTTATGCCGAGACTGTAATAAACATTCATAGTCTTCTTTCCGGTCATAAACTTAAACGTCACTATTCCCATTATAATGCCAAGTATCAAAAAAGCAGCAATAAGTAAATAACGAAGATACTGCATATTATCGGTCAAATAAAAAGAGTAATCGTTTTTTACGTTATAGCTTTCAATTTTGCCTGACGCAGAGTCAGCGGCGACCTTTTTAAACAGCGCCTTAGCCGGTACATATACAAATGCCAACGCACCTATAAAAAACTGTATAAGTGCTACGGCAATGTTGCTTTTAAGACCTGTGCGATATGCAAAGCCGAAATTGTTTTTAAAAGATTTTTGAGAAGTCATAATTTGTTCCCTCCATTTCATCGAGAAATACCTCTTCAAGTGAAAGCGGCATAGGTTCAACCATTATCGGCGATAGAGTATTAAGCTTCGCAGCGGTTTCTTTTTCACTGCCCTTAACTGTTATAACAATGATTCTGCCGTCACGCTTGAGCGACTTCACATTGATTCCGATGCTCTTTATATCTTCCTCTGTAACATCATCCTTAAAAACAATACGGAATTTCGCTCTTCCCTCGCTCAATTCTTTTATAGACGAATCAAGCACAAGCTTTTTGCCGTTGATAAGGCCGAAATGGTCACAAAGCCCTTCAAGTTCATGAAGGTCATGTGAAGAAACAATAACGGATGCATTTGTATCTTCCATATATTCATTAAGCAAATTCTTAATAAGTGCTCGCTTAGCAGGGTCAAGGCCGTCAAATGTTTCATCAAAAAGAATAAAATCCGGCTTTGTGGAAATACCGAGTACTATCTCTGCCTGCCTTTGCATGCCCTTTGAAAATCCGTTGATGCGTGCTTTTGTGTCAAGACCGAACACCTCCGACAGCTTTCGGAATGTGTCAAAGCTGAAGTCAGGATAAAAGCCGTTATAAAACTTAGCCATTTTTTCCATATTAGCATACGGAGCAAAATAAATGTCATCAGGCACATAAAACATATGCTGCTTCATTTTTGCATTGTCAAAAGCATTTTCTCCGTCGAGACGAACCTCTCCGCCGTCAGGCTTGTAAACTCCCGTTATAGTTTTTAAAAGAGTCGTTTTTCCGGCACCGTTATATCCGATAAGACCGTAAATAGAACCGTCACTGACCTTAAAATTTAAATCTTGTATAGCTGTGAAGTCTCCGAATTTTTTTGTAACATTAACAACCTCAATCAAGAGTTATTCCTCCTTTTGGTTTGGTTTACAAGCTCAATATATCATTATATATTTGTATCGTCAATTATAAACGCCGTTTTGTTATCATTTTTTAACAAAACGGCGTTTTATGAAAAAAATCTTAATATGATTGTAATAATTAAGCGATAAAAAGGTCATGCATAACTCATACCGATTTTGCATAACAGTAATCCTTGTCGCTGTCGGTAATTTTAACAAGTACTGTTTTGCCTATTGTATCTTTGCTCACCTTAGCCATAACCGGAGTATAGTTTTCGGTATATCCGAATACAAAACCTTCCTTTCCGTGAGTTTCCGGAATGATACTTACGGTTTTACCGATTTGAGAGCGAAAAAAAGCACTTCTGATTTTTTCGGCTGTAACGGCAAGTGCAGCAGCTCTTTCCTCTTTAATGTGCTTTTCGATTTGCGGTTTCATAAGAGCCGCCCGTGTTCCCGTGCGTACCGAATAAGGGAAAATGTGTATCTTCTCGAACCCGACTTTTTCTGCAAAAGCCACAGTCTCCTCAAAATCTTTCTCCATTTCGGTCGGAAAGCCCACCATTATATCGGTAGTAAGAGTACAATTTTTAAAAGTGTTGCGAAGCTTCATTGCCAACTCGTAATATTCTTCGGCGGTATAATGTCTGTTCATTGCTTTAAGGGTAGAATTGCTTCCGCTCTGAAGAGAGATATGAAATTGAGGACAAAGCTTATCTATTTTGGCAAGATTACAGAGAACCTCATCGGTAAGGTGGTCAGGTTCGAGTGAGCCGAGACGGACTCTCTTTATACCATCAACATCGGCGGCAGCCTTAACGGCGTCATAAAACCTTTCTCCAGTATCCTTACCATACGCAGAAAGATTGATTCCCACAAGTACAACCTCCGTAAAGCCGGAAGCCGCTAAAGCCTCTGTCTCTTTAACAATATCTTCAATCGGCTTTGAGCGGACCCTGCCCCTTGCCTTCGGTATAATGCAATACGAACAGAACCTGTCGCAGCCGTCTTCTATTTTTACTATTGCTCTTGTACGTTCGGAAAAAGCATTTATACTCGTTTTGTAAAACTTTTCTCCGGTACAATGCTGCTCAATATCAATCATTCTTTCGTGTGAAGATAAGTAGCGGCGGAGCTTCGGAAGTATCTCTGCATTGTTTTTATTGCCGATAACTATATCAGCTTCCTCAAGTCCCTGAGCCATTTCCGGAAACGCCTGCGGCATACAGCCGGTAAGTATAACGATGCTGTTCGGATGATTATGTTTCAGTCTGCGAACAGTTTGGCGCGTTTTACGGTCGCTTTCTGATGTAACCGTACAGGAATTAACCACAAATATGTCGGCATCGTCATCAGATAAAGTTATTTCATATCCGCTTTTTAAAAAATCCTCGGTTATCGATTCGGTTTCATACTGATTAACCTTGCAGCCGAGAGTGTGCATTTTGACTTTCATTTTAGCTCCTAAAAATCCAATTTAAGCTAGTAACGTACTGTATTTTATTATTGTAACATAATAGTAAGTTTTTTTCCATACTCACGGTATATAAAACGCCTAAGCTCACAAAATATTTTCGGTGATTTTAATGGCAAAGACACGTGAATATGCATTTGTCTACCTGTTCGGCGGTATTATGTACGGCCTTATGGAAGTAATATGGCGCGGACACACGCACTGGACAATGACTCTGACAGGCGGTACAGCTCTTTTAATACTGTATATAATCAATATCAAGATGAGTAACTGCAATATTTTTTTGAAATGCCTGATAGGTGCATCTGCAATAACATTGCTGGAGTTTACGGTAGGCGTTATTATAAATATTATATTAAAATGGAATGTTTGGGATTATTCAAATAGGCCATTGAATATTTTGGGACAGGTATGCCCTCTTTTTTTCTTTTTTTGGTACTTACTATGTTTTCCGGGATTTACCATCTGCCGCCTTGTCAAAAAAGAAAACAGAAACAGATGTCGCAACAACCCGGTTTTTTATAATGAGTCTTTTTCGAAGGGATAACTATCAACATAAAAACAAAATTCCCCGCGAATAACGACGATGCATATTCGCGGGGAATTTAGCGTTACTAAAACTAATTAAAAAGTATTGTGTCAAATAGATTTGACTCTGTAAACCTTAACACCGTGAGACGGTACATCTGCCGTTATCTTATCGTTGGTAACGGATATTTCATTATCCCAGAGCTCTGTGTACTGATAATTGCCGCTGTTATTAAGGTCTACAAACGCCTCA
>ERZ773209.2127-NODE-2127-length-10616-cov-3.677587_pt1 | contig 10616 bp, 9 predicted proteins | sample MGYA00511109_ERZ773209 | MGnify/ENA primary metagenome ERZ773209 (study PRJEB29015, sample SAMEA2737786) | human gut metagenome | biome: human gut; feature: human-associated habitat; material: faeces | place: China | collected 2012 ...
CTCCTTGAACCAGTCAACTTTCTACAAAGTGACGTTTCCGACATAAGAATCATACCAGATAATTCTTTATAAGTAATATTCTTTTCAACTAAAAATTGATTATCAATTAAGCCATAAATTTCTTAAACAAATTTTTATTTTAAGATTTTATGGCTTAATTTTTTGTAGTATACATATATAAATAAGTGAGCTATAATATAGTTTGATTTTAGATTGCTAAAAGATATAAAAAGCAAATTCAGGAGGGTTTCCAATGACCATTGAACAACTAGTGTCAGTATTAAATAATGTAGAAGTAAAAGGAGATGTGAATAAAGAAATTGAGTTTATAACTCATGATTCACGTCGTGTGAGAAAAAACACTTTATTCGTATGTATCTGTGGTACTAGGGTAGATGGTAATAAATTTATTCCTCAAGCTATAGAAGCTGGAGCTTGTGCGATTATGACTGAAAAAGATGTAGAAGTTCCTGCAGATATTACAGTTATAAAAGTGCCAAATATGCGTGAAGCAATGGAACTTGCTGTACCATATTTTTATGATTATCCAGGTAAAAAAATGCGTATGATTGGTGTTACAGGAACAAATGGTAAAACAAGTAGCACATATATGCTTCGCGATATTTTGCGTAAAGCAGGATATAAAGTGGGCGTCATTGGCACAATTAAAATCATGATTGAAGATGAAGAGATGCCAATTCATAATACAACACCAGATGTGATTGACCTTCAAGAAATCTTAGATAAAATGTATAAGCAAAATATCGATTATGTAGTTATGGAAGTATCTTCACATGCTTTAGATATGAATCGTATTGCAGGTTGTGAATATGATACTGCAATGTTTACAAATCTTACTCAAGACCATTTAGATTATCATAAAACTATGGAAAATTATGCTCTAGCTAAGGCAAAATTATTTGATAGTTTATCTGCACCAAATTTAGTGAAGTCTAATAAAAATGCTGTAATTAATTTAGATGATGAACTTGGCAGTAAAACAATGATTGAGCATACAAAATGCAATTTAATAACTTATGGTATTAAAAATGATGCTGTATTAAAAGCTGAAAATGTAGAAATAAAAGCATCTGGTGCTTCTTTTGATGTAAAATACAAAGATGATTGCGTTCATTTTGATTTAAAAGTTACAGGTATGTTCAATGTTTATAATATTTTAGGTGTAATTGGCGTAGCTTTAGCTGAAAAAATTTCTTTTGATTTAATCAAAGAAACTCTTGAAGCATTTGAAGCTGTAGCAGGACGCTTTGAACTTGTACGTCAAGGTCAAGATTTCAGTGTAATTGTCGATTATGCACATACTCCAGATGGTTTAGAAAACGTTTTAAAAACAGCACGTGAAATCGCTAAAAAACGTTTGATTGTAGTATTTGGTTGTGGTGGTGATCGTGATAGAACAAAACGTCCTATTATGGGTCGTATTGCAGCACAGCTTGCTGATGTGGTAATTGCAACTTCTGATAATCCAAGAACAGAAGATCCAGAATTTATTTTATCTGAAGTAGAAGCTGGTGTACTTCCTGCGCTTCATGGCAATTTCCATGAAAAAATCACAGATAGAAGAACAGCTATTTTCAGAGCTATTGAACTTGCGCAAAAAGATGATATCGTACTTATTGCGGGTAAAGGTCATGAAAATTATCAGATTTTGAAAACAGGAACTATTCATTTTGATGATAAAGAAGTAGCTATTGAAGCAATTAGGGGGAAGATTAATGGCTAATTATCAATTTTCATTAACACAAGTAATGCAAGCTACAAATGCTATCTTAAAAAAATTGACTTCAGCTTCAGTTTTTGGCGGTGTAACAACTGATACTAGAAAAATTGAAGAAGGAATGTTATTTATTGCCTTAAAAGGTGAAAATTTTGATGGGCATGATTTTATTGCTGATGCTGCTAAAAAAGGAGCAATTGGGGCTATTGTAAATAAAGATTATGATATTTCCTTGATTGAAGATATTGATATAGATATTTTAGCTGTAGATGATACATTAAAAGCATATCAAGATTTAGCTCATTTTTGGCGTAAGAAATTCAATATTCCTGTAATAGCAATAACTGGTTCTAATGGTAAAACTACTACAAAAGATTTAACAGCTGCTGTATTATCAGGAAAATATAATGTATTGAAAACACAGGCTAATTTTAATAATGAAATTGGACTTCCTATGACTTTATTGCAATTAGATGGAAGTTATGATGTAGCTGTTGTGGAAATGGGTATGCGAGGATTAGGTCAAATTAAAGAATTGACTGATATCGCTAAACCTACAATGGGTGTAATCACTAATGTAGGCGAAACTCATATGGAACTTTTAGGCTCTATGGAAAATATAGCTAAGGCTAAAGGTGAAATGGCACAAGCTATTGAAATCAATGGAAATGTTATTTTAAATGCTGATGATGAATTTGTTTCTAAAATGAATAGATTGACAAAAGCTCACGCAATTTATTTTGGTATCAATCATGCAGGCGATATCAAGGCTTTTGATATCAAAACTGTAAATGATGGCAAAACAGAATTTGACGCAATTGTTGGCGATAAAGTAGCTCATTTTACATTGAATATGATAGGTATACACAATGTTTATAATTGTTTAGCTGCTTTAGCTGTAGGTTATGCTTGTGGACTTACTGTTGAGGAAATGCAAAAAGGATTAGCTACATTTAAACCAACTGCTATGCGTTTTGAATATAAAAGATTAGCTGATTTTAATTTAATAAATGATGCGTATAATGCAAGTCCAATGTCTACAAAAGCAGCTTTAGAAAATTTAACTAAAGTAGCTAAGAAACGTAAAATTTTAGTAATGGGTGATATGTTTGAATTAGGTAGTGTAGAACAAAAAGCTCATGAAGATATTGGTTTATTAGCTGGTAAATTAGGTGTGGATATTGTAATCACTAGAGGCACATTGACAAAATTCACAGCTGAAGCTGCCAAAAAAGCAGGGGTAGCAAAAGTTTTTGAATGTGCAAGTCATGAAGAAGCAGTAGATATATTGAAAAAAGAATTACAAAAAGAGGATACTGTTTTATTCAAAGGCTCTCATGGTATGCATATGGAAAAAATAATTGAGTTATTGGAGAAAGAATATAAATGATAGAAGCATTTAATTTAAATATGATATGGGCAGCAGTAGCTGCTGCCCTTGTAGTTTTGGCAGTAGGACCATTTTTAATTCCAGAACTACATAAATTAAAATTTGGTCAAAGCATTCGTGAAGAAGGGCCAAAAAGTCATCAAGCAAAATCAGGAACACCAACTATGGGCGGTATTATGATTGTTGGTGGTATTACTATTGCAACTTTAATTTTTGCAGATTTTACTATAGAAGTGGCTTTAGCTTTATTTGTAATGTTAGGTCATTTTGTTTTAGGATTTTTAGATGATTATATAAAAGTTGTTTTAAAACGTAATTTAGGTTTAAAAGCTAAACAAAAATTACTAGGACAATTTATTATTGCAATTATTGTAACTTATATTGGTATAAATTATACAGGACTTACTCAAGATGTTTGGATACCATTTATTGGACAAACTTATGATATTGGTTGGTTTTATTATGTTTTAGTAATTGGTGTGCTTATTGGTACTACAAATGCTGTAAATTTAACTGATGGTTTAGATGGCTTAGCATCTGGTGCTATGGCTGTAGCTTCATTAGGTTTTGCTGCTGTTTGTTTATATTTCAATAAAGCAAATTTAGCGATTTATAGTTTTGCTTGTTTCGGCGCATGTGTAGCCTTTTTGAAATTCAATTACCATCCAGCAAAAGTATTCATGGGTGATACTGGTTCTCTTGCTTTAGGTGGTGTTTTAGCTGGTCTTGGAATTTTGACAAAGACAGAATTATTATTGATTATCTTAGGTGGATTATTTGTAATCGAAACTTTATCTGTAATCATTCAAGTAACATCTTTTAAAACTACAGGTAAACGCGTATTTTTAATGAGTCCAATTCATCATCATTTTGAATTAAAAGGTTGGTCAGAAACTCGTGTAGTTATGACTTTTTGGTTTGCTGAATTTGTTTTTTGTATTTTAGCTTTATTGACTTTACATTATAGTTAATACTGATTAATATTTAGATAGAGCTAGGTTTCTTTCATTTATTTCTTACGTATAAAAGAAATAAATTTAAAGATTTTAGGAGGTTTTTTTAATGGATTTGAGCAATAAGAAGGTTATTGTAATCGGTGCAGGCATTAGCGGTTTTGCAGCAGCTAAACTTGCTAAAAAACTAGGAGCAGATGTTATTTTAAGTGATGCTAATGAAAAACTAGGTGAAAAGCACGATTTAACTGAGCTTACTGCTTTAGATATAAAAGTAGTTTTAGGAAAACAAACAGAAGCTTTATTTGAAGGTGCAGATTTAGTGATTATTTCTCCAGCTGTACCAAGACATTTACCACTTTTTGAAAAAGTAGCTGAAAAAGTAAAAATTATTAGTGAGGTAGAGTTTGCTTATAAATTAGCTAAAGCTCCTATTTTTGCTGTTACAGGTACAAATGGTAAGACTACAACTACTATGCTTTTAGGCGAATTGATGAAGACTATTTATGGTGAAGATAATGTTGGTGTGGGTGGTAATATTGGTACACCACTTTGTGAAGAATGTTATCGTATTGGCGAAAATGGTTGTATTGTAGCAGAAATATCCAGTTATCAGATGGAAGCTTCTAGTGATTTTGCAACAAAAGGTGCAGCTATATTAAATGTAACTCCTGACCATTTGGCTCGTCATAAAACTATGGAAGTTTATCAAGCTGAAAAAGAAAAAGTATTTGCTCATCATACTGAAGAAAATTTCTTAGTTTTAAATTATGATGATGTACATACTCGTGATATGGCAAATAGAGCCAAAAGTACAATCTGCTTTTTCAGTAGTTCCCAAGAATTAGAAGAAGGGGCTTTTGTAAAAGATAATCAACTTGTTATTCGTTGGAAAGGTTTAATGCATGTTATTTGTAATGTAGATGATATGCAAATCAAAGGTAGCCATAATATAGAAAATGCTTTAGCAGCTTTAAGTTTAGCCTTTTTGGCAGGTGGCGATACTATAAAAATGGCAGAAGCTTTGAAAGCTTTTGCTCCAGTAGAACATCGCATTGAACCTGTTAAAACTATTGATGGGGTAACTTATTATAATGACTCTAAAGCAACAAATCCAGAAGCTGCCAATAAAGCAATTGCAACATTCCCACATATAATTTTGATAGCAGGTGGCGATGATAAAAATACTCCACTTGATGAATTTTATGCTTTAGTAAATGAACGTGTGGATAATTTAATTTTAGTTGGCGATGCTACAAAACGTTTTAAAGAAGAAGCTTTAAAACATAATTATCCAGAAGATAAAATTTATGAAGCAGGATATTCTATGCAAGAAGCAGTAAATTATGCTCATAAAATAGTCAAAGCTCCACAAGTAGTATTATTATCACCAGCATGTGCAAGTTTTGATATGTATGAAGGTTATGAAGCTCGTGGTCGTGATTTTAAACGTTTAGTTAATGAATTGAAATAAGTTTAAATAGAGAAAGTGAGAAAATAGTATGAGGATAATTGTATCTGGCGGTGGCACAGGAGGACATATTTATCCAGCAATTACATTGATAAATAATATAAAAAAATTAGTGCCAAATGCAGAATTTCTCTATGTAGGTACTAAAAAGGGTTTGGAAGCGGATATTATTCCACGTGAACAAATTCCTTTTGTTACCTTAGATATAAGTGGTTTTGAACGTCATTTGACTATGAAAAATTTTGTAGTAGCAGGTAAGGCGTTAAAAGCTGTAATGAAGGCTAGAAATATAGTTAAAAACTTTAAACCAGATGTGGCTATTGGAACGGGTGGATATGTATGTGGACCTATTTTGATGGCTGCAAGTTTGATGGGAATACCAGCTTTGATACAAGAACAAAATGCTATTCCAGGTGTTACTAATAAAATTTTAGCAAGATTTGTAGATAAAATAGCAGTAGGATATAAACGAGCTTTAAGTTATTTCCCTGAAAATAAAGTAGTATTCACAGGCAATCCTATTCGTGATGACATTTTGTTGAGTACAAGAAATGAAGGTTTAATGGAATTTTCATTAGATACTACGAAAAAAACTATTTTAATATCTGGTGGAAGTCGTGGTGCGCATAGCATTAATAAAGCTATGCTTGAAGTTCATAAACATTTTGCCAATAATTATCGTGTGCAGATTATGCATGTTACAGGTAAAAATGAATATGATTTTGTAAAAAATGGCTTAGCTGATTTAGGTGTTAATTTAGATAAAGTAGATAATTTAGCTGTTTATCCATATTTGTATGATATGCCAAAAGCATTAGCAGCTACAGATATAGCTGTTTTTAGAGCTGGGGCTACAAGTTTAGCAGAGCTTACAGCAAGAGGTGTACCAGCAGTATTAATACCATATCCATTTGCAGCAGAAAATCATCAAGAATTTAATGCTCGTGAATTAGAAAAAAATGGAGCTGCTAAAGTTATCTTAAATCGTGAACTTACAGGCGAAAAATTGATAAATGTATTAGAAGAAATGCTTGCTAGTGAAAATCGTCTACAAGAAATGGTAGAAGCTAGCCGTAATATGGGAAAACCTAGTGCTGCTTTAGCTATTGCTGAAATGGTAGTGGATTTGGCTAAAAAAACAAATTATTGATTGTGAGAGGTGTACTTGAAAAGTGCTTGAAGGTATAAAAAAATTACATTTTGTTGGCATTGGTGGCGTAGGTATGAGTGCCATTGCTGAAGTAATGTTAGACAAAGGATATGAAATATCTGGTTCTGATTTGAGTGAATCAGCAGTAGTAAAACATTTAAAAGCAAAAGGTGCTACAATTTATAAAGGTCATGATGCTTTGAATGTAGAAGGTAAAGAAGCATTAGTTTTATCTTCTGCTATACATCAAGATAATCCTGAACTTGTAGCTGCGAAAGCTAAAGGTTTAAAATTATTTCATCGTTCCGATATCTTAGCTTATCTATTAAATGATGCTAAAGGTATAGCAGTAGCAGGTGCTCATGGAAAAACAACTACATCTTCTATGATCAGTGTAGTTTTAGAACATGCAAAAGTTGACCCTACAATTTTAATTGGTGGTTTTGTAGATTATTTAAAAGGTAATGCAAAACTTGGTAAATCCGATTATTTAGTAGCTGAAGCTGATGAAAGTGATGGCTCTTTCTTGAAGTTCTATCCTAAAATTGCAGTTGTTACTAATATTGAAGATGACCATATGGATCATTATGGTTCTATGGAAAATATCATCAAAGCATTTATCCAATTTGTACAGAATTTAGATAAAGAAACAGGTCTTGCTGTATTATGCTTTGATAATGAAAATATTAGAAATATAGCAGATAAAGTGGATAGAAAATATATTTCTTATGCTTTAGATCATGATGCTGATTATATGGCAAAAGATATTAAAATAGATGGACCACATACAAGCTTTACTGTTATTTATAAAGGTGAAGTTTTAGGAGATGTAGCTCTTAATATTCCAGGCAAACATAATGTATTAAATGCATTAGCTACAATTGCTGTATGTCATCATATGGGATTGAGCATAGAAGAAATAGCAGAAGGATTTAAAGTTTTTTCTGGTACAAAACGTCGTTTCCAAACAAAATTTAGAAATGAAAATGTTTGGATTGTAGATGATTATGCACATCATCCAACTGAAATTCAAACAACTATAAAAGCTGCTAAACAGACAAATCCAAAACGTTTAATAGTAGCTTTCCAGCCACATCGTTATAGCAGAACACAATTATTACAAAATGAATTTGGTTCTTGTTTTGTAGGTGCAGATGTATTGGTGTTAACTGATATTTATGCAGCAAGTGAAGACCCTATCGAAGGAATTTCAGGTAAAACTATTGTAGATGAAGTAAAAAAACAAACAGGTGTAGATGCTGTTTACATTGAAAAATTAGAAGATATTGCACCATGGCTTAAAGAAAATATTCAAGCTGGAGATTTAATCATTACTATGGGTGCAGGTAATATCTATACTGTTGGTGAAAATTTAGCTCAAAGTTTATAATTGTGAGGAATAGAAAATGAATTTTAAAAAGATTGTTGTCTTGATGGGTGGCCCATCTAGTGAAGCAGAAATTTCTAGATTAACTGGTACAGCTATTTTAAATGCTTTACAAGAAAAAGGTTATAATGTAGTAGGCATGGAATTTGTGCCAAAAACATTAGTGGAAGATATCAAAGAAAGTGGCTGTGATATTGTATTTAATGCTGTTCATGGTAAATATGGTGAAGATGGCAGAATTGCAGCAGTACTTGAAATGATTGATATGCCATATACAAGTTGTAGCGTTTTATCCAGTGCGATAACAATGGATAAAGTAGCAAGTAAACATCTTTTCCGTTCTACAGGAATTTCTACACCAAATTGCCTTATTTATCGTAAAACAGATACTGATAGAAATTTAGTAGAAGAAATTGCTGGTAAATTCTCTATGCCAGTAGTTGTAAAAGCAGCTTCACAAGGTTCTAGTATTGGAGTAGAGATTGTAGAGAAAAAAGAAGATTTACAAAAAGCAATTGATGCATGTTTTGAATATGATGATGCTATTCTAGTTGAAGAATTCATCAAAGGTAGAGAATTATCTATTCCTGTTTATGGAAATAAAGAAAAGAAAGCTTTACCAATTATCGAAATAACTACTAATTCTGGTAGATATGATTATAAGAGCAAATATACAAAAGGTGAATCTTTCCACATTATTCCAGCACCACTTAGCGAAGAATTAACAGCTAAAATTCAAAAATTATGTATTGATGCATGTACAGTAGCTGATTGCCGTGGTGTTGTACGTGTAGATGTTATGCTCAGCGAAGAAAATATTCCATATGTATTGGAAATAAATTCAGTTCCAGGTATGACACAGACATCTTTAGTTCCAGATGCAGCAAATCATGTAGGCATCTCTTTTGGTGAATTATGTGAAATGATTTTGCAGATGGCTATAGAAGAAAAATAAGGAATAATTTATGACAAAAAAGCAAGTTAAATCAAAAAGATTAATTGCAGCTAAAAATTTAAAAAGAGGCCTAATAGGCCTCTTTGCTATACTAGCAATTATATTTATAATTAACTCGCCTATATTGAAAATAGGTTATGTAAAAGTTACAGGTAATTCTTATTTACCTAGAGAAGATGTTTTGCAGATTGCACGAATAACAGAACCTATAAATATTTTTTCTGTACAAACAGATGTTATTCAAAATTATTTACAAAACGATTTACGCATAGATACAGCTAAAGTTTGGCGAGATTTTCCGAACTGTTTAAATATAGAAATTGTAGAAAGATTACCACTTGCAGTTATGAATTGCAGTTATGGTTATGTTGATTTAGATAAAAATAGTGTGATAATTGACACATATAAAGATCCTAAAAAGATACAAAAGCCAGTGATAGTAGGTATTTCTTTAGATGAGGTATATACTGGTGATAAAGTTGAAAATGAAGTAGTAAATAAGGTTTTAAGTTATTTAGGTTATTTAAAACCAGAAGTATTACAACAGATTATACAAATAAATATTGCTGATGCAAATACTATTGAAGCTTATACCCTAAAAGGAACAAAAATTATTTTAGGTAATATAGAAGATCCAGAGGATTTAGCAAATAAAACAAATGAATTTTTTTATGATGTAAAGACAACAACTATACCAGTTGAATACATTGATTTTAGTTATGCTCGACCAGTATTAAAAATAAAGCAATGAGGCTAAATAATGATTAGAGATAAAAAATTTTATTCGATAATTTTTATATGCTTTTTATTGGGATTTATGATATCTGTTCAAGTAAGGACGGCTCAAGAAAATGTGAAGACATCTACTCAATATCAACGAATAGAAAAATTATCTGATATGTTATTGCGTACGGAACAAGAACGTGATGAGTTAAAAGCAGAAATTGTTAGATTGAAAGAAGATGGAAATTTGCGAAAAGAATTTCCTGAAAGGATAAATTTTTTAGCAGGAACAACAGCAGTCAAAGGACCAGGGGTAGTAGTATCTATTGAAGATAGCAAAAAAATCATATCAAATTCAGATAATACGAATTTATATATAATTCATGACGAAGATATCTTAAAAGTAATTAATGAATTACGAGCTGCGGGTGCAGAAGCAATCTCATTGAATGATCAAAGACTGATATCAACTTCAGAAATTCGCTGTGCAGGTCCTACTATTTCAGTAAATAACACAAGAGTAGCAGCTCCATTTGTAATAAAGGCTATAGGTAATGCCAAAAGTATGGAAGATGCTATAAAAATGCGTGGTGGAGTAGCTGAAACTTTGAGTGTATGGGGAATACAAGTGGATATAAAAAAGGATAATAATATAGTTATTCCTGCATATAAGGGTGCAACAGAATTTAAATATGTAACAGCTATATCTCAATGAGTTTTATGTAGGGGATTTTTATGAAAAATGTAGTTATTTTATGTGTGATAGCAGGTTTATTAGGTGGCAGTATAGGATACATAGTGCCAGTTGTTATTCCTACAGAATATAATAAATTATTTTCAGTGGCTATA
>ERZ773209.2152-NODE-2152-length-10508-cov-4.121305_pt1 | contig 10508 bp, 8 predicted proteins | sample MGYA00511109_ERZ773209 | MGnify/ENA primary metagenome ERZ773209 (study PRJEB29015, sample SAMEA2737786) | human gut metagenome | biome: human gut; feature: human-associated habitat; material: faeces | place: China | collected 2012 ...
CTTTTGTGGGTTTAAGTCTTTCAACTACACTACCAAGGTATAGCCGGCTTTCTGAATTACCGGAACCCACTCTTCTGTGATTCCTAATTCCATGAATTTAGCAGGTGCATCTTTCGGGATTACTTTTTCTGGACGCATCTGCGGGAAGAATAACACTTCCTGAATAGTGCTTTGGCCAGTCATCAGCATCACCAGACGGTCCATACCGATACCCATACCCGAAGTAGGAGGCATACCGTATTCCAATGCGCGAACGAAGTCCTTGTCGATAATCATCGCTTCATCGTCTCCTTTTTCGCTCAGTCTCATCTGCTCTTCGAAGCGTTCCAGCTGGTCAATCGGGTCATTCAATTCAGAGTAAGCATTACACAGTTCTTTACCGTTCACCATCAGCTCAAAACGTTCTGTCAGATCCGGATTGCTGCGGTGTTTTTTTGTCAGCGGAGACATTTCGATAGGATAGTCAGTGATGAAAGTCGGCTGAATGTAGTTGCCTTCGCAGAATTCGCCGAAGATTTCGTCAATCAGCTTGCCCTTACCCATGGTGTCATCAATTTCCATGTTAAGTTTCTTGCAAACTTCACGAATCTGCTCTTCGTTCATACCAGTCAGGTCATAGCCCGTGAATTCCTTGATAGAATCCAGCATGGTTACACGTTTGAACGGAGCTTTGAAGCTGATTACGTTGTCGCCTACCTGTACTTCTGTAGTACCGTTTACATCCAGACAGATTTTTTCAATCATGTTTTCTGTAAACTTCATCATCCAGTTGTAATCCTTGTAAGCTACGTAGATTTCCATACAGGTAAATTCCGGATTGTGTGTGCGGTCCATACCTTCGTTACGGAAGTTCTTACCGATTTCATACACACCTTCGAAACCACCCACAATCAGTCTCTTCAGGTACAACTCACTGGCAATACGCATGTACAATGGAATATCCAACGCATTGTGGTGAGTGATAAACGGACGTGCTGCAGCACCTCCGGCAATTGACTGAAGAATCGGAGTTTCTACTTCGATATATCCTTTGGAGTTGAAATACTCTCTCATAGAGTTGTAGACCTTGTTCCGTTTCAGGAAGATTTCTTTTACTCCGTCGTTTACTACCAGGTCTACATAGCGCTGACGGTAACGGAGTTCAGGGTCTTCAAACTTATCGTAAGCTACTCCGTCTTTGTATTTTACAATCGGGAGCGGACGAATTGATTTCGACAATACTGTCAGTTTTTGTGCATGGATAGAGATTTCGCCCATCTGGGTGCGGAATACAAAACCTTCGATTCCTACAAAATCACCTAAATCCAGCAAACGTTTGAAAACTACATTATATAAATCTTTGTTTTCATCCGGACAGATATCATCGCGGGTTATATATACTTGTATACGGCCTTTAGAATCCTGTAATTCAATGAAAGACGCTTTTCCCATTACACGACGAGACATGATACGTCCCGCAACGGATACTTTGCGAGGTTCAGCATCATCTTTGAATTCGGCTTTTATGTCAGTCGAAAAAGCGTTGGTTACATACTCGGCAGCAGGGTATGGTTCAATCCCCATTGCTCTCAACTCATTCAGGCTGTTGCGTCTGATTATTTCCTGTTCGCTTAATTCTAATACGTTCATTTGTTAGTATATTAACTCATTCTGGGCACAAAAATAAAAAACATTTTGCAAATAATCCCTATTTATAAGGTTCTTTTAGGATAAAAAGCCACGACTATTTCATGAAAAACAGACAGCAGGCTGGGGTTTTATCATCATGTTCTTGACGTTTTTACCTCGACACGTACGTGACGAGGTCTTGACACGTTCGTGCGGATGTCTCGTCACGTTCGAGTCGAGACCTTGACAGCAACGTGTCGAGGTATTTTTGTATAAGCGTTTGCAAAAATATACAAATACGTATGCCTTTGAAGTATTTTGATGCTAATTTTTGGTTTCTATGATTAATTTGTTACCTTTGGGCGTTTCTAATGAATGAAAAGCATGAAAGTTATTTTACTACAGACAGATATTTGTTGGGCCGATCCTGCAACCAATGTGGCTTACATGGATAAACTCATCAGTGCCCACGCACAAGATACAGACTTGTTTGTTCTTCCGGAAATGTTTTCCACCGGATTTTGTACTTCGCCGGAAGGTATTGCTGAATCATCTGATAGTGCTACCCTTCAGTGGATGAAGCAAAAAGCTGCCGAACGTAATTGTGCCATTGCCGGAAGTGTTTCAGTCGAGGAAAATGGAAAGTTCTATAACCGCTTCTACTTTGTGCATCCTGACGGAAACGTGCAGTGGTACAATAAAAAGCATCTGTTTACGTATGGAGGGGAAGACAAACACTATACAGCCGGACAGGAACGGGTGGTTGTGAACTTCCGTGGCGGTCGTTTCCTGCTGGAGGTCTGCTATGACCTGCGTTTCCCGGTATGGTCACGTAACCGGGGTGATTATGATGCGGCGATTTATGTAGCCAGCTGGCCTTCGCCCAGAGTGGAAGCCTGGAAAGCTTTGTTGCGTGCCCGTGCCATCGAGAACCAGTGCTATGTACTCGGGGTAAACCGGGTAGGAAAAGATCCTTATTGCGAATATAGTGGTGGAACGGCGGGCATTGACCCGTATGGCAAAACACTTTCTGCTTGTGCGGATGGGGAAGAAGGCTTTGCAGAAGTTGTGATTGATATGGAGGAACTGCAGTCGTTCCGGAAAAAATTTCCGGTATTGACCGATGCCGACTCTTTTACACTGAATTAATTTCTATATTATATGAAAAATAAACGCTTATTGTTGGGCGACCAGGCCATTGCGCTGGGAGCCATTCACGCGGGGATTTCGGGAGTGTATGCTTATCCGGGAACTCCCTCTACTGAAATTACGGAATATATTCAAAACTCTCCGATAGCAAAAGAACGTGGTTTGCACAGCAGCTGGTGCACCAATGAAAAAACAGCTATGGAAGCTGCCTTGGGTGTTTCTTATGTAGGGAAACGTGCCTTGGTCTGCATGAAACACGTGGGAATGAACGTCTGTGCCGATGCGTTTGTCAATTCTGCCATTACAGGCGTGAACGGAGGGGTAGTGGTACTGGCTGCTGATGACCCGTCCATGCACTCTTCTCAGAATGAGCAGGATTCCCGTTTTTACGGCAAGTTTGCCCTGATTCCGATGCTGGAACCGTCTTCCCAGCAGGAAGCTTACGACATGATGTCGTATGCATACGAACTTTCGGAACAAATGCGTACGCCGGTACTGATGCGCATTACTACCCGCATGGCACACTCTCGTGCGGCAGTCGAAGTGCAGGAATCAGGAAAGGAAGTGACTTGCACGGGGCGTGCGTCGGTTCCTTCTGATTGGGTACTTTTACCCGGTAATGCCCGCCGCCGGTATGTGGAAGCCATCGCTACTCAGGAAAAGTTACGCGATGAGGCTGAACAGTCTGCATTTAATCGGTTGGCAAGCCAAGAAGGTATAGCTGAGAAAGGAATCGTGGCTTGTGGAATTGGCTACAACTACGTGATGGAAACCTATCCGGATGGATGTCCGTATCCTTTGCTGAAGATTTCACAGTATCCTTTACCGGTGGAAACCTTGACCCGTCTGGCCGACTCTTGCAAAGAGATTCTGGTAGTAGAAGACGGACAGCCTTTTGTTGAAGAACAGCTGAAAGGTATTCTTCCTTCTAGATATGTGGTGAAAGGCCGTTTGAGCGGTGAGTTACCTCGTACGGGAGAATTGACGCCGGATAATGTGCGTCAGGCTTTGGGACTTTCTTGCGAACCGGTTTATGCTGCCGCTCAGAATGTAGTTCCCCGTCCTCCTGCTTTGTGTAAGGGGTGCGGACATCGTGATGTATACGATGCACTGAATAAAGTAGCTGCCGAATATCCGGATGCCAAGATTTTCGGTGACATCGGTTGCTATACACTGGGCGCACTTCCTCCGTTCCGTACGTTGAGCAGTTGCGTGGATATGGGAGCTTCCATTACCATGGCCAAAGGGGCTGCGGATGCAGGCTTGTTCCCGTCTATTGCAGTGATTGGCGACTCCACATTTACTCACTCTGGAATGACCGGTCTGCTGGATGCCGTGAATGACAAGTCCAATATCACGGTGGTTATTTCTGATAACTTGACTACTGCCATGACCGGAGGACAGGATTCAGCCGGAACCAATAAGTTCGAAGCCATTTGTCTGGGCTTGGGAGTAGAACCGGAACATGTGCGGGTTGTAGTGCCGCTTCCTAAGAACATGGAAGAAATTACCCGTGTTATTCGTGAGGAAATAGAATACAACGGTGTATCTGTCATTATTCCGCGCAGGGAATGTATGCAGACTTTGAACCGGAAACTGAAACAGCAAAAAGCACAGAAACAATGAAAACAGATATTATACTTTCAGGAGTCGGCGGACAGGGAATCTTGTCCATCGCTACGATTATCGGAGAAGCAGCTCTTCATTTAGGGTTGAACTTGAAACAAGCCGAAGTACACGGAATGAGCCAGCGTGGAGGAGATGTACAGTCTAACCTTCGCCTGTCGGATGCCCCGATTGCTTCCGACCTGATTGCCTTGGGAACGGCTGATATGATTATCTCACTGGAGCCGATGGAAGCTTTGCGCTACCTGCCGTATCTGTCAAAAGACGGATGGATTATCACTTCGGCTGCTCCTTTCAAAAACATTCCGAACTATCCGGACGAAGAAAAGCTGATGCAGGAATTGAAGTCACAGCCTCATGTAGTCGTGCTGGATGTGGAAAATCTGGCGAAAGAAAATCACATGCCCAAATCGGCCAATGTCATTCTGTTAGGGGCTGCCGCTCCTTTCCTGAAAATCCTGGATGCAGAAGTCTTGCGCGAAAGTGTAGGCCGTATTTTTGCGTCAAAAGGCGAAGAAGTGGTGCAGATGAACTATCGTGCCTTCGATATAGGTCATGAATATGTCAAACAGTTGAAATTCTGAGAGCCTATGAGTCGCGTGTTTAGTGAAGAGCTGGTAAATTCCGTAGCGAAGGAAATGAAAGTGGCCGACTTGGCCAATGCAACCATAGGGGATGTGTTGCTGGTAGCTTCCCGCTTGGAAGAACTGACAGGTATTCCTTTTATCCGGATGGACCAGGGATCTCCCGGTCTTCCGGCCAATAAAATAGGTATTGAGGCAGAGAAGAAAGCTCTCGATAGAGGAGTCGGTTCGCAATATCCGGCAGCTGCCGGAGTCGTAGAACTGAAACAAGCTGCTTCACGTTTCGTGAAAGCCTTTATCGATATTGATATTTCTCCGCGGGCATGTCTGCCCACTACCGGTTCTGTGGCAGCTTCTTTCGGTGCTTTTATCGCTTGTACCCAGCGAATTCCGGGAAAGAACAAGGTCTTGTTCATTGATCCGGGTTTCCCGATACAAAAATCTCAGTTGCGCATTTTAGGCATTGAGTGGGAGTTGTTCGACATTCATGATTTCCGTGGCGAACCGCTGCGTGCCAAACTGGAAAGTTTTCTGTCAAAAGGAGATATTGCCGCTGTAGTATATTCTAACCCTAATAATCCGGCATGGATTTGTCTGGAAGAAAGTGAATTGAAGATTATTGGAGAGCTGGCTACGAAGTACGATGTAATTGTGCTGGAAGACCAGGCTTATTTCTGCATGGACTTCCGTCATGCGTTCGGCCGTCCTTACCAGCCACCTTTTGTACCTACGGTTGCACGTTATACCGATAATTATATTCTGATGTTGTCGGCGTCCAAGATTTTCAGCTATGCCGGCCAGCGTATAGCTTTAGCCTGCGTGTCCGATAAATTGTTTGATACGCAGTATCCGGCCCTGGCAGCCCGTTATGAAGATTCTGGCGTATTCGGACCGACTTTCATCGCTTCTATCATGTACATGATTACCTCCGGTTGTACGGCTACTACTCAGTATGCCATGGCCGAGATGTTGGAGAAATCCATTTCAGGAGAAATCAACTTCGTAGAAGATGTGCGCGAGTATGAACGTCGGGCACGCCGGATGAAGCAGATTTTTACTGACCACGGTTTCTCGATTGTGTATGATAAGGATGTCACTCAGCAGGTGGGCGATGGTTTCTTCTTCACTTTGGGATACCCCGGACTGACAGGAGGCGAATTGCTGCGTGAATTGATGATGTATGGCGTGAGCAGTATTTCCTTGTCTACCACTGGAAGTGAACAGCAAGGAGTGAGAGCCTGTACGTCGCGCATGCGTGAAGAACTTTATCCGGTGCTGGAGGAACGTATGAAAGCGTTTCAGGAAGACCATCCGCTGAAATAAGAAATCACAAAACTACTACTGAAATAAAGAAAAACACAGCTTATGATTTGGAATCCGAACAAAGAATGTATGCCGCGCGAACAGATGCGCGAGCTGCAAGGAAAACGCTTATGCAAACTGGTGCAGTATGTATACCATAATGTACCTTTCTATCGTCATAAAATGCAGGAAATGGACCTGACTCCAGATGATATCCGGAGCATAGACGATATTACCAAACTGCCTTTTACTACCAAACAGGATTTACGTGACAATTATCCTTACGGACTGATGGCGGCTCCTCCTTCAGAGGTGGTGCGTGTACATGCTTCTTCCGGTACAACGGGTAATCCGACGATTGTGGGGTATACACGTCGCGACTTGTCCATCTGGTCGGAAGTGATGTCACGCTGTCTGTCGGCATACGGGGTGACCCGTGACGATACTTTCTCCGTAAGCTATGGCTATGGATTGTTTACCGGAGGATTGGGCGCACATTATGGAGTAGAGAACTTAGGAGCTACCGTAATTCCGGCTTCTACAGGAAATACGGAAAAGCATGTACGTTTGATTCGCGATTTACACATTACGGGTATTGCCTGTACCCCTTCGTATGCCTTGTATCTGGCAGAGGTGGTAGAAAAGATGGGTATCCGGAAAGAGGAATTAGGACTGCGTATCGGTGCGTTCGGAGCTGAGCCTTGGACCGAAAACATGCGTCAGGAAATACAGAACCGTTTGGGCTTGAAAGGATACAATATTTATGGGTTAAGTGAGATTATGGGTCCGGGTGTATCTTACGAATGTCAGGAGCAATATGGCTCTCACATCAACGAAGACCATTTCTATCCGGAAATTATCGATCCGGTTACCCTGGAATCTCTTCCATACGGCACACAGGGAGAACTGGTATTTACCACATTGACCAAAGAGGGCATGCCGTTGTTGCGTTACCGTACGAAGGACCTGACTTCGCTGATTGCCGATGCGTGTCCGTGCGGTCGTACCAGTGTGCGTATGACGCCGATTATGGGCCGAAGCGATGATATGCTGATTATCCGTGGTATCAATGTCTTCCCGTCCCAGGTAGAAAGTGTTATTCTGGGTATGAAAGAGTTCGAACCGCAATATATGCTGGTGGTAGACCGCAAGAACAATCTGGATACCCTGGAAGTACAGGTGGAAGTGCGTCGTGATTTCTTCAGTGATGACATCGGTTCCATGCTGAAACTGAAGAAAACACTGTCCGACCGCTTGAAGAGTGTATTGTCCATCAGTGCCGACGTGAAATTGGTAGAACCGAACAGCATTACCCGCAGCGAAGGGAAGTCCAAGCGTGTGATAGATAAACGAGTATTGGTATAACTAAAGCAAAAAGAACTATGATAATTAAGCAATTGTCTGTTTTCTTGGAAAACAAGACCGGAAGAATCAATGATGTAGTGCATACTTTGGGAGCAAACGGTATCAATATGCACGCTTTTAGTATGGCCGAAACAGCAGATTTTGGTATTCTGCGACTGATTGTGTCTGATGTGGACAAGGCGGTAGAAGTATTGCGTGAAAAGAATTTTGCTGTGATGTCGACCGATGTGGTTTGTCTTTCGTGTGCCAATGTGCCCGGCTCGTTGGCTGTGGTATTGGAATACTTGGCCGAAGAGCAGATTTTCATTGAGTATATGTATGCGTTTGCACAAGCCGATCAGGCTCATGTGGTTATCAAGCCGAATGACATGTCACAGTGTCTGAAAGTGCTTGAGGCACATAATTGTCATGTATTGGCAAAAGAAGAATTGTAAATTCTATATGCAAATTCCCCCGTCACGGTTTTAGGTTGGCGGGGGAATTTTTATTGTTAGAATAAGCTCCATGAAACGGTCAGACCTGCCATGACGATGGCTACCATGCTCATCAGTTTAATCAGGATGTTCAGGCTGGGACCGGAGGTATCTTTAAACGGGTCACCTACCGTATCGCCTACGACTGTGGCCCGGTGTACTTCACTGCCTTTCCCGCCAAAGTTTCCTTCTTCCACGTATTTCTTGGCATTGTCCCAGGCACCTCCGGAATTGGCCATGAAAATCGCTAAAATGAAACCTGAGGAAAGTCCTCCTATCAGCAGACCGATGACGCCCGGCACACCAAACAGCAGACCTGTCACAATGGGGGCGATGATGGCCAGCAGTGACGGGAATACCATTTCTTTTTGTGCACCAAGAGTGGAAATCTGTACACAGCGTGCGTAGTCAGGTTCAGTCTTTCCTTCCAGAATACCTTTGATTTCACGGAACTGCCGGCGTACTTCCTCTACCATGTGGGCAGCTGCTCTTCCTACAGCATTCATGGTCAGTCCGCAGAACAGAAAGGCCATCATGCTACCGATAAACATTCCTGAAAGTACCTTGGGATTCATAAGCGTGACATCGTAGAACATCATGAAGTCCGTGAATCCGGCTTCCCGAATCATTACTTCCAGTCCGTTGGGAAGTTCCAGTACGGTGGTACCGATACGTTCCAGGCCGATGCGTATTTCTTCAATATAAGAAGCCAGTAGTGCCAGTCCGGTCAGGGCGGCAGAACCGATGGCGAAACCTTTACCCGTAGCGGCTGTGGTATTGCCCAGTGAATCCAGTGCATCTGTGCGTTTGCGGACTTCTGCTCCCAAACCACTCATTTCCGCATTACCACCTGCATTGTCGGCAATCGGTCCGTAGGCATCCGTGGCTAATGTGATGCCTAAAGTGGACAGCATACCCACGGCAGCGATACCGATGCCATAAAGTCCCATGCTGATGTTGGTGAAATCGAAACCAGAGGCCAGCCAGTAGGACAGGATGATGCCGGCTACAACTGCAATGACCGGAATCGTAGTGGATACCATTCCTAATCCGATGCCCGAAATGATGACGGTTGCCGGACCTGTTTTTCCGCTTTCCGCCAGTTTTTGAGTGGGCTTGTAGGATTGGGAAGTGTAGAATTCAGTAGATTGTCCGATGACGATGCCTACAATCAGTCCGATGACTACAGCCAGTGAAATATACAGCCAGTTATCAATTTGCAGTACCCAAAGAATGCTAAAGGTGGCGATGACAATCAATCCCGCACTGAGGTTGGTGCCTGTAGACAAAGCCTTGAGCAATTCTCTCATTCCTGCATTTTCTTTGGTGCGCACGGCAAAAATGCCGATGATGGACAAGATAATACCTACGGCTGCAATCAGCATCGGGGCGATGACGGCTTTAAACTGCATGGCGGTATCTCCCGTGCCGATATAGGCAGCTGCTCCCAGGGCAGCGGTAGCCAGAATCGAACCGCAGTAGGATTCGTAGAGGTCGGCTCCCATTCCGGCCACATCACCTACGTTATCGCCTACATTGTCGGCAATCGTAGCCGGGTTGCGTGGGTCGTCTTCCGGAATGCCCGCTTCTACTTTTCCCACCAGGTCAGCTCCCACATCGGCCGCCTTGGTATAAATACCTCCTCCTACACGGGCAAACAAAGCCTGGGTGGAGGCGCCCATTCCAAAAGTCAGCATCGTGGTGGTGATGACACACAACTTGGCAGTGGGGTTCAGTGCATCTTCCGAAATGCAGAAATCCAACAGCAGGTACCAGAAAGAAATATCAAACAATCCCAGTCCTACGACCACAAGTCCCATAACCGCTCCACTGCGAAATGCCACCTTTAATCCTTTGTTCAGAGAGTTGCGTGCGGCATTTGCCGTACGTGCAGAGGCATACGTAGCGGTTTTCATGCCTAAATAACCTGACAGACCGGAGAAAAAGCCTCCTGTGAGGAATGCTACGGGTACCCACGGATTTTGCAAGTTGAACCCATAGGCCATGATGGCAAACAAGGCAGCCAGTCCGATAAATACAAGGGTAACTATTTTATATTGCTGTTTCAGGTAAGACATGGCTCCTTTCCGGACATACGATGCAATGCGTGCCATGGTGGGGGTGCCTTCGCTTTCCTGCTTCATTTGCCGGTAGAAGTATCCGGCAAGTGCCAATGCCAGCAGCGATGCCGCCGGGACCAGCCAGAATAGATATGTTTCCATAATACAGTTGAATAAGAGTTTCTCCAAACTTACAAAAAATCCCGAAGAAAACGAATAAAATGCGGGAGATTCTACTGGCAGAAAAGGCGGATAATTGGGCTTTTATGTGATGGCTCTGTTTTTTTCTAAGTTCGGTAAGTTTATTCGGAAACTTTTCAAGGTTTTTTTATGTTTCCCGT
>ERZ773209.2160-NODE-2160-length-10486-cov-8.427284_pt1 | contig 10486 bp, 9 predicted proteins | sample MGYA00511109_ERZ773209 | MGnify/ENA primary metagenome ERZ773209 (study PRJEB29015, sample SAMEA2737786) | human gut metagenome | biome: human gut; feature: human-associated habitat; material: faeces | place: China | collected 2012 ...
CAATATTCCAATTCATTTTCAGTATTTCAACTCACACGCTCACGTGGAGCGTGACTATGCAATAAGCAAAATAAATCTTTATTAACCGATTTCAACTCACACGCTCACGTGGAGCGTGACTGCTATCATTAATAAAACTGTCCGATTTGTCAAATTTCAACTCACACGCTCACGTGGAGCGTGACCCTTGATGTTGTGTATATCTGGTGCTTGCTCAACGTGATGCGGACTTATTTTTTTATTTAATGGGTATCGGTTTGATTTTGTTCACTATTCATTCACATATAGCATGGCATTTTCATGCGAACTTACTAGGGATTTGTGGATCACTTGGGGTACGCTGGTCAAAATATTAGGACGCCTTCGGGGTCATAGGTCTCTTTGGTGCCGTAGTGTTCTACTCTATGCTTCCAATTGTTGCCTAAGTAATATATCCGCAGACTATCATGCTTTGGGTCTATTATTTTCAGAAGTTTATCTTTCACTTTCAGAAAAGTGCCATAGTCTACGTCTATTTCAAACACGCTGTTCTGCACTCGCTGACCATAATTTTGACACTCTTTCGACACTTTTCTCAGCCTTGTTTTACCCTTATTATCTGTTGTTGATACATCATAGCTTACTAAGGTCATCATTTATATCACCTCTATTTCAGCAGATAGTTCGGGTACTCATCTAGCTCGCCACGGATATATTTTGCGAGAAGCGAGCTTTGCACATATGGGAGTAGCCCTTGCTGTATCTTTTCGCCCAGATATGGGTGGACTATGCTTGTGCGCTTACGCTCCTGCCATGCGGTGAGGACTTTTTTCTTGCCCTCTTTGGAGAGGTATACTGCGCCACTGACCTGAGTTTCAAAGTCCTCGTGCTTTATCATTTTCAAGTTTATCATAGTAAGCACAAGTCGCTCCACCACGCAGCGAACTTCCTCAACAAGGTCGCAGGACAGGCTGCTTCTGCCTGAACGCAGGGCGTGGTAAAAGCCGAGGCAGCTATCAAGTCCTACACTTTCAAGGGCTGATGTATATGATGAAATTGCGATAGTATACAGAAACGAGAGCATGGCGTTTACTCTGTCGAGAGGTGGGCGTTTGGTGCGGTTGGCAAGGTAAAAATCTTCTTTTTGGTGGAGTATCAGTCGGTCAAATATATCAAAATATGCCTTTGCACAGCTTCCCTCTATACCCATGATGATATCTTTATCGGCAGTTTCATAGACGGTCTTTATGCCGTTTTCAAGATATTTTATACAATCTGTAAGCGCTCCGTCACTGTTTATATCCGGGTTATCGTGGAGCGAACGTCTGATAAGATAACGTGTATTTGAAAGCTTTGCGGCAACTGTATTCCTGATAAGGTCGAGCTGAGGAATAGAAAAAAGCTCAAACTGCTCTTTTCTCAGATAGACGTTGCCCTTTGTTTTGCCCTGAACTCTTGCGAGAAATTTACCTTGAGGAGAAATAAAATTAACGGCTATGCCATATTCTGCACACTTGCCCATAAGCGCAGGTGAACAGCCCGAATAGCTGAAAATATAGATATCCTCGATATTGGTAAAAGGCACACGGAACTTCTCGCTGTCCTCTGCCCTGCACACTATGTTTTCGCCGTCAAGTGTGAGGTAGGCAGTTTCTTCGAGAATATAAAGTGAATTGAGCAGTTTACGCATTGTTTTCACCTCCGTTCATGGAGAAAATCGTATTTTTCACGCTATATTTCTTCACTTTTGGAAAGCACATATCCGACAGTGAACAGCCTGAACATTTCTGACCTTTTACACGCTTTGGAATAATATCCGCTGCAAGTATCTCACGCATTTTTCCAAGATAGTCGCAAAGCATTTTATCATACTCTGCGCCCTGAGTATCAAAGGGCAATTCTGATCGTCTGCGCACATCTGCATAGTACAGAAAACATCGGCTATTGCAATGAAATACGTTATCCACGCAAAGCTTCTGCGCATAGACTTGTATAGCGTCGGTCTGATTGAACTCCCCTGCTTTGGGTCTGGTGGGTTTATACTCCACAATTTCCACACGGAATGTGCCGTCCAGGGTATCTATATAGTCGCCGCATTTGTCACGGACGAACTCGATACAATCTACAACTCCGAAAATATTGTACTTAGGGTCATCATTATACACTGACACGTCGCTTCGGACGATCTTACGCTTATTTTCAAAGTTGCGCTCGCCGCTGTGGACGTTCTCATGGAGGAGGTTTGCTTTGACGACAAAGGCGTTTTCAGCCCAGTCGTCATTAACTTCTAAAAGAGCAAACCTGCGTGGACAATACATATAATGCTGTATGTCACGGATATTGATAGTTACATCTTCGCTCATCAGAGCTTTTCAATAAGTGTAACGCCCTCAGGCATATCCTTATCTATAATGATGTCATAATCTGAGTAATGTCTTGGAGTTGTCACGCCGTCTTTGAGCTTTACGGATACCTTGTCAAAGAGGATATGTGCAGGGGCATTGCCCAGGGCGGAGTCATGCTTGAACACGATAAGCTTACGCATACAAAGCTTTCCTCTTGCGGCGCTTCTGTCATGCTCGAACATATTGATGATAGATGTCCAAAGAAGCTCAAGGTCGTCCTCGCTAAAGCCTGTTATCTTCTGAGCGAGCATTGCGGAAACATAGCCCTCGCCACGATAGAGAGCGTATGGGATTATGCTCTTTTTGCCCATTTCGGTATCTCCGACCTTTTTTCTTTCTTCTGTTGTTTTCGCTTGCCTTGTGATAGAAATATTTTGTGCAAAAACAGGGTCGATACTCCTTGCAAAGTTGAGCTGGACAGGTCCTCTTACAATGCCGCATGGATCGTCGCCCGTACTCATTACTGCGCCGAACGTTCTTACGTCAAAGTAGTTCTGACAGATATAGTCACGAGCCTGACGCTGTATGTCAGCAGGAGTTTCCTTTCCGCTTCCCTTTAAACCTAGCTCTTTATAAGCTTCGGTGAACTTTGTATTGAGGGCTCTGTCTGCCTTGATGAGGATATTGTAGCCTGCTTCGCCCTCTTTGGTAAGCTCCACAAAGTTTCTTATCTTTCTTTTAAGGCACACGTCTGTAACGATGCCAAGGCTTGTTTCAGGGTCTGTTCTAGGCATATTGCCTGCGTCAGGGTCGCCGTTTGGGTTGCCGTTCTCAACGTCAAAAAGCATTACAAATTCATATCTGTTCTTGATCACATTTTCCATAATATTTCGTCCTTTCTTTATTCTTCTGATTTTGCTTCGGGTTTAACTTCAGAATTTTCTGCTGGCTTATCTTTTGACTTTTTTGTGTAAAGATCTCTGTACTGCTGTGCATAACCTACAATAAATCTGCCCTGATCGTCATTTGAAAGAGTCTGAGGGAACTCACCATTCAGATCATCTATTATCTCAAGGCACTTATCATTGTAGTAATTACGAAGTTTAGGATTCTCAAACTTTTTCAAATGATTTTGTGAAAGCGAATAGAGTTTAGGAAATACAGTTGCAGGTCTTGAACAAGCTGATGAGAAATAAGTATCTTTGATAGTTGTGTTAATTGTTGCCTTTGAAGAATCCTGCTGGATCTTTTCAAGCACTGCGAAAAGTCTTCCGCAGAGATAAGCCTGATTTTTGTTTTCAAGGTCTAATGACATTTTGATCTCCTCCTTATTTTGTTTACGGTTTATGCAGCCTTTTATCAAGCCTGCCCTTGTATCATTGAGTTTTATAAAATGGTTTTTTTCCTCGTCGCTGTCGGTCTTGACCCTTGTTATTACTGTGGAAAGCAGTTCGTCAGGGTATCTTGTGCCTTTGAGTATAGCTTCAAAAAGTGCGGCGGTGAGAGTTGACGGAACTTTTTCTTTAGACGATTTTGGTGAGATAAGTTCACGCTTGATACGCTCAATGCTTACTTGATGCTGACCCTCAGTAAATGAAATATCCTGCTGATGTTTGAGTACATTGTCAAATATCCTGCCGAACTTATCATGGAAGATGAACTTCTGGGATATTCTTGAACTGTTTGGGGTAAAGCCTGCAACGTAAAATTCTACGTTAGGGTCATATGGCATATCGGCTGTCCTGCCCTGTTTAAGCTGGGTCATGACAGTGTTTATGTTTCGGTCGGCTTCGGTCACAACGCTTTTATTTAATTCATCCTCAAATCCGCTGAACATACCGGCAAACATATTGCATTCTTCTGCATCGTTCTTCTTCATTGCGAAATAGACTATTGTCATGTCGTCAAAAGTCTTGTAATGGCTTCTGTCAGCAAGCAGAGAATTAAGCGCAGAGGTATACATTTTCATGGCTTTCTCAGAAACATTGCTGTTGTAGGACTGTTTCTTGCCATAGGACTCAAAGGCAGATTCTTTCATTCCAACGAGGACACAGCCTGAGGACATTCCGCCTTTGATACCCTTTATTTTATCATGTATACGGGCTTGCGGGAGCTTCTCACCAAGAATAGAACAGGTGGATAGTTCGGTATCGTCACTGTCGCTGTCGGCGTTAAGCTGGGCAAGATAATCCTCATAGGCGGCTTTGAATTTGCTGTCATTGTGAAGCTTAGTTTCAGGTGATCCGTCAAGTCCAAACTCATAGTAGGAGCTTGAATACTCCTTGCCTAGTGCAAGAAGATGTGGGTTTTGGGTCTCCTGCTCAGGTTCCCATGTACGTATAAAGTTAAGATAGGCTTTGCAGATAGGTGAGTCGATATTCTCAAAGAACTTCTCATTCCATTCGCAAAAGCATTTGTGTGATTTTGCCGCTTTGTTGGTAGCGTCTGTAGGGGTCAAAGTTCCTTTATCATAGTTCAGGCCGAATATGTAGAGTGGTCTGTGTTCGATCGTATTTTTGTCTATGCCCGGTTTCTGCGTTCTTACAGGAAGCTGTTCCATTACTGGATCATAGACTGTTTTTGTCTTTTTATTTTTCAGAGGGATAATTCGGGGTACTCTCAAATCGTTTATTGCTGCTATCTTGCCCTCGGGGGTAAGAAGAATTTCAAAGTGTACGGCTTGCTCACAATAGCCTGCAGGAGTTTTGTTTTCCTGCAAAGCACTGTAATCGCACAAGGCTTTTATCAGCATTTAATCTCCTCCCTGTATTTTGCAACATCGATAACACCGTCTATCATATGCGGACGGTAGTAAACTGCGTCGGCCTTGTCAGAAAACTTAGGGTCATTCCAATCATTATTGACGGGCTTGCCTCCGTCCTCAAACTTCATGCCGTAAAGCATAAAGCCAAGGTCTTTATCACCCATATTTTGCGGTGATATCTGTGTAAGGTCAAAGTCGTCAACAAGTTCAATACTCTTTATTGCAAATTCACGGCAGCCAAGGCATGGCTGTCTGAAATGCTGGCCGTTCCTGAGACGTCTGAGCATTATGTTATAATGCTTCTCATCAGATTCGTCGAAGTGGTCTGATTTAAGATAGGTGCGCTCAAATGTGAACTCGATACCGTATTTCACATTTTTCAACACCATTGCCGCACGCTGACTTCGTATCTCCGAGGTGTACATCTCCGCTGAGCCTCCGCCTTTCATTTGCTGTTTCACTGATGATAACAACAGCTTATCTTTGACCTCGTTTCGTCGGATATTGGTAAACTCGATAGGGTTGAACACCACTATTTTGTTTATCTGATAGCGCACGGCAGGCTTCCAATAAATTGATTTGATAAGTCCCTCCAGTGCGCTTGGGGTGGGTACGTCATAACTCACCCGTTCAACTTTCATTTCAGGTCTTGAGAAGCAAGCATAGTCACCTGTCACGATGATCTTAAAACCATAGCTCATTTTTACATCACTCCTTTTAAACTTATATTAGTATTAGATACATTGTTTTTTTGCTCTACATATATGATACACCATTATGAATAAAATGTCAATAGTTTTCATGTATAAAAAAAGTGTCGGATTTTAGGCATATTTCACAATTCCACGTTCAATGGTTTGTGGTATAAAAAAGTTGACTTTTTAAAATAATGTTTGTATAATATACTTGTCTATGCTTTACGCATATGTGAGTTGAAAAATATTCGTATTCGATACGATATGGAATGCAGCAAGTGGCAGACTGTCTTGGTGGCAGCCTGCCATTTGTTTTAGATGAAATAATCCTGCATTGCGGCTTGGGTGTCCAAACCTGTTTCATTATTATAATAACTTTGATTTTCAAGAATGAATATGCCTGTACCGTGATCTTTGAGAACACCCTGAGAATAGAGATCCTTGAAAACGTTCATATAGACGGACACTGAATATTTCTGCAATGCTCTTCTTACTGAAATATCACCATTACGCAAGGTTTCAACAAGTTCATGGCAAGTCTGGTCGTCAGGATCGTCGATAACGATAGAGATAGTGTCGGCGGAGATGTATTCAAACTGCATTGCATAGCTTCGGAATGGTATGCTGTATGGTGACATTAAGCCTTGGCGGTCGAATGAGTTGCTTTGTTCGTTATATTTTGCAATAGAGTTTTCAGCTATACGACTTTGGTTGAAGTCGAAAATGCCGTCGTAGTATTCTTTAATACAATCATAGGAAGTTATGTCTTGGTACTTTTCCAGCAAACCTTTAGTCTTGTTAATTCGCATGGCAAGGTCGCTTCCCTTGCGGTATGTTTCGTCAATGTCAAAAACGTACACATAGCCCTTGTCATCTTTGCCCTCACGATTACATCTGCCCCCTGCCTGCAAAATACTGTCTAATCCTGAAAGCTGGCGGAAAACTGTGTTAAAGTCAAGGTCAACGCCTGCTTCTACAAGTGAAGTTGAAACTACTGTAATATGCTCGCCATTTTCAAGCTTATTTCTTACTACTTCTATGACACGGCTTCTGTGGGCTGGGGTCATATTGGCGGAAAGGTGATATTTTTCACCTTGAACAAGGCTATAAAGCTCTGCCGCTGTTTTCTTGGTATTCACAACGATCAGAGCATTTTTACACCGAGAGGCATTTTCTGCAATGGTTTCAAGAGTGGTTTTGCCCATGTCTTTATATTCGCATTTCTTGAAATACTTAAAATTGGTTCGGTCGGTAACAAGCTTATTATAGTTCACATCAGGCAGGAACTTATCAAAAAGCTTAGAATAATCTGGCATTGTGGCGGAGAGAAAAAGGGCTTCGCTGTTAAGATACTTTGTTATATAGCCCACAGCTTTAAGGCAGGGGCGAAGAAGTTCTGTTGGAATAAGGTGTATTTCATCAAAAACTATTACGCTGTCACGGAGATTGTGGAGCTTTCGCAGTGCTGAGCCTTTATAATGGTATATGGATTGGAAAAATTGCACGCTTGTGGTGATTATAAGTGGTGCGTCCCAATTTTCGCAGGTCTTTTTGAGCTTCTCTGCGGTTTTCTTTTCTTCCTCTGTGTTGCCGTCATAGGAATAGTTTGAATGATGCTGTAGGACATGGAGAACGTCGCCGAACATTTTTTCAAACTTATTAGCGGTCTGTTCTATTATACTTGTGTAAGGTATGACGTATATGATTCTCTTCTTTCCGCTTTCTAAGGCTAGTTTCAAACTACATAAGGTTTTTCCGCTACCTGTTGGCATATCAAGAATTGAAATATGACTTTTATTGACCGAATTATCAAAAGCTTGTTGCTGAATACGGCTTCTTGCTTGCCTTAATGGAGTATTTGACGGCATATCGCTTAATTCTCTGTTCAGTTTATCAAGCGCCATTTTAAAATCGCCGCTCATGCCACGTTCAACATTTTTATTGCAAAATATTTCAGTATCGAGAAAATCTGCGTCTGTCAGGCAAGAGAACACGTACTTGGTGAAAAAGGCGTAACGCTCGATAAGCTCGGTGGGGTCTTTTGCAGAAAGCAGTTCATTGTACAGCGGCGTTCTTTCTTCCTGAGTTAGGGTGGCAAATTCTATTTCAGTGGCGTATGCGCTGTAGTCACTTTCGCCCGTGTATTCATTTTCTCTTTTTAAAGTGCCGCTGAGAGTCGGGCTGTCGGAGCTGTCCGCAACTGTGCCGCCGTCCATAAGTCCTGTGTGGTGTCCTGCGATGCAATACTCCATAAGGGGTGCGAAACAATCGTTTTTATCTGCAAACTTTTTATACTCTAGTGCTCCGCAGGCGGCGTGGCTGAATTTTACTTTGTCATTATCAAGCCGTTTCTGAAAGTTAAGAGCATACTTACCTATATCGTGATAAAGGCTCGCTTTTTTCGCAATGGGTTTCAAAAGATCTACTGAAAATTTTTCTGCTTTTTCACTTACTCCTGTGAGGTGGGCTTTTACAGTTTGCCTTTCACCGTCCTCACGGGTGTGTGCGTAATATTTCATGGTCATTCCTCCCTTTTCAGATATACAAATTTATCTATGTTTTTATTATATCATACAATTTAATACTTGTGGGGAAAATTTTTGTACACATAAGCAGAAATTTGAATAAAATATTATATTTTCATTACGATATATCACAATGCAATAGTAAAAAATTCAACACTTAAGAAAAGACAATATATACAACACATCTTAATATCCGTGACATACAGATTACTAACCATATTCTAACGTGGAGCGTGACTGCTTCTCTATGGTCTGCGCCACGTAGTAGCTCAGATTTCAACTCACACGCTCACGTGGAGCGTGACACTCTGATTTCTCCGTCCTCGTAGCCCTCTGTATATTTCAACTCACACGCTCACGTGGAGCGTGACTTAAATCTGCGGATCGCTGTTTCAATCGTACCATTTCAACTCACACGCTCACGTGGAGCGTGACACGCTGAACAACATTCCTGCAGAGCAGGCGGCAAATTTCAACTCACACGCTCACGTGGAGCGTGACTATGAGCGCCTGCGAGACGCACTAAGTCTGAACATTTCAACTCACACGCTCACGTGGAGCGTGACCATAGCGGAATTTGTGGTTTTTCGTATCATTCACATTTCAACTCACACGCTCACGTGGAGCGTGACCAGGCAATGGATATTCACGCCGATTGTGACTACAATTTCAACTCACACGCTCACGTGGAGCGTGACCTTCGGAGGAATGACGGGGAATGACAATACTGTTCATTTCAACTCACACGCTCACGTGGAGCGTGACCTTTTTATTTCTGCGGTGACGTTTTCTTCGGTAAATTTCAACTCACACGCTCACGTGGAGCGTGACCAAATGATAGGGTCGGTCTGGTCAAGGGTTTTACATTTCAACTCACACGCTCACGTGGAGCGTGACCTCACTTGCCACAAGCTGGTCGTCTGTCCAGAAGTCATTTCAACTCACACGCTCACGTGGAGCGTGACGCAATTCAAAGAATGTATGACGGAGAGCCGTATGATTTCAACTCACACGCTCACGTGGAGCGTGACTATCAGCACCTGACACTGCTGTCACAGTTTGACATTTCAACTCACACGCTCACGTGGAGCGTGACTTCCCGAGATTAGCAGAATGGATAGAACAGGGAAATTTCAACTCACACGCTCACGTGGAGCGTGACGTTACAATTTTGTGCTAAATGTGGCAGGTGGTGGATTTCAACTCACACGCTCACGTGGAGCGTGACGTGTTGTCTGAAAAATACATTTTGTTACGGATTATATTTCAACTCACATGCTCACGTGGAGCGTGACTCACGGACTTTTTGCAGGCGGTCAATTTGATTCCAATTTCAACTCACACGCTCACGTGGAGCGTGACAAAACTATTGTGAACAGTCTTGAAGAAATGCAAATTTCAACTCACACGCTCACGTGGAGCGTGACGTCGGGAGCATTGGTGTATGATGACAAGTCACACATTTCAACTCACACGCTCACGTGGAGCGTGACTGAACATTGCGTTGATTTTTTTAACTGCTTCCTTCATTTCAACTCACACGCTCACGTGGAGCGTGACGCTGGGAATACGGTTCAGTGTTGGAGAAAATCAATTTCAACTCACACGCTCACGTGGAGCGTGACGTCTTGCCCTGCCTGTTCTTACCGCCGATAACAGTATTTCAACTCACACGCTCACGTGGAGCGTGACAGTAGGCTCAGTTCAGACCCTTATGCGTGAGAAATTTCAACTCACACGCTCACGTGGAGCGTGACTCCCAAAAAATCGAAAAATTGGGTTAAAAACATTTTATTTCAACTCACACGCTCACGTGGAGCGTGACTCTCTGCGATAAGATTATTAACAGTTCGTGTTTTATTTCAACTCACACGCTCACGTGGAGCGTGACTACCCCAGAAAGTGACATGAAAATGGTGCTTTTGTCATTTCAACTCACACGCTCACGTGGAGCGTGACTTTCAAAAACCTGACCGCATACATCACAAACATAATTTCAACTCACACGCTCACGTGGAGCGTGACTAGATATTTCATAATGATTAAAAGATATATCATCATTTCAACTCACACGCTCACGTGGAGCGTGACTAACATCTTCATTAATTTTTAATATACCCTTGAAATTTCAACTCACACGCTCACGTGGAGCGTGACCGTCATGCTCACAATATTCCA
>ERZ773209.2163-NODE-2163-length-10475-cov-3.413436_pt1 | contig 10475 bp, 10 predicted proteins | sample MGYA00511109_ERZ773209 | MGnify/ENA primary metagenome ERZ773209 (study PRJEB29015, sample SAMEA2737786) | human gut metagenome | biome: human gut; feature: human-associated habitat; material: faeces | place: China | collected 2012 ...
ACGGGAAACGTAGGTTTCCGGCTGGAGAGCCGTATGGTTTCCGGAAAGGAAACATAGAAATCTTCTGTTCGTATTTCTTTATATACGCTTGCGTTTCTGCAATGTCATAGGATATTTTGAAAATATACTTCTTGTTTAATATAATTAACCATTTGAATGCTTATTGTTTACGATGATTTCGTAGATTTGCGAAAAGTTCGTAGAAAAACTCGTTCGATATGGAAAAGCTAACTTATCAGGAAGAAGAAGCCATGCGCTTTATTTGGAACTTGGGACCGTGTTTTGTGAAGGATGTGGTGGCATGCTATGCTGAACCTAAACCACCTTATACCACGGTGGCCTCCATTATCAACAACCTGAAGCGGAAGGGATACCTGCAGGCGGAAAGGTTTGGTAATACTTACCGGTATACTCCTTTGGTGGCTCAGGAAGAATATACCAGCAAGTCTGTGGGCAACATTGTGCGCAATTATTTTGCCAATTCTTATAAGGAGATGGTTTCGTTCTTTGCCAAGGAACAGAAGATTTCCAAGGAAGACCTGAATGAGATTATCAACCTGATTGAAAAACGTGAAGACAAATAAAAACTTATTTCTATGCTATACCTTCTTCAAGTCAATGTCGGATTAATCCTGTTCTACGCGCTCTATAAACTGGTATGTACGCGGGATACCTTCTTCCGTTCCAGAAGATTTATCCTGATAGTGTCACTTGTATTGCCATTCATTCTGCCTTTTATCGACGTGCGTGAATGGCTGGAAAGCCGTGACCGCATGATTATGCTCACTCACTTTGATTACTCTGCGGTGCTGCCGGAGATTGTGGTAGGGAGTGAAGCAGCAGAAACCGGGAACCGTGTATTCGTACTGTCTGAATGGATAGGCTATCTGTATCTTGCCGGGGTACTGGTATTGCTCGTCCGGCTTGTGATTCAGGCATTCAGTCTGTATCGCCTCATTGTACGTATGCCGGAAAAAGAGATAAACGGTGTCCGCGTAAAATGTTTGAATGCCCCTTCCGGACCGTTCTCTTTCTTCAGATGGATTTTCATGAATCCTGCCGCAGTGAAGGAAGATGAAATCAGTGAAATTCTGACGCACGAAATGGCGCACGTAAGGCAGCATCATTCTGTCGATGTACTTCTTGCCGAGATGGTCAGCATCTGCTGCTGGATGAATCCCTTTGCCTGGCTGCTGAAACGCGAGGTCAGACTGAACTTAGAGTTCCTGGCCGACAGGAAAGTAATGGAGGCAGGGTTTGCTACTAAAAGCTATCAATATCACCTGCTTGGGTTGGCCTACAACCACAAGTACGGGTTATCCAATAATTTCAACTTCTCTCACCTTAAACAACGTATCATTATGATGAACAAGAAAAAATCAAACGGTGCAGGGCATATCAAATATGCGCTGTTCGTGCTTCCGGCCTTTGCTCTACTCGTTGCCGGAAACATCTCCTGCTCGCAGGGAGCATCCGAAAAACAGGACGCCAAAGAAGAAACCGTTGCACCAGATTCAGTAGCGGCTCCTACTGACGGTGTAGCGAAAGACGAAGTGTTTATGGTTGCAGAACAGATGCCTGAATTTCCGGGAGGAATGAAGGAGTTGTTGAAATTCCTTCAGAACAACCTGAAATATCCGGAAAATGCCATGAAGAATAATGTGCAGGGACGGGTAATCGTGCAGTTTGTGGTGGAAAAAGACGGAACTCTTACCGAATTCAAGGTGGCTCGTTCTGTAGATCCGGATTTGGATGCAGAGGCTTTGCGCGTGCTGCAGATCATGCCTAAGTGGAAGCCGGGCATGCAGAGGGGGAAGATCGTAAGGGTAAAATTTACCGTACCTGTTTCCTTCAAACTTCAGTAAATTGTGTTTGAGTCCGCTTTAAAAATGGGCTGTAATTATGCTTAAATGCTTCTGAGAGAAGTTGGAATGTAATCCTGTATTTTAGAGCGGACTCATTTTTTATAGAAATATAATGTCATGAAAATCATTGTAATATTATTCTTCTCCATGTTATTGGCTCTGCCGACTTACGGACAAAATAGAGAGACGGACTATCTGTCGCATGTACTGGAGAAAATGAACGCCGTAGAATCGGTAACCTATCATTGTGTGAAAAAGGCATGGGAACCGGGAGACAAAGAGCCGGTGTACAGTGTGCCAACAGAAATTTATGAGCATGTGAATCCGCAGGATACTGCTGTGGGTTATTCTTTCTTGTGTGCCTCGGATAAGGAATTCAGACAACCACTTTGGGTATATGACGGAACTGTGTTTGCTTACATAGAGAAAGAGGAAAAAGAAGTACGGATAGATGATTTCACTCAGAAAAGTCCCCTTCCGTTCAGAGTTATTATGCCGCAAGCTTTTGGTTGCATGAAATCCATTCTTGAGTATGCATTGAACACTCAGGATAGCATAGTCCTCAGCTTGAAGGATGAGGGGAAAGATTATCTGATGGAATTAAGTATCCATACACCGTATCAGGTGGAGTTCTTTGGTAAAGCTTGTTACATGCCGCAGAATCCGTATATATATGATCCGACATCTATTTACAAAATCTGGATTTCAAAAGAAAATGACATGCCTTATCGTTATCGCAGGGAGATGCAGCATAGCATCAGTGAGGATATTTGTTCCGATTTTGTGTATAATCCTTCAGGAAAGGGAAAAATTGTGGCGGAAGATTATTATCCGGCAGATTATGTGCGGCGTATAAAAGGAGAGAAGTCTCAGAAGGCGACTGTGGATATGACGGGTAAAAAAGCTCCAGACTGGACGCTTACGGATATGAAGGGTCAGAAGGTTTCTTTAAGCGGTATAAAGTCGAAGGTCATCTTGTTGCAGTTCACAGGGATAGGCTGCGGACCATGTAAGATTTCGATACCTTTCTTGAATAGCTTGAGAAAAGAATATGCAGTGAATGAGCTTGAAGTGTTGGCTGTGGGAACGTGGGGAAGGTCGAAGTCGTCTTGCGAAGCCTATGTGAAAAATCAGGGAATAGAATACAGTTTTCTGACAGCCGATAAGGATACAATTGCTAAACTTATAAATGATTATCAGGCTGGTAGCGGAGTTCCGCAGTTTTACTTGATAGGTAAAGATCGCACGATAATTGCAAAGTTTCAAGGCTATGCGGAAAAGACAACAGATGCAGAGATAGAAAAGAAGATAAAAGCGAATTTGTAGACCGAAAAAACGTATTCTCCTCAATCCTTGCATTTTCTGTAGATTTTTCTATACATTTGTAGCCGTACATTTAAACAAAGAAAAACAGATGCATCGTATCACTCCCTGTTCGCAAAAGGTCATGCTTCGGTTCCGTCGTTGGAGCCGGAAGGAATATGCTGCGTTTGTGAGCCTGCACCGTCATGTCACCATCGGACAGGTGGGACGAGGAATTGCAGATGCTTCATTGGGCAAGCAGAAAACGGCAGTGTGCGAGGGAAAGAAAATAGAAGGCAAGTCATGGACTAGCTTTTCAGAGGAAGATGCACTCTTTGGAAGTGGAGGACTAGGGCTTGGAGGAAGTCTATTCGAGACAGACCGGACAGAATTGTGGCGTCTGCTGGTGCCGCAAAGGGAAGAAGTGTCTGCGTTGCTTTTAGATGAAATAAATAAGATAACAATAACCGGAAGGGGTGTACCCGTTTCAGGTCAAGTCTGACAGACTTAACCGAAGCGGATACATCCCTTCTTTTTTAGGATAAATACGTATGGAAAGATTACAGAAATTAGAAGAGAAGATAAAGGAAGGAGGCATGCTTACTTCGGAGGAGGCTTTGTGGCTGCTCGAGGAAGCGCCTTTTGAGGAGCTGTGTGAGGTGGCTCACCGCATTACGGTGGCATACGCTTCACGGAAGTTTGACATGTGTTCCATCATTAATGCCAAGTCGGGACGTTGCCCTGAAAACTGCAAATGGTGTGCCCAGTCGGTGCATCATCACACGGGTGTGGAGGAGTACGGACTGGTGAGCGAAGAAGAGTGTCTGCGTCAGGCAAAGATGAACGAGAACCAGGGTGTGGCTCGTTTCTCATTGGTGACCAGTGGTCGTCGGCCTTCAGCAGGAGAGGTGGAGAAACTTTGCAAGCACTTTGAATACCTTCGAGTACACAGTAAGATTGAATTGTGTGCGTCGTTAGGACTGGCTACGGAAGAACAGCTTGCAGCCTTGTATCGTGCCGGGGTGAGCCGTTATCATTGCAACCTGGAAACGGCGCCTTCGTTCTTCCCGACCTTGTGTTCCACGCATACGCAGGCACAGAAGATAGAAACGCTCCAGGCAGCTCGTCGGGCGGGCATGGACGTGTGTAGCGGAGGCATCATCGGCATGGGAGAAACGCCGGCCCAGCGGGTAGAACTGGCACTGACCTTGCGGGAACTGGAGGTACAGTCCATCCCGTTGAACCTGTTGCAGCCCATCAAGGGAACGCCGCTGGAACACGCAAAGCCGCTGACGGCGGAAGAGGTGCTGCGTACGGTGGCTATGTTCCGCATGGTGAACCCGACGGCTTTCCTTCGCTTTGCCGGAGGGCGCTCGCAGTTGAGCGAGGAGACGGTGGACCGTGCGCTGTATGTGGGAATCAATTCGGCCATTGTGGGGGATTTGCTGACTACCCTTGGCTCAAAAGTAACAAAAGACAAAGAACGTATAAAGGAGGCAGGATATGAATTGTGAGAAATTGCTTGACGAATTTGACCGGAACCATTTGTGGCATCCGTATACTTCAACTTCAAACCCACTGCCCACTTATAAGGTGGAACGGGCACAGGGTTGTACCTTGACGCTGGCCGACGGTACGGAACTGATTGATGGCATGTCATCGTGGTGGTGTGCTGTGCATGGATACAATCATCCGGTGTTGAACCAGGCAATAGAAGAACAGCTTCACCGGATGTCGCACGTGATGTTCGGGGGACTGACACACGAGCCGGCTATCGAATTGGGAAAGGAATTGCTGAAAATCGTGCCTCCCAGCATGGAATACATTTTTTATGCCGACAGTGGGTCGGTGGCTGTGGAAGTGGCTTTGAAGATGGCGGTGCAGTATCAGTTTGCGGCAGGTCATCCGGAGAAGAACAATTTTGTGACCATCCGTTCGGGCTATCCCGGCGATACGTGGAACGCCATGTCGGTATGCGACCCGGTGACGGGCATGCACAGCCTGTTTGGTTCGGCCCTTCCGGTGCGCTATTTTGTACCTTCTCCGCAGTGCCGTTTCGATGCCGAATGGGATGAGAAGGACATCGAGCCCTTGCGGGAAGTCATCAAGCAGCATCACGGCGAGCTGGCGGGACTGATTTTAGAGCCGATAGTGCAGGGGGCCGGTGGCATGCGTTTCTATCATCCGCAGTATTTGCGGGAGGCGGCACGCCTTTGTCGGGAACACGGCATGCTGTTGATTTTTGACGAGATTGCCACAGGCTTCGGACGTACGGGGAAATTGTTTGCATGGGAACATGCGCAGGTGGAACCGGACATCATGTGCATCGGCAAGGCACTGACCGGAGGGTATATGACCTTCTCGGCGGTGCTGGCTTCGGCAAAGGTGGCCGACTGTATTTCTTCCCAGGAGCCACGTGCGTTCATGCACGGTCCTACGTTTATGGGCAACCCGCTGGCTTGTGCCGTGGCACTGGCTTCCGTGCGTCTGTTGTTGTCGTCAGGCTGGCAGGAGAAGGTACTCCGCATTGAAGCACAGCTGAAAGAGGAACTGACACCGGCGGCTTTGTTGCCGCAGGTGGCCGATGTCAGGGTACTGGGTGCCATCGGAGTGATTGAAACCAAGAAGCCGGTCGACATGGGCTGGATGCAGCGTCGGTTTGTGGAAGAAGGTATTTGGGTGCGTCCGTTCGGACGGCTGGCTTATATCATGCCGCCTTTCATCATTCGTCCGGAAGAACTGACGAAACTGACGAGTGGTTTGTGTAAGATTGTCGGTGAAATGCCGGAATAAAAACAAAGGAGGTGAATTATGGAAAATGAAATACAACCCGGACTGGACGGAGATTTTCAGCTGGAACTGGATAAACTGGAGGCGTGTGGCAACCTGCGTGTGTTGCCGGAAACCTGTAGCGAAGGGAAATGGATTGAGGCCGGCGGACGAAGGATGTTGAACCTGTCGTCGAACGATTATCTGGGACTGGCTTCGGATAAGGCGTTGCGTGAGGAATTTCTGCGGACGGTGAAGGAAAGGGATTTGTGCTTTTCTTCCTCGTCTTCACGGTTGCTGACGGGCAACTTCCCAGCCTATAGGGAACTGGAATCGCTGCTGGCTTCGTTGTTTGGAGCGGAGAGTGCACTGGTGTTCAGCAGCGGGTATCACATGAATACGGGAATTCTTCCGGCGGTGACCGATGCAAACACGCTGATTTTAGCCGACAAATTAGTGCATGCAAGTCTGATTGACGGCATCCGCTTGTCGGCGGCCAAGTGCATCCGTTACCGTCATCAGGACTATGCACAGTTGGAGAATCTGCTGGCCAAACATCACGGCGAGTATCACCGGATTATTGTAGTGACCGAAAGTGTGTTCAGCATGGACGGTGACGTGGCTTCGCTCGACCGGCTGGTGGAACTGAAGCGCCGTTATACCAACGTGATGCTGTATGTAGACGAGGCGCACGGCATTGCCGTACGGGGCCAGCGAGGGCTGGGGGTAGCCGAGGAACAAGGTTGCCTGAAGGACATCGATTTCTTGTGCGGTACCTTCGGCAAGGCAATGGCTTCCGTGGGAGCGTATGTAGTGTGCCGGAAGGTGATACGCGATTACCTGGTGAACCGGATGCGTACGTTGATTTTCACCACGGCCTTGCCGCCTATCAATGTGGCATGGATGCGCTTTGTCTTGTCGCACCTGGAAGATATGCAGGCACGGCGGGAGCATCTAGCCAGAATCTCAGCAAGCCTGCGGACGGCTATCCGTGAGAGTGGGGTGGAATGTCCGTCGGAAAGTCACATTATTCCTTTGGTAGTAGGAGCCAACGAGAAGGCCATCTGGAAGGCCTTGCAGATGCAGGAACATGGCTTTTATGTGTTGCCGGTGCGTCCGCCTACTGTACCCGAGGGAACAGCGCGGTTGCGTTTCTCGCTGACTTCGCTGATTGAAGAAGAGGAAATGGCACGGTTGTGCCATGAAATGAAAGCATGAAAACAGAAAGAAATTAAGATATGAAACAACGGTTTATCAAGAAGGAAGGAAATTCCACATTGCTGCTCTTCTTTGCCGGATGGGGCTCGGACGAAAAACTGTTTGCCGGACCGGTACAGGAAGGATGTGACTGCCTGTTGTGTTTCGACTATAAGGATTTGGATTTTGACTACAGTCTGCTGGAGGGCTACCAAGAGATACGGGTCATGGCCTGGTCCATGGGGGTATGGGTAGCCTGCCAGACGTTGGCCGGAAAAGAATATCCTTATGGGATGAAGCTGGCAGTGAACGGTACGCCTTTCCCTATTCACGATACAAAAGGCATTCCTGAAGCCATCTTTCAGGGAACCCTGGAGAATTTCTCGGAACCGGTGCTGATTCGTTTCCGTCGGCGGATTTGCGGGTCGGCCGCACAGGTGAAGACATTCCTGTCGCATCATCCTTATCGGGAGGTAGACGATTTGCACCAGGAGCTGGCGGCTTTGTGGACGGCCGTAAAGGCTCGTCCGGCTGTGGAGTGGACTTGGGACAAGGCGATTGTCGGGACGAACGACAAGATATTTCCACCTCATAACCAGCGCAAAGCCTGGCAGGAAGTGGCCGTGGAAGAAGTGGATGCGGAACACTATGACGAGGAGTTGTTCCGTGAGTTGCTGAACGGAGAAAGTCGCTTATGGACAAGGTCCTGATTAGTCGGCGCTTTGCTAAGGCCGTGGGAACTTACCTGGATAAGGCCGACGTGCAGCGTTACGTGGCATCCCGGATGGCGGAACTGACCGGGCGTTACATTCCTTCGGACATACAAGAACGGGTACTGGAAATTGGTTGCGGTACGGGTATGTTTACGCGGATGTACTTGCAGCAGGCTGCACCGGAAGAAATGTGGCTGAACGACCTTTGTCCGGAAGTGGAACCTTATCTGGCAGATGTGCTGGGTGAAAAGGTGCATTTCATGGTGAAGGATGCAGAGACATTAGCCTTTCCGGAAGGACAGGACCTGATTGTATCGTGCTCGGCGGTGCAGTGGTTTGAAGATTTGCCACGTTTCTTTTCAGGATGCCGGAAGTTGTTGCATGAAGGGGGATACCTGGCTTTCAGTACCTTTGGTCCTCATAATACGGAGGAGGTGGCGACACTGACTGCGGCGGGATTGTCGTATCCGTCGCTGGAGGAACTGAAAGAGATACTGGCGGCACGCTATGAGGTAGTATATGCCCACGAGGAACAGTTGCGCCTGTCATTCTCTTCCCCCTTGGAAGTGTTGAAGCATTTGAAGGAGACTGGAGTGACAGGCACGGCTGCACAGCCATGGACACGCGGTAGGTTGCAGGAGTTCTGCCGGAATTATACGAAACAGTTTTCGGATGAACGTGGAAAGGTGTACCTGACCTTTCATCCTATTTATATGATATGTAGAAAATAAAAAGGTTACGAGTATGAAAAAGAATGTATATTTTGTCAGCGGTATCGATACCAATATCGGAAAGAGTTATGCTACGGCTTACCTGGCTAAGACCTGGAATGAACGGGGTATCCGTACCATTACGGAGAAACTGATTCAGACGGGGAATACGGACATGTCGGAAGATATCGAGCTGCACCGCCGGATTATGGGTACCGACTTGTTGCCGGAAGATAAGGAACGATTGACCATGCCGGAGATTTTTTCTTATCCCTGTTCTCCGCACCTGGCAGCGGAGATAGACAAGCGTCCGATTGATTTCGACAAGATTGAACGTGCCACTCAGACACTGAGCGAACGCTATGATGCGGTGTTGCTGGAAGGAGCCGGAGGACTGATGGTGCCGCTGACCCGTGAACTGCTGACCATCGACTATGTGGCACAGAAACAGTACCCGCTGGTGTTCGTCACTTCCGGTCGTTTGGGAAGCATTAACCACACGTTGTTGAGTCTGGAAGCGATGACGCGTCGGGGCATCCGTCTGCATACGCTGGTCTACAACCTCTTTCCGGAAGAAGACGATGAGATTATCCGTCGCGATACGGAGGAATATATGCGCGACTTGCTGAAACGGGAATATCCAGACGCAGAGTTTGTGGTAGTTCCGTTCCTGGGAGTGTAAAAAAATTGAGCATTCGACAAGTTTAGGGAAACCCCTATCTCGAAATAGGGATTTCCTGCTTGATGGGGAGAAATATCTTTCTAATTTTGTATCAGCATAAAAAGGTAGAACCGTTAAATGATATAATTATGATGAAGGTGAAAGTATTTGCTTCGTTGATGTTGGCTGGCTTGCCATTTATTTTGGCAGCGCAGAGTAACGACGACCTTTACTTCGTTCCGAAGAAAAAAACGGAAACGAAGAAGGAGACCGTAGTGGCTCCGAAGCAGAATAGTCAGGAGACAACGGTGTATTCCACATCGACTACTTCCACTCCGGTTGTAGTAAAAGATGTGGCAGGAAATACGCGTGATGTAGATGAGTACAACCGTCGGTATACATCGCGTGAAAATACATTCTCTATGCAGAATGATACGCTTTACATTCAGGAAAAACCGTATGGCGAACGAGGAGAATGGGTGAACGGATTTGAAGGTTCGCAGGATGATTACGAATATGCCATGCGTATCGTTCGTTTCCGGAGTCCGCGTTATGCCATACCGGTAAGCAGTCCGTTGTACTGGGATGTAGTGTATGGTGCTTTCCCGTCATGGGACTGGAATGTGTATGATGATGGACTTTATGCTTATGTATTTCCTACCTACAGCAATCCGTTGTGGTGGGATTGGAGATGGAACTGGAGCATAGCCGGGCCGAGATTCAGTTTTGGCTGGGGATGGTCTTCTCCATGGTATTATAGCAGCTGGTATTCTCCATACTGGTATGGCGGTTACTGGGGTGGCTATTGGGGAGGTTACTGGGCCGGTTACTGGGGACCGGGGTGGCATCATCATTATCCGTCGTATGGATGGGGAGGAGGATGGCATCGTGGATATACAGACTATCGCCCGTCACGTTATCAGAATTATACGACTTCCCGTCGGCAGAACATGGTTCAATCAGGAACAATCAGCTCCCGTCGCTCAGGGGATGCTTTCTCTACCCGTTCAGCCGGAAGAGTGGTTCGTCCTAATGAAGTTCGTTCGGTCAGTTCTTCAGTACGTCCCGGAGTTGGAGGAGGATCATCTGTCAGACGTGAAGGAATCTCTACAGGTAGCGTAACTCGTTCTGAACGCAATACCGGATTATATACACGTCCAAGTACGACTATTAATCGTTCTGGTTCCTCTTCTTATACACGTCCGAGCAGTACACGTCGCAGCGTGAATTATAACTACAATGATAATAACAGTCGAGT
>ERZ773209.2164-NODE-2164-length-10475-cov-2.872745_pt1 | contig 10475 bp, 10 predicted proteins | sample MGYA00511109_ERZ773209 | MGnify/ENA primary metagenome ERZ773209 (study PRJEB29015, sample SAMEA2737786) | human gut metagenome | biome: human gut; feature: human-associated habitat; material: faeces | place: China | collected 2012 ...
CGGCTTGGGAACAGGGGTTTTTGAAGAGCTTCCTCAATCTTGTGAACGATCTCGCCGAATCCCGTGCGCAGGTCTACGGCGCATATGCCGACTTCTTCTCCGGCAACGGCTCTTCGGGTTTTGCCGGCAACTGGTCCGAGTTGGTCCGCTATCAGACGGGTGTCGAGGCCCTGCTTGAAATGACGTCCGGGCCCGCGCCCGAGGCGCTGCCCGAGCCCATCGTCATGGACAGGCTGTATGCGAGGCTTTTTCAGGGCGTTGGCGAAAGAACCGTGCCGCTTTGCGCCTCGGCCTACACGGGCGAGCACCGCATGATGTGCGGGGCCGATTGCCGTCGCATGCTTGAAGCCTGCAGGCCTCGGGCTTCGGGTTCGCCGTTTCGGCGAAGATTTGCGACGACGGCCTCGCGAAGCGGATGCCTGCATCGGGCGGCTGGCCCCGCCTTTCCTTTGAGGACGAGGAGGACGTCTTCCGATTCGGCTTGATCGAGCCCGATGAGGCCGGTCCGCAGGAGCTTGCGATGATCGCGACCTCTTCAACCGGAAGGGCCCTTGAGGATCTGCATGAGCTTGAGTTTTCCAAGCACGGGCTCGACGCCGACGGCTTCCTCTTCAGACGACTTTGGGCGGGCTTTCGCGTCATCCGCACGAATCTGACGGACGAAAGTCCCAAGCGGATCGTAAGGCTTGTCGAAAGTCTTTCCGGGATGGCCGAGCCGTTCAGGCTTGAGGAAAGTGCGTCGGATCCCGTCCCGACGGGGGACGCCCTGAAGGGCTGCATTGTGAGCGCCTGGATCTGTCTTGTGATGGAAAAGGTCATGATGCGCGTCCTGAAGGAAACCAAGGGAATGGATCTGACGGCGCATCGGCTGTGTCAGGTCTTGAGGGAGGCTGAGGTCGCCCTTGAAGAAGCCAATCCTCAGGTGCCGTTCTTCCTGCGTCTTCATGAAGGTCAGGTTTTCGACGACATGCTCGTCGCCTTCGGTCTGAAGCCTCTGTGCAGGCTCGAGGAAAAGGCGTCTCTTCGCAGAAAGCTGGGCTGAAGACTTTTCCGCCGATGGCGTGACGCAAGGCCGCACTTCGGGTCAGGCCTGAGCATCGTGCATCGTTTCCCGCTCTCGCATAGGGTCTTTCACGAATATTGTCCCATTCGGGGCGTACGGCGGGGTTACAATTGACAATTGTTCTGTCCCGGAACGCTTCCGCGACAGGTGGTTCAATTGTCCGCAGCAGGCCTCGTGCCTTCCTTCGGCACGCTCAATCGGACACTTCATGGATTCGCTGCAGCTTCGCACAGCCTTTCGGCGCCTTTTCGCGCAGTGGTACCTGCTCGGCCTTGCGGCGCGGTGCCTGCAGTTCACGCTCATCTTCGAGGCGGTCTCGCACGGCGTGGGTGCGGCTTGGATGGGTGCCGTCATGGCGGCGAGTTCCGTGGCCTGCGCCGTCTTCACGATCTATGCGGGACGGCTCTACAACCGCTTCGGGCCTTCGCCGCTCAACCGTTGCGCGGCGCTCTGCTGTGCGGGCGCGGGATTTCTGGCGACGCAGCATGAGGTGCCAGCGGCCCTCGCCGTCGCCTGGATGCTCACGGGCATGACGCTAATGCTCGCCGCAACGGCAGGCTATCGCGGCATCGGCGGACTCTTCGGCGCGGCGGACCGCGTCTCGCGCTTTTCGAGAATGTGCCTGTTGAGCAACGTGAGCGAGATTGCCATGCCCGTCGCGATCGGTGCGCTCTTCTCGCAGGATCCGGACCTGATGCCCTTCATCGTGCTGGCGGTCTCTCTGGCGCTTTCCTTCCTTTCCTCCGGCGTGTCGCGCTCGGACCTCAGGGCGCATGGTCTCGTCGAGTCGACGGACCTGCTCGTGAACATCAGACGCCTCGCGGGCTCGGGGCCGCTGCTTGCGGGCGTGGTGGCGGGCTCGGGCGTCAACGCGCTCTTTTGCATTCTCGACATTCTCGTTCCCACGGCGGGCGGTGGCATGGGCCTCACGACGACCCTGACGGGGACGCTCCTTTCGGCGTGCGCGCTCGCGCAGGTGGCCGCAAGCTCGCTTCTGTCCGTGCGCGCCAATCACAGGACGCTTCTGCCTCAACTTCGCAACGCGCTGCTGCTGGGCGGCGTCGCGCTCTCGGGCGCCGCACTGGCCGACGGATTCGTGTTCTTGCTGGTCGTCGTGTCGGTGGCGGGCTTTGGATTCGGTCTGGTCAGGCCGCTTTCGATGAGCACGATCTTCCAGTACGCGCCGCCCGAATCGGTGGGCGACATCGTGGGCATGAGGTTCATGTTCAACAACCTCGGCCGCATCATGATGTCGCTCTTCATGGCTGCAGGCGTCGGCGGCTTCATGTCCTCGACGGTCTTTCTCAGCATGCTCGCCCTGGTCGTGCTCGTCGTGACGATCGGTGCTTCGATCAGGAGAGGACCTCAGAAAAGAGGTGGAGAAGACTGAGGACCGGGAGACTCCGTCAGTTCTGCAGATCCTCGAGCGGATCGTTGCGGCGCCTGCCCGAAATGATGCTTCGGAAGCTCAAGTCGGCAGAGGATTCATGAAAGCCGTGCGGTCTTGCGGCTCGCACGGCTTTCTGTTTCTGTGGGACGGAAGAAGGACGGAGGACTCAGGAGCCTTCCGTCCCTTTCAGGATTGACTCAGCTCCAGGGCGCCTCCTTGGCGGCATTGCGGCCCGCGATTCGACCGTATACGATGCAGTCCGTCACGGCGCAGGATCCGAGGCGCACGGCGCCGTGCACGCCACCCGTGGATTCACCTGCGGCGTAGAGTCCGGGAATGGGTTCGTCTGCATCGACGTCGAGCGCGTGCGCCTGCATGTCGGTGTAGATGCCGCCCATGCAGTGGTGGACCTTCGGAACCATGGCGGAGACATACCAGGGCCCTGTGCCCATCGGCACGGCCTTCTTGTTGACGTAGCGGCTGAGATGCGCGTCGCGGCCCGTCTTCACGGCCTCGTTCCATTCGGCGATGCTCTTCCTGAGGCCCTCGAGATTGATCTTTTCACCTTCCGCCAGCGCCTCGAGCGTGTCGTACCTGCGCACGCAGCCGCGCTCGAGCGCCTTCTCGAGAAGGCCCGGACGGGAGATGCCCATGGGCTTGACGCCGCCTGCGTCAGCCACGGCGTAGCAGTGCACGCCCTGGTTGAGGAGGTTCATGATGGCGTCCGCACGGACCTTGCGGTTGGCGAGCTCATCAACGAATCGGGAGCCGTTCCGGTCCTCGACCCAGACGCCGAACATGGCGGCCGCGCCCTGCGCGAAGAAGAGCGCAATGCCCATGCCTTTTTCCGACGGCGCTGTCCACGGCACGCACTGGATCCAGTCGGTCTGGATCATGTGGCAGCCGATGCGGGCGGCCTCGCGCCAGGCTTCAGACGTGGCGCCCGGCTGGCAGGTGGTGCCGAGTTTGTCGGTGAGCTTCGGATCCTGAATCGAGCGGAACTTCACGTCGGCGCCGAAGCCTCCGTGCGCAAGGACGACGGCGCGCCTTGCGGCGATGAATTTCACCTTGCCCGAGCTGCGGTCCGGGAACTTGTAGCCTTCGCGGACCTGAACGCCCTCGACGCCGTTGTCACCGCGGATGATGTGTTCGACGAACACGCGGTTGCGCAGCGGAATGCCGAGTTCCTTGCACTTGTCGAGTTCCTTCGTAACGATGCCCGAACCCGAGCCGTTCGTCGTCGTGACGTAGCGCGGAACGGAGTGACCGCCTTCCTGGCCGATGGCGTCGGGCAGGTACTGCACGCCGAGTTCCTTGACGGTCCATTCATAGTTGGAGAGCGCATGCTCGGCCAGATAGCGGACCTTGCTCGAGTAGTTCATGTAGTTGCCGGCCGTGAGAATGTCCTTCTCAAGCAGCTCGACCGAGTCCTCGATCTTGTGGAGCTTCTGCTGCGGGCAGCCCGTGGCGGTCAGAATGCCGCCGTTGATGATCGAGTTGCCGCCGAACGTGGCCATTTTTTCAAGAACGACGACGTTCGCGCCCGCCTTCTTCGCCTCAATGGCGGCGGCAAGACCGGCAAAACCCGAGCCGATGACGACCACGTCGACGACTTCGTCCCACTTCTGCTTCGGAGAGGCGACGGCGACGGTGGAGCCTGCAAGAGCCGCACCGGCGGCGACTGCACCCTGGATGAGATGACGGCGGGAAAGATCGGTCATGGTAAATTCCTCCTCAAACTGACTCCAGACGAGCCGACTTCTCCTGAGGCCGCATCCGGAGATTCCGCCCTTCGCCCCGACGGGACGCGGGCGAGCACAGGGCGCACTTTGTCGCCCTTCGTTATCATCCTACTATCGACAGGCGCAATGCGGGAGAGAACAAACCCGCATCCGAATCACCTCCCACTGAATTCCCGTTCAGGCCTATACGTCACTACCACAGTTCTTGACAGGACATGGAAAGACGACGCCGCAGGCGTTTTGACCCCTCAACGCCCCTTTCCTCACGGTAACCGACGTTACACTTTAAAATAAAGTTGCATTTTCGACTCATGATTACGTATTTTTACTGAGTTTTTCTTTGCACTTTTCCGCCAAAAATCAGCAGAATCCCCTCGTCCCTAGGGATTACGCGAAGTACCTAAGGACTTCCCCTAAATGCATCTCGCGTATTTCCCGCATTTTTGTTAGCATGAGGCTGACCAAAACAAGCGCATTGAACAGCCGTTCAGACCAGAAGAAGGCTGTTGCGGATTGAGGCGGTCGCGCCGGGAAAAGATACCTTCCCGGCAGCCCGGCGGGGAAGCGTCAGGCGGGTTCCGAAAGGAGCGCGGGCGCGCCCACCCGGGTCAAGCACGGGCGGCGCCATCCCTTTCACACCAGTCGCCCGTTACGGACCGCGTCCGGGTGAAAGACGGACGCAAGAACCGGTAATCGTCAACCCATGCTCATCGGCGTTCTGCTTGGCATCGCTGCGGGTGCTCTCTGGGGCCTCATTTACATTGCGCCCCTTCTTCTACCGCAGTACAACCCCGTTCTCGTCGCCCTCGGGCGATTCATCGCCTTCGGCCTCGTGTCGCTGCCCTTCATGTTCTTCATGAAGGAGGACCTCAAGCGATTCACGAAGCCCGACATCATCGAAGCCTTCCGGCTTCCCTTCTTCGGCAACGTCGTCTTCTACAGCCTGATCACCGTCTGCATCCGCATGTCGGGCGCTCCGCTTGCCGGCATGTTCATGGCCGTCATTCCCGTGCTCGTCGCCATCGTGGCGAACGTGCGCTATCAGCGCGAGGGCCGCGGCCTCTCGTGGGGCTCCATCACGCCGCCGCTCGTGCTCATCTTCTTCGGCCTCGTGATCGCCAACTGGACCGAATTCCAGTACATCACCTCCTCGGGCTCCACGGGCCTCGACTTCTGGATCGGCGTGCTTTTCGGCATCGCGGCCGTGATCTCCTGGACCTGGTTCTCCATCATGAACGGCGAATGGCTTCTCGCCCACCCGAAGCACAGCTCGTCCGCCTGGACGGCCCTGCAGGGCGTCACGGTGCTCCCCGTCGTCATGATCGCCTTCGCGATCCTCGCCTGGCCGTGCGGCTGGATGGACACCTCGGTGTCGCTTCTCGGTGAAACGCCGCTGCGCTTCCTCGGCGTGGCCCTCATGATCGGCCTGCTCTGCAGCTGGGTCGCCATGCTCTGTTGGAACCAGATGTCCCAGCGCCTGCCCTCCGGCCTCGGCGGCCAGCTCATCGTCTTCGAGAGCATCTCCGCCGTCGTCTACGCCCTCATCTGGCGCGGCGAATGGCCCACCATCACGATGGTCATCGGCTTCACGATCCTGCTCGTGGGCGTGATGTGCTCCCTCTACGTCTTCGGCAAGTCCCCCGCCAAGAAGGAGGACGAATCAAAAAAAGCGTGCGCGGCCCCGTCGAAGGCCGCGAAGCCTGAGGAAAAGCTTGAAGGCGAGGCCGCGTAAGGCCCCGCCGCGAAAAGACCTTCGACATTGAGAAACGGCCCTGTCGCCTGTATGGCGTCCGGGCCGTTTTCCATTCCCCCCTTCAGAAACGTGCCTTCCTACGGCAGCGCGAAGCAGATCTGCGAATTCTCCGCATCGAGCCTGTAGATGCGGTATTCGACGGGCAGGTGCCCGAAGGCCATCGAGATGCGCGCAAACCTCAGCACGGGCATCGGATCGGGAACGGCGAGCCGCACGGCCTCGCTCCCCTTCACGCACTCGTACCTCACCGCGCAGCGCTGGCTCGTGATCACCACGCCCATTTCGCGCGCATAGAACCTGTAAATCGAGTCGTCGGGCCTGTAGCCCCTGCGGTAGCGCTCGGCCGTGAGTCCGGGGAAGAATTCGGGCAGCAGGAAGATCTCGTCCGAGGCCGCAATGCGCTCGCCCTCGGGCGTGCGCTTGACCATGTGCCTCACCATGTGGATCACCGTGTCGCCCGCCCGGATCCCGAGCCCCGCCGCAGCCTCCGCCGGACAGGGCGCCTCCTCAAGCAAGACGAGCCGCCTGAAGTCGAAACGCGTGCTGCCGTCCAAACTCTCGAAGGGCTGGAACCTGTTCTCCTCGGCCACCGTCGCAAGGGTCGCCGCAAACGTGCCCGCACCCTGCCTGCGGATGAGCGCACCTTCCTCAACCAGAAGCTCCACGGCTCGCCTGAGCGTGCCGAGCGATACGCCGAGCTCCTCAGCAAGCACCGACTCCGTCGGAAGCCTGTCGCCGGGATGCCAGTCCCCATGCCGAAGCCTTTCGACCAGCACATTCCTCACCTGCTCGTAGAGCGGGCATCTCGCAACGGCAAGACGCCTCCCCGTCTTCCTCAGCATGTGCGTTTCCTCATTCTTGTGTTTCACGGTCATTTGCGCCTCCTCTACTCCTGCAGGAGTAGAAATTCATTCATATTGTAGATGCCCCATATGCAACTCCGCCACCGAATGCCCCGCGGCGTGCCGGCCGCATCATGCGTTTCCCAACGGTCAGGTCTGTCAGCATTCGTTACGCGCACGCTCGGGCGCGACGCCGCGTGCTTAGAATGACCTCACTCGCAATGCGAACGACTCAACTTTCCGCATCATCATGAACTTCAGGACGCTTTTCACACCCGCCGCCCTTGCGGGCCTTCTTGCTCTTCCGGGCGCCGCCTCGGCGCTCGACGCCATTCCCGCCTCCTGTCTCAAGTGCAGGCAGTCCCCGGACGACACCGCCTTCATCACCTGCCTCTACGAATGTCTCGCGGATCTGAAGACCGCACCCGGCGCTTCCTCGGGCGACGCTTCGAAGTCGAAGGCCGGGACGCCTTCGACCGATTCCGGAAAGTCGGGCAAAAAGACGCAGGCCGACGGCCTTCCCGCCTTTGAAGGCGGCTGGACGGTCTACGACAGGCCCGACGCCGCCGAGGGCGATCAGGCCCGCAGCGCCGAGCTCCTGAGCCGCAGCGCCGTCTCCGCCTTCTTCCAGCGCGTGCAGCCCGTTCTCGTCCTCGCCAAGGAAAAGAAGGGCGACGTCCATGCCTTCCTCAACCTCGAGCCCGCCGTCGTGGGCTCCTTCTCGGATCGCGTCCTCGTTCAGTTCGACGAGAGCAGGCCCCGCGCCCTGCCGCTCCGCGCCCTGATGGGCGGCAGCGCCGTCCTTCTTCAGGACAAGACCTTCCTCAAGGACCTTGCGTCCGCAAGGAAGCTCTACGTCCGCCTCGACCTCTTCGGCGCGCCCGCCCAGACCATGGCCTTTGATCTCGGCGACGTCAAGGGCGTCATGAAGTGGCTCGACGAGGCCGACGCCGTCAGGAGCTGAGACTTTCCCTGGCGACTGTCCGACCTGCTCGTCAAAAAAGGCGGTGCATCTTCCTGCACCGCCTTTTTCAACTCCTCAATCCCGATGCCTTGCGAGCGAGCACCAGGCCGCGAGAATCGTGAAGAGCGTCACGCCCGCCATGATCTCAAGCGCAGGATGAATCGAACCGCCCGTCTCGAGCCTTCGCATGACGATCTTCCCGCCGGCTCTCGCCCATTCGCAGGCAAAGAGCACGTGAAGAAGTGCGAGAAGGCGCGTGGCGCCCGCACCCTTCACGGCCAGAAGGATGAGTGCGCCAAGCGGCGCGGCCGCAGCCGCAAGCGGCACGCCGTGGTAGAGAAGATGCGCGCAGAAGAGCAGCGTCGAGAGCGCGGGCGGGATCGAGAGCAGCACCTTCCTCATCATGCCATCTCCTTCTTCGCCGCAGTGTTCCTCGGCTTTTCGGGCGCCTTCACCGTGAGGCTCTTCACAAGATGCCTGATGGAAAGCACGGGATGCGATGCCGCAAGACGCGGCCCCGCATGGCGCATGACCTCACGCGCCTGCGCCTTCTCCTTTGCGCGATAACAATGGATGCGGCACTTGGCGCAGACGGGCTTCGACGCACCGTACGGACAGCACGCAAGGCGCTTGAGCGCATACGCGAGGAAGGCGCTGCATTCGGGACAGAGCCCGTCGGGGCGCCCCGACGTGCCGTGGCGGTCCCTGCAATACATCGCCGTCATGATTCGGATCGTCTCCGCCTCCTCGCGAAGGACGGGATCGGTCTCAAGTCTTGCCATGCGAGAATTCGCCTCAGTCATGTGCATCTCTCCTGATCGCCTGTGAAAAATGGGGATCTTAGTGAACACAGTCTGAGGCTAGCCTTAAGAACGGCACCATCCCCTCCTTCGGAGAGAGGCGGCGGGCGTCACCCCATCACCTTCGGGATGGCGTCGGCGATGAGTCTCGTGAAACCCCGCCCCGGCACGGCATTGACGCTCACCACCTTTCCCTCTCGCGCGAGGAGCTCGAACTTCACCGCCCCGCCGCCCGCATAGCCGCCTATCCTGCCGGACTTCTCGACCACGCGGTGGCATGGAATGATGACGTGCAGGGGATTGGCGCCGACGGCCGAGCCGACGGCGCGCGAGCCGCCCTCGCATCCCGCCATGAGGGCGAGCATGCCGTAGGTGGTGGCGCAGCCGTAGTTGATGTCGGTCAGCACGTGCCAGACGTGTCGCTGAAAGTCGGTGCCGTGAAGACGAATGGGAAGCTCGAAGATCGTGCGCCGGCCCGCGAGGTACTCCATGATCTGCACCTCGGCCTCGTCGATGAGGGACGAGTTGCCCTGCAAGACCGCCCCGGCGCCGCATCGCCCTGCCGTACGGGCGATGATGCGCTCCACTCTTTCGGGCTCTCCCGTGAGCCAGAGCGCAAACACCAGCGCGCCTTCGCAGGCTCCCACTCTCATTTTGCCGAGCGGCGTTTCTATGTCTCGGGTAACGATGACGGCCATGATCTTCTCCTGCAAGCAAAAGTCTGAAGAGATTAGCTTAGCGCAGATCCTCTCCGCGCTCCTCCCCTGCACTTTCGCCGCACGGGACGATCATGAGCGCTGCCAGTATCGTCTCACGTCGCGCGGTCTCGGCAGTCCGCTCACCTTCTCCTCCAGATCGCAAAGGATCTCGTTGGCCTCCTGCAGGATGTCGAGCCTGTAGTGCACGATGCCGCCCTCGACGCGGCGCACGTCGTTTCGCCTCCACTCGGCCGCCAGGCGGTCGACCCACCCCATGGAGCAGCCCAGCACGCTGCGGATGATGCTGCGGGTGAGTACTCGCGGCGCGATCACCTCGTCGCCTTCGAGGTGCCCGAAATGGCTCGTCCAGCTCAGGAGTACGACCTTCATCGCCTGCTCGGAGTTCAGGAGCGTGAGACAGGCGAAGGCAAGGCGGTCGGAGAGCATTGAGAGTTCGCACTGAGTGGCGAGCAGCATGAAGAGATCGGGATTGCGTCTGGCGATTTCGAAGAACTCCCGGTGCTCGCACCAGACGATGGAGGTGGGCAGGATGGCCTCGTAGGCGCCGACTGCGGGACGGTGCGAGAAGATGTTGAGGTTGCCCGTGGCGATGTTGCCGGGCCCCGCGAGGCCGATCTGATTGTCGGACTTTGCGCCGTAGGTGCCGAGCTTGCGCGCGACGAGGCCCTTCTTGACGACCGCGAAACGGCTCACGGGTTCGCCCTCGCGGTAGATCTGCGCGCCGGGCGCGAGCACGGCCTCCTGCCCGATGTTCTCAAGAAGCCTCAGAAGCTCGGGATGGAGCGGCGGGCAGATCCACGGCACGAGCGGAATGCGGTGGAAGTAGTCTTCAATGGGAAGGCATCGGGTGCCAGCAAAGGTCGGTTGGGCGGAGGCGCTCACGGCCGGGCTCCTTCTGGTCGAAAGATCCGCCTTCACGGCGAAGGCAAGGTCTTCATCTGGGTCATTGGGCCTTATTTTAGCCGCCGCACAAACGTTTTGGAAAAAGTCCGCCATCAGAACCCGAAACCGACAAAGCCGGCCGTCTGCGAGGGACGACCGGCTTCGCCGGGCGGCGCATGTACAGGCTTGCGCCGCAGCTGAGAATGGTTCGATTGACGCGCCTTACTTCGCCTTGCCGAACCACTTCATCATGAGCTTGTCGAATTCGCCGTTTTCCTTGAGGGCCTTGAGGGCCGCGTTGAGTTCGGCGGCGAGTTCGG
>ERZ773209.2168-NODE-2168-length-10463-cov-5.585031_pt1 | contig 10463 bp, 2 predicted proteins | sample MGYA00511109_ERZ773209 | MGnify/ENA primary metagenome ERZ773209 (study PRJEB29015, sample SAMEA2737786) | human gut metagenome | biome: human gut; feature: human-associated habitat; material: faeces | place: China | collected 2012 ...
TTTTGCAAGTTAAAAGTAAATAAACCGCTATCTTCACTACGTGATAATATAATCGCCTTATAAATTTTAACATATGAGCGCTCCTTCATGTCACAAAACGCTACAGTAACAAACGTTTGAAATAAAATTTCAGTAAAAATAACAAAAAATGCAGGCATAACAAGTCGCCGTTATGCCTGCACACAATATTAAATTTGTAAAAAATTGATAGAAGAAGCTTTTTAGATTATGCTTCTACGCGCATACCTCCGTCCACAAAGTGAACCTCTGCCTTGCGCTCGCGCTCGTGGCGCTGTTTGTCCCATTGATACCAAGGATATTTATCCTCTGCCTGCCAATTATGCGGATTATCAGGACCGGGACCGGGATCCGGATCAGGTTTTGTACCGGAATCGGTTACGGTCAACGTGCCGGGGTCAATAGTAATTACATAGTTGTTTTCAATACTATCATTACCAATCAAAACCCCAATAGCATCACTATAAATGCCTTCTTTATTCCAATCAGCATCTGAATCAAGATTATACGTCAATTTGAGATCGTTCTCTTCATCTCCATTAACCAAATTAAGTATGCTCTTCAAGGAATATGTAGGTTCAATGCCAACAGTAGTAGTTGAATCATTAACAGTTATTGTCAGCTCTGCCTTCGTTACTTCGGACTTGCCTCCGTCATAACTAATGTTATAGTTCGTTGTCAGATTGTTTATACCGCTGACATTGCCGTTCCAACCATAATCCCCGCCTGCATTGTTGGTATGAGTATTGCCGTCCTTCAATGCGCTGTCGTCAGTCATAGTGACTTTCACATTGTCCTTGCTTAATTCATCACCATTCGTCAGACCGGTTACCTCGTTCATACCATAATCATTCAGGTTCGGACTGCCGTATTTATGCACTACATCACTCAGCGTTATTGTCAGCTCTGCCTTCGTTACTTCGGAGTTCTGAACACCTTCTACTGTTTTTTTATAAGTATAGCTACCATCACCATTTACAGCGAACGCAAAATTGCCGTTTTCATTATTTAATTTAAAATCGCCACCCCAATCGTAAGAGGTTTTAGCATTATTGGTTACTCTATCACCGCTGGTACCTGCAATCGCGCCGTCGTTATTTTTGTCATGGGTAAAGGCAATTCCATTTTGCGCATTAAACAACTCATCCAGCATCTCATCATTTAGTTCGCCTTTAAGAACACCCTTATCCGCAACACTTACAGTATAACCATATTTATCAGCGTCGACAATATGCTTATTGTCGGTAGCTTCATTCTTATTGGTAACATTAGCATTGCCATAAACACGTGTAATATCATCCAATTTAATGTTAAGCGTTGCCTTTTCAATGTCAAAAGTACCAAAGTCAAAACCTAAATTGTTATGTTCTACAATCTCATCATTTTCAACAATATCAATTTGCTTGGTCTTGAACATATCATAACCCTTGCCAACCAAGGTTTTGCCGTTTTTAGCCAGCAAACCGCTTGCAATCAGCAAGTCATTTAAAGAATGGGCTCCCGCTGCGCAACTAATAGTACCCACTTTCACATCAGTCTCTCTGCCAACAGTCCAAACATCAGCAGAAGTAGCTGTAACATTTTGAAGTTCAAACCCCTGCTCTTTAGCATTGTAGACCATGTTGGTGAAGCCTTCCACCGGAGTAAACGTAAGCTTTGTCAGGAATACGCTCAACAGCTTATTGGCGCCATAATCACTTTTATCGCCGTAGGTTTTCCAAACGTTGGAATCGTTAGCGTCAGTAGTATTATCAACATTCATTGAATTACCGCCGCCAATAGCGCCAGTTGTGTTATCAGTCATAGCCATATCATAAGCGTTAGTTACAGTACCATCATTATAGCCTACGACTGTACCAACAACTTTATTATCAGCAGTGCCTGTAACCACTCCGGCATTAAACACTTGGTCAACCGTACCGGCATTATTACCAACTACGCCGCCAACGTTAGTTCCGCCTTCAACAACACCGGTGTTATAACCCGCAGTCAAGCTACCGGTTTTATTATTATCAGTATCTTTTGAGTTACTGCCAATCAAACCGCCGATATCATGACTATTCTTATCCATTTGATACCAAATAGTAGATTCGTTGCCGTCAGCGTCAGTGATTGTTTTGGAGTTCCAATTTTCTGCCGGTTCTACATCAGTGCCTTTACCACCGATAACAGTACCGTTGTTGTAAACCTGATGTGCATAATAGTTACCATCATCATCGCGACCACCAGTAATAGTACCCTTGTTGATACCAATCAAGCCGCCGACATTTTCCATGCCTACTACCAAACCGTCAACGGTATTGATAAGGTCAGAGTTACTGATATTGCCGCTGTTAAGACCGATAATACCGCCGGTCCCGTCAAGCGTACTGCCAATAACTGTTCCGCTGTTTTTCAAAACAGCTTCAGAAATATCAGCTCTGTTCTCGCCAAAAATACCACCTGCGCCATTATTAGTGGCAATAACAGTACCTTGGTTTTGAATTTCAACAACATCATCATGTGCTGTGCCAACAACCTGACCTACATTAAGTCCTGCTACGCCGCCAACATATTTTGCGCCCACAACCTTGCCGCTGTTGCTATTGCCTGCGCCGGTAATCGCGCTATTACCAGCTTCAAATTTCTCATTGCCATTTGCATCAAGCTCAGGATTACCATTTGCACCTACAACTAACGTGCCGTTAACGCCGACAATACCGCCTACATATTCAGCTCCTTCAGCTAAAACGCTGCCCGTATTGGTAGCGTTGGTAATTGTGCCTTCGTTGCGTCCGGCTACGCCGCCAAAATATTTCGCATCCATATTCTTATCTGCAACATAAAGCGTGATATTACTGTTGGTATTTTGAATTAAACCGCCGAGTCCGTTAACGCCAACAACGCCGCCTACATTAGTCTGACCATAAACTCTTCCTTCGTTGACCAGTCCCATATCGTTAGCGACAATTTCTCCCGCGTTGGTGCCTGCCAAACCGCCTACATTATTTTTGCCTTTAATCGTAGCATTGGCGTCGTTGATAATGTTGTTCATATGAGACTGTGAACCGTTAACGCCTACGATACCACCCACATTTTCGTTACCGGTAACTTCGCCGGTGTTACGACCGCTGTTGATGACCATTTCGTCGCTCTTACCAATGATACCGCCTACGTTTTGAGCGTTAGGACCGCTGGAAATGATATCGCCTGCGCTCACAACTTCTTGCAGATTGCCGGTAGTTCCGTTACCCACAATGCCGCCTACGTTTTCGCCGCCGCTAACCTGCGCTACGTTATACGCTTTGGTAATTTGCGCACCATCTTTGTTAATACCGGCAATACCGCCTACGTTATCAGATATAATATTGCCACCCACACTATAAGTGCCGTTAACAATGCCCAAATTTCTTACGGTATCCAAAACTGCATTACCACTATTAATAGCAACAATACCACCAAGAGCATGAGCGCCTTCAGTCGAAGTTACGTCGGAATTAGCAACACTATTATCAATTTTAGCTTGATTGTTACCCGTAGCGGTATTCACACCGGCAATGCCGCCTGCATAGGATGTTCCTGTTCCAGTCTTAGCTACCGTAGTAGCGACTGCATCGTTTACGTTGGCATTACTAATAGTACCATTGTTAATACCTGCAATACCACCGGCACTACTTATACTACCGCTAACACCCGGATTAGTTCCGGCTATTTGATCCGCATTCACAGTCTTGTCACTATTAACACGGTTGCCAAAGGTAGTAACATTATCAATCGTGCCTTTGTTGATACCGGCAACAGCGCCTACGGTGCCGCCTTTAAAGCTGCTGGAATAAATGTTTAGGTTAGAGACTTCGCCTACTTGTTCTTTTTCATCAACAATTGCGGTACCAATTACGGAGAACAAGCCTGCCGAATCATTATCAACATCTAAGCCAACAATAGTATTGTCGCGTCCGTTAAATTTACCGGTAAATACCTTCGTACTATCAACATTAGAATCACCATCAACATCAGCACCAATAGCCGTAAATTTACCACCAGTCAACTCCGCAGCATCAATATCATTTTTCAAAGCAAAGTTATAGGTGAGAATATCAAGAGCATTTTCACCAGTACCATATCTACCAATATCGTTATGGATGCCTTGTAATGCCGCTGCATCATCTATCCAAATATGGAAAAGATCAAAGCCTTTTTCAACGCCTTCTACCTTCAAAGCACGCAGCGCATTACCAAGATCAGTGTGACTTGCAAGCTCAAAGCTATTGCCATTCCACAAATCCATGGTAATCATAGCGTCAGCAACATTACTAAAAGATATGGTATTAGAGTTTGTGTCATTTTCAGTAGTGGTCTTGAAATGCTTAACAAACTCTTCGCGAGCTGTTTCTTGAGCATTAGGACTAGTTACCGCGCCAATATTGGTAATATCCAGCACAGTATCTTCTGCTGCGTTTAAAGCGAAATCCTTGCCAATGCTCAAATCGCTGTCCACATAAACATTTTTACCTTCAATGGTCAAGTCCTTAGACGAATTGATGTAACCTTTTCCGGCAACGCCTAATAGTACGTCAACGTCGCCATTTTGGGAAGTGATAGTAATGTCGCCTTCTTTGCCTGTTGCTGTAAAATAACGGCTGTAATATTCGCCAACAGCAGGCATAGCTTCATCCTTATTAGCGATATTAGCAATAATTTGATCTTGAAAATCACCTATATTATTATTATCTTTATCTTGCGGATCAGTAGGATATCTGCCGATATTAGGCACAACAACGTTAGTATCGCCATTCGACGTAACCTCACCGATAATCTCTACATCGCCCTCGGCTCGCAATGTAATACCGCTGCCACCTTCTACTTGACCGGTGGAACGAATAATGCCGTAGTTTACCAGCTTGCCGCCGTTAGTCAAAGTACCATTTTCTTCTTCGCCGCTGGTTACGTTAATGGTACTGCCATACAGCTTAGCGCCGCTGCCCAGTAATACATCGCCGCTATTAACGTATGTTTTACCATCATTATCTTGCGTTTCACTGTATACGTTATTTATTGACAAAGCTCCCTTAGCATACAGCGTGCCGCCATACAATCTGCCATTAGTATCAAAATCGTTAATGCTCAAATTGCCGTTGAACACAGCAAACGAAGCGCTGCGGTCAGGATTGATTTTATTCCAATCAAAGGAAATAGTATTCAATTCACCTCCACCTTTATCATTAGCATTGATAATAGTCAACAAGGGATTATAAGCAGTACCATATTGAACGCTGTGAATATTTTCCCTATTTTGTTTATCATTATCGGAATTGTTACCAAAATAACTATTAGATTTAGGCATAAAAGCGTTTAGAATGGGCGTAGTAGCAATTTTATTGCCATCAGGAGCTTCGTAATTATAAATACGCCAAGCACCATCGCTGCCGAAACCATTCTTGCCATCAACTAAGCTAGCATCACTGAAGCCAAAGTCTGTGTACTTACTCCAATTCGTTCTATCAGCATATGTTATAAAAGTAGCGCCATTAAGCTTACCTGCAGTATTTAAATTTTTAAAGCCATCATGTTGATTACTACCGGTAGTTACTTCTTCAACCTCAGGAGTGATATAGTAAACGTGGGTTGGAGTTACAGTTACATCAGTATCCTTAATGCCATATATAGCTCCTAAATTATCTGTTTTAGAACCGTTATCAAAAGCGTACAAATTACCCAAAGTATATGCATTATTTACCACAAGCTTTTTGGTACTACCGCCCCAATTAAAAACGCCACCAACAATACCGCCAACGCTGTTACCACCGTTAGCATTAAAACTTCTCAAAGTACCTAAATTATAAGCATTTTCAATTTTAACAGAACCAACAGATAAACCGCCGACAATACCACCAACTTGGCTTGTTGCAGAGTCACGATTATAAACAGTAATATTGCCAGTGTTAAAGCTATTATTTATATTTCCCGAAGCCATATAACCGGCGATACCACCTACTACACTATATCCATTATAAATAGCGCCAGTGTTATAAGTTTTTCCCACTTCGCCACTCAAGCGACCAACTACACCGCCTACATGACGACCATATAACTCAAATTTGCTATCGCCAATAACACCAGCATTATGTACATCGTATATAACTGCTGTAGCTCCACTTTCTTCAGTAGTATCGCCTACGATACCGCCCATATTTATGGTACCACGTAAATCATCGCTAGCAATTTGTCTAGTAGTTTTAATTGTTCCCGTATTATCGCTTGCTGCAACCTCGCCGTTATACATTAAACCAACAATGCCGCCAATACCAGTAAATCCCTGAATATCGCCACGATTGTAGCAATCATAAACAGCAGCCAAAGATTCAGTATTTTCACCTATTGCTCGCGTTGTTGAACGGTTAATTTTACCTACGATGCCACCAACATTAGCTGCTTGAGCTGCATCAGGAGCTTGAGTACCGGTAAACATCTGAGAATGAACGTTGCCTCGGTTGCCGCTTTGGCTTATAAAGGCATTGTCACCATACATCAAACCAACGATACCGCCCATATTGCCAATGTTGAAAAGTTCTTTAGTACTTCCATCATCCTTACGAGGACGAATTTGCTCTTGCACAAATGTATTATTATATCTCGCTCCGGTAGCAGTAATCTCACCACCATTATTGGAAGAAAGTGTTACAGTGCCGTTTTCCAAATAACCTGCTACGCCGCCCACATTATGTGCGCCAAAGACAGTATTTTCTTTGTTTTCGGCATTAGTAATAGTAACTTTAACAGTAGAGCTATCACCCTTTGCACTGCCAACAATACCGCCCACATTACCTGCATGATAATATTTGTTTGAATCAGTACCAGTTGAAGCAGTAGAAACACTACCGCCTTCATTAGTAACATCGGCCAAATTGGAAGCACCAGTAATTTTGCCTGCAATACCGCCAACATTAGCAACATCAACATCCACTTCCAATGTATGGACAGGCCCATTTAATCCAGTTTGTTCATTGCCATATTCATCATATATAACTTTAGTTGAATATTGATATTTTTCGTTAGTCGAACCCGTCGCCGTTACATCTTGAGTATTCACAGCATCACTAATATTAACATTCTCGCCGCTGCCTACAATACCGCCAACATTATAGCCGCCTTCAACCTTCAAGTTATTTTCAACCTTGCTTATATCAGCATATTGGGCAGAACCTGCAATACCGCCAATGTTAAAAGTGTCAGTTCCTGCGACATTATTAGTATTCTTACCATGAACACGACCAATGTTTTCTGCGTCGTTTATTTCAGCATAATTATTATTATCAGTACCAGCAATACTGCCAACTATACCGCCAACATTACTAGAACCATCAACATTACCCGTATTTAGAATATCGCTAATAGTAGTTGCAGATTTACCATTTTTGTCTTCAACCTTGCCCACAATACCGCCAACATTGTTACCACCGGTTACGTTAATAGAGTTGCGCACGTTTTCAATCGTGGTGTTCTGTGCCAAACCAACTAAAGCACCAATATTATTGCCGCTGCCACTCACTTCACCGCCGGTCAGCAGCACGTTTCTAATTTCCGCATTTTGGGTCACGCCAAATAAGCCAAGATTATCTTGAACAATAGTATTGCTACCCGTAACATGCAAATCAAAAATAGCAAAGTCAATGCCGTCTACATTGCCTGCCAGGCCGTCCAATTTTCCGGTAAAAGGATTTGCAGAATCACCAATAGGAGTAAAGCTATTATCAACCGTACTAATAGCGCCAATGCCGTTACGCAGGGCATAGTTGCCATCAAGATTAGTGTTCATAGCTTGCAGCTGCTCTAAATCGCGCACCCACATGTAACCGTCGGCTTTTTTAAAATCTGATGTAGCACCATCATTCTCTTGAATTGTTGCTATTTTGGTAGCATCATTTTTACCAGCATAAGTATCATTACCTACATCATAAGCATTATAGCCAATAACTATATTATCCTTACTGTTGGTTTTAATAAGAATATCTTGGGCTGCCATTTTGTTTTCCAAGCCATTAGTAGTCAACAGCTCCGTATCCAGCACAATGCGGTTGCCATCAAAGGTAACATTATTGGCGTTGATATGGCCAAGGCTCATCAGCTCTGCCGGAGTTTGCGGCTGGTCGCTAGCCAGCATAGCGTTAATATTACCACCATTCGCACCATTAAAGTTTACTAATTTACTTTCATCTAATTTTTTATTCGACACATACAAGCTGCCAACATCCACCTGCGCAGAGTTGCCAATAAATACGCCTGCCGGATTAACAATAAATATATTGCCGCCTGCAGTTGATTTCAAAGTACCGCGAATTTGGGACATACTTCCGCCTGCGTCATAGTTTAAAATGTTAAATTGACCATTGCCATCACGGTTGGCAGTATCAAAGTTAACAGTAGCAATAGAGCCAATACTGAATTTACCCCATTTTATTACAGCGTTTATCTCTTCTTGCTTAATATTCATGGTGTTATTATCAAACTTTACAGTGTCATTGGGATTTATAATATTACTATTTGGTCCACCCATAATCCACTGTCCGTTTACCGGCAGCTGGGTATTAGGCATAACCTCGGCATAAGCGCTGGCGCTGTAGCAGAACAGCGCGCCGGTCAGGCACGCTAATTTTATATAATGGTTTAATCGTTTGCTTTTAGATAATTTCATAGCTTTTACCTCGCTTAAAACATCTTGTATACCTGGAACCACATCCGTCCGTCATGGTTGTGGTCTTCGCTTATATTATCTTCGCCGTTTATTTTCCGGGCATAGTCAAATTGTGCGTACCAGTCGCCGGGCTTAGCATAGCGCAGTCCCACGCCCCAGCCCGCCAAATTGCGGTGCTCGCCGTAGCCCTTGCTGCGCGTTACCTCGCCCACGTCGATAAAGGCCGCCGCTTCCAAGCCTTCTACGCCCGTCGCCCGGCGCAGCTCCACCGTCGCCGTATAGCCTACGTCGCCGCTGGTTTCGCTGGCAGGATATGCCCGCACGCCGCTCATGCCGCCAAGATAAAAACGCTCGCTGCCGTCCAGTCCGCGGCTGGCAAGCTGCGCGCTGGCGTTAAAGCGCAAATTCCACAGCTTCCAATAGCGCACATGGTTAAAATCTGCCGTCAGTTTGTGATAGCCGCCGTCGTAATAAGCGCCGCCGTTATCTGTCTCAATATCGCCGTACCAGTAAATTAAGTTGCCGCCGGTAAACCGGTTCGGCAGATATTCACTGAAGGCTACGCCTGCGTGGAATACGTCCGCGCTTTTTTCGGTGCCTATCTTCCAGTTCAGCTGGGGAATTAAATCAAAACGCATATCGTCGGTAATTTTTCTATGGTCATAACCGTAAATGGCGGTCAGCTTTTTGCTTTTATCGCGATAAATCGGCGTCAGGCCGTAAAAGCTGAAGCCCTCGGATTCGCCGGTCGGGTTCCAAAAGTTTACCGTGCCCAAATCGTAGCTGCTTTTGCTGTAGCCAATGCCCCAGCGCGTGCCGCGTCCGCCGATGGCTGTTTCGTAGTTTACGCCGTAGTTTTTGGTGTGCTTGTTGCTGATATAGCCGGTAATGCCAATTTTATCGCCCTGGTGTCCCGGGTTGTTGATTTCGGTATGGATGCCGTAGCGGTAACGTCCGCTGCTTTTGCTGCCGCCGTTATCGGCAAAAATATAGTTGTTCCATACGCGGCGTTCCAGCACTTCTACATCTAATGAAGTGGTCGCAGGCTTGCTGCCCGGCTGTAAAATGCCGCGGCCAATAACTCCCGGCAAATCGTTTAAATTATTCAGCACGCTTTCCAGCTTTTTATCCGTGATTACCTCGCCGCTGTGCAGGGGCTTCATAAATCTTTGGATTACTCTGTCCGCTACGTCGCTGCCGTTAACCTTGAGGTTGATTTTATCGAAGCTGGCAACGTAAATCTTAATCTCCAGCTTGCCGTCGGCAACTTCCTGCGGCGGCACTACTGCCTGCGCTACGGTAAAGCCGCGCAGACGCGCATATTCGCTGATGGCAGCCGTCAAAGCAGGCAGCTCGTCCATACCCACGCTGCGGTGGCTGTAGCCGGCCAATATTTTTTGCAGTTCCCCCAGCTCATCGGGCAGCTCAAAGCCTGTAAGCACTATTTCTTTAACATAAAACGCGGGTTTTTCGGCAGTGCCGCTGTTGCCCCCGGGGACAGCTTCCTGATTTTTTTGCTCGTCAGTTACCTTTACCTCCTGCTCGCCGGTACGGTTATAAGGATGCGTGGTAACTGCTTCCTTGTCAAAGCTTGGCAGGGGAGAAGCAGCAAAAGCGGTTGCATTTAACGCAGCGCAGAACAACGCTGTGGTTAGAACACCTATTTTTTTCATGTTGCACGACTCCTTTTGATTACATTTTTATAAAAATAATTTAAAAGGCTATGTCACAACAAACAGTTGATAAATAGCCATTTTTATAGGGGAGTATCAGA
>ERZ773209.2174-NODE-2174-length-10445-cov-6.826083_pt1 | contig 10445 bp, 10 predicted proteins | sample MGYA00511109_ERZ773209 | MGnify/ENA primary metagenome ERZ773209 (study PRJEB29015, sample SAMEA2737786) | human gut metagenome | biome: human gut; feature: human-associated habitat; material: faeces | place: China | collected 2012 ...
CTGCCCGATTTTGCATTTTCACAGGAGGGGTGTAACGGAAAACAGCAGGATGCAGTGCCTGTTTCCTGCGGAAACAGGCACTGTGGGAAGAACGATGTTTTTTGCAGTTACAGCGTATCCAGTGCGGTGCGGGCGGCGCGGATATTTGCTTCACTGGTCTGCCAGATCTCAAACTCCGAAAAGCCCGGCAGCCCCATGGGCACGCCTTCCCGCCGGAAGGTCATGCGGCTGTCCAGCACCTGCTTGCCGGAAAGGTGGAACGCCCGGGCACAAGTCTGGGCGGCAAGGGCGGGGATGTTGGCGGCAGATACGCCTGCACCAACCAGAATCTCCACCTCCTGCCCGGCAGCTTCCACCAGCTGCCGCAGCAGGGCAGCGCCCTGCGGGGCGCTTGCGGCCTGTCCGCTGGTCAGGATGGTGGTAAGCCCCAGCTGCTTTGCGGCTTCCAGTGCGGCAAAGGGGTCACAACAGACATCAAAGGCACGGTGCAGGGTGCAGTCCACGGTGCGGTGTGCTTTTTCTGCCGCCTGCCGGGCTGCGGCGTAGATGGGGCGCAGGGCATCGGTGTCCAGTGCGCCCGCCGGGGTCAGCACGCCGGTCACGATGCCGTCCGCACCGGCGGCTACCAGCTCGGCGGCGCATTCGGCCATCTGTGCAAGCTCGTAGCGGTCATAGCAGAAATCGCCAAAGCGGGGCCGCAGCAGTGCCCGCACCGGCAGGCCGGTCTCAGCCTTGACCTGACGCAGCAGGGCAGGGGAAGGAGTGGTGCCGCCGATGATCAGGTCGGCGCACAGCTCCAGCCGATCAGCGCCGCCGCGTTTTGCCGCCAGTGCGCTGGCGGTGCTGTCTACGCAAACTTCCAGAGTGCAGTGCATAGCGATACCTCCATCTACAAAAAACGATTTTGAATGGCCGCCGCGCTGCTTTGGCCATTTTCAGCGGAATGAATACTTTAATTTATCAATGGGAAAATCTGCGGATTTTCCCATTGATTTTTTCACAGGGGGGAGAGCAAAGGAAAAGTGCTTTTGTTCGATGCTGTGCTCTAAAAAAGGCTGTTGCGCCATGATATGTGCAACAGCCTCGGGGAGTTATGGTTTATTTTACGCTTTCAAGGAAGCGGACAAAACCGGCGCGACCTGCTTCATCCAGCTTGTACACACCGGCATCGGCCAGCACCTGTGCGAACACATGGCCCACCTCGTCCTGCAGGATGGTGTGGACGTTATCTGCGTTCAGCTCCGGGTGCTTTGCAAGGATCTCCTCGGCCCACTCGGCATGCTTTTGCAGGGCGTCGGGGTACTCTGCGGTGGGCAGGTGCGCCACCAGCACATCAGCAAGGTCGAACAGCTCCTGCTTCAGGCGGCTGGGCAGCACGGCCAGACCCATCACCTCAATCAGGCCGATGTTCTCTTTTTTGATGTGGTGCAGCTTTGCATGGGGGTGGTACACGCCCAGCGGATGCTCCGGGGTGGTGATGTTATTGCGCAGCACCAGATCCAGCTGATACTTGCCGTCCCGCATCCGGGCGATGGGGGTAATGGTGTTGTGGGGCTCGCCGTCGGTCTCGGCAAAGATAAAGCAGCTTTCATCGGTGTAGCCGCGCCAAGCAGCCAGCAGCTTATCGGCCAGCTCCACAAGGCGTGTGTCATCTGCACAGGTCAGACGGATGCAGCTCATGGGCCAGTGCACGATGCCGGTCTCCACATCCTCAAAGCCGGGGAACACCCAAGGCTTTTCAATAGGTGCTTTGGCCATGGCGAACTCGTAATGACCGCCCTGGAAGTGGTCGTGGCTCAGGATGCTGCCGCCCACGATAGGCAGGTCGGCGTTGCTGCCCACAAAATAGTGGGGGAACAGACCCACAAAATCCAGCAGCTTGCGGAAGGTCGCCCGCTCGATCTTCATGGGGGTATGCTGGTTGTTGAACACGATGCAGTGCTCGTTGTAGTAAACGTAGGGACTGTACTGCAAATTCCACGCGCTGTCGTTGATGGTCAGCGGGATGATGCGGTGATTTTCGCGCGCGGGGTGGTTCATGCGGCCTGCGTAGCCCTCGTTCTCCGCACACAGCTGGCACTTGGGGTAAGCGCTCTGGGGTGCAAGCTTTGCGGCGGCAATGGCCTTGGGGTCTTTTTCCGGCTTGGACAAGTTGATGGTGATATCCAGATCGCCGTACTCGGTCTTGGTGACCCACTTCAGGTCGCGCTTGATACGGTAGCGGCGGATGTAGTCGGTGTCCTGACTGAACTTGTAGAACCAGTCGGTGGCGGCCTGCGGGCCCTCGTTTTCGTACCGCTCCTCAAAGTTTGCGCGCACAATGCTGGGGCGCGGGGTCAGCACGCCCATCAGCTTGGTGTCGAACAGATCGCGTGCGGTGGAGTTATCCTCGCACACGCCGCGGGCAACGGCATCGTCCACAAGGGTCTTGAGGATGCTTTCCAGATCGGTATAGCACACCTCGCCCTCCGGGGCGGTAAAGTCGTCCAGCTGCATGGTCATCAGCAGCTGATTGCGGATATAGATCTCGTCATCAGGCAAAATCAGCCCGGTGTCCAGCCCGTAGTTCACGAGCTGCTGGATGGCGGTGGAGATCACAGCACAGCACCTCCCTCAGGACGAATGCTCAGCACATGGCAGCGGCCAGCGCCGAGGATCTTTTCCATGTTTGCCTTAAAGTCTGCCAGCATCTCCACCGGCACAAAGGCCTGCACCGTACCGGCAAAACCGCCGCCGTGCACGCGCACAGCGCCCTTGCCGCCCAGATAATGCTTGGCAGCGGCGATGGTCACAGCCACCTCCTGATGCTCCTTGTAACCGGCAGGGATGACGTTCTGCAAATACTCCCAGCTACTGTCGCCGGAGGCAGTCACCATCTGCAAAAAGGCATCAAAATCGCCCTCGCGCAGGGCAGCCACCTGCTGGGGCACACGGTCGTTATCGGCGTAGAAGTGGAAGGCGCGCAGCACAGCGCGGTCGCCGCACTGCTTGCGGCAGGCCGGAATATTTGCAAGGAAGGTTTCAAAGGGCACGTCCCGCAGCACCTCGCCGCCGCACACAGCGGCCACAGCGCGGCACTCGTTGGGGATGGCGGCGTACTCGTCGGTCAGGTCGGCATGGTCTGCACCGGAGTCCAGAATGCACAGCGCCAGGCCGGCCTTGGAAAAGTCCACCTGCACCGGCTCCACGTCGGGGTTTGCCTTGTCGGCAAAGTCGATGGTGATAATGTTGCCCACGCTGGAGGCCATCTGATCCATCAGACCACAGGGCTTGCCAAAGTACACATTTTCAGCCCACTGGCCGATCTGTGCAATGGCAATGGGGGAGACTTTTTCATCCATGAAGCAGTCGTTCAGAATCACACCGACCAGCACCTCAAAGGCGGCAGAGGAAGAAACGCCGCTGCCCTTGGGCACGTTAGAGGAAATGTACACGTCCAGACCGGACAGCTTTGCGCCGCGCTGACGGAAGGCTTCGCACTCGCCGCGCAGCAGGGAAGCGGTGGTGTTCTCCTCCTCCTTGCGGGCGGTCAGGTCATCGAGGTCGATAACGCACAGGTCGTAGCCCTCGCTCTGCACGCGCAGCTGGTTCAGGCTGTTGGGGGCGGCAGCAGCGATCATGTCAATGTTCACGCTGCCAGCCAGTACACGGCCATGCTGGTGGTCGGTGTGGTTGCCGCCGATTTCGGTGCGGCCGGGGGCACTATACAGACCGGCCTCGGTGTGTGCGCCAAAGGTGGTCTCCAGCCCGTCCAGAACAGCCGCATAGCGGGCTGCCTGTGCAGGGGTCTCGTCGGGGGTGCAGCAGTACAGCGCAGCCAGACGCGCAGCGTGTGCGCCCTCGGTCAGCTCCTGCTTCCAGGTGGAAATGGACTTCATCATGGAAATTTCCTCCTACTATTATGATCGGAAAAGTCGATGCAGCCGTTCACAGCTGCCGTAGCTGCTTCTATAATAGTCAAACGCAACGCAAAAAACCATGTGTTATTGTTGCATCTCGATGAAAAGTTGCAAAAAGCGCCTGTGCAGTCCAATCGACTGCTGTCGAACAAATAAAATAAAAGTTTTTCGGACGAATCGAAATGCTTGGCATAAATGCACACAAATCCCGGAATTTTGAGCGCAGCGCCCAAAAAAGACGGGATGGAAAATTGCACTTTGCACAAAAAATACCCCCGCACCGATGCAGCCATCGGGTGCGGGAGTGTGGTTCAGCGGGTAAATTCGCTGCCGGTCAGGCCGTCGAGGTTCAGCATTCCTTCCAATGCGGCAATGTCGGCGTTCACGTCCAGCGCGTCGGCTTGGAACAGCTTGTCCAGCTGGTTTTCAAAGGCGGTCACCAGCAGGTCCATGCTGCGCTCGATGCTGTGCTTGGCCTCGGTGATGTTCGTGCCCTCCACCGCCTGCCGGGAAAGGCTGGCGTAGGTGTTCAGCAGCTTGAGCGCGGTAGGCAGATAGTAGTTCATAAACTTTTGCAGCTGCGCCTTTTTGTCCGGGTCCTTCTGCGCCAGCGCAAAGATACGCTCGCTGACCTCCTCCAGCCGGGAGATCTTCTGGCTCATCACCGGGTCAGGAATGGCATCGTTCACTTCCCGCAGCTGGCGCAGCAGTGCAGCGTACTCGTCCTCTGCGGCGGGCTGAGCTTTAGGTGCCGGAGCGGGTGCGGGCTTTTTCGGCTGCGGTGCTGTGCCCCGCACCACCAGCGTGTCGGTGCGGTTGTCAATGTAGGCGTCTGCGCCGAAGTATCCGTGCTCGATGGCGCTTTTCACGGCAGGACGTCCCCGGGTGGCATCCACCCCGGCGGCAGCAAACAGTTCCGGCAGGGGGATGTTATCCCGCTCGCCTACCACCTTATCCAGCAGCCGCTCCAGCTTGCGGGTGCTCTTCATCCGCAGGCCGGTCAGCAGTGCACCGCCGCCGCCAATGACCATGGCGATATTCGAGAACAGGCCGCTGAAGCCCGGGTAAAACCGCCAGATCTCCAGGACGTCCACCGCATTCGTCACGCCGGCAAGCAGAAAGACCGCACCCATGATGGTGCAGAGGGTGGCAATATTCTTGTGCCATTGCTTGGCGCTTTTCTGCGCCTCGGTAGGCACATCGTGTCCGTAAACAGGCTCACTCTTCCGGTCGGGCTCCGGCCCAAGGTCGGCGCGGTAGTCGCCCCGGGCGCGGGCGGCTTCCTGCTCTTCCTTCTGCACCTTCTGGTCGATGCCCTTCAGGATGAACAGCAGCACCCCCAACGGCCCGGACATCGCCATGACGATAAAGATGGCAATGGTGGGAATCTTTGCAAAATAATGTTTTCTCGGCTCCATGAAACAGAATTCCTTTCACAGAAAGATAAAAATAAGACCGCGTTCCACTCTATTATAGCGGAGCGCGGCCTTTTTGTTAAGGGGGTATTTCTGTTCTCGTGAAAATGCACTTGGAGCGATCCACAGACCGCGACAAGCGCAAAATTAAAAATCATCAGCAACAAAAGAAGCCGCTGCGCAAATGCAACAGCGGCCTCTCTATAAAAAAATTACTTCATCAGGCTGCAAACGGCCTCGGCATAAGCGGCGGGGTCATCCACGGGCAGACCCTCAATCAGCTGTGCCTGTGCGTACAGCAGGGCGCTGTACTTGTTCAGCTTCTCGGTGTCACCGGCTTCCTGTGCGGCCTTCAGGGCGGCAAACACGGGGTGGTTCACGTTCAGCTCCAGCACCTTGTCGCTCTTCACGCCCTCGCTGCCGGGCTGCTTGGATAGCACCTTCTCCATCTCAATGGACAGCGGGCCGTCAGCGCTCAGGCAGACGGGGTGATCCTTCAGGCGGGTGGAGACCTTGACCTCCTTCACCTTGCCGTTCAGCGCGTCCTTCATGGCATCGAACAGTGCCTTGTTCTCGGCAGTGGCATCCTCGGCGGCTTTCTTCTCCTCCTCGGACTCCAGACCCAGATCACCGCTGTTCACGTTCTTGAACTCCACGGTGCCGTCCTTGCCCTCGGCATCCTTGCGGGGGTAGCTGTGCAGGATCTGCAGGCAGAACTCGTCCACGTCCTCGGTCAGTAGCAGCACGTCAAAGCCCTTGTCCAGCACCAGCTCTGCGGAGGGCAGCTTTGCCAGACGGTCGGTGGAGTCGCCTGCGGCAAAGTAGATGTACTTCTGCTCAGCGGGCATCTTGTCGATGTACTCCTGCAGGGTGACCATCTTCTGCTCCTTGGCAGACCAGAACAGCAGCAGGTCGCGCAGCAGTTCGGCGTGCATTCCGTAGTCAGAATAAGCACCAAACTTGATCTGACGGCCGAACTCCTTCCAGAACTCCTCGTACTTTGCACGGTCGTTGTTCAGCATGGCGTGCAGCTCGTTCTTGATCTTCTTTTCCAGTGCGTTATGGATCAGCTTCAGCTGGCTGTCCTTCTGCAACATCTCACGGCTGATATTCAAGCTCAGATCCTGACTGTCCACAATGCCCTTTACAAAGCTGAAGTAATCCGGCAGCAGGTCGGCACACTTTTCCATAATCAGCACACCGGAGGCGTACAGTGCCAGACCCTTCTCGTAGTCCTTGGTGTAGAAGTCGTAGGGACGGTGGCTGGGCACGAACAGCAGGGCATTGTAGTTGGCAGTGCCTTCGGTGCGGCTCACGATGACCCGGGCGGGGTCAGCGTAATCACCGAACTTATCCTTGTAGAAGCTGTTGTACTCCTCATCGGTCACTTCGCTCTTCTGCTTCTTCCAGATGGGGATCATGCTGTTCAGGGTCTCCAGCTCGGTGTAGGTCTCCCACTCGGGCTTGTAGTCCTCGGGCTTGGGATCCGGTTCGGGCTTCTGACGGCTCTTTTCGCGCTCCATCTGGATGGGGTAGCGCACATAGTCGCTGTACTTCTTCACGATGGCCACGATGCCGTATTCGTCCAGGAAGTTGTCGTATTTCTCGGTGTCAGTGTCCGGCTTGATGTGCAGAATGATCTGGGTGCCCACGGTATCTTTCTGGGCGGGGGTCATCTCGTAGCCGTCCACACCGGAGGACTCCCACTGCCATGCCTCGTCCGAGCCGTAGGCCTTGGAGATAACGGTCAGCTTATCGGCCACCATAAAGGCGGAGTAGAAGCCCACACCGAACTGACCGATGATATCAATGTTCTCATCCTTGTTGTCCTTCTTGAAATCCAGAGAACCGGAGTGTGCGATGGTACCCAGATTCTGCTCCAGCTCTTCCTTGGTCATACCAATGCCGTTATCCTCCACGGTCAGGATGCGGTTTTCCTTATCGCGGGTGATGAGAATGCGGAAATCGCCCTTGTTCATGCCCACGGAGGCGTCGGTCAGGCTCTTATAGTACAGCTTATCAATGGCGTCCGAAGCGTTGGAAATCAGCTCCCGCAGGAAAATTTCCTTATTGGTATAGATGGAGTTGATCATCATGTCCATCAGCTTTTTGCTCTCTGCCTGAAATTCTTTCTTGGCCATAATACAAAACCTCTTTTATCACATATTTGGTGCGCCGTACCCGGCAAACCGCCAGAATGCTTAGCACTCATAACTTCTGAGTGCTAATATACAACGACTTGCAGGGAAAATCAAGGCTTTTCATAAAAAGTTAAAATTTGTTCTCCTGTGCGCGAAGCGGCGCTCCGGATTCGTTTCTTATATGGAAAATAAAATTTCTTGCAAAGTCTTTCCCACTTTTGCGCGGACTGTGCTATAATGAAACGAGTATGCCGGAAGGATGTGAGAAAATGTCAAAACAGGGCGATGCCGCCTACGCATGGTTCTTAAAGGGCTATAATTGCAGTCAGAGCGTGGTGGCGGCGTTTGCACCCCAGCTTGGCCTGACCGAGGAGATGGCCCTGCGCCTTTCCGCAGGGTTTGGCGCAGGCATTGGCCGGATGCGGGAGGTGTGCGGGGCGTTCTGCGGTGTGGTGACCGTGCTGAGCATGGTCTATGCCGACCCCACAGACCCCAAGGATAAATCCCGGATATACGCACTGGTGCAACAGGCGGCAGAGCAGTACCGCACCCGCAACAGCGGCGGCAGCATCATCTGCCGGGAGCTGCTGGCAAAGGCAGGCGCTGCCCCTGCTGGGGGTACGGCGGCAGAGGACCGCACCGCAGACTATTATAAAAAGCGCCCCTGCCCGGAGCTGTGCCGCATCTGCGCCGACCTGTGTGCAGAATTTATTGCGGCGCACCCGGAGGGACGGCACGGACTATATAAGGAGGATGCGTAAATGCAGCTTGAACAACTGGAATTGACCGGCGGCGGTACGCTGACGCTCTACCTGCGGGAGAGCGTGGAGGCCATGCCGCACTTCCGGCAGCGTCCGCTGGTGCTGGTGGTGCCCGGCGGCGGCTATAACCACGTCAGCCCCCGGGAGGGTGACCCCGTAGCGCTGCAATTTGCGGCAGCTGGCTACCACACGGCGGTACTGCACTACGCAGTAGGGGAGAGCGCCCGGGATGCGCTGCCCATGCGGCAGCTGGCACAGGCCATCGGCCTTGTGCGGCAGCACGCAGAACAGTGGAATATTTTGCCGGATCAGATCGCTTTGTGCGGCTTTTCTGCCGGCGGGCATCTGGCACTGTCCGGTGCAGTGTGGGAGATCCCCGGCATGGCAGACCAGCCGCGGCCCAACGCCCTGCTGCTGGCCTACCCGGTGGTCACCGCCGGTGAATATGCCCACCGGGACAGCTTTGTGCAGCTGACAGGCACGCAGGATGTTGCCGCCCACCAGCGCTTTACGCTGGAGGATAAGATCACCCCGGCCACACCGCCGGTGTTCGTCTGGCATACCATGGAGGACGAGACCGTCCCGGTGGAAAACACCCTGCTGTTACTGAACGCTCTGCACAAGGTGGGTGTGCCGTGCGAAGCACACTTGTTTGAAAAAGGCTGCCACGGCACCAGTATCTCCACCCCGGAGGTGGACGCCGACAGCGCCCATCGCAACCGCTGGGTCAAGCTTGCGGTGGAGTGGCTGGACGATACCTTTTCTTTCTATGCCTGAGATAACCGACTGAAACAGGAAAAGCGTTTGTAAATTTTGGCCGTACCTACAAAAAATTCACAAATAAACCGTTGACTTGCACAGGCGTATGCCGTATACTGTCCAACGGGGATAAAACCACGAAAGAAGGAAACAAAAATGGTTATGGATCCCACACTGCCGCGCATCAAGGTGCGCGATCTGCTTATGCAGGCATTTCTCACCGGCTGGGAGCGCTCCGATAAGAGTACCTCGCAGGACGAGTACCTGCAAAGTTCCATTCAGGTCATTGAGATGCTGCAGGTAGAGCCGGAAAACCTCTACGCAGAGGAAGGCCTTGGCCTGCCGGACGGCGAAGAGGTGGATCATCTGGACGATCTGCTGCGGGCAGACGGCTTCTGGCTGTACTACGGAGTGGAAGCGGAAAACTTCTTCCTGATCCAGTGGTACCCGGACGAGGCTTCTGCCAATGCAAAGCTTGCCCAGCTGGAAGAACTGGGCGACGGCAAGCAGTATCTGGTAGACCTGACCCTCAAGCGGGCAAACCCTTCCGAGGCTGAAAACTTCGGCAATTCCAACCCGGTGCAGCTCCGCTCCTGAAACAAACGTTAACGTATTGAGTTGAAAGGAAATTTTGCTCATGCAGCTTTCTGTTACGGAACGCGAACGGCTTTATGCCATTTTGGAAAAATACGATCAAAACCCCAAGGTGCAGCAGATGCGGGAGTTCATCCAGCACGGGGACGTTACCACCTATCAGCACTGCAAGAATGTGGTGCTGGTCAGCTGTTGGCTGAACCATCGGCTGCATTTGGGTGCAGACGAGACCTCACTGGCTGTCGGTGCCTTCCTGCACGATTTTTATCTGTACGACTGGCATAAAAAAGGTACTTTCCATGGTATCCGCCGCCTGTTCGAGATGCACGGCTTCTCCCACCCGGGCTGCGCCTGCGTCAACGCAGAAAAGGTGTTCCATATCACCAAAAAGGAACAGAGCATCATTTCCAGCCATATGTGGCCGCTGACCTTCCGTCATGTGCCCAGCTGCCGCGAGGCTATCATCGTCTGCCTTGCCGATAAGTACTGCGCTGTGGTGGAAAGTATGTTCAAGCACAGCCGTGTGGCTGCCGCCAAAAACGCCAACGGCGAATACGACGAGTGGTAAAACTGAATCATCACAAATAACAGGAGCCGCTGCACTTTTTGGTTGCAGCGGCTCCTTCTGCCTTATACGTCGTGAAAAAAGCAGAGCGGGAAAATCTGCGGATTTTTCCGCTCTGCAAATAAAAATAATTCTGCGTCCGGTGGGGCTGGTTACAGCTTTTTGAACCCCTCCGGTTCGTCTGCGGCGGCGCGGCGCTCCATCAGATAGGTGTCCAGCCAGTGGCCACGGCAGTCCCGCGCAATGCGCTCCCGGCGCCCCACCAGCCGGAAGCCGCACTTGGCGTGCAGGGCGCGGCTGGCAGCGTTATC
>ERZ773209.2177-NODE-2177-length-10429-cov-6.121457_pt1 | contig 10429 bp, 7 predicted proteins | sample MGYA00511109_ERZ773209 | MGnify/ENA primary metagenome ERZ773209 (study PRJEB29015, sample SAMEA2737786) | human gut metagenome | biome: human gut; feature: human-associated habitat; material: faeces | place: China | collected 2012 ...
CCCCGCTGCACACCGGTATTCTGGCCATCGACTCCATGTTCCCCATCGGCCGCGGCCAGCGTGAGCTGATCATCGGTGACCGCCAGACCGGTAAAACGGTCATTGCGACCGATACGATCATCAACCAGAAGGGCAAGGATGTCCTCTGCATTTATGTTGCCATCGGCCAGAAGCGCTCTACCGTGGCAACGCTGGTGGAGAACCTTGAGAAAAACGGTGCTATGGCGTACACGACCGTTGTCTGTGCGACCGCATCGGAGCTCAGCCCCCTGCAGTATATCGCCCCCTACGCAGGCTGCGCTATGGGCGAGTATTTCATGAACAAGGGCAAGCATGTCCTCATCATCTACGATGACCTGTCCAAGCATGCTGTTGCCTATCGTGCGCTTTCGCTGCTGATCCGCCGTCCCCCGGGACGCGAGGCCTATCCCGGCGATGTTTTTTATCTGCACAGCCGCCTGCTTGAGCGCGCGGCCAAGCTCAGTGATGCCAAGGGCGGCGGTTCTCTGACCGCGCTGCCCATCATTGAAACGCAGGCCGGTGATGTCTCGGCATATATCCCGACGAATGTGATTTCGATCACGGACGGGCAGATCTTCCTCGAGACGGAACTGTTCCACGCAGGCATCCGCCCCGCTGTCAACCCCGGTATTTCTGTTTCCCGTGTCGGCGGCAACGCCCAGATCAAGGCGATGAAGAAGGTTGCCGGTACGCTCAAGCTGATCTACTCTCAGTATCGTGAGCTGCAGGGCTTTGCCCAGTTCGGCTCCGATCTGGACGCCGATACCAAGGCGCGTCTGGCGCAGGGCGAGCGCATCGTTGAGGTGCTGAAGCAGGACCGCAACAGCCCTGTTGCCGTTGAAAAGCAGGTCGCTATCCTCTATGCAACGATCCACGGCTACCTCAAAGAGGTTGCGGTGCCCGATATTGCCGAGTATGAGCGCCGCCTGTACACTTACCTTGACGAAAATGTCACCGCCGCCGGTGTGATGGAGACCATCCGCACCTCCGGTGATCTCAAGCCTGAGACGGAGGAGCAGCTCAAGCAGGTGCTCGCCGACTTTACGGCTGAATTTTTGAAAGAAAAATAAACTGCAAAGGAGGTGCCGCCGATGGCCGGTTCCATGAAAGAGATCAAGCTGCGTATCCGAAGCGTCGAAAGCACCATGCAGATCACCAAGGCCATGGAGCTTGTTGCGTCCAGCAAGCTGCGCCGTGCAAAGGAGCGCGTCGAGGGCAGCCGCCCGTATTTTGAAACGCTCTACCGTACCCTGTACGATATCGCCAGTGCAGATTCAGACTTTGACAGCCCCTACCTCGCCAAGCGGGCGACAAACCGCCGCCTGTATATCGTCATCGCGGGTGACCGCGGTTTGGCGGGCGGTTATAACTCCAATATCCTGAAGGCTGTCGAGGCCGATGCACAGGGCAGCGACTACTGTGTGCTGCCCATAGGCAAAAAAGCGGTCGAGCATTTTGAGCGCCGTAAGGCTGAAATTCTGACCACAAGCTTTGCCGAAGCAGGCGATCTGTCGGTCAGCGACTGCTTTGAGATTTCGCGGCTGGTCTGCCGGAAGTTTCTGGCAGGGGAGTTTGATGAGATACGCCTTGGTTTTACGCAATTTGTCTCTATGCTGACCCAGACGGCCACCGTGCTGCCGGTTCTGCCTTTCGATGCACCGCGCCCGGACCCGGGCTACGAGCACGAAAGTCTGATGCTGTATGAGCCGGACAGCAAGGCGGTCTTTGATGCGATCATCCCGGAGTATCTGGCCGGTGTTGTCTACGGTGCCCTCTGCGAGAGCGTTGCCAGTGAGCAGGGCGCGCGCCGCATGGCCATGGATGCCGCCACCAAGAATGCCGGTGAGATGATCGACCACCTGAACCTGTACTACAACCGCGCCCGTCAGGCCGCTATCACCCAGGAAATTACTGAGATCGTGGCCGGTGCTGACGCGGAAAGCTAACGAAAAGCCCACTAAAGGAGTGTGTGCTATGCCAGAAAAACACATCGGAAAGGTAGTGCAGGTCATGGGACCTGTACTGGACATCCGATTCAAGGACGGTGAACTGCCCGCCCTGCTCAACGCTATCGAGCTGGAGAACAACGGCAAAAAGCTGATCGTTGAGGTTGCCCAGCACATCGGTGACAATGTGGTTCGCTGCATTGCAATGGCCGCCACAGACGGTCTTGTCCGCGGTACGGATGCGGTCGACACCGGTGAGCCCATCAAGGTCCCCGTTGGTGACGAGTGCCTCGGCCGCGTATTCAACCTGCTCGGCGATCCCGTTGATGAGCAGCCTGCTCCCCAGAATGCGGAGCACTGGCCCATTCATCGTTCGGCCCCTGCCTTTGATGAGCAGGAGTCTGCCACTGAAATTCTCGAGACCGGCATCAAGGTCGTTGACTTGATCTGCCCCTACGCCAAGGGCGGCAAGATCGGTCTGTTCGGCGGTGCCGGTGTCGGCAAGACCGTTCTGATCCAGGAGCTGATCTATAACATCGCCACCGAGCACAACGGCTACTCGGTCTTCACCGGCGTCGGCGAGCGCACCCGTGAGGGCAACGACCTCTACGGCGAAATGACCGAGAGCGGCGTCATCAACAAGACGGCGCTGGTCTACGGTCAGATGAACGAGCCTCCCGGAGCCCGTATGCGTGTGGCACTGTCCGGCCTGACCATGGCGGAGTATTTCCGCGATGTCAAGAATCAGGACGTGCTGCTCTTCATCGACAACATCTTCCGCTTCACCCAGGCTGGTTCTGAGGTGTCGGCTCTGCTGGGCCGTATGCCCTCCGCCGTCGGTTACCAGCCCACGCTGGCCACTGAGATGGGTGCTTTGCAGGAGCGCATCACCTCCACCCGCAAGGGCTCCATCACCTCCGTTCAGGCCGTCTACGTTCCCGCCGACGACCTGACCGACCCGGCCCCTGCCACTACCTTCACCCATCTGGATGCCACCACCGTCCTGAGCCGTGACATCGCATCCCAGGGCATCTACCCGGCTGTGGACCCGCTGGATTCCACCAGCCGCATCCTGAGCCCCGAAGTCGTGGGTCAGGAGCACTACGAGATCGCCCGCGCCGTCCAGAAGGTGCTGCAGCGCTACAAGGAGCTGCAGGACATCATCGCCATCATGGGCATGGACGAGCTGAGCGAGGAAGACAAGCGGACCGTCAGCCGCGCCCGCAAGGTGCAGCGCTTCCTGTCCCAGAGCTTCCATGTGGCCGAACAGTTCACCGGTATGCCCGGCCAGTATGTGCCGCTCAAGGAGACGCTGCGCGGCTTTAAGATGATCCTGAACGGCGAGTGCGATGACCTGCCGGAGAGTGCATTCCTGTTCGCCGGCACCATCGACGATGTGTTCGCCAAGGCGAAGAAAGGGTAAACCATGACGACCTTTCATCTGACGGTGGTCACGCCGGACGGCTGTGCCTTTGACGGGCAGGCCGAGCGGGTGGTCTGCCGCGCCATCGACGGTGACCTTGCCATTCTGGCCAAGCACGGCGACTACTGCACCGCGCTGGGCATGGGCGAGGCCCACATCGTGGACGCGGAAGGCCAGCGCCGCCGTGCTGCCTGCATGGGCGGGATGCTCACCGTGCTGGACGGAACTGTCCGGCTGGTCGCCACCACCTGGGAGTGGGCCGAGGAGATCGACCAGGCCCGCGCCGAGGCCTCCAAAAAGCGCGCCGAAGAGCTTCTGGCACAGAAGAACCTGGACAAGCGCGACTATGAGCTGGCCCAGGCCCGCCTGAAGCGCGCCCTCGTCCGCACTTCCATCCACCCGTAACAGCAAACAGCACCCCATCTGCAGCGCCTGCTGCCGGTGGGGTGCTTTTGTGCGGTGCGATTTACTTTGTGGCAAAAACGATACCGATGGTGCCGGGGCCGGAGTAGCCGCCGATGGTGGTACCGATGTCCGTCTCGATGATCTGCTCGAACTTGCCGTACTGTGCAAGCCCGGCCTTGACGGCCTCCAAACAGCCGGGTTTGGGCTGGCAGGAGGAGAGGAAGACGACACTGGTATCAATGTCGTCTCGGTCAGCCAGCTTCTCGGTGATGTATTTGCCCACGCAGATGGGAAGCTGACCGCGGTACTTCTTGACCACCTTCAGCTCGCCGTCGATGACGGCCAGACTGGGCTTGATGCCCAGAATGTTGGCCCCGAAGGCCAGCACACCGGAGCAGCGGCCACTCTTGGCCATGTAGTCCAACTGGTTGAGCACGAAGCTGAGATCGACCTTCTTGGCAAGGGCTTGCAGCCGCATACAGATGTTCCGGGGCGGCAGGCCGTCCGCCGCGAGCTTGGCTGCCCGCAGGACGAGATAGCCCTGCCCGGTGCAGATGTTCTCGCTATCCACGACCGAGACGTTCCCGAACTCCTGCGCGGCGAGTTTTGCGTTCTGGCAGCAGGACGAGAACTTGGACCCGACACAGATGTGGATGACGGCATCGTAGTCTCTAGCAAAGGGCGCAAAGAAATCCGTGTACTCCACGAGGTTCGGGGCAGCGGATTTCGGCATCTTGCCGCCGTTCTGCACATGGGTGAACACATCGGCGGGGCGGACGGTAACGCCGTCCAGCAGGCTTTCCTCGCCCATCAGGATGTGCATGGGGATGAGCGAGATATTCCACTGCCGCAGCAGCGTTTCGGACAGGTCACAGGTGCTGTCCGCAGTGATTTTGATCTTCATGTTCGATACTCCTCTTCTGTTCGCCGGGCCGGGCCGCAGCGCGTTGGTTTCTTCAAAATCCTGAATTATCATAGCACAAAAGCTTAAAGTTTGTTAGGCAATCACAAAAATGAAATGTGAATCTTTTGTGAATCGCTGATTCTGGCGGAAAAAGGCTGGCATTTGTGTACAGTTGTCACAAAATAAACCGGTTTTTTATGGTTCTTTCCGAAAATTCGCTCGGAACTGTTTATTTTGTCCGCCAAAAATTATATAATAAGTAGTACCACACGATGGATCAAAATGAGATCGGTCTGCGCTGCGGCCGTTTTATGTTTATTTGGAGGTTGCCTTATTATGTTTGTTACCGACTATACCAAGCATCTGCTTGATCATGTGAAGAAGATCCACTTCATTGGCTGCGGCGGCAGCGGCATGTATCCGCTGATCCAGATCCTCAACGCCAAGGGCTATGTGATCTCCGGCAGCGATGTGCTGGACGGAAGCATCATCCAGTACGAGCGGGAGATGGGCGTCAAGGTCTCGCTGGGCCACAGTGCCGACAACGTCATTGGCACCGACCTCGTGGTCTACTCGGCTGCCATCTCGAAGGACAATGTGGAGCTGAATGCGGCGGCTTCCTACGGCATCCCCACCGTGGAGCGCAGCGTCCTGCTGGGCTACGTCAGCCGCCTGTATAAGGACAGCATCTGCGTTTCCGGCACCCACGGCAAGACGACCACCACGTCCATGATCACCACGGCGCTGGAGCTGGCAGGCCGCGACCCCTCTGCCGTCATCGGCGGCAAGCTGCCCCTCATCGGCGGCTACGGCAAGGCCGGCAAGGGCGACGACATCGTCATCGAGGCCTGCGAGTATTCCGAGACCTTCCTCAAGCTGACCCCGTATCTGTCAGTCGTGCTGAACATCGACAACGACCATCTGGACTACTACGGCAGCATGGGCGAGCTGAAGTTCGCGTTCAAGCGCTTCGCCCTGATGACCCAGTTCATGATCTTCGCCAACGCCGACGATAAGAACACCATGGATGTCATGTACACCCTGGACCGCCGCGTCCGCACCTTTGGCATCGACAACGACGGTGACTACCGCGCCGTCAATGTGCAGGAGTACAAGCCCGGCTTCTTTGAGTTCGACCTCCAGGAGTGGGGCAAGGTCACCGGCCACATCCGTCTGGCGGTGCCCGGCCGTCACAACGTATACAACGCGCTGGCCATGTGCGCCGTCTGCCGCTTTGTGGGCCTGACCGTAGAGCAGTGCGCCGATGCAGCCCTGAACTTCAAGGGCGCAGGCCGCCGCTTTGAGCTGTACGGTGAGTGCAACGGTGCAGTGGTCGTGGACGACTACGCACACCACCCCACCGAGATCCGTGCGACCCTGACCACGGCCCGCGAGATGGGCTACAAGCGCCTCATCGCTGTCCACCAGCCGTTTACATACAGCCGGACCAAGATGCTGTTCAACGACTTCGTGGATGTCTTCAAGATCCCCGACATCACAGTGCTGACCCCCATCATGGGCAGCCGTGAGCCGAACGACCCCTCCATCACCAGCGCCAAGCTGGCCGCCCAGATCCCGAACGCAGTCCTGGTGGACAGCCTGGAAGCTGCGGCGCAGTGGGTCAAGGACAATGCCCGCGAAGGTGACCTCGTCATCACTCTCGGCTGCGGCGATATCTATAAGGCCAGCAAGATGATGGTGGCAAAGGACTGAAGCCGCCGCATCCGGTGACCAATAAAACCAAAGCTCCCTGCCGGGCACAAAATGTGCGGCAGGGAGCTTTTTTGTGGGATGCAAACCGTCTGTTCACCCGTTCCGCCGCTTCAGGATTTCGTCCAGAATGGCGTCGGCGACGTCCGATTTGCTCATGAGGGGCAGTTCGCGGGCACCGTCCGGGGTGATGAAGGTGACGACGTTGGTGTCCACGCCGAAACCGGCACCGGCCACCTTCAGGTTGTTGGCGACCACCATGTCGAGGTTCTTCCGGGTCAGCTTGGCCGAGGAGTTTTCCAGCATGTCGCGGGTCTCCATCGAGAAGCCGCAGAGGAACTGCCGGGTCTTCCGGGGGCCGATGGTGCCGAGGATGTCGGCGGTGCGCTCCACCGGGATGGAAAGGTCGCCGTCCTTTTTCTTGATCTTGTCGTCGGCGACGGTGGCGGGGCGGTAGTCGGCCACGGCAGCGGCCATGACGAGGATGTCCATTGCGTCAAAGCGGCTGGTCACGGCGTCGTACATGTCCTGTGCGGTGGTGATGGGCACATCCTCGGTGAACCGGACCGGCGGCAGGGCCGTGGGGCCGTGGATGAGGGTGACGTCTGCGCCACGCATCGCGGCGGCGCGGGCCACGGCATAGCCCATCTTGCCGGTGGAGTGGTTGGTCAGGTAGCGCACGGGGTCCAGCGGCTCCTGGGTGGGGCCGGCCGTCACGGCGATGCGCAGCCCGGCCAGGTCCTTCGGGCGGGCAATGGCGTGGAGGATGTACTCGATGAGGACATCCTCCTTCGGCAGGCGGCCGCTGCCCACATCCTTGCAGGCCAGCACACCGCTCTCGGACGGGATGACGGTGAAGCCGTAGCGCTCCAGCGTGGCGATGTTGTCCTGGGTGATAGGGTTTTCCAGCATCCCGGTGTTCATGGCAGGGGAGACCAGCTTCGGGCATTTGGCCGCGAGGACGGTCGTGGTCAGCATGTCGTCGGCGATGCCGTGGGCCATCTTGGCGATGACATTGGCCGTGGCCGGTGCAACGAGGATGACGTCGGCCTTTTTGGCCAGTGCAATATGGGTGACCTCGAACTTGAAATCCCGGTCGAAAGTGTCCACCATGCACTTGTGGCCGGTGAGCGTTTCAAACGTGATGGGGGTGATGAACTGGGTGGCGTTCCGGGTCATGATGACCTCGACGTCGGCCCCCAGCTTGCGCAGTGCGCTGGCGACATTCGCCATTTTATAGGCGGCAATGCCGCCGGTGACGCCCAAAAGGACGCATTTTCCGTTCAGATCCATCCAAAAACCTCCCAAATCTCTGGTTTGCTCCCTTTAGTATAATGCAAAATTGCCGCCAGCACAATAAAATCTTTTTGCAGCACTTGTAACGGAAGGCAAAATGCGGTAAAATAACCCTTGACTTAGAGTGAAAGGAACCTCTCAGTCATCGCGAAGCAGACGGAGAGGTTGTACGTATCTTCAGAAAGGTTTCCCAAATATGATCTTAGCCATTGATATAGGCAACACCACCGTCGCCCTGGGGGGCATCAAGGACGGACGTGTATGCTTTGTGGCCCACATGGATACGGTGCGCACCCGCACGGCGGCGGAGTACCGCGCCGAGATGGAAAAGGTGTTTTCGCACCGCCGCCACCCGGAGCGCCCCATGCGCTTTGAGGGTGCGGTGCTGACCAGCGTTGTGCCCCAGATCACGGGGGCGCTGGCCGAGTGCGCCCGCCATTACACCGGCAAAAAGCCGGTCATCGTATCGCCGGACATCCGCACCGGCCTGACCATGGGCGTGCCCGACCCCCATACCGTGGGCAAGGACCGTCTGGTCGATGCTGCCTATGCGGCGGCAAAGTTCCCGCTGCCGGTCATCACGGTGGACCTGGGAACGGCCACTACCTTCAATGTGGTGGATGAGGACCGGGTGTTCCGGGGCGGCGTCATCTGCCCCGGCCTGTCCACCGGGCTGCGGGCCTTGGGGGAGCGCTGCGCCCAGCTTCCGCAGGTGCGTCTCGGCTCCCCGAAGAGCGCCATCGGTGTGAACACCGAGAGCTGTATGCTGTCCGGCTCGGTGCTGGGCACAGCGGTGCTGCTGGACGGCATCACCCAGCGCATCGAAGAAGAACTGGGCCGCCCGGCAACGCTGGTCGTGACCGGCGGTCTGGCCAAATACGTCACCCCGCTCTGCCGCCACCCGCTGACCTACGACCCCGAACTGCTGATGAAGGGTCTGGCGCTCCTGTACCAGATGAACGCGCCGCAGCACCACGCAGGCGGCGGCAAAAAGCGGAACCAGAACTTCCGCCGCGCCCGCCGACCCCACCCGCAGCGCCGGGAGCGCCGCGAGGATGAGGCCAAAGCAGGCTGACGACAGACAGGATGGAGAAGAGAATGAAATTAGGGATTCTGGGCACGGGCATGATCGTGCGGGAATTTTTGCCGTGGCTGACCGGGGCGGACTCGCCTTTTACGGTACAGTGCATCTGCAGCACCCAGCGCAGCGCAGAGGCGGCGGGGGAGCTGTGCGAACAGTACGGCATCCCCCAGCATACCACCAACTATTTTGAGTTGTTACAGGACGTGGACGTGGTCTATCTGGCCGTGCCGAACAACCAGCACGCCCGCTATGCCAAGGTGGCCATCGAGGCGGGGAAGCACGTCATCGTAGAAAAGCCGATGGCCATCAATGCCTTGCAGGCAGAGGAGCTGGCGAATCTGGCCCGCCGCAGGAAGGTCTTCCTGTTCGAGGCCATGACCACCCAGTATCTGGAAAATTACAACAAGATCCGCGAACTGCTGCCCCGCGTGGGCAAAGTGAAGCTGGTGCAGTGCAACTTCAGTCAGTATTCCAGCCGGTACGATGCCTTCTGCGCCGGGGAGACGCCGGTCTCCTTTGACCCGGCCCGTGCGGGCGGCGCACTGATGGACCTGAACGTCTACAACATCAGCTACATCGTGGGTCTGTTCGGCGAGCCGAATCAGGTGCACTACACCGCCAACATCGAGCGCGGCATCGACACCAGCGGCATCCTGACCATGGAGTATAACAGTTTCCGCGCGGTGAGCATCGCCGCCAAGGACTGCGGCGCACCGGCCCGGTATGTCATCCAGGGCACGAAGGGTTATATTTTGCAGAAATCCACCGCCAACTGCTGCGGCGGCATCACCTTCCACCCTAACGAGGGCAAGGAAGAGCACTATAACCTGAATGGCGGCAGGCCCCGGCAGGCGGCAGAGTTTGAAGCCTTTGCCCGTGCGCTGGAGAGCGGAGATCAGGAGCTGTGCGGCCGGATGCAGGATACCACCATCGCGGTGAGCCGTGTGCTCACGGTGGCCCGCCGCAATGCGGGCATCCGCTTCCCGTGCGACCACTGAAAAAGCCTTTCCCATTGGAACACGCCCTGACAAAAACGCGCTCCAAATTGTTTGAATATCTACTTTAAAACCCGCAAAGAGCGGGCAGGTTTGCGCCGTATCCGACGTATAGGGCGGAACGGCAGCAGGAGGAAAACTGAATATGAAAAATACGAAAACTCTTACCCGTGTGGCGCTGCTGGTTGCCATTGAGCTGGTCATGAAGATGGTGGGTCTGGGCAGTGTGCCTGTGGGCCCGCTGTACATGAGCTTCCTGACCCTTCCCATTGCAGTGGGTGCCATCACAATGGGCCCCGCTGTGGGCGCGCTGCTGGGCGGTGTGTTCGGCGCAGTGAGCTTCTACGATGCCATCACCGGTGCTTCCGCTATGACGGGTGCGCTGTTTCAGGTAAGCCCTGTGAACACCTTTATCCTGTGCGTGGGTATGCGCGTGCTGATGGGCCTGTGCTGCGGCCTGATCTTCAGCGGCCTGAAGCGCTTTGACAAGCCCGGCACCTGGAGCTACATCCTCAGCGCCATGAGCGCACCCTTCCTGAACACGGTGTTCTTCATGGGCTGGATCGTGCTGGCTTTCTATGGCTGCGACTACGTGCAGAACCTGGTGTCCGTCAAGGGCGCTGCGAACCCCTTCATGTTCGTGGT
>ERZ773209.2179-NODE-2179-length-10421-cov-4.604862_pt1 | contig 10421 bp, 6 predicted proteins | sample MGYA00511109_ERZ773209 | MGnify/ENA primary metagenome ERZ773209 (study PRJEB29015, sample SAMEA2737786) | human gut metagenome | biome: human gut; feature: human-associated habitat; material: faeces | place: China | collected 2012 ...
CATCTGTAAATTTTATCCCAATTCCTCTTCCAACAAAATCATCTCTTCCAGTGCTGCATCCAATTCTGTCCGCAAAGTATCCATTCGCTTGCACTTTTCCTGCATCAAATTGAAATCGCTGTACACTTCTTCCTTTGTTATCTCCTCGTTGAGGGCATCCAGTTCCGCTTGCATCGCCTCGGACTGCTGTTCCAGCTGCCGCATTCTTGCTCGCTGCTGGGCAGCCTTTGCACGTTGTTCCTTAGAACGATACGTCTGCTGCTTGTCCTCTTTTTTCTTTTCCGTTTCAACTGCCTGAGCCGCCGCATTTGCAGCAGCTGCTTCTTTTTTCGTTGCATCCAACCAGCTTTGGAATCCGCCGATATACGTCTTTACACCCGTTGGTTTGATTTCTAAAATATGGTCTGCAACCTGATCCAGCAGATACCGGTCATGTGACACAAACAGAATCGTTCCGGTAAAGGTTTTCATGGCATCTTCGATGACTTCTTTCATGGAAATATCCAGATGGTTGGTCGGTTCGTCCAAAATCAAAATATTGCCATGCTCCAGCATCATGACGGCAAAACAAACCTTTGCCCGTTCGCCACCGCTGAGTACCCCCACTTGCTTGTAAACTTCTTCACCTGTAATCCGCACCTTGCCCAACAAGCTGCGAACATCATAGTCCAGCCATGTCGGAACACGGTCGTGAATTTCCTGCATTACGGTTTTCGCTGGGTGCAGGTTGGTGCTTTCCTGCTCAAAATAGGAAATCTTCGTCTGGGCTGCCCAACGAATCTTTCCAACATGCGGCAGCTGCCCCTGTAAGATTTTCAACAGGGTTGACTTTCCAACACCGTTTTCCCCAATAATGCCCCATTTTTCCCCTCGCCGCACTTCAAAGGAAACTGGTTCTGCCAACACTTTTCGTTCTGCTCCGCTGCCGACTGCAATGGCGATATCCTGCACCTGCAAGACCTGCTGCGGCGGTTCGATGTCATAGGTAAATTGTACCCGTGCTGACTTCTGGTAGGTAATCGGCTTTTCAATCCGTTCCATCTTTTCCAGCTGTTTCATGCGGCTCTGGGCACTCTTTGCCGTAGAGGCTCTGGTCTGATTACGGGCAATATAATCTTCCAGCTTGGCAATTTCTTTTTGCTGCAATTCATACTCTTTTGTTTGCCGAATCACAGCGGCTTCTTTCTGCACGGTATAGGCAGAATAGTCGCCCTTATAGCGAGTCAGCACACCATGTTCAATCTCACAAATCGAGGTACAAAGCCGATTCAAGAAATAACGGTCATGGGATACCAGCAGCAAAGCACCCTTATAATCTTTCAAATAATCTTCCAGCCACATGACAGTTTGAAAATCCAGATGGTTGGTCGGTTCGTCGAGAATCAGCAGCGTCGGTTCTTCCAACAGCAATTTTGCAATCGCCAGCCGGGTCTTTTCTCCACCGCTGAAACTGGAAATTTTCCGCTCATAGGTTTCTGCACCGAACCCCATGCCGTTCAGCACCATTTTGATTTTCACATCAATCTGATAGCCGTCATTGCTTTCAAAATAAGTCTGCAAACGGTGATATTCTTCTGCCGCTGCTTCGGAATTGTTCGCCAACTCCTGTTCCAGCTCTCGCATGCGTGCCTGTGCATCCAGCAACGGTTGAAAGACATTGTGCATCTCGTGCCAAACCGTCTGTTCTTTCTCCAGACCACCCATCTGTTCCAGATAGCCGATACTGGTATGACTGCTCTTGATGATTTCGCCGTCCCCTTCCTGAATGTGGTCGGGCAGAATCCGTTCGGTAATCAACTTTAACAAGGTCGATTTTCCGCAGCCATTCACACCAATCAAACCGATCCGGTCACGGTCTTCAATCGTGAGAGAAATATGTTTGAGCAGTGGTGCTCCATTGTAAATTTTATTGACATCTGTTAATTGCAACAGCATAATAACACTCCTATTTCATGAGATTTCGTGTTATCATGATACCATGAAATTGCAGGAACTGTCAAGAAAAAACCGCTGTTTCTGACAGAATGGGTCTGTTACTTCCCAAAACTGCCAGCAAAAACAGCGGCGATTTTCTCAGCGTATCATGCTATTTTCCGATTTATCGGCGGAACAGTCCCCGCTTCTTCGGCTTTTCGGTTGCCCGATTGGCAACGATGTCTGCCATTTCTCCCACGTTCTTCATACCAGAAACTTCCTTCATCTGGAACTGCATGTGAAATTCCTGTTCCACAGCATCAATCAAGTTGATGTGTTCGAGGCTGTCCCATTCCTCAATATCATTTGCGGTGGTCTGGTCTGTGATCACAATGCTGTCATCATCAAATACATCCCGAAATACCCCTGTCAACCGTTCCATTACCTCTGCATGTGTCATTGTTCTGCACACTCCTTCTGATTTACTGTAATTACCTGATTTTTATTTGTATAATCTGCAACATTCAATTCCCAGACGCTGTCGCCATTTTCCATGTCCTTCGTCTTAGTGAAACCAAATGTGCCGTACAAATCCTTTACCATTGCATTCTTGGCAGTCTTATAATAATAGCCAACAATTTTCTGAATGCCCTGCTCCCGGCACTGCCGTACCAGTTCATCCAGCATTGCAAATTCCATATCCCGTTTCAAAACCCGGCAGCTCATCAGCCACAAGTCCATATGTAATGCATTGTCCACTTTTTCGCCGATGACAACGGAAACAATGCCGTTATCGCCGAACTTATCCTCCAGTCGCCCATACAGCCGAATATAGCGGTCAGACGCTGCAACGGTTTCCATTTCACTTTGTGTATAGCGTTTTGTAGTCAAGTTAAACTGATTGCTCTTATTGGTCAGCTGTACAATTCGCTGCAAGTAAATGGGTTCAAAGTCCCGAATCGTGCCTTGCATCTCCAGACTGTTCAGATAGTCGGTATAGTCTGCAAAAGTTTTCTGCATCTTTGCCCGCTGTGCATTTGCCTGATACATGGCATTCCGCTTTGCATCATCACTCGACAGGCTGGTAACTTCAAAGTATCCGGCACGGTCTAACTGCCGCAGACAATCTTCCACGCAGTCAAATTCCGGAACGGCAACGCCCGGAATTTGTCCGGAAACAATCGCCCGTTCTGCCGGATTGTCGTCTACAAATACAATGCTCTCCGGCAGCAAATTCAGTTCCGCAGCAGTTTCCACCAAATTGCGATCTTTTGGCTCCCAGTTTGCCTTGATGGTAACAAAGTCGTCTGGCTTCAGAACACCGCTCGGATGATTCAAGCCCAGCAGAGCATTTTCCGGCTCATTCTTTGAGCAGACTGTCAGCAATACACCAATTTTCTTCTGCTGTTTCAAGTAGCCCTGTAACTCTTCATATGCCTGTCCCATGGAGGTTTCATGTCCGATTTCGATGCCTTCCTGTCCGTCATCGCCAATGACACCGCCCCAGAGGGTATTGTCCAAATCCAACGCCAGAACTTTCTTGTTCTTACCGTAAATGGAACGAATGATTCGAGTCAGGTTGTAGGCAAAATCCGGAATGGCTGGCACGCTCAGAGCATATTTATACAGATACCAATAAGACGGTTCTGCCCATGCATCCAAACCATAGCAAGCGGACAAATACTGAATATCATGAATATAGAACGAGGTGTGCGTATTTGCATAATCATAGAATTTGCAGTTCAATCGAGTGATAAAGTTGATTCTGCCGTGAATATCTGAAGCATCCCGATTGCCCAACAGCCGATAAGCTGGCAGTTCAAAGTTGTTCTGAATAATTGGGCAATGATATCCTTCCGCCAGACGATCCCACATCTGCGTAAAGTGCGTGTACTGCCGCTCCAAAGCTGCCTCTACGGTTTCCGCCGGACAATACACATCCTCCGGAAATTCTGTGATGTTGCGGCTGGTGGTGTGAATGAAAATCAAGTCTGGCTGAAAGGCTTCCAGCTCTGGGTTTTCAAACATAGCATCCTGCCAATAACGGGCATATTCCGACTGATAGAAAGACGGCTGAATGCCATTTTCCAGCAGGAACAGTTCCAGCATGGAAACAATATCATTTGTGGTAGAACCGCCCAGAACTGCAATCTTTTTTTCCATGCGAGGCGTGCCATCTGCCAGCAGAGCCTTTTTAATCTTTCTGCGGTTTTTCAGAATCCACGCACTATCGAATGGTACTTGTAATTCTTTCATGATTTGCAAATCTCCTTTTTGTTTCTTGCATTTAAAATTCTGTATCTGCATCTTCCCAACTGCTTGTGTCATATGCAGCATTTTGTGTGCGGACAACTTCCAGATCCTGTCCGTTTACCCCATTCGCACTGAATACATTCATGCAAAATAGAACATCGGTTGCCTTTGCTTCTTCCTGAATAAAGTCAATGGCATTCAGATTGAAATACCGCATATCACACACATAAATCTCAGAAAATGAACTGGTCAGACATGGTACTAACGCATTGCCATAGCTGTCCTTGAAAATCACCAATCGGCGGTCGTTGTCGCAATCCGTCTGAATGTGGACAATCTTATCATCACCGCTCATAAAAACCATGTAATAACTAGAGTTGTCCCATATAGACGGGTCAAAAATCAAATCTGCCTCGTAGCCATTCGCATAATCCCGGTCATAATAAGTGGTCTGAATATCGTTGGTCGGCACATAATATACAAATTCTTCCGGTGCATTCACCAAATCCGGATAATCATTCGTATAATATGCCATGGAGCCAACAAAATCATCTTCTACATATTTCTTGTAGGTTGTCAGGTCGGCAAACGGAACATCTGCCTGCTCCGCAAACGCTCTCGCTACATAGTAAGCCCCCAGCTGAAACCAATGGTGGTCGGTTCTCGCATAAATCGGCTCAGCAGTGTGTTCTTTTAGAACGCCATAGGCATCAATCGAAATGACACCTTGAAAAACCTTTTCTGCTGCATCCATGCAATCCTTTTCACTGGAAAGTGCGGAATCCTGAAAGGCTGCTGGCGTATAGAAAGAAGCATTGGTTGGGGCTAAAATCGAATAGCACTGCACATCGTCCCCCAAATCCTTTTGATACTGGTTTAGAATTTCTGCATATGCTTCGGTTTGTTCGGCATAACCATTAAACAAGTTGATGGCACGCTTATGGTCCCACAAAATACCAGATACGATTTCAATTGGTTCTGCACCATCATCCATCGTTGTGACAATCGTCACATAAGTGGTGACTGTAGTTGTAGTGGTTTCCGTGGTGGTAACTGCTGTCGTGCTGGGCATCGTTTCAGCGGCGGCTGTTTCTGCTTTCTGGTCGTTTCCGTCTGCTGGTTTCATCAGCATGAAAAGCAACCATGCAACAGCTGCCAGCGTTACCAGCACAGCCACTCCCAGAATCAATCGGTCTTGCCACTGCACCTGTTCTTTAGAAGATTGCGGCTGATCCTGCTGCGATACAGCGGGCGAATCAACCGGTTTTTTTCTTTTTTTAGAAACTGCCTGCTGCTGCAAAGCTCCGCAGTTGGGACAGGTGGTTTGTTCCGGTGTCAGCTTCGTACCGCATTCTTTGCAAATCATATCCGCATTCTCCTTTTCCATGACAAAAAATGGAACAGCGGCAAGGCAGGAAATCCCACCCTGCCGCTGTTCGGTTTCTTTTCCAAACATTCTCAAAATGTTTTACTGTACACGATTGCTCTCTAAGTAGCTTTCATTTCCGCCGGTTGCACTGAACGTATTCATCGCAAACAGCAAATCTGTACAGCCGACCTGCTTGCAGAAATCAATGGCATTCAATTCAAAATATCGCATATCGCAGACGTAAATATTTTCAAAAGACGACGTTAAGCATGGTACTAACGCATTGCCATAGCTGTCCTTGAAAATGACGAGTGTTCTGCCATTCTTGCAGTCGGTTTCCACGTGTGTGATTTTGTCGTCACCACCCATGAAAACCAAGTAATACATACTGTTATCATAACCATCTAAATTCATCAGCAAATCGCTTTCGGTTGGGTCGGTGAAGCTGGTGCTGTAATAGGTAGTCTTGTATTTGTTTTTCGGGATGTAATATGTAAACTCTTCCGGATTGTCCAGCAAAACGGCACTTTCTGTGTAAGTATACATCGAGCCGACATAATCCTTTTTCGTTGCCGTATCATAATCTGACAGCGATGCAAACGGTACATCTGCAACCTTTGCAAATGCTTCAGCGGCATAATATGCCCCCAATGGTAACCAGTGGTGGTCAGTACGGGCATAAATTGCCTCTGCGATATGCGGCTTCAAAGCGTTGTATACATCGACTGGCTTTACGCCATTCAGATAACTGTTGATGTTGTCAATATTTTCCGTTTCGCTTGCTGTATAGTTTGCATATTCTTCCGGCAGGTAATAGGAAACGGCAGTTGGTGCAACCAAAGAATAAACCTGTACATCTGAGCCAAGGTCTTGCTGATATGCATTTAATGTTTCGGCATAGTCCTGTCCTACAGAGAAACTACCGCCATAAACGCAGACTGCACGCTTGTGATCAAGAATAATGCCCTCGCCGATTTCCGCAGCTGGTTCATCATTCGGATCTTCCGTTGTCGTTACAACTGTTGTGGTAACTGCTGGCTCTGTGTTGGTTTCATCACTACCAGCAGCAACTGCAACCGTGGTTTCTACGGATTCTGTTGTTGCAACAGGTGTTGTGGTTTTCTTCTTTACTTGCGAAACATTGCCAAAAAATACGGTATCTTCTTCGCTCTGAACACCTGTCCACTGCATCATTGCGGAAATGGTCTTTTTCAACTTGCTGCGGAACGGAACGGTGTCGTTATAATATTCCGACCAGCCGGAAGTATAAGAGCCATCTAACAGCGATGTCAGCGAGAACTTCGGCTTTTCTGCCAGAAGTCGATTTTCTTCATAGGAAATTGTGGAACGTGGTGCTAATAATAAAACAACTGCCACCACGACAACAACACCGCTCAGCAGGCTCACACCGATGGTTTTGGAAAACCGTTGTGCCTTTCGCTGCATGTATTCCCGTTTTGTCAAGCGTTTTTTATGCGGTGGATTGCCCGGCTGTTCTGCCTCTGAAACTGCACCCTTTACCGATTCAATCACATCTTTTTTGTGCTGCTGCTGTGCCATTTCTTCTTCCGTTGGCGGAACTGGCTGTTCTGGCTGTTCCGGAAAATCATTGAATAAACGGTTATAAAAAGCAGCTGATTCCAGCTGTGGTTCTGGCTCAGGTTCTTCTTCCCGTGCATGGGAAATAACCGGACGCTTTGTTGGTCTTGACGATGCAGATGCTTCTTTTACAGAGGTTATCACAGGCTGTTCCGGTGCAGGTGCAGCTGTTTCCGGCATGGGTGGTGCAACGGGTTCTGCTGTTGGCTGCAGTGGGGCTGCAATTGGCTGTGGCGGAACAACTGCCTCTGACTGTTGTGGTGCGGTGTTTCTCGTCAGTGGCAGAACTGGTTTTTGCTGTTCTGGGTCAACTGGTGCATCTTCCAGAAACAGTTCCCGGAAGAAACGAGCTGCCTTGCTGGACTGTTTTCCGTTTGAAACTGCCCGAGGTTTTTTTTCTGCTGCTCCAGTCAGTTCTGCAACAGATTCCCGTGGCTGCCGATTCTTCAAATATTTGGTTCGCTGTTCTGCAACCTGTGGTGGTTCTTCTTCTGAGAACCATTCCGGAATGGGTTCTGGTGCAGTGGTATCAATCGAAATATCCTGCGGTTTTACCGGACGGAATGACGGTCTTACTGGTTCTGACTGTGGTGCAGCAGTTGTTTCCGCTGCTGACTTTCCCTGATACCGCCGAACTGGTGTTGGCTCTGCCTGTTGTGGCTCTGCTGTCTGTAAGTCATCCAGTGTTTTTCCCTCCGCTTTCATCTGCCGGAGCATTGCCGTTGTGATAAATGGCGATGCAATCGCTGGCTCTGATTCGGACTGCGGTTCTGGTTCAGGAATCGGCTGCTGCACTGGCTCTGGAGCAGCTGCCTGCACTGGCATTTGCGGTGCTCTCCGCTGCGGACGAGCCGGACGAGATTTTTTCTGTGGTGCTGCTGGCGGTTCTGCAACAGGTTCTGGTGTTGGAACTGCCTGCGGCTCAGCCGGAGATTCTGGTACAGCGGAAACCACTGGATTTGCAGTGGTCTGCTGCTGTGCCATCGCTACGATTTTCTGGAGCAATTCCGGCGTTAAGGTTGCCTTTCCAGTGGCATCCTGCTGCACCATTGTTGCAACCTGCTGCAACAATTCCGGTGAAACGGTAGCAGATTCTGCCGTTGCCTGCGGTTCTACTGGCTTCGGCGGTTCTGGTATTGGCTGTGTTGGCTCTGCCTGCTGTGGTTCTGCTGCTGGCTTTGTTGGTGCAGACATCTGCGGCATCGCTCTTGCATCCCGTACGGGTGGCATTTTTGGAACTGGTTTTTCCGGTTCTGCCGAATTGGTCGGCGGAGCGGCTTTTGTTTTTTGCGGAGCAGACTTTTTGGGAGTCTGTGGTTCTTCTACGGAAATATCCGCAAAAAACCGATTGTAAACAGCGGATTCCTTCGGCTGTTGGGTTGCCTGCTGCTGTAATTCCTGCAACGCCTCCTGTGAGAGTGCTTTTTCTGGTTTCTGAACGGGCGGCGGCGGTACTTGCTGCATCGGCTGCCGTCCAAAATGTGCTGGCTGCTGCGGTGGAACTCGCATCGGTTCTTGCGGAGCAGTTCTTACACGCTGCTGCTCCATTTTTTGACGGCGTTCCTGCTGGCTGCGTTGTGCAAGGGAATGCATACCACTTGGAACGGAAGAATTCGAATTCTTTTTTCTCATGACAATGCCTCCTTAAAAACGCAGATACAAGAATGGACGATTGGTTGCATTGACCAGCAGAATGCTGGATACAATCAGAATAACAGCTGCTAAGATTGTTCCGCAAACGGAAAGGGTAAGATATGCCCCCGGACTTTTCTGCATGGCACGTTTCGGCAGTTCCAAAATCGGGAAGCAGCCAATCAGTGCAATCACTAACAAAAAGACATTTGTCATAATGGAGGTTTGCAAAACGGCATCTGTCAAGCCATGTCCGCCAAATCCAAACATACACTTCAGGCAAGCTCCCAGCTGACCGAAGTCCTCAAAATAGAAAATGCCGAAGCCCACCACAATAACAATTTTATTATAGAGATGTCGGATGACCAGCGGAATTTTTTTCATCCGCTTCTTACCAATCAGCAATTCAATCAGAATAAACAAGCCATAATACAAGCCCCAGAGAATGAAGTTCCAGCTTGCACCGTGCCAAAGTCCGGTACAGAACCAGACTAAGAACAGTCCGCCGTATTTTCTCCGCTTACCGAAAATCGGAATGTACAGCACATAATCCCGGAAAAATGTTCCCAGGGAAATATGCCAACGCTGCCAGAATTCTGTAATGTCCTTACACAGGAACGGATGCCGGAAGTTTTCTTCCAGCTGAAAGCCCATCATGCGGGCAATTCCGATTGCCATATCGGAATAACCGGAGAAGTCGAAGTAAATCTGCATGGCATAGACAATAACACCATACCAAGCCCCTAGCGTGGTCTGCTGTTCGATGTTGCCATTTGCAAGGAACTGGTCAACGATATTTCCCAGATTATCGGCAATAATCACCTTTTTGCCCAGACCGATAATTACACGCATCATGCCTTCATACAGGTCAGACGGATTGCAACGGCGAACTGCCAGTTGATTTTGCATTGTTTCATAACGGGCAATCGGGCCTTGCATAATGACAGGGAAAAAGGTCATATACAGCAGGAAACGAGAGAACTTCTGCTCTGCTTCGACTTTTCCCCAATAGCAATCCACAATGTACGAAACTGCACGGAATGTATAGAAACTGATGCCAATCGGCAACGGGAAATTCGGAACAGGAATCGAAAGTGAAAACCAGTTGTTCAGATTCTCTATGAAAAATCCGGTATATTTAAACAGAATCAACATGCCAAGGTGGAATACCAAGGACAGGACAAGCGAAACTTTTGCCGTGCGGCTCTCGGGGTCAGCAGAAATCAGTCTGCCGAACAGATAATTGAGCAGCGTACTCATCAGCAACAGCCAGATGAAAATGGGTTCGCCCCATGCATAAAAGACAAGCGAACACACAATCAATACAGCGTTGCGGTAACGGGGTTTTGCCACATAGTACGCAATCAACGACAGGGGCAAAAAGAGATAGAGAAAAAATAAACTTGAAAATACCATTTTTTACATTGCCTCGTTTGTTCTGAAATTTCATTCCACAGATTGGTTTTTCTTTCTTTGTGGTTTGATGATTTTTGTGAAATCTATGGATAATCCGCACTGTGCCGCTGCATTTTTCTACGAAAACAACAAATGAAAAGAAATAAAAAAGATTTGGAAAAATGAGGCAGTGCATCCCTCAAAAAAATTGAAATGATTACTTTTTTATTATACAACAAATAAAATTTGTTTGCAAGTA
>ERZ773209.2181-NODE-2181-length-10408-cov-2.654883_pt1 | contig 10408 bp, 10 predicted proteins | sample MGYA00511109_ERZ773209 | MGnify/ENA primary metagenome ERZ773209 (study PRJEB29015, sample SAMEA2737786) | human gut metagenome | biome: human gut; feature: human-associated habitat; material: faeces | place: China | collected 2012 ...
TCCACCGTTTCGGCGGCGCGCAGGTCGATCCAGTCGCTTTTGCCATCGATGTAGCGGAGCTTTTCGATTTTATCGCTGAGATAGCGCACCTTAATTGTTAGCGCCTCTGCCGAATCAGAAGGGCGTGGGCAGACATCAGAAGGATGCGGGTAGACAAGAGGCTTGCCGTCTGCTGCCAAAGCGTCCAGTACAGTATCAACCAGGCTGTCATATCCTGCGAAATTGCCGTTGATGTGCAGACAGTCAACACCGAACTTGTCCAAGAAACGCAGCATTTCTTTGCTGATTGCATCGCTCTCTTCCTCGGTCTGGAAGCGCCCTGCTTCGTTATAGGGTTTCACCCGATGAACAAACACGTCGATGCGGTTATAGTAATCGAAGACTTTGAAAACCAGTTTGTCGAACTCTTCACCCAGCACGTGGTCGTTGTCGTTATAGAACGCAGAGAGCAGGATAGGTGAATCGGTAATCACCACATCAACCTTGCCCTCAAGCCGGCTGATGCGGAAATACTGCTTGCCAAAGATGTATGCCTGATTCTCGAAAACGGCCTTTGTTCCTTCCCATACCTTGTCTTTGGCGAACTCGGTGACAAGCTCGGCATTAACGCCGGCAGCTTTCAGCTGAGAGAAGACATAGGCAGCTCCGGTGGATTTACCAGCACCGGGAGCGCCAAAAAGGTTAATGATGAGCATTTTCGTTTGCCTCCCAATTTGATAGTTTTGTTGTGCGGATGATACTGTTTTTTACACGACCTATCCCAGATACTTTTTGAAAAGCTCTGCAAGGGTCAGGTTGTTTTGCCGTGCCAGATCAATCGTGCAAGCGCAAACATTGCGCTCGGTAGAAGCCCCAATTTCATCGCAAAGATAGATGAGAATGTCAGGGTACTGATGGTCGTGAAAGCATTCGTCCTTGTCCTTTTCGGTGCCGGCGCAATCACTACAATCCCGACACCACTCTTTACGCTGAAGACCATCCCACGCCATCAGCTTTTCACCATTGATAACATAGGCGCAGTCAACAGTGCCCAGATTAGAACCATAAGCGTGACACCACCAGCCCCAATCGTCCTTCCAGTCATCGTTGTCGATAGCACAGATATTGTCAAAATCCTCTTTGGACAACAGCCAAACTTGGTATTCTTCACGCCAATGCGTAGGCTGATAATGGTAAGCACACACGGCAGATGTCAGGCCAAGACTTTTTACGGCATTGGCAAATTCGCCACCTGCTAAAATTTCAACAGTCTCCATATTTCCTCCTATCCGTAACGAATGAAGTGTACGGTGTTAAACTCTTTACCGGGAAACTCTTTGAGCCGGATAGAGGAGCACCAACCACCGACATGACCTCGTAGACCTGACCTTCTGTCAAAAGCTCATGAGCCTGTTTGGAATCACAGCTCAACCCGGCGTCCAGATCCACGGCTTTAACCTTACATCCACGCTCACAGTGCAGAACATCAGATTGATCCTCGGCACATTTGCTACATAGCCACTTTAACCGATAATCCAGTGTAATACTGTCCAGGAGCTTCCCGCATTTGGGACAGCGAAATTCGATCTTTTCATTCATAGTGCTCACCTTCATATAGGACAATTTTCTTTTGGCGCAAGGTTTTCTGTACGTCGATGACCCGCTGATTTGCAGAACCACACCATTTCAACATCCGGTCAGACAGCTCCATTTTGAAGGGGCCGTCAATCACAACATCACATGATGTAAGCAAGGCCATTTGTGCAAATTGGTGATCATCCTCGTCTTTATCCGGGAAAAGAGGGTTATAACAGTTCTCCCAGATAAATCCAGTCCATAGCCACACGGTTTTACCGATTGAATGTGTGTAGAAACAAAGATCAATGAGATCATAAATCCCGCAGTAGTCCTGACAAAGTGGATCTCCGCCAAGTAGAGAAAGCCCTGAGATAACAGGGTTGGCAAGCATTTTGTGGATCTCTGCGATAGTCTCCTTTGTGAATGGTCTACCACAGTTGAAATCCTGTTCCTCTGGATTAAAGCAGCCGGGGCAGTGATTTGTACATCCGCTTACGAAGAGGGAGGTGCGGACTCCCTCTCCGTTTGCGATGTCATAGTTGCGGATCTTCGCGTAGTTCATTCGTCGCCACCCAGGTGGACATAACGTTCTTTGATTTCTTGTGTTCTACCCTGATTCCAGTCATTCAGGCCGATGTAGCCGCAGGTACGCCGCGCAATGTTCATCTTGCTCTTATCGGTATTCCCGCAGTTGGGGCACTTCCAAATCAGCTTGCCGCGATCGTCGTCCACAATCTCGATTTCCTTATCCCAGCCGCACACCTGGCAGTAGTCGGATTTCGTGTTCAGCTCCGCATACATGATGTTGTCGTAGATGTACTTCAACACCGTCAGTACGGAATGTTGTCAGAGAGGTTTGCCACTTCGATGTAGCTGATTGCTCCGCCCGGAGAGAGCTTCTGGAACTGAGACTCAAATCTCAGCTTATCAAAAGCATTGATATGCTCTGTGACGTGAACGTGATAGGAGTTGGTGATGTAGCCCTTATCGGTGATGCCCGCAATCACACCAAAGCGCTTTTGCAGACACTTGGCAAATTTATAGGTGGTGCTCTCAATAGGAGTACCGTAGAGAGAATAGTCGATATCCTCAGCGGCTTTCCATGCAGCGCACTTGTCGTTCATGTACTGCATAACCTTGAGTGCAAAAGGCTCTCCGTCCGGGTCGGTATGGCTCTTACCAGTCATCGCCATAACACATTCGTATAGGCCGGCATAACCCAAAGAGATGGTGGAGTAGCCGCCGTGAAGCAGCTTGTCGATGGTTTCGCCCTTTTTCAGGCGGGCCAAAGCGCCGTACTGCCAGTGGATAGGAGAAGCATCGGACAGGGTACCGCTCAAACGCTCGTGACGGATTTGCAGTGCCTTATGACACAGTTCCAGCCGCTCATCGAAAATCTCCCAGAAGGTGTCATACAGATTCTGGATGTCGTTATGGTCGCCGGTTGCCTCCCAAACTTTCAGAGCGCTCAGAGCAACATCGGGGAGGTTGATGGTGACGACTCCCTGGTTGAAACGTCCGTAATACTTGGGCTTATCGGGCTGGTAATTGCCGGCATTGGCAACATTGTCCCAGCCGTTACCGGAGCGGTCGGGTGTCAAGAAACTACGGCATCCCATACAGGTATAGCAATCGCCGTTACCTTCGGTCTCGCCCTTGGACAGCTTGTACTCGCGCATCTTTTTTTCGGAGATGTAGTCGGGCACCAGCCGTTTGGCAGAGCACTTGGCACACAGCTGGGTCAAGTACCAGTAGGGAGAATCCTCAGTGATGTTATCCTCTTCCAGCACATAGATCAGCTTGGGGAACGCCGGTGTCGTCCAAACGCCCTTCTCATTTTTGACGCCTTGGTACCGCTGCCGCACGACCTCCTCGATGATCATAGCGAGGTCTTTCTTGGTCTGAGGATCGCTGACCTCGTTCAGATACATAAAGACGGTAATGAAAGGAGCCTGACCGTTGGTAGTCATGAGGGTAATCACTTGATACTGGATAGTCTGAACACCCTTCTTTACTTCTTCACGGACACGCTCTTCGACCAGATCTGAGATCACTTTCTCAGGGTCTGCAAAGTTGTCCGGGGAAGAAATTTTCAGGAACTCAGCCTTTACCTGCTTGCGAATCTTTTGTCGGCTCACCTCAACAAAGGGGGCAAGGTGGGACAGGGAGATAGACTGACCGCCATACTGATTACTGGCTACCTGGGCAATAATCTGGGTAGCAACATTACAGGCAGTCGAGAAGGAGTGAGGCTTTTCAATCAGCGTACCGGAAATTACTGTGCCGTTCTGGAGCATATCTTCCAGATTGATCAGACAGCAGTTCATCATGTGTTGCACAAAGTAGTCGCTGTCATGGAAGTGGATAACACCCTCTTCGTGCGCCTGCTTAATGTCATCCGGCATAAGCAGACGGTCAGTAATATCGCGGCTTACCTCGCCGGCGATGTAGTCTCTCTGAGTAGAGAGGATTGTGGGATTTTTGTTGCTGTTCTCCTGGATGACTGTTTCATTGACGTTATCCGCAATAGAGAGGATTTTGCCGTCCAAAGAAGAAGCGTTCCGCAGAAGCTCATGTTCATAGCGATACTTGATGTACGCTTTGGCGACTACGAACTCGCCCTCTTTCATCAGCTCAGTTTCAACGTCGTCCTGGATTTCCTCAACAGAAATCGCACGGTTGCGCCGCTGATAGTGGTTATACAAACGGGTGGAGATTTTCTTGGGCACCTCGTTCTTATCTCCTACCGCACTGAGCTTTTCAACCTCCGTGAATGCCTTGAGAATGGCGTTGGCAATTTTGCCTTTGTCAAAGTCGGCTTCACGGCCATCACGTTTAATGACAACCATAAAAATTCCTCCTTACAAAAGATAGCTGTGGATAACTTGGTCAATTTCTTCCCACGTGTTTACCCGGAGCGCATCATGAGCTACATGGTCAAAGCTACGATTATGGGGACGGTCAAAAAGAATTTTGGCGTATTCGCCCCCAACCAAGTTGTGTGGGGCATCGTCAATCAAAACGTCACCACGCACCATTTGCTTGTTGCAGGCAAAAATGATGTGCTCCCAGTCCAGGAAGGGGAACAGCTCTAAAAGCCGTTCCACCTTCGTTTTGCAGGTGTGATAGCTGGATGCAGTCACCATATAGAGCTGGTGCCCCTCGTCATAGAACTTTTGGAGTACCTCAACAGAGCCGGGGATCGGAGTGATACGCCGCCAAAGCTCGTCATCATGGAGTACGCCGAATACCTGCTCTTTCGTCAGCGTGGGGAAAGCAAGGGAGATATCCCAGCCGTGAACATCTTCCGGCGTTACGGAGGTGCCATAACGCTCGTTCAACATTGCAATCCAGCAATCACTCAGGTTTTCTACGGTATCGTCGGCATCAAACAGAATTGTCAGTTTCTTCATGGAGTTCTCCTTTGAGAGCGTTGTTCACAAAGTTGTTTACGGCCTCTTTGAGATCTTCCAGGCTGCCGCTGTTGACGATCGTAGCGTCGTACTGGTAATCGTCCAACGCAGTCTCCGAAGCGTGCTTCTGTTGCTCTTCGGTCAACGGAGACACGAAGTTGGGGCGAACTACCCGCAACAAAATAGCGTCCATGCCGTAGGTCTCGTAGATCTCATACTCGTTGGGGAAACGAGTATCAGGGATAAGCACGTAATCCCATTCGTCGCAGAAGATGTCGAGGATACTGACGATGAAATCTACCCAATAATCAGGAGAGACAGCGCGGATTTTGTCAGTACCGACACGCTGGAGAAGCGTGCGTCCCTTTTCATCCTTCTTGCCGTCCCAGCCAAAGAAGGTCTTACATACGTACTTGACCAGATCACCGTAGTGGGCAATCAAAACACGGTTGCCTTGGGCTTCCAAAATCTCCTCCAAAAGTTTGGCGGTAGTGTCTTTACCGTGCTGGGCTTTACCCGAAATGCAAACGATTTTCATTCCGCAACCCTCCTTCCTTTTCTGCCGCAGGACTTCTTCTCCCGGCAGAACCCGAAGTATTCACACTTCGGCATAAAGTAGTGATCGACCAGATATGCCCACTCGTCGGAATACTCTCTCAGAACGTTACCAACATCAGCGAACAGGCCACGGTACTCGTGATAAGCTCTGCTGCATTCCCGCTGATGCGACATATCAATTAGGTTGCGGAGATTATGCTTGCACACAATCTTGGTGCCCATGCCCAGAGGAAGCCCAAGCGCAGAATCCTCTCTGGGGATACCAAACCCTTCCAGCATCTTCAAGCCGGTCTGGATACACTTCATAATCCAATCGTAGACTTTGACGGCGGCGGAGTTACCCGCAATGCTGGGCGGTGTTACATAATCGAAACCGCTTTCATAGTCGATATATCTGGTACTGGCCTGCAGTCTGGTGGGAGCGCCGCCGATGTGGGTATACCACTCACGGATCACTCTGGCAGAATAGCCGTCCAGGATCATATAGACATCCGGGAACTCAAACGTTCTGCCGTGCTCGTTTTCCAAGCAATCCAAGCCGCGTTTGTAGTTTTTTTCGGGGTCGCTGGTATCTGCACCCCAGCAGACACCAGCTTCCTCACCGATCATGGAAATAGGGTTCTTATAGGTGAATCGCTGAATTGTAACTGTTCCCATGTTGATCCTCCTTGCTTAATTTACTTTGTTACTATCAAATATAAGTGCGAAAGACGTGATCGCCGATCGTCTTATAATAGCTACCATAGGTCAAAGATCCAGTAGAGAAGTACACTACGTCGGTATTCAAATCCAACGCTGGATGGCCGGCAAGAGCAGCATCTACTGCTTCCATCTGCACAGACCCATAGTAATCTCCTACCACAAACTGACAAGGTGAGAAGAGAATATCACTGATACTGCCGGAATACGCTTCGTGCATATAGCGGTTAAGCGCTACCTGCACCACGGCAACCTGACCATCAAAGCTCTGGTTTCCTGCCTCGCTGTAGGCCATACACGCCAGCAGCTCTTTTTCGGTATCCGTGGGTGACAGTTCTGCATATGGGTTAAGGTCTGCCTCGGGTTCTGCCGGTTCTTCCTCAATAGAAATAGGCGTAGGTGTAGGCGACACTTGAAGCGGCGCAGAGTAAACACAAAGTTCCTTTTCAATGGGGACTTGTGGTGTTTCCTCCTCTTTGTTCGGGACGAACAACATTGCACTCAGAGATCCGCAGACTACCAAGAAACACAGCGTCGCCCTGAGAACTTTCTTGAACCATTTCGATTTCGTCTCGTGCATTGAAAATGCCTCCTAAATTACATAGTCGTAGTTGTACAAATACAGATACCCACGCCGCTCGCCCCATCCATTCATAGGAACATAAATGGTATCGTAGCGTTGAAGCGGTTTGCGATCGTAGAGTTCTGAGTAGATTGTCCACCGATTTGTTTTTCCCGTGCCAATCGACCGCACCTGCAAGGCGTAAGCCCAAATCTCTTTGGTTTTCTTGCTCCGCAAGGGGTAGATATCCAGAATAACCAGTTTTCGCTGATCTTCTTTTTTATTGGTGGTTAGGTCGATATAGCCCAGATTTTCCAACTGGATTTGCATTTTGCTTTTCAGGTCGAAATCCTGAATGTGCATATCCCTGACCATCACTTCCAAATGCCGAAGTAATCCGGGCAAATCAGTGAAGGTATAGCTTTTAGCTGGCTGGCCGCTTTTGGACTTATCAGTTGCATACTGGGCGATTATGGGTTCCAATTCAACCGTTACCTTATCCTTGGAGATCTTCTTCATCGTTCCGTTCTTGAAGAAAGAGAAGAAGTCCACCATACGCAACAACTCTTTGGAATTGCCATACTCGGCAAAATAGTCGATCTTCACCAAGATATCCCGCTGCCGTGTATCCAAGTGTGTTTTCTCGTCCAGCTGCATAAGCAAGTCCATAAAAGATTTAGGCTTGTCGGCTTTTGCCAGCTCGTAAAGTTCGTTGGCAACATCGGCATTCATGTACTTTACAGAAGAAATACCCTTGGCGATAACCTTCTCTTCGGTATTCAGCAAATATTTATCCTTAGAAAGGCCAAAACGCGGTGGGACAATCCTAATACCGTAAAGCGTTGCCAACTCGTTCCCGTTCTTCACATCCTCCTCGCCGTTGGCATTGTTAAGGTAGGCTGTGATGAACTCATACGGATGGTAGTACCGCAGATAGGCGCATAGGTAGCCAATCATGCAGTACCCAACTGAATGGTTGTAACCAAACATATAGCTGGAAGCATCCTGGATGATCTGTAAGAACTCCTTTGCTTCCTGCTCTGCAACTTCACGGGGTTGCGGTGACTTTTCACAATATCCCTCAAGAATTTGCGGGAGAGCTTTTTTCAACCGCTCTTCGTCTTTTCGTCCAATAGCGCGGCGGGGGTTATCTGCATCTGACCCGGAGAAGCCGCAGATTTGCTGTAGGAACTTGATAACGTCCTCTTGGTAAATAAGATAGCCGTTGTTATCTGCCAAAAGTTCGTCGATGATGGGAGAGGGATTCTTGTGAGGTTTGTGCTGCATCAGGTCGTCACGGTACGACGCACCCGAAGGACGAAGCGCCGCCGTAACAAGGCTCATGTCAAAAATACTGTGCGGCTCGTACTGTCTGAGCATCTGGAACGCGAACTCTCCTTCAAACTGGAAGATACCAATGGGAGATCTCAGCATATCCTTCCAGACAGCCTCATCATTCCAGTTGATTTCGTGAGACTTCGGGTAGGGCTTACCCAACAGCTCATAAGCGTCTTTGATAATCTCGATGTTTTTCAATCCGAGAATGTCATACTTAACCAAGCTGACCTCATGCACACACTCCATGTCAATCTGCAGGATTTCCTTACCGTCAGAGATGAACGTACCGTAGTTATCTCGGAGGGTAATAGGGCTTGCCACAATACCGGCAGGGTGCATAGACTGAGAGATCGCCACGTCAAGAAGCCCGTCGTAGTAGTAGAATACTTCGGGATACTTTTCCCGAGCCGCTGCCTCGTCTGTCTCAAACTCCTTTTTGATATTGGCACTTGCCTTACCAGCCCAGGGGTTCTTAGCAAAGATCCTTTCGTTTTCCTCTTTGAGTTTTGTGTACTCTTTGGAAAACTGCTTAATCAGCTCGGCGCGGGGGATGTCCTTCATGCGGCTGGGCAAAAGAAGATTACCTGCCTCATCAAAGAAATATAGGCTAAAGCCGTCTCTCGCATCCCCAAAAACGATCTTCACGTTCTCATCTTTGAGCTGCGCCATTACTCTGCGGAACTCTTTCTCGTCCCGTTGGTGTTCACGATTCCAACGCAGTGCCAAAGCACGGCAGATTTCGTCAATACAGCCTTTAGATTTGATAGTGCCGATCGCCAGAATAAGCGCGGTCTTTTCTTGACCAAAACGGTTGATGATGTAGTCGTAAACCAGATCACGCTGGGAGGGAGACACGTCAATATCAATATCGCCAATCTCCTTACGATCTTCGTTACAGAAGCGGCTGAACACTGTATGCCATGTCTCAGGATTGAGGTCTGTTGTATTGGTGACGTAAGCTACACGAGATCCACCGCAGGAACCACGATTGAAACCAATGGGGATACCATGAGATTTACACCATGTCACCAATTCGCTCATGAAAAGCATGAAGCCGGACATCTCAATTTTGTCAAAAACCCGGCATTCCTCAGCAATGGCCGCTTTGAACGGCTCGACCTGCTCTGGGATGATAGCGCCCTCTTTGATCTTTGCTTGCAGGTTATCGTCAAGAACTTGATGAAGCACCTCTCGATCACGTTCGCCATAGAGAATGGGGTACTTGAAAGAGATATCCAACTCAAACGGCTCTACAGAGTCGGCCATACGGTTGGTGTTCTCAATGGCCTCCAAATACATCGCTTCCGGCAAGGCGTCCTGCGTTGCGAACATTGCTACCAGCTCGTCATAGGATTTATAGGTAAGGTCAAACGTATCTTCGTTGGCGAACTCGATGTGTTTACTCAACTGCAAGATCGTTCGGCACTCAGCCTTGTATTTGTTGAGGCTATGAGTATCGGTGCCTGCAATGAGCGGGATGCCGTATTTCTGAGACATTTCCGCCAAGTGGCGATTGTAGGCAACCTGCTCCGGGTGGTCATGCGCTTGGATTTCCAGATAGTCGTAGTGCTTCAGTAGCCGCTCATACATAGGATGAGTAATGCTCATGCGATTCAGCGGGGAAGCAAGGCAGGCACTGATCTTAATGACGTTACTGGAAATACCAAGAAACTCATCAAACGTGATACGGGGTTTGTAGTAAAAGTGGTCGTCCTGGCTTGAGCGGCTGATTAGCTCGTTCATCTCCTGAAGACCAGCGTAGTTCTTGGCAATCAGGATGGTGTGGTAGTTATCGCGTACCTTATTCTGCTCTCCGGTGCGTGGATCGGTGAGCAATAGCTTTTCGGTCAAATAGACTTCACAGCCATGCAGATATTTCAATCCGGCCTTATCACAGGCCATCTTTTTGGCGACCCACTGATAGATGTTACCATGCTCCGTAAAAGCAATGGCAGTCTGCCCCAGCTCGACAGCCTTAGCGATATAGTCCTCAAACTTCGTCGCGCTGTCTAACAGCGACAATTCAGTATGGACATGGTATGCCGTATAGTTACCGCTCAATAAAATCACCTCCGATTGTGCCACGGCCCGTCAAAGGTATCGTCAACGCAAAAGTTTTTCAGACAGGCTTCACATACAAGGTGAGAACACGCCCTACGAACTCGGCCTGTCTTATACATAGTGCCGTTGGCAACCTTCGTCTCTTCTTCTGTGAACCAAACAGGGATAAGGCTACCGCCACAGTCACATACTCCAAAATCCACCATAGTTAGCCCTCTCT
>ERZ773209.2186-NODE-2186-length-10395-cov-3.803675_pt1 | contig 10395 bp, 7 predicted proteins | sample MGYA00511109_ERZ773209 | MGnify/ENA primary metagenome ERZ773209 (study PRJEB29015, sample SAMEA2737786) | human gut metagenome | biome: human gut; feature: human-associated habitat; material: faeces | place: China | collected 2012 ...
TGCCGACTTCCTCGACGTACTTCTTCTCCACGCCGTCCAGCCACAGCACCTGGGCGTAGCCCTGCTCCTCAGCCAGCTCGCCGGCCTTGATGGAAGCAGCGTAGTTGCCGCCGCACTTGGTGAAGCCGGTCAGACCGGGAGCGGCACGGATGTACTCGTCTTCGACGTAGATGCGCACGGGGTTGATGCCCTCGGCGTAGTAAGCGCCCGACGGAGCGCAGATGATGCAGAAGATGTAGTGCTTGGAAGCGTGGACGCCCAGACCCACATCGTTTGCGAACACGAAGGGACGGATATACAGGGAAGCGCCGTCAGAGTGAGGCACCCAGTCACGTTCCACATCCACCAGAGCCTCGACGGCCTGGATGTAATCCTCAACAGGGATCTTGGGGATGCACAGACGGTCAGCAGAGTCCTGCATACGCTTTGCGTTGCACTCGGGGCGGAACAGCTGAATGGTATCATCCGCAGTGCGGTAAGCCTTCATGCCCTCGAAGATCTCCTGTGCATAGTGGAACACAACCGTAGCAGGGTCCAGCTGGAAGGGTGCGTAGGGGACGATGCGGGCGTCATGCCAGCCCTCGCCCTCGGTGTAGTCCATAACGAACATATGGTCGGTGAACTTCTTGCCAAAACCCAGCTTAGACTCGTCCTGCGGCTTTTCCTTCGGGCAGGTAGTACGAGTGATCTTGATGTCCAACATGATAAATTTCCCTCTTTTCTGATCTCACACAGCGCCGCGCGGGCTGCACGCCCTGCGCCAAATATGCCGAATGTTGTTTTCTATTATAATGCCGTGAAACGGATTTGCAAGCAACCGAAAAATGTTTCATCTTTGGGGCAGTCAAGTTGCCACAAATTATGACCTTATCGGTGTTCAAAAGCGGAAAAACATGGTACAATAGAGTATATATGTAGATTTTTCGCCAAAAGGAGCTTGCGTTATGATACAGGGTGTTATTTTTGATATGGACGGGCTGATGTTCGACACCGAGCGCATCTGGAACATCTGCTGGGAGCCGGCACTGGCAAAATTCGGCCTGCCCTACAAGGATGGCCTCTCGCAGGCTGCCCGCGGCACCACCAAGGCCGGCAGCTGCGATGTGCTGCGGCGCTTCTACGGCGAGGACTGCCCCGCCATGGGCATCGTGGAGGAGCTGTACCGGCTGGCCTATGAAGCCTTCAACAAGCCTGTCCCCAAAATGCCCGGCCTCGACGAGCTTCTGGCCTGGCTGGACGAACATCACATCCCCATGGCGGTGGCGTCTTCCAGCCCCATGACCGTCATCGAGGGACATCTGGAACACTGGGGCCTCGGCCATTACTTCAAGGCCGTCATCTCGGGCGAGCACCTGACCCGCTCCAAGCCCGCGCCGGACATCTTCCTGCTGGCGGCGCAGAAACTCGGCACCGAGCCTGCAAAGACGATGGTGCTCGAGGACAGCTACAACGGCGTCCGGGCCGGCGCGGCAGGGGGCTTTGTCACCGTGATGGTCCCCGACCTCTCGCCCGCCACCGACGAGATGCGCAGGATCTATACCTGCGAGTGTGCTTCGCTCCACGAGGTGCGCAGAAAGCTCGAAGGCGGAGAACTATGAGCTGCGGCAGACCCGCACCACTTGTGAAATTTCAACATATCATCTGACAAATATCAATAAACCCCGTCATAACTCGGCTTGATCTCTCAGCCGTTTCCAAACTTGAAGCGCTCTCTGAAATACATTATAATAGTGGGGAAACGACTGATTTCCTGCGCTATGAATGGAGTTTGCATCATGAAGAATGATTCTTCCCGGTTCGGGCATATCATCCAGCTTTTCACCGTCCTTCTCACAGCCATCCTTATCAGCCTGTTTTTCGCTGCCCTCGTGCTGGTGGGCAAGATACAGGGTACGGCCCGCGTCGTCAACTACGCCGGCCTCGTTCGCGGCAAGACCCAGCGCATCGTCAAGCTCGAAATTTCCGGCACGCCGGAAGATGACCTCCTCGACGATGTGGCCTCCTACATCGAAGGCCTCCGCTTCGGCAGCAGCGAGCTGGACCTGGTGCGGCTGGACGACGCGGATTTTCAGGCCAAGATGACCGCTCTTTCCAGCGAATTCGACGACCTGAGAAACGAACTCATCCTTGTCCGTCAGCGCGGCTACACCGAGACAGCCATCATCGCCAAGAGCGAGCATTTCTTCCAGACCTGCGACGAGGCCACCAACCTGGCCGAGGTCTACTCCCAGAAGCGGGCCACGGCCCTCGACTTTCTGGAAAAAGTCGTCCTCGCGGACATCGTGGGGCTGCTGCTTTTGTTCGGTTATCAGATCTTCAAGGCCCTGCGGTACGCGGCCATGAACCGCATTCTGCAGCGCAAAGTCTACCTCGATGAGGCCACCGGCCTGCCCAACAAGAACAAGTGCGAAGAGCTTCTGGACGCGCCCGACCCGCCGGACGGGAACACGGCGCTCTGCGTCTTTGACCTCAACAACCTGCGCACCGTTAACAATAACCTCGGCCACGACAAGGGCGACGAGTACATCCGCTCCTTTGCCGAACAGCTGCGTCTGGCCGTGCCATCCCAGCACTTCGTGGGCCGCGACGGCGGCGACGAGTTCATCGCTATCCTCTACGGCGTGGACTGGGACGGCGCACAGGATGTGCTGCGCAGCATCCGGGCGCAGACGGCAGAGTATTCCCGCCAGCACCCCGAGATGCCCCTGAGCTATGCGGCAGGCTGCGCCATCGCCAGCGACTTCGAGGGCAGCACCCTGCGGGAGCTGTTCCGCCACGCCGACAAGAATATGTATGTGGACAAAAACCGTGCAAATCGCGAGGAGGCCGAGGCCCGGAAACTGCAGAACCAGCAGCTTCTGCAGTGGGTCAACGCCCATGGGTATCAGTTCTCGAACTGCCTCTACTGCGACGCCCTGCTGGACCAGTACCGCGTCCTGCGCACCTCAGCGGGCTTCTTCCTTGCTGACAACGGCAGCTATTCAGGTGCAGTGGAGCAGATCGTGGACGAGTACGCCGCCTCCGCCACCCGCAAGACAATGCGGGAAGCGTTGCAGCTGAGCACGCTGTCTGCCGCCCTCAGTGCTGAGCACCCCAAGCAGGAGCTTGAGCTGGATTTTGAGACCGACGGCGTGACCCAGCGCGGGCGGCTGACCCTCCTGTTCTGCGACGCCGACCTCCATGGGCGGCTGCACCACTTCCTCGTGGGCTTCGAGTATTTCCGGGACAAGAGCACCGCCTTCGACGAGCGCCAGCCCCTGACCCAGTATTACGAGCAGATGAAGCACTCCCTGCTGGAAAACGACAACTATGTGGATGCCCTCATCGACGCAAACGACGCCCTGTTCACTGTGGACCTGACCCACGGCCAGCTCGAGCAGATCTTCTACCGGACTACCGCGCTGCGGCAGTTCGATCTGCAGATGACGCTGCCCTGCTCCTACGACGACTACTGCGCCCAGCGCCGTCACTTCGTCACTCCTGAGACGCTGGAAAACTACCGCATCGTGGACACGGCGTCAAAACTGCTGGAGCGCTTCCACTCGGGCTTCAAGCACGTGACAGTGGAGTACCGGGAGCAGACCTCCTGCGGCGAGCCGGTCTGGCTCCAGAAGACCGTCCTCATGGCGCAGGATACCGTCTTTGATGCGGCCTCCGGGCGGGAGATGCCGGTCATCCACGGTATCATCCTCTTCCGGGATACCTCCATCTTCCATGCACAGGAGCAGGCCGAGAATCAGCGCCTGCAAGAAGCTTTTGAAGAAGCCGACTCGGCCAGCAAAGCCAAGACCGCCTTCATGAACCGGATGAGCCACGACATCCGCACCCCCATCAACGGCATTCTCGGTATGCTGGACATCCTCCGCTCCAACCGGGACGATGCCCGGAAGGTGGACAGCTGCCTTGATAAAATAGACCTCTCCGCTCACCATCTTCTGGCACTGGTCAACGACGTGCTGGACATGAGCAAACTGGAAGCCGGGCAGATGGTGATAGAACAGGAGCCCTTTGACATCGAGGTGCTGCTGCACGACGTCTCGTCGCTGGTGGAGGCACAGATAGAAAAGGACGGCCTGACCCACCGCCGCCACCGGGAAAATATCCAGCACACCGCCCTCGTGGGCAGCTCTCTCAAGCTGCGGCAGATCATGGTGAACCTGTTCAGCAACGCCATCAAGTACAATAAGCCCGGCGGGTCCATCGACACCTACGCCAGGGAGCTCTCCTGCGACGGCACCACCGTGTGGTACGAGTTCCGCATCACGGACACCGGCATCGGCATGAGCCGGGATTTCCTGGAGAACCAGCTGTTCAAGCCCTTTACCCAGGAGTCCGCCGACGCCCGCACCCAGTACAGGGGTACCGGCCTCGGAATGTCCATCGTCAAGGAGCTGGTCAGCCAGATGGGCGGCAGCATCTCTGCTGAGAGCCAGCTGGGGGAGGGGACTGCCTTCACCTTCCAGCTGCCCTTCCTGCTGGACAAGAACGCCGCCGCAAAGCCCCAGCTCAAGCCCACCGACAACGGGCGGCTGGACGGGATGCACATCCTGCTGGTGGAGGACAACGACATCAACATGGAAGTGGCCGAGTTCCAGCTCACCAGTCAGGGCGCAGCGGTGGACAAGGCATGGAACGGCAGGGAAGCCGTGGAGCGCTTTGCTGCCAGTGCGCCGGGCGGGTATCAGGCCATCCTCATGGATGTGATGATGCCGGTGATGGACGGCTTCGAGGCGTCCCGGGCCATCCGCGCCCTCGACCGGCCCGACGCCGCCACCGTTCCCATCCTCGCCATGACGGCACAGGCTTCCGACGAGTGCGCCCAGTCCTGCCATCAAGTCGGTATGAATGGCCGTCTCGTCAAGCCTCTGGACGCCAAAAAGCTGGCAAAGAGCATCCGGGAGGCTGTACAAAACAAGCAGTAAAGGAGACGTTCTCATGAAAATCGCAGTCCCGTTCGAAGACGGTCAGGTGTTTCAGCACTTTGGCCGCTCCGCACAGTTCAAGTTCTATGAGGCCGAAAACGGCCAGCTCCTGCGCACCGAGGTCATCCCGACGAATGGTCAGGGCCACGGCGCACTGGCGGGCTTTCTCGTACAGCATGGCGCAGACGTCGTGCTCTGCGGCGGCATCGGCACCGGTGCGCAGGCAGCACTGATGCAAGCAGGCATCCAGCTGTTCGGCGGCCTTTCCGGCGCCGCAGACGCCGCTGTGGCCGACTATCTGGCCGGAAAGCTGGTCTTCGACCCGGACATCCACTGCACCCACCACGACCACGACGAGGGCCACAACTGCGGCTCCCACTGCGGGGGCGGGTGCCACTGATAGAATAAGCAAAGCCGCCTGGGCGGATTGCTTACAGCACCGGAGCAATACGCTCCGGCCCTCTCTTTTCCGTGCCTGCCAGATGGAGAAGTGCAAACACCACGGTTACAGTTTCGCTGATGAGGAAGCTCCACCAGATGCCGTAAATGCCGATGGCATTTCCAAGGACATAGGCCAGCGGCAAGAGGACAATGACCTGCCGGGCAGCAGAAATGACTAGGCTGGGGACGCCCTTTGAAAAGCCCTGTAAGGCATAGCTGCTCATAACGGAGATGCTGCCGAACACAAAGCTGAACACAAGGATACGCAGCGCCGGCACGCCCAAGGCGAACATCTCCTCAGAGGGCGCAAATGCATGGACAGCACCGTGTCACCCACAGCCTGCAAGAGCCGCTGCCCGTAGGTCTGCAAAAAGATGCCCCAGCTTCCGGGAGAGCAGGGCGTTCAGACCCACGGCGGTGCCCACGCCAATGGCGATCATCAAAAACTGGATGGCATATACAAGAGAGGCGGCGGTCAGGGCTGTCTCCGATAGTTGTGCCACAAAAATGCTATCATAAGGCATCGATGGGTTTCAAGTGGCAAACTCTCACGAAGGTTTTGCGTGACAAACCGCCATGCTTTGTTAATTCCTACAAAGTTGCTCCGATTTATATATCGCTGCAAATTACAGCATTGCAGCGTCCTATTATTATAAAAAATGCAAAGGCGATTCTACACAAAAAGAGTCTTGGCATTTATTGGTAAAAATCACCATGCGGCTTCAGCGCAAAACCTCCAGCAGACGCTTGCCGGCTTCCTGCTGCGATTCCCCAAACGCCACCGCCAGCTCTTCCCTCAGGACACGCTCTACCATCTGGTAGAAGTAGGTATCCATGGCGTTGATCTTTCGGCCGCGGCTTTGCTGCTGGGTCTGCTTTTGCCCCAGCTCCTTGAACAGGGTCAGGTACTGGTAAAAATCATTGGTGTGGAGCAGCGCCTGATAATGTTCTGCCAGCGCTGCCTGTACCCCCGCCGGGATAGGCAGCTTCTCCGCTTTGATGCGTGCAAGGTCGGCTTCCGCCTGCTGTGCCGGGGTCACCGGGCGCAGCGCCGCTTCCTTTTCCGTGGGGATATAGCTGCGGTCGTGAGAATCCGAAAAATAAGGCCGGAGGGTGTAATACTCTCTGGCGGACTCATCGCAAAAGCGCCGCAGCCCGACCCCTTCCACCTCGTGCACTCCCAGATTTCCGTAGACCACCAGCGCCCCCGCTTGAAACCGTGACATGGTATCTCCTCTTTCCCTTGTATGAAAAGACTGAAAAAACAGACTTTCCAGCGTGATTTTACTCTTTACTTTATTGTACCACGGTAGGTTGGCGGGCTTCAAAGGGCATCTTCCACAAAGTTTGCCTCGTGCAATCTGCGCAGAATGCCCAGTACAATTCTTGTGCAAAACTGCCTTTGCAAATTCCAGACAGGCAGGCTATAATGATTTCGTACAACGAGTAGCACTCATGCGTAAAACCGGTTGCATGAGGGCTGCCCGTTGTTTTTGTTTGCCCCAAAATGGAAAGGTAAGGTGAATCCCATGGAAAGTTCCAATCAATTCCTTGGCACGGAGCGCATCGGCAAGCTGATGCAAAAGTATGCGATCCCGTGCATTATTTCGCTGCTGGTCGGCGCACTGTATAACATCGTGGATCAGATCTTTATTGCAAACGCCAGCTATCTTGGCTCTTATGGCAACGCTGCCAACACCGTCGTGTTCCCCCTGACGGTGGTAGCGCTGGCCATTGCCGTGATGATCGGTGACGGCTGCTGCGCCTTCGTCAGCATCAGCCTTGGGCAGAACGAGGTCCCCAAGGCAAAGCGGAGCGTCGGCAATGCGGTGGTGATGTGTCTGGTCAGCAGCATTGTGCTGGCCGCGCTCTATCTGATTTTTGCGGACACCATTCTTGCCATGTTCGGCGGAACGGTCAACGCCGAGACCTACCACCACTCGCAGGAGTATTTCTTTTATATCACGCTGGGCGTGCCCTTTTATATGTTCGGGCAGGCCATGAACCCCATCATCCGCGCGGACGGCAGCCCTCGGTTTGCCATGGTGTCCACCCTTGCGGGGGCGGCGCTGAACATCATTCTGGACCCCATCTTCATTTTCGGCTTCCGCTGGGGCATGATGGGCGCAGCCGTGGCTACCGTCATCGGTCAGCTGGTCACGGCGGTGCTGGCAGTGTGGTATCTGCTCCACATGAAGATCATTCGCCCGACGTGGGCAGACCTTTGGCTGAAAGGCTCCATCTGCAGCCGCACCCTGACCCTTGGCATGACCAGCTTTCTGTCTCAGATCAGTCTTGTGGCGGCTATGGCAGCCATCAACAACATGATCCGCAAATACGGCGCACTGGATGCCGTGTTCGGGCAGGAGCAGTACGCCCAGATCCCCATGGCGGTGGTGGGCATCGTGATGAAGTTCTTCCAGATCGTCATCTCCATTGTGGTGGGCATGGCGGCTGGCTGCATCCCCGTGGTGGGTTTCAACATGGGCGCAAAAAAGTCCGCCCGCGTAAAGGAGCTGTTCACGAAACTGCTGCTGGCAGAAGCCACCGTGGGTGCCGTTGCACTGGTGCTGGTGGAGCTGCTTCCCCGGCAGCTCATCGCCCTGTTTGGTGCCGCCAACGAGAGCGTCTACTACACGGATTTTGCAGTGCGCTCCTTCCGCATCTACCTGTGCATGATCATTCTGGCCTGTGTCAACAAGGCCTGCTTCATCTTTTTGCAGGCCATGGGCAAGGCCGCAGAATCCACCGCCCTGTCCATGGTGCGTGAGGTGGTGTTCGGCGTGGGCTTTGCCCTGTTGCTGCCCCGGTTCTTCGGGCTGGACGGCGTGCTGTACTCCATGCCGATGTCGGATGTGTTGACTTTCGTCATCGCGGCGGGTATGATTGTAAAAACGTATCGGGAACTCAATACGGAAGGAGCAACTGTATTATGAATCATATTATCACCATCAGCCGTGAATTCGGCAGCGGCGGCCGCACGGTCGGCAAAAAGGTTGCAGAGCAGCTCGGCATCCCCTGCTATGACTCAGAGCTCATCCAGAAGATCGCCGAGGAGAGCGGCTTTGCAGAAAATTATGTCAAGGAGGCGGGCGAGTACACACCCGGCGGCTTCCTGTCCTCAGCGCTCTCGAACCGCGCGTTCGGCCCGACGAACGAGGACATCCTATGGGAAATTCAGTGCCGCGTCATCAGCGAGCTTGCCGAAAAGGGCCCCTGTGTCATCGTCGGCCGCTGCGCGGACTACATTTTGCAGGACAAGGCCAAGTGCCTCAAGGTCTTTATCCACGCGGATATGGCGTTCCGCGCCAAGCGCATCGTCGAGGTCTACGGCGAGCGCGAGCAGTCGCCCGAGCAGCGCCTGCGCGACAAGGACAAGCGCCGCGCGGCCTATCACCGCTTCTACACGAACATGAAGTGGGGCTACGCGCAGAATTACCACATCACGCTCGACAGCGGCGAGCTCGGCATCGACAAGTGCGCCGACATCATCGCTGACCTCTACAAGAGCAAGGCGTAAATGGTCAAAAAGAGAAGGAGAGAAGCTGCGGCTTCTCTCCTTTTTTATTCCTCTTTTGCAAGACCCGGGATGTTCACGCCGATGCCGTTGACCTCCACGCCGTCGTCGGCGGGGATGAGGAGGTATTTGCGGCCATTGATGACGCGCGCTTCGATCATATAGCTGTTCTCCGGTGCAATGGAAATTTTGACCTCGGGGGTCGTGATCTCAAACTTCTTGCTCTCGATGATGTTGTTCGGGTTCAGCGCGGCGTTCTCGCCGTACTGCTTCTCGCACTCGCGGCGGAAGCTCTCGACCTTCTCCTCGCTCACGCCGCTCTCGGACAGGATGCCGCCGACGTCGCCGACCGTCAGCTCCAGCATGTCACCCACCTCGTGAAGCGTCAGCGTCAGGGGCTGGGGGTCGCGGCTCTCCTTGTGCTCCACGATGCGCTGGCGCAGCTGCTCGTGGACGGACTGCACCACATCGTAGCTGCAATCCTTGTCGAGCGCGTCGGCAAGCGCCGAGCCAAAGGCGTTTTTCTGCTCCTCAGCAGACATCGGCGGGTCGACGTGGAACAGCGCGTCGATGACCTCCTGATGGATCTCCGCGGCGTTTTTCGAGTAGAACAGCACATTGTAAATGTTCGCCGTGCGGTTGTCGAACGCGGGGTAGAGGAAGCCGAGCTCGGGCGAGGTCGCGATGTAGCCGGTGGAGCTTGAGTGAAACTCGCTCTGGTCAAGGTCGTAGCGCAGTTCGAGCGTCGGGGCCTTGACGGGGCAGATGGAGCAGACAAAGTACTTGAAGACCTCACTCGACGCGTCGGCCTGAATCTCGTCATCCTTGCTGCGGTGCGGCACGTCGTAGGCGTCGGCGGCGAGGAGAATGAGATAGTTTGTCTCGCCCATGTCGATGCAGTCGATGATTTGGCGGCAGAGCGTTTCGCGCGAGGCGGGGTCCTTGAGCTCCGTCTGGCGAAGAGTCTGCAAGAGGCGGTGCTCATCGCTGTCGGCGACCTGCTGCGTGGAGAACACCACGTCGATGAGGTTCTTGCCAAGCGTGCCGGAGAGGGACTTTTTGAGAAGGCCCAGGTACATCTCCTGCTCCTCCTGCCGCATGAGGCCCATCGAGGTATCGACCCACGCAATGATCTCTTTATTGGAGTTCACATAGCAGCCGTACACGCGGCTGAAATTATTCTTATCGAGCCGGAAGCGCCGGCGCAGTTCATTGAGTTCTTTCTGATTCATGGCTCGTCCTTTCCTTTGTTCATGTCACAAGGCCGATTTTACCACGCCCGCGCCGCCGCGGCAAGGGGAGAAACGGCGCATTGTGCGACGAAAGTGCGCAAAATGCAGGAAAAGATGCAAAATGGGCGTGAGCGACAAAATGTGCGCGATGTGTGGACAATATAGACGATATCCCTGTAAATCATAGAGAAATTCAATGAATCTGTCCATATTTTACGACTTCTTAACGCCGCATTTGACGCTGCTTTTTGTGAAAACGGCTATGGAAACGGAATCAAAGCAA
>ERZ773209.2187-NODE-2187-length-10388-cov-3.339882_pt1 | contig 10388 bp, 2 predicted proteins | sample MGYA00511109_ERZ773209 | MGnify/ENA primary metagenome ERZ773209 (study PRJEB29015, sample SAMEA2737786) | human gut metagenome | biome: human gut; feature: human-associated habitat; material: faeces | place: China | collected 2012 ...
ATATCCAGGGTGAAATGACTGCCTTGTTTAAAGAACTTCCGGCAGCAGGTGGAGAGGGTCAGAACGGTATCTTCCTCGGAGAAGGTCACGCCATCAAAGTCAAGCCAGTTTTTCCGCGCAATCGTCTCAAAGAAGCTGGTCAGATCATCTCCCGTGGGATCAGGCGCAATATAGTCAAAGCCAATATCCGTGACGAATAGAGCGGTGATCTGGAAAATCATATCCTCGCCATCCACAGAGAGATAGATATACGGATACTCCTTTACAAAGTCTGCGTCCATATAACGGTAGAGCTTGGTGAACCGCACACCGTCCGGGTCGCAGTTGCTGGCGGAGTGGCCGAAAATGGTGGTGTTTTTGTCCAGCTTATCCCTGCCGCCGATTTCGTTTTCACAATGGGCATAATAGCAGCCTCACATGGCATACTCACCGTTTTCATCCAGCTTCAGGTAATAGCCGTTGTCCTCCGCCTGCATCACAGGGTCGTCCACCTCCGCACCGGGGATATACAGCCACGCCACGGTGTCGGGATTCTTCGCTCTGGCTTCCGCCAACTCTGCCTGCCTGTCCACCGAGGGGATAACTTCGCCTGCGGGAGTCGCTGATGGCTGAGGCGCAGATGTGCCGGAAGGCGTTCTGCCGGGAATGTCGACGGGCTCCGTCTCTTTCTGATAGCAGCCCATGACCGCCGTGGTCATAGCAAAGAGAAGGACGGCCATGCAGATGATCGGACGAATGATTCTTGTGATTCTTTTCATAATGCTGTCTCCTTGCCGCGCTGGGATAGCGGCGCAGCTCAAAATGTCATTGATTTGTTTCTCGCAGCGAAAAGAGAACAGCGCAGCTTCGGGGCGAGATGCCCGTCCGCTGCGCTGTCCGATGTTCGCTTATGGGGTCATGCCAGCGGCTTTGATGTTTAGCCGTATGTCAGCCGGTCACTTCTTGCAGCGCCAGAGGAAGGTCACGATCTGCGCTCTGGTGCAATCCGCATTGGGGCTGAATGTGGTGTTGGTGGTTCCCTTGGTGATGTCCTTCTTGGCCGCCCACAGAACCGCATCAGCATAGTAGGCGGCGGACTTCACATCGGCAAAGGGATTGGCTGTACCCGCTGCCGGGGACTTCTCGGAACGCCACAGGAACGCGACGATCTGGGCGCGGGTGCAGGTCATGTTGGGGCTGAACGTAGTGTCGCTGGTACCCTTGGCGATGCCGTTCTCCACCGCCCACAGCACAGCGTCGTAATAGTAGCTGCCCGCGGGGACGTCGGCGAAGGGCATGGTGTGGGTTTCGGGCTTGGGACTGCCAGCGGCACGCCACAGGAAGGCCACGGCCTGCGCACGGGTGCAGATGCCATCCGGGGAGAAGTGGGTATCATCGGTTCCCTGCGTAATGCCGTTCTCCACTGCCCAATCCACAGCGTCCTCATAATAGCTGCCGGTGGCTACATCCACAAACACGCCGGTCTGGGGGTTGCCGTTGGCTTTCATAAAGATGACCTCGATGGTATGGGTTCTGCTGACATTCTCAAAGGTGTAGGACTTCACCGCGCCGATGCTCTTGCCGTCAATCTTGACATTGGCAACAGCATAGCCCTTATCCGGGGTGATGGTGAAGGTCTGATCCCGGCCCTCGCGGACGCTGACATTGCCGGAGGGAGAAATGGAGCCGCCAGCCCCGGCAGTTGCCTTGATGGTGTAGTAGCTGTAGCCGCTGCCGCCACCGCCTTCATTGCCGCCTGTGCCGCTATTGCGCAGAATCGTCAGCGTGTAAGTTTTAGCACCGATTCCCACGACAATGTCGGTTGTGCCGCTGTTGGGGATGGCAACGGTTGCGCTGCCGCCGGTGGACAGAGCCTGCCCGTTGATGCTCACGGGCTTGCCGTTTCCAGACACCGCTGTGACTAGCGTAGATGTTGCTCCGCTATCATTTTGCAGCGTATAGGTATAGTTCGTTCCGTTGGCGGTAAAATCGCCGAGCCCCACTGCCAGACCTTCAAAGGTCAGAAGGTCATTACCGGGCACTGCGGCTCGCACCACTACGCGGGTGCCAAGCCGGGAGAAGGTGACGGTTTCCGTCCGGAAGGTTTCCCCGGAGATGGCACCGCCAATACTGGTCTTTTTCGTTTCCAGAACGGCCCCGGCAGCATCCAGCAGCGTGGCCACCAGCTCTGCGCTAGTCTGAGGCTGCAGGCAGTTGTTGCGCAGGGTAATGGCGGCGGTGCTGTGACCGTTGCCGTCGTTCCCCTGTGTCACATCCATCGTCAGCTGCTCTCCGGTGCGGGCCAGTGCGCCGGTCATATGGACGCTGGCCTCGCTGTCACTGCCGTCATACTCCGGCAGGCGCTGATTGCTTCCCGTTCCACCGATCTGGCCTTCCGCCCACGCCTCGGCGTACAGATAGGTACCCACATTGGGGATCTCGGTTTTGCCAATGGAGTTCATATACTTGCCCAGATCATAGGTCAGGTCCAGTGTAAAGGTTCCCTGATCGATGCGGGCGAGGGCGCTGTCTCCGGAAACGGTGATTTCATTACCGCTAACCGATACGCCGTTTGTGGTGCAGGCTACCTCTGCAGGCTTGGTATGCAGATCATCCGCATAGAACGCAAGCTTCACCTCGCGGTTCTTTCCGCCGGCCAGCGTGGCGGCAGAGGAATTATAGAGGGTCATGCGCACCGTGCGCTTGCCGGCGCTCTCCGCAATCACTTCCATTTGCGAGATGCCAATGTCGGGATAATCCAGATACACTGTGCCGTTTTCGTTGATGCCGCCGGCGGCGGTGATGGTATAGCTCGGGTCGGTCACGCGGTCTCTCACATGGTGCCAGACGGTAAGGGTGGTGCTTTCATTGGGCAGCAGTTTTTCCGTAAGGGTGGCGGTTTCCCCGCTGCCAAGCTTGACCGTTAGGTTTGTCACATCGTTCAGCCCGGTGTTGCGGATGGTAAAGCGAATGGGTGTCAGGCTGTTCAGCGCCAGCGTTGCATAATCCACACCGATCTGTTCCACTGCCACCGCATCGGTGATAAAATTAGAGGTAGCGGTATAGAGGATCGTTTCCTCACCCGGAACGGTCACGCCGCCGATTACCTGCGGGTTTTCATCGTCATAGAAGGTGGCCTGAATGGCAGCCTGCACCTGATTGCTGCCGCTGACATAGGCATCAAAGTGGTCAGCCAGCGTGCGATCCGGCAGCTCTGCCAGTTCCAATGGTGCGGAGAGCGTGTAGGTATTTGCGGCATAGCGCAGCTTGGCCGCCTTCAAAATGCCGTGATCTACCGCGCCGTTGGCGTCATTGACAGTCTCATTCCAGACGATGGTAAGATCATTGAGGCTGCGATGATCCCCGCTGAGGGAAGCGAAGCGGAAGTCTCCGCCCACGACGGCGTTGCCGCTGCTGGTCAGGGCAGACAGAGAGCCGGGGAAACTGTTGGACATGGTGCCGCTGCCGTCCACAGCCAACAGCTGGATATCGCTGCTGCCGTCTCGGACGCTGTGCCAACCGATGACAAATCGGTCATCCCCGCTGCCGAAGTTGGCTGCAACGACCTGGGGGTTTTCGTCAAGATTGCTGTCACAGGTCGCCAGCATGGCTGTACCGGGCATTCCGTCAGCATCCACGGTACAATAGGCGATCTCGTAGTCGGAGGTATCTCCGGTTTCGCTGCGGTCCAGCGAGTAAACCGCCATAGCGGTTCCGTCGGGCAGCATGGCCGCCTGCAACGCCTTCACGCTGCCAGTAGCACCGTTATAAAGCATTTTGGCATCGCTCCATTTGCCGTTACTGCTGTCATAGCAGCTGTACATGATACAATCTCTGGTAGTGAAGTTCAGCAGGTTATTGCTGCCCTGCGTACCGGGATCGGGGGTGTAGACGCTGCGCCAGAACACGATGGCCTTGCCGTCGCCGCCCACTGCCGTGGCTGGGGCCAGATCCGGCGTGCCGTCGTTGGTTAGGCGGGTGGAAGTCCAGTTTGTGCCATTATAGACGGACGCTACGATCTCCGTGCTGTTCATCAGCAGGTTTTGCTCTTCCAATGTCACGGGATCACCGGCATTTTTACCCGGCAGGTCGGTGCCCATGCGAACCCAAGCCGCCGCCGCGAAGCTGTCAGTGCCGGACAGAGAAACGCTCGTGTCGCCGTAGCCGGGGAACTCTGTGGGAGCGTCAATTTCACTGGAGGGAGTATAGACGCCGCCATGGAGGGTGGAGAAATGCGCCCGGCTGTCGTAAATACTGCTGCTGTTGCCGTCGTTGATGTAGGCCAATACCTTCCCGTCATCGCTGAGCTGTGGATAGGATGTGGGGTTGGCATTGGTCTGGATGTTTTCCAGCCCACTGGTGGAGTTCAGAGAGAACAGCATCATCCGCTGCTGGGGCTGGCCCCAGGTACGGGCATATTGCTCCAGATAGTCCCGGCTTTGGAGCGTCGCACTGGCAGAAGCCACCTGCATTCCGCTCTGGGCCGCCGCCATCCGCAGCGAGGCAAGGCTCAGCCCACTGGTGGCGCTATTCCAGTAGTCGTCGATTGTTTTCCAGTTATTAAAAGTCTTGGTGGCTCCAAAGGTTCCAGAGGCGATCACCGCCTCGTAGGAGATAAACAGGAAGGTGGCCACAAATTTGATTCCCACTTCGCTTTGGATCCCCAGGGCCTGACCGTTGATCTGGCGCTTTGTCTCGTCGGCAAGATAGGTGCGGGAAAGGAACTTATTCTGACTGTCCACATCCAAATTGCCGAATAGGCCGATCTTCAGCGCCACGACCGAATAGTCAAAGCCAATGCCGCCAAACGCGTGGACATAGGCGTTGATACGCAGCGTGGTCAAAAAGTCATTCACTGCCGTGGCCGTGGGATCGCTCCAGGCAAGCTCTGTGCCCTGTCCCTGCTGGCCGTAGCGCACTGCGGTACGGAAATCCAGCTGAATGGCACCACCCAGCTCAAAGGTTGCTGTCAACGGCACGGGGCCAGCCATGGCGTTCACGCTGAAGGAGAAGCCCACGCCAACGCCGGCGGTAAAGCCGCCGCCTACGGTGAAAACCTCCCACTCCTTTTTTTCGGCGTTATAGCGGATCTCCGCTTCGTAAAAGCCCTCCAACTGCAAGTTGAGATCCGTGCTGGTGACATTGTCGGCCAAGGAGTTGGTTTTGTAGTCCCCCTTGGGATCATAGGTTCCCTGGGCCATCTGGCTCAGGTCCCCGGTCCCGGGCACGCCCACCTCCAGGTTCTGCGTCAGCACATTCGCACCCAACGCCACGCCGTCCTCGGAATAGTCCATGTCCTCCATCTCCAGCGTATTGTACCCGGCCCAAATCATGGCACGGAACACGGAGGGATCTTCGCTGGGGGTGATGATCATTTTGAACACGGAAGTGTCCACCGGACCGCTCAGATCATCCAGCCGTCCGGTCAGCACCTTGAGAATGTTACTGTCGCCCACTCCGCCAAAGTCGACTCCCTTCACTGCACTGGAGGCTCCCATCGTCGCCAGAATACCGGTGACGCGGTCATCCTCTGTCACCTTGGGCACTCGGGTCAAATCAACGACCCGGAAGGGCATTATTTTCTCCTGCAGCAGGCTGCCGTTCAGGCTCAGCTGCGTTTTCATACCCACATCCTTGCCGTCGGCGATCCATCCAGAGGTGGTCATGGTGGCCTCGGTGAGGGTCAGATCGTTTTCCGCTACAGGGATGGATGAGAAGGGATACTGCTTGGTACTGCTGCTCTGGGCGGCAGGAAGAACGCCGTATTCGTCCGCCAGCTTGAGACTGTAATTCCGCGCGTCGGCAATCTTCTCGCCCCAGAGGAACATGGTGGTGTGCAGGGTTGCTGTTTTAAAGCTGCTGTTAGGGCCAATCTTCCCGGTCGAGCTGCGGACATCCACTTTCTGACCGTTGGCAAGACCGTAATCAACGCTTTGCGCCACAATGAAGGGCTTGTTTTCCTCCCCCGCCGGCACGCGCTCCAGAGAGACAACGCCCTCTGCGGTGCGCATTACATCGTCCACGCCCAGCTTGCCGTTGACAGTCAGCAGCAGTGGATAGTACTTGTCGCCGTCAATTGCGCTGATCTCCAGAATGTACTCCAGCTGATCCAGAGCGGAAAGCGCCGTGGTGCTGCTCTCGCCCTTTTCGGCCGACCAGAACTGGGTGGAATCCAGATAGACGGTTATATTTCCCGCCGCATCCGTGGTATAGGTGTCGCCGGTGATGCCGCTGACAAGTGCTCCTGCCCTGGAGCCCAGCAGAGCTGTCTGGCAGTAGCCTCCGTTTTTATAAACGCCGCCGCGAACGGTCACCGTCTTGTTCGCCAGCGGATCGCCGCCCGGCGTGATGAGCGTCACAGATGCCCGGGCGACTCGCCGAAGGCTGAAGGTATTCAAGGGATAAAGCTGCAGTTTTGTGGCATCCCGCTCGCCGGAACGCAGATTTTCTTTATAGATGGTGCCCAGATAAATATCCGCGCCGGAGCCGGACCGCAGAGACACCTCACTGGCGATCCCGTTGGGTTCGTAAAGCGCCAGCACGCCATCACTGTTGGTCGTGACCGTTTTGGGCACACCTTTGCCGTCGGTGTATTGCAGCGTAGTTTCCGCTGCAGGCGTCAGCTGGAAGAGATAGAACTTATTTTGCAGCGTTTTCGCTGTCACCTGTACGGCGGCGCTCATGCCCGTGGCGGCATGGGTAGCCGTGACGGTTGCGGTGCCGTTGGCCAAGCCGGACAGCGCCATTTTGGTTTCGGGAAGGTAGGAATCAAAGGAGAAGTTTCTGATGTCCTCATACAGTCCGCCCTGCTTGTAGTTGACGGAAATGGCATTGTTGTTGCTGGAGAGCCACTGGATGCCGTCTTTAAAGGAGTTCCATCCGTACTCGTCATAGTTGATGCCGATGTACTCGATCAGCCCCAGCTCCTGGCGCAGCTGCAAAATTTCAGCTGTATCAGTGGGCAGGCTGCCGCTGACCTTGGAGGTATTGTCCATGGTCAGCTTAGAAATCGTCTTTCCTTCGCCGTCCTGCACCTTCAGTGCGTCGGCATCGTAGACATACAGGGGGAAGGAGTCGGTGCTGGGAGATTCCTCACCAGGGTTCTCCACGCTCAAAACCACCTGATAGGTGTCCTTTAGATTGCCGGCTTTCACACTCTGTAATGGCAGGGAGAAACTTCCGGAGGTACCGGATAGGCGCTCACGGGCTACCTCTTGGGTGTTGTTGTCCTCTGTGACCCGGGTAATGGTCAGCGTGGGCTGCAAAGGGGCGCCCTCAGTGGTGTTTTCCACCGACCAGTCGATATTGACGGCGCCGTCGGTATCCTTGCGGTAAATGCTCCGGGGCGGTGTCAGCTTGGCTGTGGCAGGCGGTGCCTGCACGATGATCCAGGCAAGTGCCGACAGGCGGACGTCCTCACCCCCGGCGTTGGGGTGCGGCATGGAGACCAATACCGTGTAGGCCGGGGTATTTCCGCTGGAGAGCTGGGAGAGCACATTCTCCGGGATCCGCACGCTGTTTTCATCTTTGCCGGCGGTATAAGTCGCAACGGGATCGCGGCCGCTCAGCTCCGCCTCATTCTTGTAGTTGCCCTCATACAGGTCGATCCTGTAATTGAACTCTTTGCCCGGTGCCATCAGCGCGGCATTGGAGCTCCACAGCACGGTGGCGGGCTGATTTACCCGCGTCACGATGGACGAGCCGCCGGGAATCACCAGTGCCAGGGAATCGCCTGCCGTCACGGTATAGGGCTGTGACTGGCCCGTCACATCATCGGCAGGGTCCTCAGTCCCGTTGTCCGCCGTAAAGGTAAAGGTGACGGTTCCCACCTTGGTTCCTGTGGTGGCAACAAGGCCGGTATCCTCGTCGATGGTGGCAATGTCCAGGTCACTGCTGCTCCATTTACCGGTGATGTAGCTGGCCTGCTCACCGTTTTTCCCCAAAACCTTGGCCTGAAGCGTGGGGCGGGCGGAATCGGCGAGGGAAATCGTATAGTCGGCGTCATTCGCTTCCGGGACGACGTTTACCGTGTGCGCGGAAACTTTCTTTGCCACCGTGAACTGCCGGGTCAGGGGAAGAACATTCACCCAGTTAGGAGAGCTTTTCGTGCCCTCGTTGGCCTGCAGCGTCACCGTATAGGTGCGGGTGTAAGCCGCGGGTGCGATTGCATAGTCGCTAATGGTGAAGGCTTCCTTCTCTGTGTCCAGATAGACCTGCAGATGGATTGCTTCATCCGTGGAGTTGTCCCTCAGTTCGAGGCGGAAAGGGGCTTCCTTCGGGTCTGTGCCTGCCGGGGTGTGATAATTGCTGTATACGGTCTTGTAGGCCTGCTCCATGTTGGCGTTCATCGTGAACGATGCATTGCCGTTGTCGTAGTCGGCGGTCAGTGCGGTGGGGGCGTTGCGCATCAAGACGCTCTCCAGCGCAACGCCGGTAATCGAGTTGCCTTGATAGAGTGAGGTATCCAGCTCATTGCCGAAAACATCCTTCACGCCGGTCATACCATTGACGGTGACCGTGGTGGCATCTGTATCCTGCACTGGGTACCAGAGCATTGCCGTGACGCCGTAGTCGTTCATGGAAAGCTCAGCGGCGGTATACTCTTCGCCATTGATGGTCACGCGGGCGTTGCTAAGATCCACGAACTCGCTAAAGGTAACTGTGATGGGCACGTGCTGTCCGCTGGCATAGGTTCCCGCCGGGGCCGTGACGCTTTGAATGGTGGGCTTGTCCGTGTCCACCAGCTTGGCGGTGACGTTGCTGTTCTTGGTGGTGGCCCAGGAATTTTGGATTTCGCCCTGTACACTTTTCATATACAGTCGGAAGGGCAGCCAGTACTGCTGATCCCCTCTGTTTTGCGTGGTAGACTGCAGGGAGATGCTGACTGTTTCGCCCTTGTTGATCGTACAGTTCAGCGCTTTTGTTCTGTTGTTGCTGAGCCCCAGAGATTCTTCATTGAACTTGTACTCCGTCAGATAGAACGGGGCAAAGGGCTGGTTTTTATACCAGCCATACGGCGCATCGCCAGTATAGGCAGCTTTTTCGGTACTCCAGTTAAACTCGATGCTGGCGTCGATTTGGTATGGTTGATAAAATGGGTCGGAGCCGACGGGAAGCACCGAGTTGCGAGCGCCATCCAGAATTCTGATGGTATCGCTTAACGCAACGAAGTCCGGATTGTTGGCACCGAGGGCATTGTATTCATCTGCCAGCAAAGGAATATACATATCCCCCTGTATTGTGGTTGTGCTTTCGTATCTTTCCTCATAGTTCGGCGCGGTCATTGATGTTTGTATTGCGGGGGCGCCAACCGTCTTTATTAGCTTGAGCTGACAGTGGTCGGCATAAGCGGCGCCGTCATAGAACACCAGATTTTCCGCATCGTAAAATTCAATCATCCCCAGCAGGTCGCCATAGGAATAAGTATTATCGTGCCAGGCTGAGGTTCCTCCTTTGGTTTGAACCTTGACAGTGATTTTCTGACCACCTAAACTGTAGCCGTCTACCGCATAGGTCAGCTTGTAGGACCCGTCGCTTTGCTCGACGACCTCACTCGTCTCGCCTATCGAGACCTCCACACTGGTGATATAATCGCTGAGCTGGCCTTTTTGAATGCGGTAGGAAAAGCCGGCCGGTTTTCCGCGGTATACAGTAAAAGGCCCGGAGTTCCAGGTGTTGTTTGCGAGATTCCCCAGCGTTTGGCTCATCATGCCGCTCATATCCACCGTCTCAACGCCCTCAGGCTTTGTGGCAGAGGCGGAATACCGCAAGCTGATGCCCTGCAGCTCCATCTGCTCCATCAGGCTATTGAGATTCTCCAGAGCTTCCCCGGTAAACTCCCTGCCGGAGAAATAGGTGTCCTTGATCCGCTGCAGCTCCTGTTCGATTTGGATCATGGTCTTCAAATCGCCCAGCGCCACCGGAGTCCCATCCACGTCGGCTATACGGGTGAGATCCGTGGCGGGATTTTCCAGCAGCTCCATGACAGCCGCCAGTGTCAACACCTGGCCGTCCAGCGTGATGGTTTGATCCACCTTGAAATTGCCGTCTTCATCCAGCAGCCCCAAAGCGTTCAGCATGGAAAGCACCTGGTCGCTGCTGCCGCCAGTCAGGGCGGAGAGCTGCTCCAAAATCGCCTGATTTTCCTCGGGTGTGTTGCCCAGCGAATCGCTCACCGCTGCAAACGCCGCTGTTGGCAGCATGGTCAGCACCATGCAGCAGACGAGCAGTATGCTAAGTATTCGTTTTTTCATTGGCTTTTCTCCTCCTGTTCGTGTCGGTTCGGTTTGTCCGCCCTGCCTTTTTTCTGGTTTTCTCTGTTTCTGAGCCGGAAGCACAGCGCAGTGATCGCCGCCGCCGCGGCAAAGGAGACGACAGCCACCAGTACATAGCCGCCCGCGTCCTCCCGC
>ERZ773209.2189-NODE-2189-length-10382-cov-8.466157_pt1 | contig 10382 bp, 3 predicted proteins | sample MGYA00511109_ERZ773209 | MGnify/ENA primary metagenome ERZ773209 (study PRJEB29015, sample SAMEA2737786) | human gut metagenome | biome: human gut; feature: human-associated habitat; material: faeces | place: China | collected 2012 ...
ATGGCGGCGGTCACCGCCTCCGGCACCTGGGGCGCCGTGACCTTGGCGGTGAAATCCATCACAGCGGTGAGGACGGGGGCGTCCTCCGGCCCGGCAGTGAGCCGGAGGGACCGGGCGCGGCCATCGGCCACGGTCAGCACGGCGGTGAGCCTGTCGATGCCGGTGAGGTCGCCCACCTCCGGCTCCAGCAGCGTCAGCAGGGCGTCCGCGTCGGCGGCGGACAGCGCCGCCGTATACAGGGTGTCCGCATCCGTCTTTTCACAGTCCACATGGGCCTTGCGGAACAGAGCGGCCAGGTCGGGGAGGGTCAGGTTGCTGCTCAGCCGGTAGGCGCGGCCGTTCTCCAGATACACTGCATCGCCGGTGCAGTAGACGGTCACGCCCTGCCACCGGACGGTGACGATGCGGGTGGTGTCGGCCCTGGTGCGGCAGACATCGGCGCTGGCGGTGAAGGCCTCGCCGCTCTGGACGGAGACGGTCATGGCCAGCGAGTCGGCGTTCAGGGCGCGGTGCAGCAGACGCCAGGCGTTGAGCTGGCGGCCCAGACCAGTGGCGGTCAGGAGCACCGCCGCCGCAGCGGCGATGCCCGCAACGATACTGACGGGGATCCACCAGCGCCGCTTTTTCTTCTTGGCCGGGCGGGAGATGCGGGCGGGCGTTTCCGTGCTTTCGGCGGCATTCTCCGCCGTCTCGGGGGCAGAGGCCGCAGCGGCCTTCCGCCGGCGGCGGTGACGCCGTCCCAGCAGGACCGCCAGCACGATGGCGTAGTAGATCGCCAGCGGCTTTTTGGAAGGTTTGACTTCTTTCATGTGGCAATTCCTCCTTTGGTTCCTGATGCAAGTAGTATAGCACAGTAAAACCGGGCGCAACAGCAATTCGAGCACAACTTTCCAAAAACTTAGCAGTTTGTTAACAAAGGTCCCCTCTGCATACAAAAAGAGAGCAGCCGAAGCTGCTCCCTTTGGTTTCGCATAGGTTTACTGTTTTGGGAATGCCTTTTTCCACACTTCAATGGTCTTAAACTTGGGCATCCAGCCTTCCGGCTTGAAGGTGCTCTCGCTCTTGGCATCCAGCAGGCCCTGCTCCACACACCACTGGGCTGCCTTGGCGGTATCCGGCTCCGCTACATCGCTGTAAACAGCGGGTGCAGCGGGTTCGGGCTTGCCTGCGGTGCTCCACAGCAGCACGGCCAGCTGCTCCCGGGTGCGCGGGATGGGCGTGCCCTTGGGCAGCAGGTCTGCAAGGATGCTGTAAGTAACAGCCTCATAGCCCATTACTGCGCTGCCTGCAAACCACGCCGTTGTACCGGCTACGATGGCCACCGTTTGCAGCGGGCTGAACTCGGTGCTGTCCCCCTGCGGCGGCTGCTCTGGCGGCTCCTCCGGGGTAGTCTCGGCGATGATGCGGAACGAGCCTGTTTTAACAGTTCCACCCGCATACTGTGCACTGCCTGCGACGGTTACAGTATAGCTGTAATCGCCCGGCTCAATGGGAGCGCCGTCCAGCACTTTGCCATTCTGCATGTAGGTCACGGTAACATCACCGTAGTCCTTATTGCTGGTGTTCTTAACAGTTACTTCCTTGGGACTGCCGTCATAGGTGTCAGGTTGTTGGGCAGGACAAAGGCAAAGTCTGCGGGGTCTGCCGGCGGCAATTCTGCCGCGCCCTCGCCGGTGGCGCTCAGGTTGAGGACATGGGTCTGCGGGATGTTATACTTGCGCAGGTCGATGGTGCTGTTGTAGCGCTCTCCATCGGCTACAGAGCCGCTATAGGCCACGCCGTTCACACTCTTGATGGGGGCATGCGTGATGACCGAGATGGTGTTCAGATCGGTGTCAACGTAGAGGGTGGAGGTTTCTGCGTCCCAAACACCCTCCATCATGCCATTGATGCCGTTGATGTATTTTTTAGCGTACTCGGCACCTTCCGGTGCAGTGTAGTTCAGGGTGTAGTAATCCGTAGCACCGTTCAGGTCTTCGGTATCCTTTGCCACCAGTGCGTGGATGATGGGGTTATTCTGAATGATGCCGCCCTCGTTATAAACAACGGTGCACTCGCCGCCGTCAATGATGGGCTGGTAGGGCTCTGCATTGCCGTCATAGCCGGCCGTATTTTCCACCGGCAGCTTCAGGGTGTTCTGGCTGTTTTCGACCGTGCCGCCGTTTTGGATCACGGCAGTGCCGGTGTAACCGGCGCTGTTATAGCAGCCGTCCAGCACAGCCTTATTGGAAGCCATGTTGACTACCGAATATCCGGTAACATCCAGCGCAGAGTTGCGAATGGTAGCGGGCTGTGCCGGGTCGCGCCAGCCGTTGCCGATGTACCTAACGCACAGCACCGAATTCTCCACAAGGCCGTCATTGTAAAGGCTCTGCACGCTGTTCAGCGTGGCATCCTTGATGACGCCGCCCTCCCTATTGTACACATACCGGGTGGAGTTCAGCGTACCGCTGAAGGTGCCGTAGTTTTCAACTGCAAATTTTACTGTATCGGCGTTGTTTATCACCTCATCGAAGTCCAGCACAGCGTCCTTCTCGATGGTCAGGGTGGGGACATCGTTTGTAAACAGTTCTGCGTGCTTGTGCGCCGGTTCAAAGGACCAGCCGTTGCCCTTTGCGCCGTAGACGCCGCCGTCCGTGCCCTTGGGGAAGCCGCTCGCTTCAATGACCAGTTCCTCTACGGTAACGCTGTTGAGCTGGACAGTTTCAGTGCCCACAGTAAAGCTGACTGCGCCGCCCTTGGCTTTATAGCTCAGCTTGTCGTCACCGCTGACGATGCTTTCCAGCTTGCAGGTGGGCTTCAGGGCGACACTGGTATTGGGCGCGACATAGAGGGTACTATAAGCATCTGCCGACCACTCGGTCACCGTGCCGTCCGCTGCCACCGCGACAGGGGCGTACACCGGAACATCGGTTGCATCAATGGCTACAAGGCCTGTGCTTTTTGCCGTGAAATAGCCGCCGTTGACGGCTGCACCCTCGGGCAGCGGGTCATCTTCAGTGGTGAACAGACCGCCGTTGACGGTACATTTATCTCCTGCAACATACAGCTTGTCGTTGAACAGACCGCCATTGATGATGGTTTCCGTTGTCCTTTCAAGATCCGTGAGCGCGCTTTCAAAGCTGCCTCCGTTGATAACGATCTTTTCACAATTGTCGATATCCACGGAGCAGGTGCGCTTGCCCTTAAAGGTGCCGCCGTTGATGGTAAGGATACCCGCTGCTTTAACGGTCATGCCGCTGGTATAACTAACCTCTTCAAAGGTGCCATCTTCAATGGTGACCTCGCCGCCTGCAGCATCAACTCTGGCAGCTCCCTTAAAGGTGCCGCCGCTGATGACAGCCCCGGCTTCACAGATCACCTTGCCGTAGAAGGTGCCGCCGGAGATAGTGCCTGCGTCGGTCACGGTGTAGCCGTTATGGTATTCCGAGCCGATCCGCGCCTCCTGCAGGGTGGCACCGGGCTCGATCTTCACGTTCCATTTGATGCAATTATTGTAGCTGTCATAGCCGTAATTACGGAGGCAGAAGGTACCTTTTTTCAGGGTGAGCGTATTGCTGGCCTCATCGTAGGACCAGCTGTCTCCACTGTCGCCCAGATCGCCGATGGGCTTACCGGAGGAATTGCTTGTATAGATATTGGTGACATCACCGTTTTCCTCTGCCAGTGCGGCGGCGCTGGCGGTGTCGGGCGGGGCGCTCTGGGCAAGGGCGGGCAGCGGCATTGCGGTCAGTGCCATGCTCAGCGCCAGAACCATGCTGATGAGCCGTTTTTGCATAAGATTCTCTCCTTCTCAAGCGCCCTCCAAGCCGGGCGCTTTTGTTGTACCCAGTGTACCACGTTTTGCCCGCTTTGGACGGTTTTGGGCACGAATCGCCCCGCAAATGCGCTGAAACGACCCGGTGCACCACACGCACCCGCAAAAAACAGAAAACCGCCCGGCTTGCGGTTGCCGGACGGTTTTCTGCTCTATAGGAATTATGGGAATGGCATATTGAACAGAGTATTGCTCTGTGCCTGTAGTATACCACGAACGGCGGCAAAAGTGGAGCAATTCTGCGTGAATGGCCCCTGAAATGCATCGAATCGCCCTGAAAAACCCCAAAAAAGCCCTTGCGCACCCTTTTGGGGCGCAAAAAAGGGACTGCCGCACAGCGCTGTGCAGCAGTCCCTGCGGGGTTATAAGGGGTTAAGGGGCAGCGGTTTTAGCCGCGCTGCTGGTAGGTCTTCCAAGTGCGGATGACCTCCAAGCGGCCCACGCGGCTGCCGGGCTTGAAGTTGCCGTCCTGTGCGGTCATCAGGCCGGTCTCCACGACCCAGCGAATGGCCTGCAGCTCTGCGGCATCTGCTGCCACATCGTTGAACAGTGCAGTGCTCTGGGTAGCGGGCTTGCCTGCGGCGGTCCACAGTGCAACTGCCAGCTGCTGGCGGTTAGCGGGGATGGCCATGCCCTCGGGCAGGACGCTCTTCAGGTAGGCGGTAGTGCCAACAATGTAGGCACCTGCGCCAATGGCTGCGCCGCCCACAGCGGCTACTGCCACAATGGCTGCACCGCCGCCGTCACTGTCACCGCCGGGTGCGGGGGTGGGGTCGGGGTTCGGGTTCGGCTTAGGATCGGGAGTAGGCTCCGGATCGGGAGTCGGGTCCGGCTTAGGATCAGGAGTGGGATCCGGATCGGGATTCGGGTCCGGCTTAGGATCAGGAGTGGGATCCGGATCGGGGTTCGGGTCCGGCTTAGGATCGGGAGTAGGCTCCGGATCGGGGTCCGGGTCCGGCTTAGGATCGGGAGTGGGATCCGGATCGGGAGTAGCAGGAACTTCAAACACAGCAGTCAGTTTCACATCCTGAGCGGGCATCTTGAACTCCAGCACATGGGCAGTGCTCTGCTCCTCGGTCAGCTCCAGACCGGTGCAGCTCCAGTTCTTGAACACGCTGGTCTCGGTGTCCTCGTCTGCGATGACCTTGAGCTCTGTATCCACAGGCACAGCTGTCAGGTCGGCAACAGCGCCGCCGTCCTTCAGGGTGACCTGTGCACCGGAGACATCGAGTTTATTCGTAGGAGTAACGAACACCGCCTTCAGATTCACATCATGGTCGGGCATGGTGAAGTACACCACGCGTGCGGTGCGCTGCTCCTCGGTCAGCTCCAGACCGGTGCAGCTCCAGCTCTTGAACACGCTGGTCTCGGTGTCCTCGTATGCGGTGGCCTTGAGCTCTGTACCCACCGGCACAGCCGTCAGGTCGGCAACATCGCCGCCGTCCTTCAAAGTGACCTGTGCATCGGTGACCTCGAGTTTATTCGTAGGAGTAACGAACTCCGCCTTCAGGTTCACATCATGGTCGGGCATGGTGAAGTACACCACGCGTGCAGTGCTCTGCTCCTCGGTCAGCTCCAAACCGGTGCAGCTCCAGTTCTTGAACACGCTGGTCTCGGTGTCCTCGTCTGCGGTGGCCTTGAGCTCTGTACCCACAGGCACAGCCTTCAGGTCGGCAACAGCGCTGCCATCCTTCAGGGTGACCGTTGCATCGGAGACATCGAGTTTATAGGTCTTGGGAGCGTTCTCGGTGTACTGTGCTTTCAGTGTGACCTTGTTTGCGGGCATCGTGAAGGAGATGGTCGCCTTAGTGGTGTCCACGTCAGCGGGCAGACCGGTCACTTCCCAACCGGTGAAGGTGTAACCGTCCTTCTCGGCTGCGGTGGCAACGAGCTCTGTACCCACGGGCACAGCTGTCAGGTCGGCAACAGCGCCGCCGTCCTTCAGGGTGACCTGTGCATCGGTGACCTTGAGCTCATAGGTCTCGGGAGCGTTCTCGGTGTACTGTGCCTTCAGCGTGACGTTATTTGCGGGCATCGTGAAGGAGATGGTCGCCTTAGTGGTGTCCACGTCTGCGGGCAGACCGGTCACTTTCCAACCGGTGAAGGTGTAACCGTCCTTCTCGTCTGCGGTGAAGCTGAGTTCCTCTCCTGCAACGTGCTCGGTAGACTTGTCATCCACGGTCAGGGTGTACTTTTCGGGCACAACATAGGTGCCTACCCGATAGATTATGTAATCATCATCGGCGCGGGCGTTTTCAATATAGTTCTTACCCGCCGTCACCTTGACGTACACATCGTAGCTGCCGGGGGCGGTGGGAACAGTTTCGCTTTGGTCGGTGCCGTACAGCAGGGTCATCTGCGGGTCGGCATCGTAATAATTTGTGCCATTGTATTCCACCGTGTTCTTGGTGGCATCGTAGGTAAAGTCCTTAGCCTCGGGCGTGTAGCGGAGAGACTCCTCACCCAGCTCAATAGAACCGGCCTTGTACTTAGTGCCTTCCTCTGCAGTGATGGTTATCTGATAGCGGCCATACGCATCGGGTACTTGGTAGGTAAAGTGGTTGGTAAAGATCTTACCCTTATTTACACCGGTAATGCACTCAAACTTAGCCGTAAGCTTGCCAACGCCGTCTGTCTTCGTGCAGATCATCGTATAGGTGCCGTCCTCGTTCTCGATGCTGTGAAAGTCATCCAGCGTAAAGCCCTCAAAGGGCAGCTTTTCGGTTATGGTGTAGTCATCAGGCAGCAGGTCATTTCTGCCTGAGTAGTATTGGCTATTCTCCACCACAAGCCAGACGTAGTAGGTGCCTGCCTCGGTGGGCACAGTTGCCGTAGCCGTCAACAAGTCATTTGTGGTGTTGTACACAAGGTCAGCCTGCGGGAGTACATTGCCGAAATACTTCGGGCCGGTATAGGTTGCAGTACCGTTCTTGAGGTCAAGGCTGAAGTTCTCTCTCGTCGGCCAATATTTGCGCACAACTGGTTCCTCTGTAATCAGAACGCGGCCGGCCGTGTACCGCTCGCCCTCCGTGGCCTCGATGTATATCTTATAGCTGCCGTACTCGGTTTCGGACGGGAAGTGGTCAAGCTCTGCGTTGTTGTCGGTGCGCACACAGACGAGGCTCAGTTTACCCACACCTTCCTTTTTGCAGGTAATGCCCGGGACGAGCGTGCTCCAGTCGATGACAAAGTCATCCTTAGTCAGGGAAGAGAAAGGCAGCTTTTTGCTGTCCGTGACAGTATAGGTGTCCACTTTGTACTGGGTGCCATAGTAGTGATCACTATCATTCACCACGATGTAAACGCTGTAAGTGCCTGCCTTGGTGGGCTTCGTCACAGACGGGGACGAGCCATCCTCCGGGACATACTGGATGGAATAATGCGGGGCATCGTCAAAATACATCGGGCCGGTATAGTTTGCAGTTTGGGTCTTGGAGTCATACTCAAAGTCGGCTCTGTTCGCTTGATATCTGCGTACCACCTCGCCGATATCAAGCGAGCCTTCTGTGTACTTGTCGCCCTCTTGCGCTACGATGCGCTGCTTGTAGAGGCCGTACATGTCCGCTCCCGCCGGGTAAGTTTCAAACACCCTGTCGTCGTAGGTGCGCACATAGACGAGGCTCAATTTGCCCACGCCCTCCTTGCTGCTGGTGACGGTCTGAGGTCCGATGATCGTCCCGGAAACGGTAAAGTCGCTCTTGCTCAGGGAAGAGAAGGGCAGCTTTCCGGTGGTGGCCATGTTCACCACAATAGGCTCGCCGTCATTCTTGGCGGTCAGGGTCAGGGTCTTGCCATCTGCGGAAAGCTGTGCGCCGTTGTAAGCGCTGACATCCTCGCCGTTGATATTCGTGACCTCTGTGCTGAAGGTGAGCGTCACCGCAGTATTGCCGACAAGGTAAACCGCATCTGCCGTTACGGCATTGCCCTTGACGGTTTTCACAGTGCCGTCTGTGATCATCAGCTTGCTCTGCTGCTGACCGGCGGCGAGGTATTTGCTTTCAATATAGCCGCAGCTCACCGTATTGGAAACAGCAGCCTTGCTGTCGCCGTCCGTTTTCAGGCTGCCAAGGATCATGGCATTCTGGATGACCGTTTTCTCCGTGGCATAGCTCGGCAGCTGGATATCGTGGAACACACCGCCGGTGACCTCGCTGTTCTGGTTCAGCTGGACCACAGCGTTGAATGCGCCGCCGGTGATCGTACCATAAGCGCGGACGACATCCTGGAAAGTGCCGCCTGCGATGGTGCTGTTGTCATCCGCGTAGACATCCTTCTGGAAGGTGCCGTCCTGAATGATGGTGTTCTCCGCACCAACAGAGCCCTCTGCCACGATGCCGGTGACGGTCACATTTGCAAAAGTGATCTGCTCCACGGCAATGGCCTTATGGTAGGGGTTGATGGCACCCGAAGCAAGATCCACCGGGTTGCCGTCCGGGGTGGTGATGTAAAGCGCCGCGCGTGTCCTTCCGTTCTCTTTCATGGTGGCGTACTTCCAGCCCAAGCCCTCATAGAGGTTAGCCGTCATGCCCTCGCCGCTCACCGGCACACCGGTCACGCCGGTCAGGTCGGGCAGACCCTTTTCGGTAATGCGCAGAGGCTTGAGGTCGCTTGGATCGGTGGACTTATTCACAAAGATCTCTGCGCCGTCATTCTTGCCGGTAATGCGCAGCACCTTGCCGTCGGCAGAGGTGTTGGCGTTGTAGTTTTCGACCGGTGCATCGTTGATGCTCAGCACATCGGTGTTCAGGGTAAGTTCTGCGCTGCCTGCGCCCACCAGATAGATGGTATTGGTGGAAAGAGGCAGAGTTCTGCCGTTCATCGCAGTCACACCGCCGTTGCGCACCACCAGCGTGCTGAGCTGCTGTCCTGCGGGCAGCAGATTCTGGATGCCGTCAGGCAGCTCGCCCAGAACCGTATCCGAAATGGTGTAGGTGTTATTGTCGTAGGTATTAAAACCACAGCTCTGGATCACTGCGTTGGCGATAGAGCACGAGCTATTGCAGTACAGGAAATCAAAGGTACCGCCGGTGATCTCGACCGTACCCTTCCTATTTGTCGAGTTGATGCCGACGTTGGCATTGTGGTAGGTGCCGCCGGTGATCTTACCGCTGGTGATATTCAGTCGGCCGTTTTTGCCAAATTCACCGCCGGTAATATTAGCATTGGTGATCTCGACATAGCAGTTGATAGGCACATCGCTCAGCTTACTGAAATCGAAGTCCGCGCCGCCCTGATCCAGGATCTGCAAAGTGCTTTCATTGCTGCTGTCTTTGGGGTAGCAGTTATAACCCCAGCCGTTGCCCATGTAAACACGGTGCAGCTTTGCGTCCGTGTCCAGACTGTCCACATAGGTCACGTCGGTCAGATCGGGCTGACCCTCATTGTTAAAGCGCAGTTCTGTGGCGCCAAGTGCCATAGGAACCAACTTCATGGGTGCGCCGTTCTGCGCCGGGATCATGTTAAAGCTGGCGGAAAGCGTTTTTCCGTCATCGCTGATGGAGATCGTGGCAATCGTAGAGCCAAAGTATGTGAAGGCGTAATTTTGGGTACCGGCGGGCAGTGCCATGACACTGCCGCCGGTAGAGGCTACCGCCCATACATCGCAGCCGGTGTCGCTTTCCACTGCCAGTTCCAGATCGTTCCCGTTACCGGAATAGTTATACTTCTTGATGATATAGATTTTTGTTTCCTTTTGTCCGTTCAGGGTGCAGTTTTTCGGCAGCAGCAGCTGGTGTGCCTGCTGCTGCGTATCAGTGCTCAGGCCGGAGATATCGCGGAAAAAGCCGCCCCGGACATTGCCGCCGTTCTCGGTCAGCTTATCGTAGGTGCCGCCGTCAATGGTGCCCAGATTCAGCTCCACATCGGCGTAGCTGCCGCCCAGAACGCAGACGCCGTACATATTGTCGGCTTCTATTAAAAGTGTGCCGGTGACAGTGCCATCCAGCAGATAAACCGTGTAACTATTAGCATTCTTGACGGTCACATTGCAGCTGACCGTGCCGCCCAGAATGTACTCGGTATCTTCACTGCCGGTACCGGTGATGGTCAGCCCGGTAGTTTCGTCAAAGCTCCAGCCGGTACCGGACGCTGCCTTGGGCAGACCGTTCGTACCGATCTTGATCTTGACCACCTGATTTTTTGTTTCAGAGTTCGTACCAACAGCCTCATGCTCGTCTTCCGAGCTGTAAGTGATGCTGTTGGTCTCTTCCGCCACCGCGGAAGAAAGCCCTGCCCCTGCATCTGCAAATGCGGATACAGGGAGGATGGAGAGCACCATACTGAGTGCCAGTATCATGCTCACGATGCGTTTTTTCATGATATCCTCTCCTTTGTCGGTTGATTTGTCCGGCTATACCCCCAAACGGAACAGCCGGAACGGACAAAAATGCCAAGTTGAGTATAGCACCAAAATTCAAGGAAATAAAGCGCTTTTGCGGGCAGCACCTGCCAAAAAATGGTGCAAAATTATGGGCAAAATCACGATACGGGGGGGGGTATGCTTCTCTCCCATAAAAAAGCAGTTCCGAAACGCCCAAGGGCGTTTCGGAACTGCAAATCAAACTAT
>ERZ773209.2196-NODE-2196-length-10356-cov-3.401126_pt1 | contig 10356 bp, 4 predicted proteins | sample MGYA00511109_ERZ773209 | MGnify/ENA primary metagenome ERZ773209 (study PRJEB29015, sample SAMEA2737786) | human gut metagenome | biome: human gut; feature: human-associated habitat; material: faeces | place: China | collected 2012 ...
CGGACAACGGATGCGCCGTTACTTTTTCGGGGCGTCCCCGCCCGGGGAGGGGGGGGGAGCGGGAACAACGCGAAAAAGCCGGGAGCAACAGGAAGAGGCAGGAACAGCAGGAAGGAGCCGGGAACAATGCGGGTGCCGCAATGCCAGAAATGCCAGACAACGCCGCCCGCCACGCGAACCGGCAGTCGGCGGCAACCTGCCGGGCAGGCAGCGGGCAGCACACGGCAGAAAGCGGGCGGCGGGCGGGCAGCAATCCGTTGGGCAGGCTGTAGCATCGCGCATCGAGAAGATTTCATGTACATACAAACAGCCCGCAACGGCCGCACGATGCACACACCGGCACGGCGGCAGCCCCGGGCACAGGGAATCGGAGATCGCTTCGGAACCGTGCAGACTCGGCTCCGGCAAAAATCATGCAGGCAAACAGGTACTATCCACAGAGATACCGGAAATCCTCCGAATAAGGGAAATACAGCGGATGTTCACAAATTATCATAAAAAAGAGCTGAAAAAAGTTGTATTTTAAAAATCTATGTATAAATTTGCAGTAGGCGTTAATGTTCATACATTATTAAAAATGTTCAACTATTAATCAACCAACCCAAACCACACTAACCTAAACTACTGAACCATGCAACATTTCTATCCAATCATCCATGCCGGCCGGCGACCCCGGCACAGGCTATCGGGCATTATGAGAGGCGGTTTTGTCCTGGTGCTGTCGGCCCTGATGTTGCCGGCGGCGGCAAATGCGGCCGCGGAAAGTTCCGCAACAGCAACTGTCAACCCCCAAAATACAGGGGGGGGGAAATCCGGCGTACGGTATCGGGCATCGTCGAGGACACGCACGGGGCAGCCGTTGCGGGCGCTTCTGTCGTAATAAAAGGATCGTCACGCGGCACGCTGACCGACAACGCGGGACACTACGCACTCGAGGGGGTGGAAGACGGCGACTTGCTGGAAATATCGTTCCTCGGCATGCTGCCGCAGACCGTCAAGGTGGGAGCCGGACGCACTTCGGTGGACGTAGTCCTGTCGGAGGACATGATTGGTCTGGAAGATGTCGTCGTGACGGGCTACACCACGATGAAACGCAAGGACATCACAGGTTCCGTCAGCTCGATCTCGGCAGACCGTATCGAGCGTATCCCGGCCTACAACATCACCACGGCGTTGACCGGCATCGCCGGGATTAGGATGGACGGGGGTTCGATCCGCATACGCGGCACCCGCTCGCGCAATGCCAGCAACGACCCGCTGATCGTCCTCGACGGCATTCCCTACGACGAAACGCTGTCCTCGATCAACCCCGGGGACATCGAGTCGATCGACGTGCTGAAAGACGCGTCCTCGACGGCCATCTACGGCGCCCGCGGCGCCAACGGCGTTATCCTGATTACGACCAAACAGGCCAGACAGGGCAAGACGACGGTAACCTACGACGGGTTCGTGGGTGCAGGCGTCAACAACCGGGGTTCGCTCGACGTAATGGACGCCGACGAATACATCGCATTCCAGCGCGAGGCGAGCCGCGCGGCAGGCACCTGGCACAGCGAAGCCGACGACGCAAAGGCGTTTTTCGGGATCGAACTGGCCAACATGGGCAAGGTCGACAATGACTGGATGGGAAAGTATTTCAACAAGAAACGCCTGTGGACAAGCCACTCGCTGACCATTTCGGCGGCAACGGACAAAAGCGCCTACAAAATCGCATTCAACTACAAGAACGAAGACAGCCGCTACAAAAACGCGGGGCACGACCACTTTTACCTGACCGCAGACCTCTCGCACAAGGTGCTGCCGTTCCTCAAGGTAGGACTTTCGAGCCGCGCATACTACATCGTCAAGAACGACAAGCCGGATATGTTCAACCAGTTCCTGCACATGTCCCCGCTCACGCAGACCCGCAACGAGGACGGCAGCTACAACGTCTACCCCTTCGGCGACCCGTTCGTGAAGAACCCCTACATGAACGAGAGCGACGACGTATATAAGGACAAGACCGAGGAGTGGAAACTCTTCCTGCGCTTCTTCGCCCAGATCGACCTGGCGAAGGGGCTCACGTTCAATACCAACTTCGCATACAGCCCCGCCTTCTCGTCGCGCGGCTATTACTACGACAACCGCTCGGTATCGTATACCGACGAGCGCAACGTGGCCTTCATGCACAACAACCGCAAGGCCGACTGGGTCTGGAACAACGTGCTCAGCTACAAACGCCAGTTCGACAGGCACAATATCGACCTGACAGCCGTCTATGAAATGCAGAACCGCCAGACGGTCAACGCATCCATGTCGGGCAAAGACCAGGAATCGCCCGCCTACCTGTGGTACAACATGGGGCGCCTGACCGACTCGAAAAGCCTGTCCTCGGGCTTCGTCCGCAGCCAGATGGTCTCGGTCGTCGGGCGCGTGCAATACTCCTACGACGACCGGTACATCGTCACCGCGTCGTTCCGCGAGGACGGTGCGTCGCAGCTCTCGCCGGGGCATAAATGGGCTTTCTTCCCTTCGGGGGCCATCGCGTGGCGCATTTCGGAAGAGCCCTTCCTCAAGGACGTGGAGTGGATTTCGAACCTCAAGCTGCGCGCCTCGTACGGCATGACGGGCAACTACTCGATCGCGGCCTATGCCACGGCAGGTACGCTGCACGGCAAATACGCCAATTTCAACGGCGGTGAGCTGCACCGCCCGGGGCTGGAGCCCGAAACCCGCCCGACGCCCGACCTGGAGTGGGAGCGCAACAAGATGCTCGACATCGGCCTCGACTTCGGGTTCCTCAAGGGACGTATCCACGGTACGATCGACTATTACGATTCGAAGAGCTACGACCTGCTCTACCTCAAGGTGCTGCCCTATACTTCGGGCTTCAACCGGGCGTGGACGAATATCGGCGACACCCGCAACCGCGGCTGGGAGGTAAGCCTCTCGACCGTCCCCGTGGAAACGAAGGACTTCCACCTGGGGGTGAACCTCTCGTATTACCGCAACAAGGAGGAGCTCATACGCCTGCAGGATCCCAAGATGAAGGAAGACATCAACAACGGCCTGTTCGTAGGCTATCCGGTCAACGGCGTACACTATAATTACAAACAGGTAGGCATCTGGCAGGAAAACGAAGCCGACCTGGCCGCGATCTACGGACAGAAACCCGGCGAGGTCAAGGTCGCCGACCTGGACGGCAACGGCAAGATCGACGGCAACGACCGCACGATCCTCGGCACGACACGCCCCGACTGGGTCGGCGGCCTGCAGATCAATGCGGAGTGGAAGAACATCGACTTTTCGGTCGACGTATACGGCGAGTTCGGCTCGCTGGCCCACGACGGCCGCAGCACGAGCGAATGGGCGAACCAGCTCGGGCGCTGGAACACCTACAAGATCGACTACTGGACACCCGAAAAACCCTCCGACCGACATCCACGCCCGGTCGAAGGACAGTCGATCAAATACCTCGACGCCACGGGCTACTACAAGAACAGCTACGTAAACATCCGCAACATCACGCTCGGCTACACCCTGCCCCGGGCATGGATGGGGCGCGTGGTGAAGAAGACGCGCTTCTATGTGACCATGAACACCCCGTGGCGTTACAGCCAGTTCCAGAACACGGGCGGCATCTCGTGGTGGGAGTCGTTCTATATCTTCGGCGCGAATGTCCAGTTCTAACTTAAAAATTCGAAAACCAGACCATGAAAAAGATATTCATCCTGTTTGCGGCGGCACTTACGATAGGGCTGACCGGATGCCAGAGCTTCCTCGAAGAAGAAACCTACGGGTCGACGACCGAGATATTCAAGGAGGAAAACGGCATCAAGGCGCTGGTATACCAGAGCTACACCAAGATCAACAACCTCTACGGCGGCGACGGACAGTGGCCGCTGATGACCGAGCTGGGGACGGACATCTACCTGCGCGGCAAGAACCAGGGCGATGTGGGCCTGTGCGACTACTACGGGCTCGACGCCACCAACGGCAATGTGGCATGGCTGTGGAACCACTGCTACAAGGCGCTGTTCAACATCAACCTGTTCTTCGAAACGATCGACCAGACGCCCTTTGCCGACGAGGACGAAAAGAGCCAGTTCAAAGCGGAGATGTATGTCATGCGGGCTCTGTTCCTGTGGATCGTCACCGAGACGTGGGGCGACAGCTACCTGCCGATGACAACCGACGAGACCGAGGGCACCGAAGCCCGCCGTTCGCCCCGCGCGAAGTTCTACGAAGAGATCATCGGCGCACTCGAGGCAGCCATCGGGCTATTCCCCGACACGCGCACCACGGAATCGGGGCGCATCGACATGCCCGCAGCCAAGGCGCTGCTCGCACGCATGTACCTCTACAACGAACAGTGGGACGAGGCCGCCGACATGGCATCGCAGGTGATCGGCCACTACGGGCTGGAGCTCTGCCCCTCGCTCAAAGACCTGTGGGCCGACGACAAAACCAACAACGAATTCATCTGGACGACGGAATTCACCGAGGACGACGCCTTCCGCCAGGCCAACGGCTACTGGTCGTGGTATGCCATGTATATCGACCGTTTCCCGGGCGTGCAGACCATGCTCAAATGGACGGGCTACGGCGGCTGCCAGGCGATCCCCTCGACCTACTTCATGGATCTGTTCGACCGCGACGCCGACAAACGCTGGAGCGACCTGCACCAATGGGTATGGTACTACAACGACCCGGCCGACGACCGCTCGGCCTTCCCGCTCAACCAGTGGCGCGAATACATCGACACGGAGCTCTACCTCTGCCCCGACGTGCTGCCGCTGGCCGAGCATAAACGCATGGAGAAGACCTTCACGGTCTTCGACCGCAACGACATGTTCGACGCCGACGGCATCCCGCAGGATCGCTGGACGTTCATCGGCATGACCAAGTTCTACGACCACACCCGGCCGGGCAACATGTCGGAGCTGTCGGATCGCAGCTACCCCGTGATCCGGCTGGGCGAACTCTACCTGATCCGTGCCGAGGCGCGTATCCGGAGCACGACGAACCAGGATCTGAAGGGCGCCGCCGAGGATATTACCGAGCTGCGCAAACGCGCCGTCAACCACGAAAAGCCCGAATACGAAGAGGCCATGAAGGTCACCGAGGAGGACATGACGCTCGATTTCATCCTCGAGGAACGCGCCCGCGAGCTCTTCGGCGAGTGGCAGCGACGGCTCGACCTGAAACGCTTCGGCAGGCTCATCGACCAGGTGAGGATCTACAACCCCGACGCAAAGGACAACATCAAGGAGTACCACGTCGTACGCCCCATCCCGCAGACGCAGTTCGACGGTATGCCCGACTGGACAACCCTGGGACAAAACGAAGGATATTAAACACCTAACGCAGTAAAACGACCATGAAAACCATACTGAAAAAATTCGCGACCTTCCTCTGCGCGGCACTGGTATTGTGCGCATGCAGCGACGATGACTATTCCGAAGCGCACCAGTCACTCATGGCGCTGATCCGCCAGGCGGAATCGCTCGTCGAAGAGTCGACGGAAGGGATCGAAGAGGGCGACACGGCCCCCGGATCGAAGAAGGCATTGCAGGCCCGCATCGACCAAGCCTATTACATCATGAACAACACCTCGCGGGACGAAGGCTACCGGAACGCCTGCAAACAGCTCGAAGAAGCGATAAAAGCCTTCCGGGAGAACATCGTCAAGGCCGGAATCCCCTATTTCAACGCCGGGTCGAAGATGAACCTCGGGCCCGCAGGCGACTGGGATCTCACGGAAGAGCTGACGTGGGAGATGAAAATACGTTTCGACGAATTCGCGGCGGGCGACCAGAACGTCATCTCGTGCGAACAGGGCAAGGGTGCCATCATGATCCGCAACAACGGCGCGAACCTGCAGTTCTACGTCAACGACGGGAGCTGGAAGGGCGGCACCTGCTGCACGATCGAGCTGAACAAGTGGTACCACATCACAGCCACGTACAAGGCCAACGACAAGATGCACTTCTATCTGGACGGACGGCTGGTAAAGAGCTTCGCGTGCGGCAAGGCCATCGTGGAGCCGACCTGCAACCTGCAGCTGGGCACCGCCCCCTCCTACTCGAACCGCTACATGCGCGGCAACATCCAGCACGTTTCGATCTGGGCGGACGTCCGCACCGAGGCCGAGGCCGCAGCCGATGTGGCATGCGACTTCTCCGGGACTGAGGAAGGGCTGAAAGCCTACTGGCCGCTGACGCTCAACGTCGGCTCGGAGATCACCGACATGACCGGCAGGCATGTGGCAAAAATGACCGACGTAAAATGGACTGACCCCGAATAACCCAAAAATTCCGATATGAAAAGACACAAGCATTCCATCCTCGCCGTATTGGCGGCCCTGCTATGGGGCAGCCTGTCGGCAACACCCTACAGGCCCGTATGGGAAATCGGCCGCAAAGACGGTTCGGCCGCCGAGTTCGCGTTGTACGACGGCGCGTATTCCGACCTTCTGGGCCGGTTCCCCGGCGCGGCGGCCGCGTACGACGTAGGGCGCAGCACACCGGGAGAAATCCCCTACATCCTGCCCGGGCCCCAGGACGGCTGGGCCGGCAACGGCAACGGATCGCTGCTGATCCGCTTCGGAGCCGATGCGCAAGCCTCCCGGGCGGAGATGCGGCTGACACTCTACCTGGTCGAATCGCAGGCCTCGTCACCCCCGACGATCGAAATCTCCGCAGGCGGGTTCCGCACCTCGGTGCAGGCGCCTGCCGGGGACGACATCAACTACCCGGATACCAAACGCACCTCGGCACGCGGCCTTGCGATCGAGGCCCTATTGCCGGCCGGGACATTCGGCGCCGGGGAAAACCTCCTCACGATCCGCAATGCCGGCGGCAGCTGGCTCGTCTGGGACGCCATCGTCCTCGAAGCCGACCGCAGCGTGAAATGCACACGCCCCGGCGACGGCATCGCGCTCATCAGAAGCCACTCGCAGCCGGGGCTGATTTACGGCCGCGCCGAAGGGGAGCTGCTGCACCCGGTGACGCTGACCCTCGTCAACTGGGGCAAGCCCCAGCGTGCCGGATGGAACTACGACGGCAAACCGGGCGGGACGGTCACACTGTCTCGCGGGATAAACACCGTCGAGGTCAACATTCCCGAAGGGTACGAAGGCCGCACGGTGGATTTCGAAGTGCATCCCAACCGCGGGAAAGCCCTGTCGGCAGCGGTGGAAATCGCCCCGGCGGACAAATACACCGTCTACCTGGTGCAGCACACGCACACGGACATCGGCTATACCAAACCGCAGACCGAAATACTCACCGAGCACCTGCGCTATATCGACTATGCCGTGGAATACTGCGACCTGACGGCCGACTACCCGGACGACGCGAAGTTCCGCTGGACATGCGAAGCCTCGTGGCCCGTACGCGAGTGGTTGCGCATACGTCCCAAGGCACAGGTGGACAAATTCATCAGGTACGTCAAGGCAGGGCAGATCGAGGTGACGGCCATGTTCTTCAACATGTCCGAGCTGTCGGGCGAGAACAATTACAAGACGTTCCTCGAGCCCGTGGCCCGGTTCCGCGAATTGGGGCTGCCGGTCGAAACAGCCATGCAGAACGACGTGAACGGCATCGCATGGTGCCTGGCGGACTATCTGCCCGACCTGGGCGTGAAATATTTTTCGATCGGATCGAACAACCACCGCGCCCTCATCCCGTTCGACCGCCCGACACTCTACCGCTGGGAATCCCCGTCGGGCAAGGGGCTGCTGATGTTCCGCAGCGACCACTACCATACCGGGAACTCGTGGGGCATCCACACGGGCGACATGGCCCGCCTGGAAGACGGCGTATTCGGGTACATCCGCAACCTCAAACGCACGGGTTACCCGTTCCCGGTCATCGCCGTGCAATACTCGGGATACCTGACCGACAACTCGCCCCCGTCGATGCGCGAGTGCGACCTGATCCGCGCATGGAACGAACGCTACGCATGGCCGAAGCTACGCAGCGCCACGGCACACGAATTCCTCGGGCGCATCGACTCCCAGTACGGCGACAAGCTGCCCGTATACCGGGCCGCCTACCCCGACTGGTGGACGGACGGGTTCGGGTCGGCGGCACGCGAGACGGCAGCCTCACGCAAAACGCAATCCGACCTGGTCGCCATCGAAGCGATGCTCTCGATGGCCCAAATGGAGGGGACAGGCCAGAGCGGCGGGACACACGAAGAACTGCGCCGCATCCACGAAAACCTGCTCTTCTACGACGAGCACACCTTCGGGGCCGCGGAAAGCATCTGGAACCCCGGATGCGAGAATTCTCAGGTACAGTGGGCCGAAAAGGGCTCCTACGTATGGGAGGCACTCAAAAGCACCCAACTGCTCTATGAAGATGCCATAGGCCGCCTACAAGGCGCCCTCTACCGCTCGACGCACCCGACGCTCACGTTCTTCAACCCGCTCGGCTGGGAACGCTCGGAACTGGCGACAGTCTACATAGACTTCGAACTGATCCCGGCAGACCGCGAGTTCCGGATCGTCGATGCAGCCGGGAAAGCCCTGCGCGTACAGCCCATCCGCTCGCGCCGCGAAGGACGCTATTACGCCATCTGGGCGGAAGGAATCCCCGCCATGGGTTACAAGACCTTCGAAATCGTACTCGGCGACGGCAAGGCCGCGGCACCCCGCCGCACGGAACTCCGGGACAACAGCCTCGAAAACGATTTCTACCGGATCGTCTTCGACCCGGCTTCGGGGACGATCGCCTCGCTCTACGACAAGGAGCTGGGACGGGAGATGGTCGACCCGGACTCGGAATGGAAGCTGGGGGCTTTCGTCTATGAATCGCTCAACGGCGACCGCCACCAGATGGAACGCAAAGTATTCGACAATTACCGGCGCTCTTCGCTCTCCGACGTACACTGCCCGGGCGTTACGTCGGGCGATATTTACCAGAGCGTCCGCTTCACGGGCAAAGCCGAGGGATGCGACGAAAAATTCAGCGTGCAGGTCGAAGTACGCCTGTATAACGACGTGAAACGCGTGGAGCTCGGCTACGATTTCATCCGCAACCCCGAAACCGATCCTTCGGCGATCTACGTCGCCATGCCGTGGCTGCTGGAAAATGCGAAACTCACGTTCGACGTACCGGGCGGCGTAGTCCGTTCCGGCGAAGACCAGATCCCCGGCACGAGCGCCTCGTGGAACACCGTACAGAATTTCGTCGCGGCACGCAACGACGACGCCCAGATTCTCGTAAGCGGCAGCGAGGTGCCGCTCTACCTGCTCGGGAAACTGCTCGACGACCCTTATCGCCAGCCCCGCACCTATGAAAAGCCGCATGTCTTCCCGTGGCTGATGAACAATTACTGGACAACGAATTTCCGCGCTTCGCAGGAAGGGGAATTCAAGTGCGGATTCGTCATCAGCTCAACCCAGGACACCTCCAACACGGCCGCATCGCAGTTCGGCTGGAGTGCACGCATCCCGCTCTGCACCCGCGTAATGCCGGCCGCCACTGCGGCCAACGGCAACGCCCGCGACCGCTCATTCCTGCGCAGCGGATGCAGCCATGTGCTGATCACGTCATGCACCCCCGCGGCCAGCGGAGAGGGCATCCTGATCAACCTGCGGGAAACCGACGGGCAGGCAGGCACCCTTACCCTGCTCGACGCCTCGGGACGCGAACTGCCCTTTACGGCGGCCGATGCGACAGGGCACCCGCTGGACGGCCGGAGCGTCACTTCGCTGGCGCTGAAACCCTATGAAAACAGGTTCGTCATCCTGAAATAGGCCGGGAAAAGGCTACGGCGGGGAATTTCATCCGAACCGCCCTCCGCAAAAACAGGCTGCACCCGATTTCGGTGCAGCCTGTCTTGTATCCATACCACTGAAATTACCACATAACTTATAACAGGCGATACTCTCCGAAGTTTTTTTTGTAGGGAAGTGACTTTCCCCCGGAAGATCCGGAAACTATCGACCCACAGTTTTCGAAACGGATCTTCATCGGTTCCAGAAAAGGGGACATACCCGAATGTTCTTCGAGGAAACTTCCGAAAGCGTAGCCGCCCACCGTACCGTCATTCTCCTTCATTATCCACGACGGAGACTCTGTCGCTGCCAGCAAACATCGGATTTTCCGGCCGTTTCTGTTTCCGGAGCACCCTAAGCGGAAAAGTGCGGACAGCCCTGACAGTTTCCGCGAATGATGGAAAGCCATAGCTGTTTTCGCGGAAAAAGAGTACCTCAATACAGAGGATAGCCATACGGTTGAAAATAGGATATTGCACGACACGACCGTAACAAAATTTTCGTATTTTTAAGAAGTCATAAAAATTACCTGAATCATGAAATTCTTTATCGACACGGCCAATCTGGAACAAATCCGCAAGGCGCACGAA
>ERZ773209.2198-NODE-2198-length-10352-cov-5.150821_pt1 | contig 10352 bp, 6 predicted proteins | sample MGYA00511109_ERZ773209 | MGnify/ENA primary metagenome ERZ773209 (study PRJEB29015, sample SAMEA2737786) | human gut metagenome | biome: human gut; feature: human-associated habitat; material: faeces | place: China | collected 2012 ...
TCGCCCAATTTTAAAATCTGAATCAATTTCAGACGAATAGTCAACCAAATGCCGGTGCCCACCAAAAGCACCAAAAGCGGCGGTCCCCAGACAAAAGAGTCAATCTCGTTCAAAATATCCAACATAACAAAACACTCCCTTTAAATAATAAAATCCATAAGTAAATATAAAAAAACCGGAGTATCGCGCTCATACTCCGGTTAAAGTCAATGACTATCTAAACACCCATACGGTGTTTATAAATAAGCTTTGCTCCGTCCATTGGCCTGAGAGATTGGCCTGCTGTCAGCAGGCTTGCACCTTCGGCGCCCATTTAAGGGACTCTCCAGAGTTGTGTCAATTTACGGTTCCGCTTCTTGCGAAGCACCTGAGAGTTTTGCTCCTTCGGTAGGCAATGCCTTCTCCCATAAACGTCATCCACTCGTTATTTACTTATGTACGCTATTATAGTACATCATCCGCAAAAAAGCAAGTGTTTTTTTACTAATTTTTTATCTTGTCTTATCTGCTAGCTTAGCTGACGTAAAAGCAGCCACTTGCCGCTGCTAGCATATATCAGCCAATTTTTATGGTTATTTTGCAAAAATCTGTTTAAACTATTATCCTTAACAATGACCATATAATAATTACCGGCGTCTAAATCGGCAAAGGGCATTACATTTTTACTATTCCAACTCAAACCTTGCGGTCTGTATGTCGAAATGCGCTCCGCCGGCAGCAGCTTGACCAAAACCTTCCCGCTATAAAATACTGCCGAGGTTGGATAAGCACCGTAAACGCCTGCTTCTGTATTGCTTGTATTTGCCAACAGTTCTCCTAAGCCCTTGGCAGAGCGTTCTTCGGAAAGAGAAATCGCCACACCGTAAATCAGGGAAAGATAGAAGCAGATACATAATCCGGCCAACGCCAGCACCTTACCATATCTGCTCTGCAAAAAAATATACAAAAGCATACCGCCTATTAGGCTTAAAGGCAGTACAAATAAATGCTCACAGTTTAATATACCTGCTTTATCAGCCCAAAAAGCTGCTCCCAGAAGCGCCGCCAGCACAATTCCTACAAACAGCATATAGCTGCGGGTTAAAAACGGCTTATGCTCCTTGACAAGCTCCTGTGCCAAAAAAATACTCATTGGGAATAGCAGCGGATAAGTATAGGTGATATATTTCGTGGCCACGCACTGAAAAAAGCAGAACACTGCCGCAGCCCACAACAGCAAAAATTTTTCCTGCTCCTCTAAAGGCTGCTGCTGACGGTATCTGCGCCATAAGCACATTGGTACCAAGGCGCTCCACGGAAACAACGCCAAAATATTCACTAACAAATAATAGTACCATACATTATCTCTCGGATGCTCGGACACCGTGGCCCGCAGAAAATTATGCACGCCAAAAAAGGTATTGATAAAATCACTGCCGTGCAGGCTGTACATAGCTGCATACCAAGGAACGGCTATTACCGCGCACAACAAAACACCGCTGAAAAATTTACAGCGCCGCAATACCCGCCAATCACGCTGCCACAAAAGAAATAAGGTAATGATAAGTCCCGGCAGCAATACGCCGATAGGCCCCTTAGTCAGCACTGCCAATCCGGCGCTGGCATACATTAAATACCAAAACACAGCCTTATCTTCTTTATAACCTAGATAAAAGAACAGCAAAGAAGCACTGAAAAAGCAAAACAGCACCGCATCCGTGATAATGGATTTGCTGATAAGAAAAAATTCTATGCTGCTTAAAAGCAAAACGCCGCTGAAAAAGCCAACTTTTTCATCATATAAACGATAACCGCCGTAGCAGACCAAGCCCAGCCCTGCCAAACCAAAAAGCGCCGGAAATAAACGCGCAGCAAATTCCGTAAAGCCAAAAATTTTAAACGCCAAGGCAGTCAGCCAGTAAAACATTATCGGTTTATCGTACCAGTAATGACCGTAAATCTGCGGTGACAGCCAATCGTTGGACAAAACCATTTCTTTCGCCGTCAAAGCATAATTAGATTCTACACTATCTGTTACTAAAAGCTGGCCGTTGCCAAAAAACAACAGCAAAACCGCTGCCAGCCAAAAAGCCAGCCAATATTTGCGCTGCATAAAAAATCCCCCTTAATAAATTTGTTAATCACAGTATAAACACACTGTCTTAACAAACTATTAAGAGGGGTTTCATATTCTATTAAGCTATCTTAGTATTTACAAAGGAAGCGACACCTGCATTATTGTTCCGCAAGGTTTATTATCTAAAATTTTTATCGTGCCGCGATGCTGCTTAACAATAGCCTGCGCCAAGGATAAGCCTAACCCCAGACCGCCTTGACTGCGACTGCGCGCCTTATCAACTCTGTAAAAGCGGTCGAAAACCTTCTTTTTATCTTCGTCGCTGATACCGCAGCCTTCGTCCTTCACCACTATCAGCAGCTGTCCTTTACTTTTTGCGGCAGTAAAAACAACAGTGGTGTTGGCAGGAGAATATTTCAGCGCGTTATCCAGCAGAATAACCAGCAGCCTATTCAGCGCCGTTTCATCTCCTACAAGCGTTAAATTCTCTGCAAAACGCTGCTGTAAAGCAATGCCTTTTTCCTGCGCCAAAAGCGATAGCTGCGCACCTACCTGACGGCACAACTCGGTCATGTTTATCTCGGTTTTTAAATTAGGCAAAATACCTTCGTCACTGCGGGCCAAGGCCATTAAATTTTCTGTAAGCTTGCTCATGCGCGCCGTTTCGCTTTGTATCATACCAATGGATTCTTGGGCAAATTCGCTGTAACTGCTGTCCTCATCCGCTGCCAAGCCTTGCGCCGCCAGTTTCATAACGGCCAAAGGCGTGCGCATTTCATGAGAAGCATCTGCCGTAAACTGCATTTGCTTTTCGTACATACGGCTTATGGGCAAAATATTGCGTTCCGCCAACCAATAGCCAAAGTAGCAGGCAAAAACAAAAAGCAGCGCCGCTACGCATAATAGCTTAAATAAGGTTCTAAAGGCTGCGGCATAATAAAATTCAATGTTTTCAAACATATACAGCTTGCCGATGGTTTTACCTTTATCCGTCACAGGCGCTACTGCCGCCAAGTAACGGTAGCGGGTATTGGGAGTGTCGCCATCAACGCCGTGCATACGCAGAATGCGCGTACTATCCATTTTTTGCGGCCATCTGTCCCGATGTTTCCAAATAGCTCTGCCGCAATTACCGTCGCCCAGCTGATTTAAAATCACCTTTTTGCCGTCCATTGTTACAAAATAGGCCAGCATACTGCCTTCTTTAACCGAGTTATCGGAACAGGGATTTTCGCCGCTGTTTACCCACTCCTCAGCTTCGTGGTATACCTTCTTTACCAGCTCCTGCTTTTCGTTAGCCAGTATTTCCCACCAAATAAAGCAATAGGCAGTAAATACAATCGCTAAAATCAGCACGCCGAAAATTACAGCGTAGGTAAAGGTCATGCGCAGACGCAGCCTTTCAAAAATTTTATTCCACATAGTAACCTACTCCGCGCAGGGTTTTAATCAACTCTTCATTATGCAGACTGGAAATTTTTTTGCGCAGCAAGCGAATATGCACGTCCAAATTATTTTCTGTTACGTCACTGTCAATGCCCCAAATTCTGTCCTGCAAAACAGCGCGCGGCATAACATGACCTTTATTGAGCAGCAAAAGTTCCAGTAGTTTATATTCCCGCGGACGCAGCTCAACTCTTTGCTCACCATAGGCTAAGCAATAGGTACCGGCCTCCAGCACATAATCTCCGTAAGACAAATTGCTTACATTATAGGCAGCCTGACGGCGGCATAAAGCATGCAGACGCGCAACCAATTCTTCCATAGCAAAAGGCTTTACTAAATAATCATCGGCGCCGGCGTTCAGTCCCTGCACCTTATCGGCAACAGTGTCTTTGGCTGTAAGCAATAAAATTTTGCCCTGATATTCTTCTTCGCGCAAACGCCTGCACAATTCTACGCCGCTTAATTTAGGCATCATCCAATCCAGTACCAACACGTCGTAACCATCAGCATAAACCTTGCTGTATGCTTCTTCGCCGTCCTGCGCCCAAACGGTATTTATATTTTGTTTCTTTAAAAGCATCGTCAAGAGCTTGCCCAAGTTCAAATCGTCTTCAGCCAATAATATTTTCATAATTTCGCCTCCGCAGATATTATACCATTTTGAATAATATCTGTCGCAAATTAAATTTAGCTTAATTTAGCCGTAAATATTTTATTATGACAAAAGGAGAATGCCGCAGCACTCTCCTTCGTCTTTTATCTGTAACTATTAAGTTCTGCCATAAGCTCTGCGTAGGTGCCTTTTTTATCAGCCAGCATCAGGTTCAGCGCCCACATACTCTGCCCTATGTCGTCCGTAGTACGCGCAGCCTGTAAGCGCGGTTTAGCATTGCCAATAAATTTAAGAATGTTTTCACCCTCCAGCAGCAAGGGCATATCTCCGCGCACATAGCCTGCTAAGCCTTGGTCAGAAAACATAACCGTCAGCATCAGCATATCATCCATACGCCAACATTCCAAACGATAGCTGCGTCCATCGCTTAAGGTACCTGTTTTATAACCAACATCCATTACGCCGTCCTCATCCGGCTCATAAGGCGAAGGCACATAGTTCACCCTACAAGGAACATTAAACTTTTTAATCAGCATCTTTATCTCCTACTCGTTTACTATCCCCTTGCCGTAAATATTTTTCCAGCAGCATATGAGTAATATTGCCTGCAGGATAAACCAAAGCCAAAGCCTGCTTTTTAGGCACCCAAATAGCGTCGTGGATTTCTTTGGATAAGGAAAGCTCTGCTTTTTTAGCTTTAGCAATAAACCCCATCAACAACAGTTGCTGCTGCGGCTCCCATTGACTGCAAACAAAGTGTATTTTTTCTACGGTTAGGCCAATTTCCTCCTGCACCTCACGAGCGGCACAAGTTTCAGCCTGTTCTCCTGTCTGCACATAACCGGAAACAAAATTATAATATTTTTCGGACATATACTTGGTTCGCAGCAATGCTACCTCTTCCAACTCGTTAATGACCATAGTAACGGTCACTATGGGAAAAATATCAAAAAACGGCCTATGACAAACGTGACACCAAGGTACGCGGCCATCATCACCAAAGGGAACGCTGCCCAGCTTAGCACCGCACTGAGGGCAAAATGTAAAATGCATAATTATCTCCTTAGGCTTAGCTTTTTAGCAGCCAAGCCTGCTTTATAAAAAGCGCTCCAAAGCCAAGAGCCATGGAGCGCTTAATGTGTTAATTATTTTGAAACAGGTTATTCAGTAACCTCACCGTTTTTTTCAGTCTCTTTCGGAACATTATATTTAACCTTAATGTCACGATAACGGCTCATGCCAGTACCGGCAGGAATAAGCTTACCGATAATAACATTTTCCTTAAGACCAAGCAGCGGATCGACTTTACCTTTAATAGCAGCGTCGGTAAGCACGCGGGTAGTCTCTTGGAAAGAAGCTGCGGACAAGAAAGAATCGGTTGCCAAGGAAGCCTTAGTGATACCCAGCAGAATAGGATGTCCTTCGGCAGGCTCTTTGCCGGCTTCAATCATGGCAGCATTCTGCTCTTCAAATTTTGCTATATCAACATCATTGCCTGGCATCATCGTAGTATCGCCGGATTCGTCAATGCGAATCTTGCGCATCATTTGACGTACCATTACCTCAATATGCTTACTGTTAATATCTACACCTTGAGATTTATAAACGCCAACTACTTGAGAAACCAAATAATGCTGCGTTGCCTTTACGCCGCTGATACGCAGTACGTCGTGAGGATTGAGAGAACCTTCAGTCAAGCGGTCGCCCACTGCCACCTGCTCGCCCTCGGTAACAGCCAGCTTAGCGCCGTAAGGAATTTGATATTCCTGACCCAAGCCGTCCTCACCGGTAACGATTATGCGGCGGCTGCCGGCTTCTTCAATAATATGTACTGTGCCTGCGTTTTCAGTGAGCAGGCCGGGATGCTTAGGCTTACGTGCTTCAAACAATTCTTCAACACGCGGCAGACCTTGGGTGATATCGTCGCCGCCTGCAACGCCGCCGGTGTGGAAAGTACGCATGGTAAGCTGGGTACCAGGCTCGCCGATGGATTGAGCGGAAATAGTACCAACTGCTTCGCCAACGTCAACATTTTTACCGGTTGCCAAATTGCGGCCGTAGCATTTGCGGCAAACGCCGTATTTTGCTTTACAGGTCAATACGCTGCGAATCTTAACCTTGGTACGGAGCTGGCAAATACGCTCTGCCATATCCTCGGTGACATATTCGTTAATATGGTAGAGAATGTCGCCGTTTTCGTCCAAAATATCTTCAGCCAGGTTACGACCAATAATGCGGTCATACAAAGTTTCGATAACACGTTTTTCGGTTTTGCCTTCAACAATAGCTTCAACCTCAATACCGGCAATATCGTTATTGCGGATACGCAGTTCCTTAACGGTACCGTCAGCTAAAACAGCGTCAATAACCGCTTCGGTCATGGTTTCACCGGTATGAGCCAGCACTTCACCGGCAGCGTTAACGATATCGTCAGCAACTTCTTTATTTGCAAAATTGTGCATCATGGCTTCTTTCAGCACTTTGTGAGCGAATTCCTCGCTAATATTGATGCGGACAGTTTCTACATCTTCGCCGTTCATGTCCTCGCTGGAGTACAGGCTGATTTCTTCAACCTTAGCATCGTTGAGTTTAGCAAACAGCTCCGGAGTAACATTGGTATCTGCTTCGGCAATCAAATTACCGGCTTCGTCCAATACGCCGACAGCCAAGGTACGGCCCATAATGCTGTCGCGGATTTTGTTTTGGCTGGAGCCCAAAACTGCTTTGCTCAAGCGGTTGCGCTCTTTTACCAAATTCATACCTACGATATCACAGTCGTCCTCGCGTACAATAACGTCCTGAGCAACGTCTACCAAACGGCGGGTCAAGTAACCGGAGTCGGCAGTACGCAGCGCAGTATCAGCCAAACCTTTGCGGGCGCCATGGGAAGAAATGAAGTATTCCAAAATGGTCAGGCCTTCGCGGAAGTTGGATTTGATAGGACGGTCGATAATACGGCCGGAAGGATCGGCCATCAAACCGCGCATACCTGCCAGCTGACGAATCTGCTGTTTGTTGCCGCGGGCGCCTGAGTCTGCCATCATAGCTACGGAATTAAACTTATCCATAGTAGACTTCATCAAAGCGTCGGTAACCTTATCGGTAGCTTGGTTCCACAGCTCTATAACCTTGCGGTAACGCTCGTCGTCGCTCATCAAGCCGCGACGGAACATACGCTCTGCCTTATCAACCTCTTTTTCTGTTGCGTCCAAAATAGCTTGCTTTTCAGCAGGAATCTTGATATCGGAGGTAGCTATAGAGATACCGGACTTACAAGCATTGTCGTAGCCCATTTTCTTAACAACGTCGAGAATTTCAGCAGTACGCAGATTACCAAACAATTTATGAGCTTTAGCAACCAATTTGCCCAGCTCACCCTTATTGATAAGCTTGCCTAAATGCCAGCTTTCATTGCCATCAGCGTCCTTTTCCTTGTGGAAATAACGCATTTCTTTTGGCAGCTCACCATTGAAAATAGTGTTGCCAACAGTAGTGGTAACCAAAGAAACGCCTTCGTTCTTAGGTTCGTCAAAAATTTCGCTATTGGGAATATATACTTTAATTTGCGCTTGTAAAGCAACTGCATGGTGGAAATATGCCAGCTGTGCTTCATCAACGCTGCTAAAACGTTTGCCCTCGCCAAAAGCGCCTTCCTTAACGATGGTTAAATAGTAAGCGCCCAAAACCATATCCTGGGTAGGAACGGCAACAGGCTTACCGTCTTTAGGAGCCAGAATATTATTTACAGACATCATCAGCATACGCGCTTCAGCCTGCGCTTCTACGGACAACGGCAGATGGACTGCCATCTGGTCGCCGTCGAAGTCGGCGTTGTATGCGGTACATACCAAAGGATGCAGCTTAATTGCACGGCCTTCGCTCAAAATAGGCTCAAATGCTTGGATACCCAGTCTGTGCAGCGTCGGTGCACGGTTAAGCAGTACGGGATGCTCTTTAATAACATCCTCTAAAATATCCCAAACCTCTGCCTCAGCACGTTCAACCTTGCGTTTAGCACTCTTAATATTAGTAGCAATACCGCTAGTTACCAAACGTTTCATAACAAAGGGTTTGAACAGCTCTAAAGCCATTTCCTTTGGCAGGCCGCATTGGTGCATTTTCAGCTCAGGGCCTACTACGATTACGGAACGTCCGGAATAGTCAACGCGCTTGCCTAACAGGTTTTGACGGAAACGACCCTGTTTGCCCTTCAGCATATCGGACAGGGATTTTAAGGGACGGTTGCCAGGGCCGGTAACAGGACGACCGCGGCGGCCATTATCTATTAAGGCATCAACAGCCTCTTGCAGCATACGCTTTTCATTACGCACGATAATGTCGGGGGCATGCAGCTCCAACAAACGTTTCAAACGATTGTTGCGGTTAATAACGCGGCGGTACAAATCGTTGAGGTCGGAAGTAGCAAAGCGACCGCCGTCCAACTGTACCATGGGACGCAGTTCCGGAGGAATAACCGGAACTACATCTAAAATCATCCATTCAGGACGGTTGCCGGATTTCAGGAAAGCCTCGCAAACCTCCAAACGGCGTACAACGCGCACCTTACGCTGGTTGCTGGCATCCTTCATTTCGGCGCGCAGCTCGCTAGTAAGAGCTTCCAAATCAATCTCTTCCAACAGTTCTTTAACAGCCTGAGCACCCATGCCTACGCGGAATTCATCGCCGTATTTATCGCGTGCTTCCACATATTCAGCTTCGGTAAGCAGCTGCTTTTTGGTCAAAGGAGTATCGCCCGGGTCAAGAACAATGTAGCTGGCAAAATACAGCACCTTTTCCAGATTGCGGGGAGAAACGTCCAAAATCAAACCCATACGGCTGGGAATACCCTTAAAATACCAAATATGGGATACCGGCGCAGCCAGCTCAATATGACCCATGCGCTCACGGCGAACCTTGCTGCGGGTAACTTCAACGCCGCATTTATCACAGATAATACCTTTATAGCGAATACGTTTATACTTGCCGCAATGACATTCCCAGTCCTTAGTAGGGCCAAAGATTCTTTCGCAGAACAAGCCGTCACGTTCCGGCTTTAAGGTTCTATAGTTGATGGTTTCGGGTTTTTTAACTTCGCCGTAGGACCATTCTCTAATCTGGTCAGGAGAAGCCAAACCTATACGCATAGAAACGAAATTATTTACATCTAACAAGAATCATTCGCTCCCTTCTCTTAGTTATCATAATCATCCAGGTTTGCGTCAGGAGTTTCTCTGATTGACATACCATCGTCATAATTGCCCATATCGGCAATAATATTATCGTCGTCAATTTCTTCGTCCTGCTCTACGGACTGGCTTTCTACATACTGGCTTTCCATATTGCCAACTTCACGAATATTGGCTTCGTCGTCCATATCGCGAGTCGGGATATCATCGTCTTCATCATCCTGCAAGGAAATTTCTTCCTCGTCCTCGTTAAGCACCTTAATATCCAAACCAATGGATTGCAATTCCTTAACCAATACCTTGAAGGATTCGGGGATACCCGGGTCAGGAACATTTTCACCTTTAACGATTGCTTCATAAGTCTTAACACGACCAACAACGTCATCGGATTTTACAGTCAGAATCTCTTGCAGAGTGTAAGCAGCACCGTATGCTTCCAACGCCCAAACTTCCATCTCACCAAATCTCTGGCCGCCGAACTGTGCCTTGCCGCCCAACGGCTGCTGAGTAACCAAGGAGTACGGACCAGTGCTGCGGGCATGGATTTTATCATCAACCAAATGGTGCAGCTTCAAGTAATAAGTCAGGCCAACGGTTACAGGATTATCAAAGGGTTCGCCTGTACGTCCGTCATATAAAGTGGTTTTAGCGGTTTTATCAATGCCTGCCAGTTCTAAGGCATCAGCAATATCCTGCTCATGGGCACCGTCAAATACAGGTACGGAAATTTGTACTGCTTTAATGCTCTTGTCGCCAAATTTATCAATTTCCACGGTCTTAGGCATACCGTATTTATCTACGTCATAGCCATATTTAGTCAAGCGTTCTACCAAACCCTCGGCATCGTTTTCAATCTGCATACCAAGAGCACGGGCAGCCCAGCCTAAATGGTTCTCCAAAACCTGACCGATGTTCATACGAGAAGGTACGCCCAAAGGATTCAGTACGATATGTACCGGCTCGCCGCTAGGCAGGAACGGCATATCCTCGCGCGCCATAATGCGGGAAACAACGCCCTTGTTGCCATGACGGCCTGCCATCTTATCGCCTT
>ERZ773209.2199-NODE-2199-length-10345-cov-2.900292_pt1 | contig 10345 bp, 9 predicted proteins | sample MGYA00511109_ERZ773209 | MGnify/ENA primary metagenome ERZ773209 (study PRJEB29015, sample SAMEA2737786) | human gut metagenome | biome: human gut; feature: human-associated habitat; material: faeces | place: China | collected 2012 ...
GGACGTTCTTCTTGAGCGCAGGGTCGACGTCGAGCGCATCGCGTCGGGAGAGCCGCTCATGGATCTCTCGAAGATTGCGGCCTTTGTCGAGCTTCACATCGAGCAGGGACCGAGGCTTGACAAGGAGCCCGTCAACCGTGCGGCGGTGGTTACCGGCATTCGCGGGTATCTGAGGCACAAGCGTTGCCGCGTCGAGGGCGAGACCGCGCATTCGGGCGCAGTCGATCATGAATTCAGGCACGACGCCGTCGCGGCCCTGACGGACCTGCTTTACGTGATGAACAGGCACTGGGAGGCCTGGCTCCATGACGGCAAGGATCTGGTCTTCACCTGCGGCGTCATCAACACGCCTTCGACGGCCGACATCTCGATCATCTCGGGCGACGTCTGCTTCGGGCTCGACATGAGAAGCCTTTCCATGGAGACGATCCGCGCCTTCCACGACCTCCTTCTTCAAGAGGCGACCGCCATCGAAGAAAAGCGCGGCGTGAAGTTCAGTTTCGACGACGTCATCGTGGGCGAGGCGGCAAGCCCTGACGAAGCCCTCTTCAACCGTCTCGTCAAGGCCGCGAAGGATCACGGCATTCCTCACCTTGCGATGGCGAGCGGCGCCGGCCACGACGCTGCGGTCATGACGAGCGCGGGCGTGCCCACGTGCATGCTCTTCGTCGCCAACCAGAACGGGTCCCACAACCCGCATGAGGCGATGCGAATTTCGGATTTCCTCTCAGGTGCGGAAATTCTCATGCGCGCCGTCGTGGATTATGATTGACGGCAACGGGAGCCATTCTCCCTTGCAGATCGCCTGCGGCGGTTCCATGAGTCAGGACCGCGCGTCGTAACGTTTAGGGGACATCGCCCATAACATTTCGTTACAGGCGGCGATAATATTATCCCACGTGCTTATGCGTGACAGCGAAAATCAGAAAGGAGTACGCACATGGCCAAGGATCATTCTCACAAGTCTGCCGTCGAACCCACCGGCGGCAGCACCCTTGAAGTCGTTGACGTTGATAGGAAGCCCTCCTATCCCGTGGCTGCCCTTGAACCCAAGCATGTCGAACCCCATTCGTTCGACTCGATGACGCAGGTCGTCACCTATCTTCGCGACAAGCTTCGCGACACGCCGCTCGTCTCCCCCGAAGAGTCGGCCGCCGAAGTGTTCAAGATGCTCAACCGCGACCTGACGCAGACGGAGCGTGACGCGCTCTTCAAGCTGCTGCTCGTCAGGGAGGCGCATCAGGCGGGCCTCTTCCCGAAGAAGCCCATCGACATGAACGCCCTTTCGGACAAGCTCCGCGAAGGCGCCTATCCGTACAAGAACCGCTACCCGAACAAGCTCTATGAGAAGGAACTCTATGACTTGCAGGTCGAGCTTCTGAAGCTTCAGGACTGGGTCAAGCGCACGAACTCGAAGATCATCGTGCTCTTTGAAGGCCGTGACGCGGCCGGCAAGGGCGGCACGATCCGCCGCTTCACCGAGAACCTCAATCCTCGCGGCGCGCGCACGGTGGCCCTTTCGAAGCCGACCGAGAATGAAGCGGGCCAGTGGTACTTCCAGCGCTATTGCGCGCACCTGCCCAATCCTGGCGAGATCTGCTTCTTCGACCGCTCCTGGTACAACCGCGCCGTGGTCGAACCTGTGATGGGATTCTGCACGCCCGAGCAGACCGAAATCTTCCTCAACGAAGTGACGGGCTTCGAGCAGTCACTCATCAGGGGCGGCACGCACATCATCAAGTTCTGGCTCGCCGTGAGCCAGGACGAACAGCGCCGCCGCTTCCGCGAACGCCGCGAGAACCCGTTGAAGCGCTGGAAGCTCTCTCCCGTCGACATCGCGTCCATGGACCGCTGGGACGACTATTCGAAGGCCATTCGCCGCATGTTCCAGATGACCGACACGGCCGAAACGCCCTGGACGGTGATCCGCAACGAAGACAAACGCCGCGGTCGTCTCAACGCCATCCGCGTGCTGCTGCAATCGATTCCGTACGACAACCGCGACATGAAGAAGGTGGGCAACATCGACCCGCTCATCGTCGGTCGCGCAGGCAGCCTCTTCGCCTCTAACGGTGATCCGCTGCGCTTTGACATCAACAACGAGATCGGCAACAGCTGATCGACCTGAAACCGTTGTTTCGATGGCCCGCAGATACGACATCTTCGGGCCCTTTGATTTTTCACCCTCCTCTTATCGCTGACCGTGGGCTTTCGGCCACTGCCGCACGTCATGCGAACTGAATCGGGCGTTTGGCGCCCGATCGGGAACGATGCCCCCAAAGCGCGCGCCCCACATATAAAATTATGCGCTTTGCGCCTCTGAAGGCCCGGCTGCCGTCGGCAGAAGGTGCGATTTCAGGCGTTGCTTCCTGCAACTTTTGCGAAACAGCAGAGCCTTTTTTGGGCGGAATCCATGTCCCGCAACGGGTTCAAAGTGACGGAACCTTGCAGAAATCCGCCTCATGTAAGCTGTTTGCCCTATGTAACCATAAGCTACATGTCCATATAATCCTATTCAAGGGCATCGGTCACAAGGCCCGCACCGTCTCTGCTGAAAACGACGGACGGTCCCGAAGGCGCCCCACACAAGAGTCCTACAACACCTCCCGCATTAGAAAAGCTATGCAAAACACAGACAACAAGCGCTTTGTCGCGATCGGCCTGATGCTGTTCGCGATCCTGTTCGGCGCAGGCAATCTCATCTTCCCCGCCTCCATGGGCCAGGCTTCCGGCGATCACTTCGTTTGGGCTTTCATTGGCTTCTGCATTACGGGTGTAGGCCTTCCCCTTCTCGCCATCATGGCGATGGCTTATGCGGGATGCAATGACCTGCAGGAGGCTGCCGGCCGCGCACATCCCCTTTATGGTCTGTTCTATACGGTCGTGGTCTACATGTCCATCGGCCCCTGCTTCGCCATTCCGCGTACGGGCACGGTGGCTTTTGAAATCGGCCTGCGTCCCTTCCTCACCGAAGGTCAGGTTGAAATGGGCCTGTGGATCTTCCTCGTCCTCTTCTTCGTGGTTTCCTACTGGCTTGCCGCCACGCCGCAGAAGCTCGTCGACCGCGTCGGCAAGATCCTGACGCCGGCCCTCGTGCTCACGCTCGGTGCTCTGATCGTCAAGTCCGTCGTAGATCCGCTCGGCGTTCCGCAGGCCGCCCAGCCGAACTATGCGGGCGTCCTCACCGCCACGGTTGCGGGCATCCTTGACGGTTACAACACGCTCGACGCCATCGCCGCGTTCGTCTTCGCCACGCTCGTCACGAACTTCGTCCGTGAAGGCGGTGCCAAGACCGCGAAGGAAGTCACCTCCCAGGTCTACAAGTCCGGCATCCTCGCCGTGTCGCTCCTCGCCGTGATCTACTTCTTCATCGCGAAGATCGGCGCTGAGTCCGTCACCGCCATCGGCATGCAGGACACGGGTGCTCCGGTGCTCGCTGAAACCGCCAAGATCCTCTTCGGCAACTTCGGCGCCATCCTTCTCTCGGTCATCGTGCTGCTCGCCTGCCTGACGACGTCCATCGGCCTCATCACCTGCTGCGCCGCCTACTTCATGCGCATCGTCGGCCGCCTGACGTACAAGCAGTACTGCCTGCTCTTCACGATCGTCTCGTTCCTGATCGGCATGTTCGGCCTCAAGACCATCATCGTCTCCACGATCCCGGTCCTGATGTTCGTCTACCCGCTCTGCGTGATCCTGATCGTGCTGCTCTTCACGGACAAGTTCTTCGACGGCCGCCAGTGCGTCTACGCCTTCACCACCGCCTTCACGTTCGTGATGGCCGCGGTCTCCGGTCTCGAAACCGCCGGCGTGAACCTCGGCGCGATCTCCGAAGCCATCAAGGCCTACGTCCCGTTCGCCCAGTACGGCCTCGCCTGGGTCCCGTTCGCCGTCACCGGCTACGTCCTCGGCCTCGCCTACAAGGCCGCCGTCCCCTGCAAGGCCTGCTGCAAGCCGGCCTGACAACCTGACTCTCAAGTGAAGCCCCCGGTCAGGACTCACTGAGAAAACCCAAAGGGCCCCGCACTTTTCCCCGAAGCGCGGGGCCTTCTCTTTTCCGGCTTTCGGGCTTTTGCGCCTCTCTTCACCTTATTCGAGGACCTCTCCGCCTCCTTCAGGCGATCCCTGCAGCAGACCGTCTGCGTGGTCCGATTCTCTTTCAGATAAACTACGGGCACCGTTCCCCCATCAAGGATCCATTGCATGCTCCGATTTCCCGTTCCCGGCGCGCCTCTGACGCCCACAGACAACGAGCGTACGCTCATGAAGCCCCTCATCCGCATCCTGGAAAAAGGCGGCATCCGCTGGGGCATCGGCTGCGCCGACTGGCTCCCCATCGATCCGCAGCACTGCGCGGCCGAGATCGGGCTCAATCTCAGGCACGTCAAGCTGAGTGAAATTGGGGATACGGCCGAACTCGAAGCCTTTTTTGATGAGTTTGCCAATCCGGTAGCGCCCTGCCTCTTCCTTTCCGACATCGACGTTCCCGTCCTTGCGGCCTGGGACGACGAGGAGGAGCGAGAGGCAATGCGCGGGATCATCGTGCGCGGGCTTGCACGCATCGCCGCGACACATGGACATCATTTCATCGTGACGGGCCTCACGAGCCTCACAAAGGACATCTGCCTCGAAGCGTTTGAGAACGCCGAGCCTCTTGCGCCTCACGAGACCGAGGAGCTCTTCACGATCTCCCATGAGCAGGTTGGCCTTCTCTACGGCGCGGACCTTGCCCGCATCTCCGAGGAAAGGACAATGGTTCCCGACCTCGTCATGATGGAGCTGGACCGCCATGCCGCACTCGGCGCACGCTACGTCGAACCGTACATTCTTCAATGGGTTCGCCAGGGGAAGGCCGGGATCCTCCCGCCCGTGCCCGCCGCGCTCACGCCCCGCTTCCTCGAGCGACTCCAAAACGCAGGCCTGATGGATCTGAAGCGCATGGCGCTCTTTCAGGAAATCCCCGCCGCGACCGAGAAGGAAATTGACTTTCTTGCCGAGGCGATGGTGACCCTCGGCTTCTGGACGCCGCTCCCCGGCGAGGTTGCGGATGAGCAGCCCGACGATGTGAGGCTCTACGATTACGCCTCCGTCTGGGGCGTGCGCCTGCTGGCCGTCCTCGCACTCAGGTTCGTGATGAGCGAAGGAGCCGACTGGATGACGCCCACGCGCGAGCTCATGCGTGCCATGTGGTCGGGCGAGCCCAACGAGGCCATGGATGCCCTCTGCGAAATGCTTGACTGCATCGAGGACCAGGATGCCGACCTCGACATCGGCGGGCTTTGCGCCGCCTGCATCCTCGCGCTCGACCTTGACCTCACGCGCGTGGTCAATGAAGATGAAGGCCTCGACATCCTCGCCGTGAGGCTGCCCGGTGGCATCTGCGAGCTCGTCTTCGCGCCCGAGGATCGTGATCCCGCCGAACTCGGAAGCCCCGACGGCACGCCCCGCATGGTCCTTACCATCGGTTGACGCGCGTACTTCTTCTCCTTTGGGGAACTTCCTGAGCGCTTTCGAAGGGCCTGTCTCTCCATTCCGAGGGCAGGCCCTCTTTTCATGGCGGATGATGCCTTGTCCTGAACAAGCGTTCTCCTCTAAGCGCCCGTCCCGCAGGGATGGATCCGCAAGGCACGTGTTGCAAAAGCGAGACAGTGCGTTCTTCGGACTTCGACCTTCGACGTCTGGGATAAAGCGCCTCCCCTTTCAATTTGTCCTGTTTTTTGAATAGAGTTCCTCAAAGGGAATTCTATTCAAGTGAGCTTATCGACTCTGGCTCTGGTACCAGAGCTCGATTTCGCGCGGATTCTCGCCCGGCCCCGCAGGCACGCGCGAAGCGGTGAGTTCGTCTCGGGTGAGCGGTCGGATGTCGGTGATGACGAGTGGAAGCATCTTGTGCTTCACTTGGACGTAGAAGGTCCCGACCACCTCTACGTCGGTGACGACAGCATCGCTGTTGCGTCGCCAGACGTGGATTTCCTTCTTGACGGTGGGCGTCATGTAGGGGCGGTCATTGAGATTGCTGCAAAACGACGGCCTCGTCGCCACCCATTCCCACACGTAGCCCTTTTGGTCGGGATGGCGCACGTGGTCGTTCATGCGGCGAAGGGGCCGGCCGTAGACGGCGACGAAGTCGCGCACGTAGGTCTTCCCTTTGGCCGTTGCCTTGAGCGCCTCCGGGGTGAAGACAGTGCCCGGCATCATGCGGTTGTCGGCGTGTTGTTGGGGACCGCTGCAGCCTGCGAGCATCGGAGCTCCGAGAGAGGCGCTGAGAATGGCCGCGGCCTTTCCGAGCGTTCTGCGGTTGAAGTCAATCGTCATCCTTGCTACTCCGAGAAATGATCGAGCTCGGCGGGCGTGAGCGGCCTGAAGCTGTGTGGCGCGTCCGTGCCGACAAGTGGTGCGCGGTAGATGTAGAAGACGCCCGTGAATTCATGCCGCTTCACGACGCCCGTCTTGTCGAACCAGATGCGCAGGTTCTTCTGCGTGATAGGAAATTCCGAGATCGGGTTGAAGGGGATGAAGTTCTTGGCGGAGGGGCGTCCCCTCATCCAGCTGTAGTGGCGCACGATCTCGTGGCCCATGTGGATTTCATAGTCGGGTTCGCCGAGCTCCGCATCGATCTGCGCCATGGTGGTCCGGCCGTCGATGATGAGCCTCGCGGCCTTCTCGGTCGAGAGGTCACGCACCTCGCCGCTTCCGACGGCACAGCCGCCGAGCATCGAGGCGCAGGCTGCCAGAAGCAGCAGAGTGCGGACGCGGCCAGCGACGGTCCGCGGGCCCCTTGTGGTTCCTTCCGGCAAGGTCTTCTCCTTTTGTAGCGCTCGTTCAGTCCTGTGCGTGCCCGGTGCGATGAAATTCATTTTGAACTCGCTCGGGTCCCATTGAACACCCCTCGCTTCGCGCAGAGGCAGCCTCAATGGGGCCGACAGCCCAAAACGAGCGTGGTTCAGGGGAAGTTCCTGACCAACGTTCACACTTTTGCCGCGCAAATTTCATTAAGTCGAGTTATTATAGTTGTCATGAACGTCGGCGTGGTTCTCACGCCCCGTTCAGCATTTTTCAAAGTGTTGGCCTCCGGAGGTAAAGGTCATGTCCGACAACGATAAGAACCGCATCAAGATCAAGCTGCCCGCCGTCTCCTACGACATCGTGAAACTTGCCGCCACTCTCACCGGTACGTCCGTGAAGTCCTTCGCGGCCCAGGCGGTGATCAACGCAGCCCTGCACGTCACGGCTGAAATTGAAAACCGCTCCCTCGGCTCCAACATCGAAGCCGACATTCATCTCACCGAGGAAGAGGCTCAGGCTCTTCTCGCCCTCGTCGAAAGCCTCGACACGCACGACGGCAAGGACGAAGACGTCGAGGAAGCCACCGCCGAGGACTTCGAGGAAGAAGAACCCGCGGAATGCGAATGTGATTGCGAAGTCGAATGCAAGTGTGACTGCGACTGGAAGTGCGAGGACGACGCCGAATGCAAGTGCGAAGAGTCCGAAAAGGCTGAAGAGCCTGCCGCTGAGGCCGCTCCCGCTGCCCAGCCCAAGGCCAGGCACGGCCGCAACCACCGCTGATCTTTCGACTTGAGTCCCTTGTCGCAAGGGACCTGAGAACACAAAGGGGATCCATCAACAACGGGTCCCCTTCTCTTTTCCATCATTCGTCGGGCCTCAGGCGACCTGCGGACTTCCGATGGTCAGCCTGCCACCGCATTGAGTGCGGCCATGGCCTTGGTGCTCACGACAAGCTCGATGCGTGCGGACGACCTGGTGAGGCCCAGATAAAGCAGCCTGCGCACGCGATCGTCCATCGTTTCTGGGCCTTGAGTGATCTTTTGACGACTTGCAGGTTTCAGACAGCCCGACTTTGCCGCCCCCCTTCCCAACCTGCTCTCCTTTGCCATTAACGAAAAACGGGGCCTCTCCCTTGAGAAGCAGCCCCGTTCGGGACTTGAAGTCAGATCAGGCGTCAGGCCTTGCGGTCAAGCTCGATGGGCTCGCCCGAGGCCTTTTCCTCCTTGGGTTCGCCGAGCGACATGACGGCGTTGAGGATGATCGCGCCGAAGGTCGCGGTACCGATGCCGCCGAGGCTGAAGAAGCCGAGGTTGAGGGTAAAGTCGCCGCCGCCGAGAATCAGCGTGACGGCAGCCACGATCAGGTTGCGGCTGTTGCCGAAGTCGACTTTGTTGACGACCCAGACGCGAGCGCCGGCCACGGCGATGAGGCCGAAGACCACGATCGAGGTGCCGCCGAGGACGGGCTGCGGAATCGTCTGGATCACAGCGCCGAACTTCGGGGAGAAGCCGAGGATGATCGCGAAGATCGCGGCGACCGGGAAGAGCAGCGTGGAGTAGACGCGCGTGGCGGCCATCACGCCGATGTTTTCACCGTAGGTCGTCACGCCCGTGCCGCCGAAGGAGCCCGAGAGCATCGTCGCGATGCCGTCGCCGAGGAACGCACGGCCCATGTACGGGTCAAGGTTGCGGCCCGTCATGGCGGTCACGGCCTTCACGTGGCCGAGGTTCTCGGCAACGAGAATGATCACGACCGGAACGATGAGCGCGATGGCGTGCATCTCGAAGACCGGCGTGTGAATCGTCGGAACGCCGAACCAGGCGGCGTTGGAGATGATCGAGAAGTCGATCGGCTTGCCCATGCCGAAGCCGTTGGCGAGCACCGCGTAGATGAAGTACGCGATCACGAGGCCGATGAGGATGAGGAGCTTCTGGATGAAGCCGCGCGTCCACACGGCAACGCCACATGAAGGTGACGACGGCCATCCAGGCGTCGAAGTCCGTCGGACCCACCGAACGGCAGGCCGTCGGGGCGAGGTTGAGGCCGATCACGGCGACGACCGCCCCCGTCACGACGGGAGGCATCAGCTTTTCAATCCACTTAACGCCCGTAAGCATCACGATGAGGCCCACGACACAGTAGACGAGACCGCAGACCACGATGCCGCCCAGCGCAACGGGAATGTTGCCGTTGAGGCCCGAGCCCGCAACGTAGCCCGTCGCTGCGATCACCACGCCGATGAACGCAAAGGATGAACCCAGATAGCTCGGCACCCTGCCGCCCACGATGGCGAAAAAAATGAGCGTGCCGATGCCGCTCATCAAAACCGCCATGTTGGGGTCAAAGCCCATGAGAATCGGGGCGAGAATGGTGGAGCCGAACATGGCCACCACGTGCTGAACGCCCATCGCCACCGTCTGGCCGGTGGGAAGACGCTCGTCAGGGGCCACCACGCCCTTTTCCTTGAGCTTCCACTGCGGGAAATAACCCATTTTTCCTTACTCCTCAAACACGTTGAATCTACACGCACAGGCGCCTCGTCCTTCGGCTTTCCGGACAAAACGCCTCGCGCTCAAAGAGTCGTAAGGGTTCCTCCTAAGGACGAATCGTCTGTGCAAACTTTCGTATTATAAGCACACATTTCGAAAAATAAACATAAGGTGTTTTGACTAGACGGGCAGACGCCGCTCCGGAGCGAAGCCTGCGTGCGCAAAAAAGGGACGGCATCCATTTCGGACGGCGTCCCCTTTTGTCTCTCTGGTGCCTGAGCGTCAGAGCGTCTTCATGGCGTCTTCGACGGCCGCGACGAGGTTCGGGCTGGCGGTGAAGCAGACCTTGTTGCGTTCCGGAATCACGACGGACTTGCCGGTCTTGAATTCACGACCGACGCGAGCGGCGGTAGTCTTCAATTCCCAGCGGCCGAAGTTCCAGAACGTGACGCGTTCGCCGCGGGCCATGGCCTCGACGATCTCTTCATGCACGGCATCAACGATGCCCTCTACGAGGGAGGGCGAGAGCACGAGGCGTTCTGCGACAGCCTGCGCGATTTCCTTCTTGTTCATTGCGGTAGTCCTTCTCTTTATTCTTGGGGACGGGCTGCCCGTCCGGGCACCCTCTTTCGGCGACGCTTTCCGTTCCGGTCCTGTGGAACGTCTGTGTTGTGGTCCGCCTGTCACGTTAAGGTGACATCCCAATTGTACCTGCGGGGAAATATGCTTGGGGGTGTCACCCAGACGAATTGTAATGTTTTCCAAAACGACTCGCCTGCAAATGCTTCTCGTCTGGGTCTCCATTCCTGAACGGCCCGTCAGTCCCGGGAAATCCCCTGCATTTCACATGATTCCCGGCGGTGCGGCCTCAAATCGGTTTCGATTTAACATTGCTGACGTTCACAGGAGGCTGATCATTTTGAAAATGCGCGTGGCACAGGCGTTTGTAGTGTTTGCTGAGCAACAGTACCCGAAAGGTACCTTAGTCACCGAGCTTTAAAATGTCTCGAATTCAGTCCGAGAGAGGGTTCTCCGAAATTCCATGCGCCGTGTCATGATTTTTTACAAAC
>ERZ773209.2213-NODE-2213-length-10299-cov-3.092249_pt1 | contig 10299 bp, 10 predicted proteins | sample MGYA00511109_ERZ773209 | MGnify/ENA primary metagenome ERZ773209 (study PRJEB29015, sample SAMEA2737786) | human gut metagenome | biome: human gut; feature: human-associated habitat; material: faeces | place: China | collected 2012 ...
TACAATACCAGGGTTGGCTTTTCCTTTAGAAGCTTTCATACATTGCCCAACTAGATAACCCAATGCGTTGGTTTTTCCGTTCTTATAGTCATTTACAGATTTTTCGTTGTTTGCTAAGACCTCTTTTGCCAATTGCTCTAAGAAATTGGTATCTGAATTTTGTGCCATTCCATTCTTTTCAATGATTGTCAGTGGGTCTTCATCATTTTCCAAAATGAGACGGAATACTTTTTTAGCAGAAGAATTGGAAATGATTCCCTTTTCCACTTGTTCTACTAGAGTACATAACCGCTGTGCACTTAATGGTGTATCCAAAATCGATTTTCCAGTTTCATTGGTGTATTTTGCAATATCTGCTAAAATCCAATTACTGATATTCTTGGCCTTACAAGTGCCAATCTGATTACAAGCATCAAACAATGTGGAACGATCGATATCTTCTGCAATTAAGGTTGCATCCATTTGAGACAATCCAAAATCTGCTACATAACGCATAATCTTTGCATTTGGTAACTCTGGAATGCTTTCTTTTAAAGCTTCTACTTTTGCGGGATCTACCACAATTGTCAGTAAATCTGGTTCTGGGAAATAACGATAATCTTGTGCGTCTTCTTTGGTACGCATTAAGATGCTTTTTCCCTTTACATCATCCCAACGACGTGTTTCTTGTGTGATAGTATCGCCAGCTTCCAAGATTTCAATCTGTCTTTTCGCTTCATATTCAATACCACGAACGGCAGCGCTAAAGCTATTGACGTTCTTCATTTCACAACGGGTACCAAATTCTTTGCAGCCTTTTTCACGAACGGATACGTTGACATCGCAACGAATGGAACCTTCCTGCATTTTACAGTCTGAAATGTTAATATATTGCAAAATGGATTTAATGGTTTCCAAGTAAGCCTTTGCTTCTGCACTGCTGCGAATATCTGGTTCTGATACGATTTCAATCAGTGGAACACCGCAACGGTTTAAGTCAACCAATGAACCATGAAACGATTCATCATGTAGCAGTTTTCCAGCATCTTCTTCAATGTGAATTCTGGTTACTCCAATTCTTTTCACTTCGCCGTCTACCATGACGTCCAAATAACCGTTTTCACAAAGTGGAACTTCTGCTTGAGAAATCTGATAGGCTTTTGGAAGGTCTGGATAGAAGTAATTCTTTCGGTCTTGTTTGCAGACATTATGAATGGTACAATTCATAGCATGTCCCATTTTGATTGCATACTCTACTACTTTTTCATTTAAAGTAGGAAGTGCGCCGGGCATACCCATGCAAACTGGGCAAACCTGTGTATTTACTTCCAAGCCAAATGCATTGCGGCAGTTGCAATAAATCTTTGATTTTGTATTTAACTCTGCGTGGACTTCCAATCCCACAACGATCTCATAGTCTTTCATACCTAAATCCTCCTATTAAAGATTATTCGGAATGACCTGAAAACCGCCAACAAGTGTTTCATAAGCGTTAGCAGTATTTAGGATTGTCTGTTCCGCAAATTTATTTCCAATGATTTGCATGCCAAGTGGTAGTCCAGTTTCAGATTTTCCACAAGGAACACTGATTGCCGGTAAACCTGCAATATTAACAGTAACGGTGCAAACATCATTGTAATACATTTTTAAAGGATCTCCGATGTTTTCGCCAATTTTAAATGCAGGAGATGGTGAAGTTGGTGTAATAATTACATCACAATCTTGGAATGCTTCTGTAAATTCCTTTGAAATATTACGTTGTACCAACTTTGCCTTTTTATAGTATGCATCATAAAATCCAGAGCTTAGTACAAAAGTACCCAGCATGATTCGCCGCTTTACTTCATCTCCAAAGCCTTCGCTTCTTGTCTTTTCATACATATCCGTTAAATCTGTATAAGAAGAAGCTCGATAACCATACTTTACACCGTCAAAACGTGCCAAATTAGAAGAGGCTTCTGCAGAAGCAATGATATAGTATGTGTTAATTGCATATTCTGTACTTGGCAGGGAAATTTCATGTACACTTGCCCCCTGTTGTTCCAGTAGTTTAACCGCATTCATAACAGCAGTTTTTACGGTGTCATCTACACCAGCACCAAAATATTCTTTTGGAATTCCAATTCGCAGACCAGCAACTTGATTGGTTAGGTTTGCTGCGAAATCTGGATACGTACGATAGGCAGAGGTTGCATCCATTGGATCATTTCCGCAAATTAAGCTCTGAAGCATTGCCACATCTTTTACAGATTTTCCGAATGGACCAATCTGATCCAGAGAGGAGGCAAAAGCAACCAGTCCATATCGGGAAACACTGCCATAAGTTGGTTTCATGCCAACCACTCCACAAAGAGATGCTGGTTGCCGAATAGAACCGCCTGTATCAGAGCCGAGGGTGAGGATGGCTTCTCCGGAAGCAACTGCTGCGGCACTACCACCGGAGGAACCACCCGGAACACATGTTACATCGTGTGGATTTCTGGTAGGATGAAAATAGGATGTTTCTGTAGAAGAACCCATTGCGAATTCATCCATATTCATTTTACCTGTGATAACCATATTTGCAGAACGGATAGACTGCATAACAGTTGCATCAAATGGTGGCACATAGTGTTCCAACATTTTAGAAGAGCATGTAGTACGGATGCCTTTGGTAGAAATGTTATCTTTAATTCCAATTGGAATACCGGCTAACGGATGCATCTTCTTTCCAGCACTACGCGCTTGATCGACAGCCTCTGCTTGCTGCAAGCAATCTTCACAGCATGTTACATAAGCGCCGACTTTATCCTCTGTTTCTGCGATTCGATCTAACACGTCCTTGCAGATTTCTACTGCACTGCATGTTTTTTGCTCCATCATTTCGGATAATTCAGATGCTGTTTTTTCATAAAGTCTCATATCCGTCTTCCTCCTTATTCTACTGTTTTGGGCACAACCAAACAACCAGATTGTACTTCAGGTGCATTTTTTAGCATTTCTTCTCGCTTGAACTTGTGCTCAACAGCTACATCCTCACGAAGATGCATTGGATGTTCTGCATCTAATGTGAGTTCATCATGTACATCCGGAAGACGATCTACCATTGCAACAATGGCTTCCATATCTTTTTCGAATTTTTCTAATTGATCTACCTCAATGCGAAGCCGGGAAAGCTTTGCAATATGCTGAATATCAATATGCATTTTTAATTCCACCTTTTTCATTAATTTGTTCCAGCAGCTCTGATTCAGAAAGAATAGAAATGCCGAGTTGGTTTGCTTTATCTAACTTGCTGCCCGCATCCTCACCCGCAACTACAAAGTCTGTTTTTTTCGAAACACTGCTGCTAACTTTTCCGCCGTATTGTTCAATTAACGCTTTTGCTTCGCTTCGTTTTAATGTAGGAAGTGTTCCTGTTAAGACAAATGTTTTTCCAGCAAAGCGTTGATCGATTGGTACAGATTGCGTATACGTCATGCAAAGGCCAAGAGATTCCAAACGATCGATTAAGTGCAAAAAGTGAGGCTCTTGAAATGCGTGCACGATGTTTTCTGCCATAATCATGCCAAATCCATCAATGGCTTGTGCAATTTCTTCTGCTGTTGCGAGTTTGATTTGTTCCATTGTCGGAAACGCTTGACACAATAGTGTGGCAGCACGAGATCCAATTCCACGAATTCCTAATCCATAAATCAATCGATCTAAAGAATTGTTTTTGGATTGTGCAATTGCACGAATTAAATTTTCTGCTGATTTTTCTGCAAATCGATCTAACTCCAGCAATTGTTCTTTTTGAAGTGTATATAGATCTGCTACAGAGTGTACCAGCCCATGTTCTTTCAAAAGAATTAAATTCTGTGGTCCCAGTCCTTCAATATTCATCGCATCACGAGATGCAAAGTGAATCATTCGTTTCATAAGCTGTGCAGGACAATCTGGATTAGGACATCGCAGTGCACTTTCTTCTTCATCACGAACCGCTTTTGTTTTGCAGATTGGACAATATTCCGGGAGTTTATAGGGAGTAGAATCTGCTGCATGCTGGATAGATGCTACCACTTCCGGAATAATTTCTCCAGCTTTTCGTACCTGAATACGATCTCCAATACGAATTTGCTTTTCATTGATGAAGTCTTGATTGTGAAGTGTTGCACGAGAAACTTCTGTACCGGCTAACTGAATTGGATTGAATACTGCGACTGGTGTAATAACACCTGTCCGACCAACATTTACTTCTATGGTGTGCAGAGTGGTTTCCTTTACTTCTGGTGGAAATTTATAAGCAACTGCCCACTTTGGGACTTTTGTGGTAGCCCCCAATTCTTCTCGCTGAGAAAAACGATCTACTTTAATTACAACACCGTCCGTGTCATAAGCGTATTGATCTCGTTGCTGTCCAATTGTTTCAATTGCTTTTTGAATTTCCTCAAATGTGTGGCAGGCCGTGCGATGTACGATGGTTTTCAATCCCAATTTTTGCATGTACTGCAAGGATTCTTCATGCCCATTTAAAACAGCACCGCGCACTTGCTGAATATTAAAAATCCAGATATCCAAATTTCGTTTTGCTGCAACTTGCGCATCTTTTTGTCGCAAAGAGCCAGCTGCTGCATTTCTTGGATTTTTAAAAGGAGACTCCCCTTCTTGCTCTTGTTGTTGTACCAGTGCATCGAAGCTTGTTCTAGGCATATAGACTTCTCCACGCACTTCTAAATAGGCAGGTGCATGTTCTAAATGCAGTGGAATGGAACGAATGGTACGGAGATTATGTGTTACATCTTCTCCTATAAATCCATCCCCTCTTGTGGAACCGCGTACAAATTCACCATTTTCATATTCTAGTGAAACAGATAAGCCATCAATTTTAGGTTCTACAATAAATGTTGGATCTGAAACGGCTTCCTTACAGCGCTGTACAAAATCTGCTACTTCTGAAAAGGAAAATACATCTTGTAAACTCATCATTTGCACAGCGTGTGGAACCTTTTCAAATGCATTGCTTGCAAACCCGCCTACTGTTCGAGTTGGAGATGCCAATTGTGGAAAATCCTGTTCCAATTTTCGAAGCTCATGCATTAATTCGTCATATGTGTAGTCTGAAACACTAGGATTATCCAATACATAATATTGATAATTGTAAGTTTCTAATGTTTTGGTTAAAGAAGCAATTCGCTCTTTGGCAGCAGCAAATCCCATAGTTCACCTCCGCCACCCATAATGGATGGATACCTTTTTGCATATAAAAGTATTATACCACATTTTTCAGATTGGTTCCAGTGTTTTTTGTGATTTTCATAATTTATTCACCAAATTCAAGGTATGCTTCCGGGACAGTTCCTACAATTACAGTTTCTGCCAACAGATATGTATAGGATATTTTCGTTTTTGTTTGATGAAATGGGATTGCGGTTGCGATGTTTGCAGTAACTTTTACTTGAATGGTGTGACAAGTTTGATTAATGCCAGCAGACTTTAAGGAACTGATTAATTTGACAGATGCATCGCCAATTGGCATCAGGCGTATTGGAATTGAGGGTCCCTTTTCTGCAAATAGCCAAATTCCGGTTGCGGATCCAATGGAAATTGGAATTGTTTTTGCGTGGTCGGCAGTTAGGTTTTGATTGATTGCTTGCAGAAGAGAAATTTGTATTTGATTGATATTTTGTGTCAATGATTCTACCCCTATCACTGTACCATTTTCATCATAAAGTAAAGTGGCAAAATCAGAATAACTGTAATTTTGTTCCGAAATGACCTGTTGGATACTGGTTTCCATTAAATGAGAAGCATAGCGGTTTGTTTCTGCCTGACAGACAGATTGTATGCACGGACGAATTTTGTGATCAAGCTGCAACAAAAGTATAAAAACAATTGCAATGGATAGAAAAATGAATAATATACTACGCTGCCATTTCAGATGCAGTTGTTCATTTTGTTTCCGCATCATCATTGTCTCCTTACACAAACGGGCGACAAACGTCGCCCGTAACAGCATAATATTGATTATTCATTGGATTGATCTGTTTCCAAATAATTCCCGCATCCGCATGGACTTGGATTTTCAGGAGGCAGATCGGTTAATGTGCTTGGAGAAAATTCTTCTGCTGGGAATCGAATACGATCAAAAACGGCACAAGGAGATTCCGTATCAGTGTGACATTCTTTGCTTGGAATGGTGTATTCATAAGAAGGAACCATAATCGTAACTGGACGGAAAAGCTCTACAACTGAAAATAGCCCTAATGTCATAAAAACAGTACGATTTGGAACACCTTCACTGCTCTCACCTTTTGGATGGGTATTGCACCCAGTTCCAATTTTTGTTTCTAATGCGATAGGTTCTACTACCTGCACAGATGCAGTTGGTAGATTTACGATATTGCAGCATCCGCATGGGTCAGAAGTGCCCACTTTCTCGCCATTGCTAAAAAATGTTTTGCTGTTGCTTTCACCGCCATATAAAATAACACTTTTTCCAGCATATGCTGTTCCGGTAATCAGAGTTGGACTACAACAAGCACGCTCATATGCCATTAATTCAACACGAAAAGTATAAGTTAAATCAATGGAGAAAAAGCCCCGATTAAATGGAACTGGTTCAATATTCATGCAAATATCGGTAACCTTGACACAGCGACTTTTTACCAATGTAATGTTAGATGGCAATGATCCGCAATCTAATTGGATTTGTACATTTGACAAGCAATCTCGATCGCTACAGCTATCAAACACACGATTTACTTTAATTGGAACGGCTTCTGCACAAGAATCTGATGGGCGATGTTGGCTCATAAAATACCTCCTAGAACAATTATGAGAGGGATCTATGTTATTGATCCGCACTTCCCTATATTCTATTCAGTCTTTTTATGGTTTGTGACACATTAAAAGAAATTTTTAGTCTTCATATAGTTTCTTGAAGAAGCAACTATATGAACCAGTATGACATGCAACCCCGGTTTGCTTTACATTTAAGAGTAAGGTGTCATCATCACAATCGCTGTAAATAGATACCACTTTTTGTAAATGACCACTTGTTGCCCCTTTATTCCAAAGTGTTTGTCTGGAGCGACTCCAGTACCAAGTGTATCCTGTTTCCAGTGTTTTCTTTAAGCTTTCTGCATTCATATAAGCTAACATTAATACTGTTTTTGTGTCAATGTCAAATGCAATTGCTGGAATCAAATCACTTTTTACAAAATATTGCTCTAAGTGATCAGGATCAATTTTTATTTTGCTCATTTTGCCTGTTCCTCTCTATTTCTTATCGCATTGGAATGCCATGGCTACGGCAATGTTGTTTCACTTCTTGAACTGTTAATTCTTTAAAGTGGAATAATGAAGCAGCAAGAGCAGCAGTTACACCTGTTTTTTCGAAGACTTCTGAAAAATCCTCCAATTTACCGCATCCACCACTTGCAATAACTGGAATAGATACTGCATGGCAAACAGCTTGCAGCATAGGAAGGTCAAATCCTTTTTTGGTGCCATCTGCATCGATAGAATTCAAGCAAATTTCTCCAGCACCTAATGCTTGAACTTGTTTGACCCAATCAATTAAGTCCAAATGCATATCTTTTCTGCCACCATTGATATAGACCGTCCAACGATTTTCATCTATTTTTTTAGCATCAATACCAACGCACACGCATTGACTTCCGAAAATATCGGCAGCGTCGTGGATCAGTGTTGGATTTAATACAGCCTGGGAATTAACAGATACTTTATCAGCACCAGCACGCAGTGTTGCTCGAAAATCTTCAATAGATCGAATTCCACCGCCAACAGTGAGCGGAACAAATACTTTTTTTGCTGTTTCACGTACAACATCTAAAATAACACTTCGTTTTTCATAGGAAGCTGTAATATCGTAAAATACCAATTCATCTGCACCTTGTTCATTATAGAGCTGTGCATAAGAAATGGGGTCTCCCACATCTTGAACGCCCTCAAATTGAACGCCTTTTACCACTTTTCCATCTCGTACATCCAAGCATGGTATAATTCGTTTTGCCAACATAATCAAACACCATTCCTTTCTGTATAGGTAATTGCTTCTTGTAAATTTAAAGTGCCCTGATAGATGGATTTTCCACAAATGGTTCCATATAAACCCATTTTTTGACAGAGCCGGATGTCATCCATCGTTTTTACACCACCGCTTGCGATGATATTGCAGCTTACCGTTCTATGAATCGCTTGCAATTGCTCTGCATTAACGCCTGACAACGTACCATCCTTGGAAATATCTGTAAAAATTAAATATTGTACTCCAATTTGTTCCATTTCTTTTGCAAGTGTAAGATAATCTACAGTGGAACCGTCCAACCAGCCTTCTGCCATAACCATTCCATTCTTGGCATCGATTCCAACTGCAATTCGATCTCCAAATGCATGAACAGCATCTTTTACAATTTGTGCATTTTTCAACGCAATGGATCCTAAGATCACACGGGAAATACCATGTTGCAAATAGAATTCTACCGTATCTAGGCTACGAATACCGCCGCCCAATTCTACGCACAAATTGGTTTGTTTTGCAACGTCTATAAAAATATCTTGATTGATTGGTTTTGCATCTTTTGCACCATCTAAATCAACCATATGAATCCATTTTGCCCCTGCTGCTTCAAAGCTTTTTGCAGTTTGCAGATAATCTTCTGCAACACGATGTGCTGTTGCATAATCGCCTTTTACCAAGCGGACACAGGTTCCATCTTTAATATCAATTGCTGGTAAAATGATCATTTTACAAGTCCTCCAAAGTTTTTCAATATCTGTAGGCCTGTTTTTCCGCTTTTTTCAGGATGGAATTGTGCACCATAAACAGTATTTCCATCGTAAACCATTGCTGGAATTTGGCAGCCATATGTAACAGATGCTGCTAAATAATTGGATGGCGTTACCGCTTGATAAGAATGTACAAAGTAAACATAGGCATCCTCTCCAATTCCACGTAAAATTGGACAATCTATGCCATACTCCAGTTTATTCCAGCCCATATGCGGAATAATGTAACCAGGTGCATTTATTTTTTCCACTGTGCCAGGAATCAAGCCTAATCCTTTACACGGTTCAAATTCGTAACCAGTTTCAAAAAGTAACTGCATACCAAGGCAGATACCGAGAAAAGGTTTCTTTTTTGCTTCTTTCTGCAAAAGCGCTTTCAAATTTCGTTCTTCTAACATGTGCATAGCATTTGGAAATGCACCAACTCCAGGAAGAATAATTGCATCTGCGTTACAGATTTCTTCTGGATCTGCTGTAAGTTTTGATGGTAGGTTCAAAAAATCCAGTGCATTTTTCACGCTAAAGATATTTCCTGCGCCATAATCTACGATCGCTATCATTTTACAGAACTCCTTTCGTGGATAAGGTTTCTCCTGGCTTTAATGGTGTAATTGCTATTTTTAATGCATGCGCAACTGCCTTAAAAGCAGCTTCACATTTATGATGATCGTTTTTTCCATACATCATATTAATATGGAGTGTGATACCTGCTTGAAAGGCGAATGCACGAAAGAATTCTTCTGTCAAACAAGCATCGTATTGTCCAATCATTGCATTGGAAAAGGTTCCTTGAAAAACGAGAAATGGACGATTGCTCAAATCCAGGCTGCAAAATGCGAGCGCTTCATCCATAGGAATAAATGCATGTCCATAACGAGTGATGCCAGATTTGTCGCCGAGTGCTTCTCCTAATGCTTTTCCAAGTACAATGCCAGTATCCTCTACCGTATGATGTCCATCTACATGTAGATCACCTTGTACATGAATTTGCATACTAATCCCACTATGAACGGATAATGCAGTCAACATGTGATCAAAAAATCCAATTCCAGTTTGAATATCTGCCTGACCATTTCCATCTAGTTTAACAGAAATAGAAATTTTTGTTTCTTTTGTTTCACGTTCTATGGTTGCTTCTTTCATATTTACACTTCCTATAAACCTTCGCTGAAAAAATCGTAGTCTATACGTTTTATTTGAAGAGTTGATTCTATAGAAACGCCTAAATTATACTCAATCATTAATTTAGTTAATTCATTTCCATCAACTAAAATAATTTTTTGTTGTAAATATCTTTGAGTAAATAAAATCGCTTCTTTAGAAAATCTAGCTGTTGTGATAAATAATCCTTTTGAAGCTCCCTGCCCAACAAGTGCTCCTAAGAATTTTTGAATATCTGGCCTTGTAATAGTTGAATCTAATTGCCATTGTTTTGCTTGTACATAAATTGTGTCAAATCCAAATTTGTCTGCTTTTATAAGACCATCTATTCCACTGTAAACACTTATATTTTTATTATTACTGCTACAGTATTCCTTAATTTCTTTA